>OLWU01000118.1_pt1 | contig 17269 bp, 8 predicted proteins | sample 1673351 | NCBI WGS metagenome assembly OLWU01 (sample SAMEA103958109, study PRJEB25191) | human gut metagenome | biome: human-associated habitat [ENVO:00009003]; feature: intestine environment [ENVO:2100002]; material: feces | place: Germany | collected 2013/2015
CCAGCAGCGCCTGGGCCTGGGCATCGGTCAGCTCCAGTTCCTCCATCGCCATCACGATGTCCTCCCGGACAGTGTACTCATAGGCGTGGTTCAGGACCTCTGCCGAGGGCTGGCTTTTCAGCCAGTCCCGGAATTTGTCCTGCTCGGCGGCCATCTTCTCATAGAGGGCCGTATTCAGATCGTTGGTATTCATGTTATCGCACCTCCTCATGCTGTTTTGGTTTCTTGTCTGTACTGCGGGGCGTCGCCGGACGTTTCAGATGATCCAGCACCGAAGGCCGTGCGCTTTTGGCAACAACAGCCTCGGCGTGTGCCTGTCCCTTTCCGTCGATGTTCAGCAACGTATCCAGCTCCACCAGACGGGCATTTTTGCTTCGCAGTTCTTCTTCATAAAGGAATGGCTTTCCGACTTCCTCCTTTGCGGCAGCCTGCTGCTGATAGAGGTTATCCAGCTGGGCCTTTGCCGCCTCCAGACGCTGGGGCATCTGAGCGAGGGAATTGTCGATACGGGTAAGATTTCCGCGAGGGTCTGTACCAAGGGTTGCCCGGTGGGTCATCTGTCCTTTCAGCAGGAGCGTATACTCCTGTTTCCAAGCGGAAAATTCCACGGATATGGCATATCCCCGGTAGCTGCCGATCTGCACCGGATCGGAGGTTTTGACCTCCTTGCAGGCATCCAAAAGGGCTGCGCCGGCGTTCTCCTTATCGGTCAGCAGATCGCCGCGGATTTCCATACCAGCAAAACCGTCCTCCGGGTGCGGGTGCGCTGCCAAAACCTCCAGATCGGATTCAAAGCCCTTGATAAAGCCTTTGTGCTTTTCAATCTCCTCCGGGAAGTATTTGAGCAGCTGGTCCTCCAGACGATATTGCTTGCTCTGGTGGTCGGCTTTCATCAGCTTCAGGCGGGATACCTCCACATCCAAATCCATGCGCTCTTTGATACGTGGGTCTCCGGCACACAAAGCCTTGATCTCTGCAAAACTGAGGGCGGTTTCATCCACATCATCGCAGGAGCGTACCGGCGATTTAGAAGTCATGATCTGACTAATGAATTTTTGCTTATTCTCCACCGTCTGCCAGAGGTATGCGTCAAAGGTTCCTTCGGTCACATAGCGGTACACATGGACAAGAGGATTCTGGTTACCCTGGCGCTCGATACGGCCCTTGCGCTGGGCAAGGTCTCCCGGTCTCCACGGACAGTCCAGGTCATGAAGTGCCACCAGACGGTCCTGCACATTGGTGCCTGCGCCCATCTTGGCGGTGCTGCCCAAAAGGACACGCACCTGACCGGTACGGACTTTAGAGAACAACTCCTTTTTCCGCACTTCGGTGTTGGCTTCATGGATAAAAGCGATCTGGTCGGCAGGCATCCCCTGAGCAATGAGTTTCTGACGAATATCGTCATATACCGTAAAGACCGGTTCCTGCTCCGGCAGAGGCACAGAGCCTTCCAATGCGTGAAGCAGTGGATTATCCAGCGTTTTCGCCGCCTTGCTTGCAGTAGCTTTTGCCTGCGGTGTAGAAATGTCGCAGAACACCAGCTGGGTCAGCTTGTCAGCTTCGCCATCCCGCCAGATCTGCATGATGTTGTCCACGCATTGATTGACCTTTGTGCCAGGTTCATCCGGCAGCATCTGGTTGACGATCCTCTGGTCCAGTCCCAGCTTGCGGCCATCCGAGGTAATCTTGAGCATATTGTCCTGGGACGGGTCAACGGTTCCGCTGTGTACCAGCGATGCGCGCTCCGAAAGGGTCTTGACCATTTCCTGCTGATGTTCGGTAGGCTGCGCCACGATGTTGTGGTATTCCACCTCCGGGGTGGGCAGGTTCAGTTGGTCGGCGGTCTTGATGTCCGCCACTTCTTTGAACAGGTTCATCAGCTCCGGCAGATTAAAGAACTTGCTGAATCTCGTTCTTGCCCGGTAGCCGGTGCCTTCCGGTGCCAGCTCCAATGCTGTGACGGTCTCCCCAAATCGGGAAGCCCAGCAGTCGAAGTGGGTCATGTTCAGTTCTTGCAGGCGTTCATACTGAAGATAACGCTGCATGGTGTAAAGCTCGGTCATGGAGTTGCTGACCGGGGTGCCGGTGGCAAAAATCACGCCACGGTTTCCGGTGATCTCATCCATATAGCGGCACTTGGCAAACATATCGGAGGATTTCTGCGCGTCCGATGTGGAAAGACCAGCCACATTCCGCATTTTTGTGTATAGAAACAGGTTTTTATAGTTGTGGGCCTCGTCCACAAACAAACGGTCCACACCCAGCTGCTCGAAGGTTACCACATCGTCTTTTCGCCCTTCGGCTTGCAGCTTTTCCAGTCTGGCTTCCAGAGACTTTCTGGTACGCTCCAGCTGTTTGACGGTGAAACGCTCGCCGCCACTGGCCTGTACCTCTGCAATCCCCTCAGTGATCTCGTCGATCTGTTCATAGAGAAGCCGTTCCTGACGCTCCCGGCTGATGGGGATACGCTCAAACTGGCTGTGTCCCATGATAATGGCATCATAATCACCCGTCGCAATACGAGCGCAGAACTTCTTTCGGTTATGGGTTTCAAAGTCCTTTTTTGTGGTGACTAAGATATTGGCGGAAGGATAGAGACGCAGAAACTCCGACGCCCACTGCTCTGTCAGATGGTTTGGAACCACAAAGAGAGATTTCTGGCACAGTCCCAGGCGTTTGGCTTCCATCGAAGCAGCTACCATTTCAAAAGTTTTGCCTGCGCCTACTTCATGTGCCAACAGGGTATTTCCTCCATACAGCACATGGGCAATGGCGCTTTTCTGGTGTTCCCGCAGGGTAATGGCCGGGTTCATGCCGCCAAAAGTGATATGGCTGCCATCATACTCGCGGGGACGGGTAGAGTTCATTTCTTCGTTGTACTGGCGCACCAAAGTCTGGCGGCGCTCCGGGTCTCTCCAGATCCAGTCCCTAAAGGCTTCCCGGATCGCCTGCTGTTTTTGAGCCGCCAGGGTGGTCTCCTTGGCATTCAGCACGCGGCGCTCTTTTCCGTCTGCGTCCTCTATGGTGTCATAGATGCGGACATCCCGCAGGTTCAGGCTGTCCTCCAAAATCTTGTAGGCATTGGCACGGCTGGTTCCGTAGGTGGTATAAGCTGCCACATCGTTGTAGGATACAGAAGATTTCCCCTTGATCTGCCATTCAGCGGTAAAGGACGAATAGTTGACCCCGATACTGCGCTGGAGATAAAACGGGGTATTAAAGGTCTCATACATAAACTGCTGGATATATTCCTTGTCAATCCAGGTAGCGCCCAGACGCACCTCGATCTCCGACGCATCCAGGTCTTTGGGCTGGGCGGCGGTAAGGGCTTCCACATTGACTGCATAAACCGGGTCCTGCTGTGCGGCCCGCTGCGCCTGACGCAGTTTGCGGCGTACATTGCCAGAGAGGTATTCATCAGCAGTCACATAATGGGGCGTTCCGTCCTGCTCCAACTGTCCCGGTACACGGAAGATTACGCCTTGCAGCTCTCCGGCCAGTTCTTCTTTTGTTTTTCCGGTAAGCTGGCTCATATAGTCCATATCCACGCAGGCTTTTTCCGAGATGGACACCGCCAGTGCTTCACTTGCCGTATCCACCACAGCCACCGCCTGATGGGGCTTGATGGTCCGCTTGGTGAACATATCTGCCTTGCGTTCCAGCTTTCCGTCCTCGTCGATGACTTCCAGCGCACAGAGCAGGTAATAGGAAGAATCGTCTGCATAGGCCAGACGGTTTGCACGGTCATTGATGAGACCGTATTTGGCAGAAAAGCTGTCATAGAGGCTGTTCAGTTCCGCCTGCTTCTCCCGAATGGTGCTGTCCGGAACCGCTGCATCCATCTGAAGGTCGATCAGTTCCTGCACACAATCACGCAGTCCCACAAGACCTTTCACGCGGGCTTCGGCGGTGGCGTTGAGGTCAGGGCGCACCATACGGCTGTTTTCCCGGTAGTACACCTGCCCGTCTACAATGGCATAGGAATAGTTCTTCACATTGGGGTCGGCAGGAATGGAGGTGTCAATGGCTTCGCCTTCGCCCAGCTCCGGCAGCTCGGCCTCCTGGTAGGTGCCGCGAATGTACTTCACGGCATCGTGCAGCTGATCGGCCAGCTCCAGCCCCTCGATGGGAGCCACGGTGTAATCCTGTTTGCCGTATTGGGTGCTTTCGGCGGTGGGCCGCCCCAGCACCATCTCCGGGTGATCCAGAAAATACTGGTTGACCGTGAAGCCTTCCTCGGTCCGGCCGGTTTGGGTCCAGTCCGGGGCGATGTCCAGCGGGCGGTCCCGCTTTTGCAGAAACAGGATGTCGGATACCACATCGGTCCCGGCGTTGGCGCGGAAAGCGTTGTTGGGCAGGCGGATCGCCCCCAGCAGCTCGGCCCGCTGGGCCAGATACCGGCGCACGGTGGAATCCTTGGCGTCCATTGTGTAGCGGCTGGTGACAAAGGCCACCACGCCGCCGGGGCGCACCTGGTCCAGCGCCTTGGCAAAAAAGTAGTTGTGGATGCTGAAATTCAGCTTGTCATAGGCTTTATCTCGAACCTGATACTGGCCAAAAGGCACATTACCAATGGCAAGGTCATAGAAATCTCGCCTGTCGGTGGTCTCAAACCCGGCCACGGTGATGTCGGCCTTGGGGTAGAGCTGCTTTGCAATCCGTCCACTGATGGAATCCAGCTCAACGCCATACAGACGGCTGTTTCGCATTTCTTCCGGCAGCATACCGAAGAAATTGCCCACACCGCAGGACGGCTCCAGGATGTTGCCGGTCTCAAAACCCATGCGGCCCACGGTCTCATAGATGGCCCGGATTACCGTGGGACTGGTGTAGTGCGCGTTGAGGGTGGAACCTCTGGCGGCGGCATATTCCTCCGGGGTCAGCAGTTCTTTTAGCTGGGCATACTCTAAAGCCCATGCCGGTTTCTCCGGGTCAAACGCATCAGAGAGACCGCCCCAGCCCACATATCGAGAAAGAACCTCCTGCTGTTCGGGGCTTGCCTGCTATCCGGCAGCTTCCAGCTCTTTCAGCAAACGAATCGCATTGACATTTGCCTGGAACTTGGCTTTCGGACTGCCTTCGCCCAAATGCTCATCGGTAATGCGGAAGTTTTTTGCATTGCGGCGCAGGTTAGCCTTATATTCCTCATAAGATGCTTCCTCGGCAGCTTTGGCATTGGGGAAGGTCTGCCACTGGCCATTGACCTGAATGGAAACCGGGTGTTCGTCCAGCACTTCCTCAAAGGTTTTCTCCGGCTCTGTCACAGGCGCTGGTGGCTCCGGCTCCTCGATATGCAGTCGTTCCACCACCACATCATAAGGCAGATTGTTCTTATCGCCCGGATAGACGGCCATGGTCTCGGAATGGAAGGCCGGGGATTCGGTAGCCGATTGGGGCTGTTCCTGTCCAAAGCCATCCAGCTGACGGGCATACATCCCGCGCAGCAAAGGTGCAACCTCATCCCAGCGGAAATACAGCATAGCCAGACGCTTTTCCTCTGCATCCATGACTTCCAGTTCTATGCCCTGTGCCGTGGTACGGTAATCGGCAATATCGCCGGTCTCCAGATTCAGTGTCTCGATCTCACCGGAATAGGCTCTGCTCAGCCAGTAGGCGATCTCGCTGTTGCTCCTGCCGGATTGCAGCAGCGTGGAAATCTGCTTTTTATCCGCTTCATCCATCAGTCCATGAGCCAATACATCCCACAAGTCCTGATCTGCCTTGTCCGGGTCAATAGGAAGAAACTCGGTATAGTAAGCATTGCGGCGGTCTGCCCGAAGCAGCTGCTCGAACTGTTCTTTGCGCTCTGCCCGGTAGATGGGATATACCATCCCGGTGGGCAGAAGCTGTACGGTGTCCTCCCGCAGCTCGGTGATCTGATAGGCGTCATCCTCGATATACACGGTATCGCCCACGGCATAGACCGGGGCGGCTGGGTCGTAGGAGGTTCTTTGCGGAATTGGGCGGCGAACTGCGTCATATTCCTCATCGGAAATGGAAACTTCGGAAGTCTGCTCTGTCTCGGCATCTGCGATCTGCTCTGCATCTGACATCACCTGTTGGATAAACGGGGCATTGTCCAGTTTTTCCGGGTCTGTCACCTGTCCGTTGACGATCCCTCTTTCTTCCAGAGTTTCCCGGATGGCGATTGGGTCGATGTCGTCAAAACGGTTCTGTTCTTCTTCGGTATAGAACCGGTCCTCCTGAATGAGCTGGGCAATCCGGCGCTGTACCTTCGGCCAGGGCAGCTGCGTTTCCTCCGGGCTGCCGGCACGGACAACGAACAGGCTGTTGCTGTTACTGCCGCCGTATTCCTGAGCCAGCCATGCGGCGGTATCTTTTTCTCTTGCATGGTCTTTCATATAGCGGACAACAGCGTGTTTACTCTCGATATTGCCGTTCCATGCACAAAGGGCAGTATCAATATCTTCCTGAGAAAGAGGGCGCAGAAGCTCATGGAGCTTTGGATAGGTCTCGTCGATCACTTCCCGGTGTAAACGCTGACGGAACTCCGGCACATCCGAATAGAGTCGGATCAGCTCCATATCCTTAGAACCAAGAACCGCACGGCGCACAGCGGCATTGCCCTCGATGACAGCATTTTCACGGTCAGAATGCCCGCAGGCATTGCGGTATGCGGCATCCTCGGAAATAGCGGCAGTCACCACAGGCTTATACTGCTCAAACTGCTCCCGAAGGATAGGCTTTGGCGTTTCTTCTTCCATCTCCGGCTGCTGGGCTTGAATGGCGTCTTCTTCTGCCAGTTCCTTTTCAGCCTGGATTTTGTCATACTGCGCCTGTTCCTGTTCGGTAAGATAGCGGTCTTTCTGGACAAGTGAGGTAATGCGCTTGGCAACCTTTTCCCAGTTCAAGTGAACATCCGGGCAGTCCTGCTTTTTATAGTGCAGTCCTTTCCCATCGTGATCTTCGCCGCTGTGTGTTGCACCGGACAAGGCATGAGAGCGTCCGCCAATGCCATACTCGTCTTTGAGGAATCTCACTTTCTCCTTATCCGTATGGTTTGCCATGAAGAACGCATAGATACGGCCTTTTCCTCCGGCGAAACTGCTTCCGCCGGTCATGGCGGCGTCGATCTCATCCTCGGTAATAAAGTGCTGGACGGTTGGCACTTGGGAAAGCTCTGAAGAAAAGGTCCTGCGGGGCAGGTCAAGATCCTTCAGGTTCTCCCAGATCTCCCTCGGTCTATGATAGTGAAAACGCAACAGGTCACGGTCCTGCTGATAGGCAGTCCAGAAGGCAGCGTATTCTTCCTTGAGTGTCTGGCGGAAAGCCGGGTCACTCAACTGCTCCGTCAGGCGGCGGGTCTCCTCCGGGAAACCATTGCCTTTGATCTCTGACAGGCAGGACAAATATCCGGCTTCTCTGGCTTCTTCGCTGAAATCGTGGTACAGATGCCAGAGCTTTTCCGAGAGGAGGGAGCGTTCATAGCCTGCCGCTTCCGCAAGTTCCACATTGGAGGCAAACTGACCACTTTCCAAAAGCTCCCCGATACGCTCTGCGGCGCTCTCCCAGGAAATGACCTGGGCAGACCTGTCATAACGGGCAGACTTCCCGTGGGAAAGATGGATACCATCCTCGGCATACCATGCGCTCACACTGCCAAGGCCGTTACCGCCGTGGTACAGCGTTTTCAGTATCTCGGCAATCTCAGCGGTGGTTTTCTGCTTTTCAAAGGCTGCAACCACACGCTCCCTTTGACGGTCTGTATTGCCGCCCAAACGCAGCACATGGTCGATGTCATTTTGGGTAAAAGAAAAAGCAGAGGATGTATGCGCTACATTCTCTGCTTCATCTATGGATTGGATCTGTTCCGCTTCGGAGAGGAACAGGTTTAGAGTCAGCTGTTGATAAGCTCCGCCATCAGGATTTCCTCGGCCTGAGCTTTGCAGGTGTTCATCAGCCCCACCCACTTCATGGGATCGCTGGCTTTCAGTTCCTCGGTGGCTCCCGCTTCCTTCGCCAGCTGGGGCATCATCTGCTCCAGTCTGCTCTGGGCGGTCTCGTCGATCTCCAGAAGGTGCGGGTACAGCTTCTCGCTCAGCAACATCTGGTTGTAGAGGATGGGACGGTGTTCCTTCAGGTAGGTTTTCCTCATCCTGCCGTACTTGCCCAGGGTTTTCTCTGGCTGCTGGCTCAGCTTCAGGTCGGGAATCAGATAGTCTCCGTTCTGGATATAGGTCATGGGATTGTTCATCTTGTTTGCTCCTTTCTTGGTTGGCTTCGCGCTCTGCATTTCGGACGGTAACGCCGATCTGCCGCAGCACCTGCTGGTTGATCTGGCTGACCGCTGTTCCCAGCGCCCCGATGGTGGACGGGGTATTGAAATCAAAGATTGCCATGAAATCTTCGTGGTCGAAGTAGCGTTCCGGCTCCAGTCCACAGCGGGACATCAAAGCGTAAGTGATGCTGACGGTGGCTGCTGCCTTGAACTGTACTCCGATGTTAAACTCATCATATTCCTCCAAAAAGGAACCGTCAACGATATAGAAGAAGTCCTGCTGATGCTCCGTCCAGTATTCCTCAGCCAGTTTTCCGGCCACCTCGGTGAGCTGTCCGGCAAGGTCATCACCGGAAACATCATAGGTGCGCTCAAGCATGGCCTGCACCGAATCCAAATGGCGCTCCTCCAGCTGCCACAGCCAGGGAGTGCGGGAATGTTCACGGGTTCCGGTGTCGGAAATATCAAAAACATAGCGCAGGCGGGGTCTGTCCCCGGAATCGTCCACCAGAGCGATTCCCTTGGAACCGCGCCTTACATACCGGCCCATCTTTTCATTCCACAAATCGTACTCCGCACAGGCGGTAGCGTCCGGTCGCTGGGCATAGATCATCAGCTGCTCGTGGAACGGGTACTTGTAAAGGCGGGAAGCAGTAGTGAGAAACCCTGCCCATTCCTGCCAGCTCCCCGTGAGCTGCGTTGTCACCTTCTCCGCCATCTGTGCATATAGTTCAGCTTTGGTTGGCATAGTGTTCTGTCCTCCTTTCAGTTTTGGGGTAAAAAGGTGGGGTGGCATATTGCCACCCCATCCCTGCGATTATGGTGTTTACTGGTCAAAATCCGGGTACAATTCCAATTCCGCAAATTCATCATCCGTCATGGTTTGGAGCTTGCAAAGGGCGCTGTCGGTCAGCTCCCTCAGTTCCGTTTCCTCTGGCGAAAGCTCGCCGCGCATCTCACGCAGGCTGTCGATCAGTCCGGTGCGGCTGCCGGTATTGTAAATGCACATCAGGTTCATTTCCTCAAAAGTAAAGTTTCCCATATCAAATCTCCCTTTCCGCACTCTTTTTTGGCGCTATCTTTTTGTGTTCTGCCTTGGGCTGGCTTTTCAGCTGCTCCATGACGGACTTTTTCTTTTCCCGTTCCTCCCGATGGGCAGCGGTAGCCAAATCCATGAGGGAAATGGGCTGACCGTTGCGGGCCTGCTGTTCCAGCTCTGCCACCGTAGGCTCTTTTGCGCCATTGTTGATGATACCGTCGATCATGCCGTAATCGTCCTCCACGGCCATCTCCGCATTTTTCAACGGATTTTCCGGCAGGAATCCGGGGATCTGGGTAAAACCAACACTGTCACAGTAATGACAGGATACCTTACCGTCCTGCTTGATCGCAACGATGTCACTGACACTCATAGAAGGACTGTGAAAATCCGCCGGCTTTTGCAGATTAAACTGCTCATATAGTTTTTCCAGCTGCTCCGGTACCGTGCCAGACTCCCTCAGCGGAGCTGTGTAAATGAGGTCATAATTGCTGCGGTCTATGGAAATATCATGGGACTTTAACCAATCCAGATTCATAAAGCGCACATTCTGCGGATCGTCACGGCTCACCTGATAGATAGCAAAGCAATCTCTGTTCTGGGATAGAAATGCCTGTTCGCGTTCCTGCTGATGTTCCTGACGCTCCATGACCTTTTCGTGGAACTGAGGGCTTTTCTCCCATTCCTCACGGTCCACGCCAAAAAGACCGCCATGATCCATGATTTCCTGCGGGTCAAACACCATGCTCTCCGTATTGTCCTCATGCAGCACATAGACGGTCAAACCAGCGGCATCCAGTTCCAGCGCCCGTTCTCTGGTAACAGGGAACATCCCATCATAGGAGTAGCCGTATTCCTGCATATCCGGTGTGGAGACCTGCTCATCAGGCATGGGGTATTCATCCAGTGCCTGCTCCTGTGCTTCCGGCAGCTGGGAAGAAGCAGCCATCTGACTGACCTCTGCCTGCATCTGCTGGTAGGCAGCTTCCTGCAAGGTCTCAATCATGGACAACGGTGCGTATTTTACCGAGTCTCTGCCCAAATCGTTGTCATCACAAATCTGGAGAACTGCCTTCATGCGGGAAATCTCCGGCATATCCAGCTGACCACCATCCAGCTCTTTCATGGATGCGGCATCGTAAAGGGTATAGTCCCAGCCGCTGTCACAGGACTGGATATGAAGATAGGTGGCATTGTCGATCAGAAACAAAGCCTCCTGCTGATTGGCGTCCGCCCCCAGCACTTCCATTTCCGGCATTGCCGCAGCCAGTTCCTTTACCGCTTTTTGCACCAGAGGATTATCACGGTAATAGTCGATTGCCTGGATGGTGTCCAGGTCAATGGTCTGGCCGGTCAAAATCGGAAAAGGTCCTTCATAGTCGCTTCCGTCTTTCAGCTCAAAACCAATGCCCTTGATCCCGTTCATTCGTTCTGCCGGAATCTCCTGATAAATGCGGATTGCTTCCTCCAAAGACAAGTTATCGTGGTATTCTCCGAGGTTTGGAAATTCCATGCACTCTGCTACATAGTAAGTCAGATTGCTGGTTGGCTGCTCTATCGGGGCGGTTTCCGGCTCTGCCTTTGCATGAGGGTCGATTCCGCGCTCTTTGCAGATTTCCTTATAGTGGCGCTCAATGTCGGAGATCAAAGTGCCGGAGGTTTTGTTGATGGTCTCCAAACTGGCTCTCAACTCTTTCAGTTCCTTGCCCTGACTCCAACTGGCAATATAGCCAAAGCTGTTTTCTCCTGTCTCAATTCCAAAATATTTGCAGACTGCATAGGAGATGCTTTCAGCCTCCACTTCTTCCGTGTGACGGTTTTTGATTGCCTGTTTTTCTGCGGTTGCATCTTCCTCAACTGCAAGACGCCATTCAAACTGATTTTCGTCCACATAACGCCAATCCATATCAGAAGCAAACTGTTCGGCTTCTTTTTCTGTGGCAAAATCCAGCTTGAAATCATGCTTGGTTCCACCTTCACTCTCCAGCACAACCTTCCATGACGGTAGCATTTCATATTTTTTAGGGTCATGGAGCTTGCTGTGAGCAATCTCGTGAACCGTGGCTGAAACCGTCTGAACCTCACTCATGCCCTGACGAATGGCAATTTTCTGATGATCAGCAGAAAAATAGCCGTCCGTATCAGCAGCCATTGCTTCAAAAGTAATCGGCACCGGTGCGCTGCGGCGCAGGGCCTCCATGAATGCCTCATAATTTGGCACATTGCCGGAAAGGGATGATGCAAGCTCCGGCAAAGGTTTCCCGTCGGTCTGGCTCACATCAAAGACCTTGACCGGACGAAACATGGGGATCTCGATTTCTTTTTCCTCTGTAACGATCTTTCCGTCTTTATCCAAAATCGGAGCCTTGGTATCCGGGTCCAGCTTCTGCTCCTCGATTTTCTTCTTATACGGTGTGGGAGCGATGATGGTAATGCCATGCTCGCCCTTTTTTACATGACGCTCAAACTGGTCTTTCCACTTATTGTATCCGGCTACCAATGTGGCGTCCGGCTTCTGCATATAGATGAGCATGGTGTTGTTTACCGAATAGCGGTGAAATCGGGACATGACGGACAGATAACGCATATACTTTTCGCTTTCAAACAATTCTTTGATACCCTGCTCGATGCCATCTGTGATTTCCCTTAGCCGTTCTCGATTGGTGGGTTTGTTCTCAGCCATGATTTTCAATCTCCTTTCCAAGTGTGTGATTTCTGCTGTGTGTTCTGCAATCCATGCCTTTTGTTCTTCTTCACTTTCATAAAGGAAAAGGTCCAGCAGGTACTCTACATAGGCTTTCTTCTGGATTGCTTCCACAAAACGGGGGTGCGGTTCTTCCTCCGGTGTCCTGGGAGAACGGTCGGCTTCCCATTTTTTCAGCAGATAGTAGTAATCGGACAGTACGCGATAACAGCGCTGTCGATCCTCCCGAAACTTCTGTGCCTCGGTTTTTTGCCGGACATATCTCCTGCGGGGCGGGGCCTGACTGTCATAGATCAGGCCAAAGTCCTGTGCCAGTTTCTCCGCCGCTTCTTTTGGGGAGAGGTTAAAGAGCTTTGCGGTAAAGTCGATCACATCCCCATCTGCACCGCAGCCAAAGCAGTGGAACCGCTGGTCTACCTTCATGCTGGGGTTCTTATCATCGTGAAAGGGACAGCAGGCCATACCATTTCGTTTGACCTCGATCCCATAAAACGCTGCCGCTTCTCTGGTGCTGACCGACTGCTTGACCGCTTCAAATACATTCTCTGCCATGTGCCTTTAACTGCCGGACTTTTTCACAGGGGGCTGGTATCCGGCGGCTTTCGCACGCTCACTGGCAGCTTTGCGACGCTCGGCGCTGTATGGCTCCCGGACTGATACACACCGCTTGGGGACGGTAAAGTTATGGGCGTCCTTTCGGGTGATCTGGTCGGGGTGCTTTTTTGCCAGCAGTTCCAGCTTCTCCATCAGACGGGGATCGTGGGTGTAGACCTCAGCCATTGGTTCTGCCTGGTTATAGAGGAGAATGGTTTCCCGTTCCACTAAAGAGAGCTTCATCGGCTGCCTCCTTTCCGCTGGTCAAATTCCAGCTTGAAGTTGGCATACTGTCCATCGTCCTCCAAAACCACAGTGGCATCGTAGGTCTTGCCGGTTTTCTCCGAATATAGCCCCGTCACACGGACACAGCCATCGTTCAGCAGCGCAGACACCACAGCTTTGGTCGGCTGTTTTTTCTTGGCAGCCCACCATTTGTTGTTTTTCCAGATTGCAAATTTGCAAGAATCATTCTGACAGAAGAAGCCTTTTTGCAGTTCTGCAACTTCACCGCCGCAGCGAGGGCATTTGCCCACCACCTCACGGGGCGGAGTGAACAGGTACTCGGTTCCCTTGATGACCTGATAAGTTCCCACCAAGTCTTTCAGCATGGTGCTGATCCCGTCCAGAAACCCCTCTGGGGCAAGCTGCCCGCGCTCGATCTCGCCCAGGCGATACTCCCACTCGGCAGTCAGAAGCGGCGATTGCAGTTGTTCCGGCAGGACCGTGATAAGGGATACTGCATCGTGGGAAGGAAGAAGCTGTACCGTTTTCCTGCTCTTTTTTCGTTCCAGAAAACCGGCAGATACCAGCTTTTCCAAAATACCGGCACGGGTGGCCGGTGTCCCCAGACCTTTTCGCTCGGCTTCCTCCGGCATATTCTCTTTTCCGGCAGTCTCCATTGCGGACAACAAGGTATCCTCCGTAAAGTGCTGAGGTGGACTGCTTTTACCTTCTTTGACGATTGCCGCAGCAACCGAAAGGGTCTGTCCTTCGGTCAGCTCCGGCAGAGCTTTCTCTGCGCCCTCTTTTTTCGGCTCTGCATCCTTCATTTTGGCACGGTAAGCGTCCTCCAGTGCTTTCCATCCGGGGTGCTTCACCGTTTTTCCTTTGGCGGTAAACTCTCCACCGGCACACGCTGCAATCACAACAGTTTCCGAATAGATATGGGGCTGGGCTACGGCGCACATCAGACGCAGGGCCACCAGCTCCAGCACCGCTTTTTCTCCCGCAGGAAGGGCAGAAAGGTCTGCATCCTTGAGATTTCTGGTAGGGATTACTGCGTGGTGGTCAGTTACTTTCTTATCGTTGATTACCGTCTGCGGATCACAGGTAATGGCGATCCCTTTGCGAAACGGCATAGCATTGGCAACCAGATTCACCAGCACCGGCAGGCTGTCTGCCATATCACTGGTCAGATAGCGGCTGTCAGTACGGGGATAGGTGCAGAGCTTCTTTTCATACAGACTTTGCAGATAGTCCAGGGTCTGCTGGGCTGTAAATCCAAGCAGGCGGTTGGCATCTCTTTGCAGAGTAGTCAGGTCATAGAGGGCAGGCGGCTTTTCAGACTTTTCCTTGCACTCCACCTTTTTGATTGTGACATTTGCACCCCGACAGGTTTCTTTCAGCTGCTTAGCAGCGGCCTTATCCGCCATGCGCTCCCCGGATACGGTAAGACCGGGCAGCTCCAGCGCCACGGTATAAAAGGGAACCGGCTGAAAGGTGTCGATCTCACCTTCTCGCTGGACAATGAGCGCCAGTGTTGGGGACATCACGCGCCCGATGTTGAGGGTGCGGTGATACAGCACGGAAAAAAGCCTTGTGGCATTGATTCCCACCAGCCAGTCGGCCTTGGCACGGCAGAGGGCAGCATCCCGAATTCCGTCATAATCCGCACCGGGGCGCAGGTTTGCAAAGCCTTCCCTTATGGCAGAGTCCTCCATCGAAGAAATCCAGAGCCTTTTCATCGGCTTCTTGCAACCTGCCAGCTCATAGACGCTACGGAAGATCATCTCGCCCTCGCGTCCGGCATCACAGGCATTTACTACTTCTGTCACATCCGGGGCATTCATCAGCTTTTTGAGAATATCAAACTGCTTTTTCTTATCCTTTCCCACTACCATCTGCCAATGTTCCGGCAGGATAGGCAGATCATCATATCGCCACTTGGCATACTTTGGGTCATAGCTGTCTGCATCCGCAAGACCGGCCAGGTGGCCCACGCACCAGCTGACACGCCAGCCGTTGCCCTCCAGATACCCGTCCTTACGGACGGTTGCGCCGATCACCGCCGCCAAACTCTGGGCAACTGATGGTTTTTCGGCAATTACCAATTTATGTTGAGCCATGATGGTTCCTCCTCTCTTTGAGCCATCGGGACATTTCCCGGTGACAGATACCTACGCAGGGCCTTCCATAATTCCCGCAACCATAGCAGGGGTGGCTGTGGGGCAAAGAAGGAGGACGGGAAGTTTCCTTCCCGCCCTCCGGCCTGCGTGTCATCATGCGTTCATAGGGACTGTCTGTGAAACGGGTCATTTCACACTGTCCTCATCATCTTCTTCTGTGCTGCCCCCGTCAGCATCCGGTTCTTCCGACTCCTCATCCTCGGTTTCCCATTCCTCGGAATCTTCCTCTCCATAATCATAATCGTCCAGACTGTCATTGCCCTTGGTCTTAGGCTTGTTCTTAACGAGCTTCAAGTAGGCAAATACGCCACCGCCTCCCAGCAGAGCCAGCAAAAGGACCAGCGCAGCCGGGTTCAATCCGGCAGGCTTCTCCTTTTCCGGCTCCGATGTTTCTGCCGGAGGTTCCGGTGCTTTGCCCGTACATTTACTCTTATCAGTTGCGCAGACCGGGCAGGCCGTATTGACCGCCCCTGCTTCACATTTTGTTGAACAGCTACACACAGCAGCCGGCTCCTCTTTGACATTTTCATCTTCCATCAGTGCCATCAAATCCGCTTCATCCACCTGGTTCAGAAAGTGAACAGCAGTCTTTTTATCCTCATTAGCCCTGTCGATCAAAATGTAAAAATAGTTGCCAGCCTTGGTGGTAACGGTAATGAGCTGCTTATTGCCACCAAAATCATCCACCAGAGCGGCATTGCCATCTGGTGTAAGTGCCGGTGCCGGTTCTGTTTCTTCCACAATCACATTGCTGTCATTGGTAGAATCCTCTGCCGGTGCCGCCGGAGCCTGTTCTGACCCCTGTGCGAAAGCAGGGATTGTAAAGCCAAATGCCACAACCATTGTCAGGCAAAGGGCGGAAAGTGTTTTGCAAATTCTTTTATTCTTCATAAGCGGTAGCCTCCTGATTATTTGATTCCGACAGTGCTGTATCTCTGCCGTGGTTCATTCCACCGGAAAGCATAGCGTTCAGCTGTGCTGGAGTCATGCGTAGCGCACGAACCATCTGAACGATTTCCAGATTCTCTGCCTCCGTTTTCTGTGCTTCCAGGGTCTTGAGCTTTTCCTGATATTCCGCAATCTTCTCACGGGTTTTCTCAATTTCCTGGTCGATACGTTCAATTTTGTTTTTTGCCATAACCGTTCACTCCTTTCCACAAAGTCTGTTACCAGTTCATCAGGCCGTAGCCCTTAATACTTTGATAATTCAGGTCATAACTTTTGATCTTGCAGGCATCGCCGGAATTTCCCTCCACCGTATAAACACGGCTGCCATCCGTACCGATCACGATACCCACATGGTCTGCTGTCCCATCCAAATCCCAATCAAAGAAAATTGCATCTCCGGGAGCCAGATTGTTATAGCCTCTTGCACCCCATTGTCCATGAGACTGGAACCACGGAACGCCCTGCCACTCACAGCCTGCAAAGCGCGGTTCACTTTTTCCAGCCTGGTTATAACACCAGGATACAAAGCAGGCGCACCACTCTACGCGGCTGTCAAAGCCATACCAGCTCCAATAAGGATAGCCGCCCACATTGCCGACCTGACGCTTGGCCAGCTCCACCAACTGCGGATTTCCGGGACGGGTTCCATTTACGAACTGTACACCGGTCAAGTCCTCGGAATTGCTCATGTCAGGGGAACCACCGCCAAACAACAGCGGCTTATTGCCCATGGTCTGTCGGTAGACCTGATACATTTCCATCTGCTCCGGGGTCAGAATCTCCGACGCCACAGCGGAAATGGGCTTGCTGGTGAGTTTCACATTCAAAATGTAATACTCATAGGGGACTTCTTCTGAGGTGGTCTCGCCGGTCTCCGGGTCGGTGGAGGTCTCCGTGCGGTAGCGAATCTCCACTTCCTCAGTAAGCGTCAGCTGATACTGTGCTGCAAACACACGCGCCAGCTCTGCCTGAGCGCTCTGCCGGGTGTAGCCTTGCAAAACGGCAGACAGAAATGCTGCCAGCTCATGAGGGTCATGACCGATCATACCAAGGTCATAGCGATACTCGTCATACCCTGGGTGGCTGCTTTCTATGTTGTCGATTTTCTCCTGCAACTGGGCTTCTCTGGCTGCATAATCTGCCTCCACCGCCAGCATTTCCGGGTCATCCGACGGATAGGTGGTGCCGGAGAGAACGGAACCGATGCTCTGCGCCATCATGGAGCAGGAGGACATGGTATTCATCAGCATACAGGTAATGAGGAACAAAACCCCTGCCATCAGGAAACCCTTCTTGTGGCGCATGACGAATGCCCCTGCCTGCTGTACCTTTTCTTT
>OLWU01000120.1_pt1 | contig 17216 bp, 15 predicted proteins | sample 1673351 | NCBI WGS metagenome assembly OLWU01 (sample SAMEA103958109, study PRJEB25191) | human gut metagenome | biome: human-associated habitat [ENVO:00009003]; feature: intestine environment [ENVO:2100002]; material: feces | place: Germany | collected 2013/2015
GAAGCGGTCCGCGTCGGCGAGACATTCGCCCGCCCTCTCCGGCATCCGCCCGCCGATGAGCTTCGGCACGTTGACCTGCTGCGGGAGCGTCAGCGCCTTGAGCGTCAGCTCGCGCTCTCCCGCGTCGGCGGTGAAGTCCACGCTGAAAACGCCCTCCGCCGCTGCGACGCCCGCCTGCGCCGCGAAGCTGTCCACGTCCTCCTGCGTCAGTCCCAGCGTACTGATCAGGCGGTAGTCGTAAAAGCTCGTTTCGCGCAGATAGTCCTCGCCCGTACGCAACATGGACGGCTGCGCCGCCTTGAGTCCGGCAAAAAAGGCGATGCCCAGCGCCACGATGGCCAAAATCGCAAGATAGCGCCCCAGCGAGAGCTTGAGCTGCCGGAGGTTGCTCTTTCGCCACGCGCTGCCCGTTACCATTCGATGTCCTCCACGGGCGTGGCCGTTTCGTTGCGCTCGACGCTCTGCACGCCGCCGTTGCGGAAGCGGATGACGCGGTCGGCCATCGCCGTCAGGGCGGAGTTGTGCGTGATGATGACGACGGTCATGCCGCCCGCGCGGCTCTGCGCCTGCAGCAGGGATAAGATCTGCTTGCCGGTCTGGTCGTCGAGCGCGCCGGTCGGCTCGTCGCACAGCAGCAGCTTCGGCCGCTTTGCCAGCGCGCGGGCAATGGCCACGCGCTGCTGCTCGCCGCCGGAGAGCTGCGCGGGGAAATTCTGCATCCGCTCGCCGAGGCCGACCTGCCGCAGAACCTCGTCGGCCGGCAGCGGATCCTTGCACAGCTGGCTTGCGATCTGCACGTTTTCCAGTGCCGTCATATTGGGCAGCAGATTGTAAAACTGGAACACGAACCCGACCTCGTGGCGGCGGTAGGTCGTCAGGCGCTTGCGGCTGTAGTCCGCCACGTCCTCGCCCGCGAGCAGCACATGGCCGGAGGTGAGCCGGTCCATGCCGCCGAGGATGTTCAGGAGCGTGGTCTTGCCCGCGCCGGACTGGCCGACGATGACGCAGATCTCCCCCTCGTCGATCGTAAACGACGCGTCCTTCAGCGCCTCAATGCGCACGTCTCCCATCTGATAGGTCTTACAGACATGGTCAAACACCACAAAATCCTGCATGCAAAAGCCTCCTGCGTTTCTTATGCTTCATATTATCGCATGTTTTTTTGCGATTTGCTTGAATAATTCGTGAACGCAGGCAAAATTTTGGCACGCTGTCCGCGCCGCATCCGGCGCGGCGCGGCGGCTTACAGCACGAACCGGACCGGGCGGATGAGGCTGCGTATGACGGACTGCAAGGCGGCCTTGAGCGGCGAGCGTTCCGGCGCGATGTACGCCGCGCCCGCTGTTTCCGTGCCGTCCGGCGCGACGAGCACGGAGGTCATCATGGCGAGCGAGCCGAAGGCCGTGGAGACCATGTCGCTCATCACGTCACCGTCGTAGTTCTTGCAGGCCCAGATGAAACCACCCTCGCTGCGCATCACACGTGCGACCGCGTCATCAATAAGGGTGTAGAAGTACTCGATGCCGGCGGCCTCGAAAGCGTCCTTGTACTCTGCGAACACCTCCTCGAAAATCTCACGGAAACGTCCGTCGTACTTCTTGGCGATGGTGTCCTTGGTGGCGAACCAGATGCTCTGCTTGAGGTCAAGGGCGTACTTGAAGCAAGCGTGGGCGAAAGAACGGATGGAAGCGTCGGTGTTGTGCATTCCCTGGAGAACGCCGGGACCCTTGAATGTGTGCACAATCTGCTCTTCCCTCTTGCCGCTCTCGCCTTCGAAGATGAGCTTGGCGACTCCCGGCTCCTCAACGCGGATGTCAACACTCTTGTAGACATCACCGTAGGCGTGACGGGCGATGGTGATAGGCTTTTTCCAGAACTTCACGGCAGGAGAGATGGAAGGGATGGTGATAGGTGTGCGGAACACCGTACCGTCCAGCATCGAACGGATCGTTCCGTTCGGGCTCTTCCACATCTGATGCAGGTTGTACTCGGTCATACGCTTGGCGTTAGGAGTGATGGTGGCGCACTTCACGGCAACACCGTACTTCTTGGTGGCGTTGGCGGAATCGATTGTCACCTGATCGCCGGTCTCGTCACGATGAACGAGGCCGAGGTCATAGTATTCTGTCTTCAGATCAACAAATGGAATGATAAGTTCATCCTTAATCATTTTCCACAGGATCCTTGTCATTTCATCACCATCCATCTCAACGAGAGGAGTGACCATCTGAATTTTTTTCATAACTGAATATTAAAAATTAAAGTGTTTTACGAATATGATTACCTGGGCACCTCAGGATTGCAAGCCCCTGAAATGGACGCAAGCCTAAAGTGCGCGATTATGATTATTTGCTCTTCTGGGCGGCGTAGAAGTTCATCAGGCAACCGTCGGCGAGAATCTCCCTCTCGTCAGCGGTCAGATTCTGGAAGTAGAGATGAATGTCCTTCACACCTTCGGCGCTGATCACCTTGGCGTCAATCTCCTCCTTGCCCGAAAGGATGGCCTCACGGATGCCGGGAACATAGACGAAATCGCCGGCTACATATTCAAAAGGAGTTTCCTTTGAGATGGTGAAAGGAACGATGCCCCAGTTGATGCAGTTGCTGCGGTAACGCTTGGTGGCATATTCATAGCAGATGTTGGCGTCGCCGCCGAGCACCTTCTGGCAGGAAGCGGCCTGCTCGCGGGCTGAGCCGTCGCCAGGCTTGTTGGCGAACACGCATGAGCCGAACGAGGTGTCCTCCGGCTTGGCGCCCACCTTGGCGAGGGCGTCGAGAACGTGCTGCGGAGCCTTGCCGGCGCGGCGCTCAAGATCCTCCGCCTGGATGCGCTTGCTCAATCCGACATATTCAGGAACACGGCGTGAGAGAGCGAACTCGGAGAGTTTCAGCGGGTTGGAACGGTAGCTGGAAGTCTCGCCCGAAGGGATGAGCTCGTCGGTCGTGGTGACAGGGTCGTGGATGACAGCGGCGAGTTCGAGGAGCATGTTATCCTGCATCGGGTACATCTTAGGCCAGTCCTTGATGTTCGGTCCGTAGCGGAGCTCAACGGTAGGGTCGGCCTTGCCGAATCCGTAGTAGATGCGGCTCTTGTAGATGCGGTCGTCGAATGAATATGGCTTGTGCGTGTCTTCGTACTGGATGTCAGTGGCTGCCGTGATGACTCCACCGTTGGCGGCCGTGGCGGCGATAGAGCGCGCGTCCATCAGGCAGACAAGGGAGATCTGTCCCTGGCCAGGCTTCGAGCCCTCGCGGTTAGGGAAGTTGCGGGTGGTATGACGGATCGAGAGTCCGTTGTTGGCAGGAACGTCACCGGCTCCGAAGCAAGGGCCGCAGAACGCCGGCTTGATCACAACACCGGCCTCAAGCAGCTCCTCGGCGATGTGATTGCGGGTGGTCGCGAGATAGACAGGGGTTGACTGTGGGTAGGCTGACATCGTGAAGTAGTCGTTGCCGATGGTCTTGCCCTTCATGATCGCGGCGGCCTCGCTGAGGTTGTCGTAGGTACCTCCGGAGCAGCCGGCGATGATGGCCTGGTCGGCGAACGCCTTGCCGTCCTTCACCTTGCTCTCAAGATCGATGGTGATCTTGTCGCCAAAACGCTTTTTGGCATCCTCCTCCACTTTCTTCAGGATTCCCTCAGGATCAGCCTGGAACTCGTGGATCGTGTAGGCGTTGGATGGGTGGAACGGAAGGGCGATCATTGACTCCTGTTTGGAGAGATCGATGCGGATCATCGCGTCGTAGTAAGCGATCTCGCCCGGCTGGAGCTCTTTGTAAGCCTCAGGACGCTCGTGCATCCTGTAATACTCCTCAACCTTCTCGTCGGTAACCCAGATCGAGCTGAGGCAGGTGGTCTCGGTGGTCATCACGTCGATTCCGTTACGGAAGTCGGTAGGAAGGGAGGCCACGCCAGGGCCGGCGAACTCAAGCACCTTGTTCTTCACGAAACCGTTCTCGAACACGGCCTTGACGAGGGAGATGGCCACATCGTGAGGGCCGACACCCTTCTTAGGCTTGCCTTCGAGCCAAACCAGAACAACCTCAGGAGCGTTGATGTCCCAAGTGTTGTGGAGGAGCTGCTTCACAAGCTCACCGCCACCTTCGCCCACACCCATGCAGCCGAGCGAGCCGTAGCGCGTGTGGCTGTCGGAACCGAGGATCATGCGGCCGCAACCGGCGAGAGCCTCGCGGACATATTGATGAATAACCGCCTGGTTGGCAGGAACATAGATGCCACCGTACTTCTTCGCGGCGGAGAGACCGAAGATATGGTCGTCCTCGTTGATGGTACCACCGACAGCGCACAGAGAGTTGTGGCAGTTGGTCATCGCGTAAGGGATAGGGAACTTGTCAAGTCCGCTGGCGCGGGCTGTCTGGATAATTCCGACATAAGTGATGTCGTGTGAAGCCATCGCATCGAACTTGATGCGCATCTTCTTGCCTTTGCTTCCGTCCACATCGTGGGCACGGAGAATTCTGTAGGCGATAGTGTTTTCGCGGGCCTCATCGGCAGATGGCATTCCTGCGGCATCGTTGACGATAGTCTTGCCATTTTTCAGGTAAACGCCATTGGGAATCAATTCTACCATAATAAAATTAGTTTTGTGTTAATAAATTATTAGTTAGCAATTAATTATACTATTTATAAATATTGTCAGGGACAGCATGTCGGCGCTTCCGCCAGGCGAGATGTTCTCCCTGATGAAATCCTTGTTCAAAGACGACAGGCCGCTCTCGCTGAAGTCCTCAAGAAGCCTTGCGGCCTCGGACTTGGCGCGGGCGAGACCTTCCTCTCCCCTCCTGTGGAGGATGTTGGTGTCGTCAAGGGTCGTCATTATGTGAAGCAGCGTCTTATGGCAGCGGAAAGGGTCGCCTTCCAAGCTGAGATAGTACGGCAGCCAGTCGGCGAACAGTTCCGGATAGGCTCCACGGGCGTTCTCAAGCGCGCCACCGACCTTGAAACTTCTCTTTGCCTCGGCACCGTGCGTACCTTGTGAGGCCGGAATCTCCGACGCGACGCGGGACACAAGTTCCTTAAATGAATATGCCTGCACGGATCCCGTTGCTGATGCCAAGTTTGAGGCTGCGGCCACGGAAAGTCCGATACAGAAGAGGGCTCCTTTGTAGGTATTCACTCCGCCGGTGGCCTTCAGCATCGCTTTTTCGGCCTCGATGCCGATCTCCTTTATCTTTGCCGGGTCAATGTCTTTGGCGGACTCCACAGCCAGTCTTGTCAGATAAGGTCTTAACGCTGAGATGCTTTTGGACATCAGCGCATAGTCCATGTCTTTGTGGGCACCGTTGTCCCGCCTGTCCACGAGTCCCGGTTTGGGGGTCGTGTCGAGTTCCAACCTCAACGCACGCTCGGCAAGGTCGGCGACCAAGTAAGGGATGGTGGATTTTGGAATATATTCCATCGCCTCTTTGAAGCCGCCTTTGTCCAAAGCCCGCCTTAACGAAGTGGCGCTTAGCGGTTTGCCTTTTTGCTCAAGTCTTGGGATCTCAACAAAATCTATTGGTCGCCGAGCCTGTCGAAGCGCCGACCCTTTGACAAGCTCAGGGTCCGGTTGGTGAGCCTGTCGAACCACAGCGACCGATGTTCCCGGCAGAATCTCCGCCATCAGCTCGTTGTAGCGGCGGGTAAGCGCATCCTCCGGCTCACTGCCGGCGAAACGTACCGTAACTCCAAGAGGCTTGGCGATATGATTCACAAACAGATCCAGATCAAGGGCGATCTGCGTGTCCGTGGCATCATCCAACTTCTTCAGGAAATATGTCGGGAAAGTCGCCGCCGAGATGGCGTAGTCACTTCCCTCGCAGACGATCACGTTGTCAAGTCCGGCGCAACCGGCATCGATCATGGCCTTCCTCTCGGCATAAGGGAAGCGCGACCTGTCTTCCTTAACAACAATCACATAGAGATTGTCAACCAGCGAGGCGGCCTGCTCGACCAGATACCTGTGTCCCTTGGTGAACGGATTGGCGTTCATCACGATGGCCCCGTTCCGTCCCGGACGGGCGAGCGACTCCAAGTACTTCCTGTACTCCGGAAGCCCTCCACTGCCGTTCTCCATCAGAATGGCCTTCGGCGAGGACGCAAGCAACGTAAACCCAAGGCTTTTGAATATTCCTTCGTTCTCCGGCTTAGTGAAAGCTTTGACCGATTCCATGCCCTCCTCACGGGCGATGGCGATGAGGCGAGACACGAGAATATTCATAAGTCCCTCGCTGCGAGCGGATTCCGACACCGCGACGCACTTGATAATGTTGCCGTCCAGACCGCCGCCGGCAAGGATTTCGTCTCCGTCCTCGTCGCGTGTCACCACCACATAACGGTCCAGCGGAGCCAGTCTCAGCCCGTTGGCGGCGAGGAAAGCCTCGACCCGTCTCCGGACAGAGTTCAGCGACAGCGGAGCCTCGCTTATGTAGTGACGGTTATCGCACATAGGACTCAATCATTTCGTCAATCTTCGCGGTGAGCTCAGCCATAGTGTGGGTACGGTTTCGCATACAATAGCGAGCCTCGTTGTCACAGACAAGACATTTTCTCGGACTCAGGCCCACCGACTCCCTTGACATAGGAACGCCATCAGCATCAATCACATCCAAGTCAAAAAGACGGCCAAGAGGATGCGTGTCCTCAATCCGGCACGTCTCCCGTTTGGCTTCCTCGTTGGAGAGCGGGGTCACGAGATAGGCTTCATAGCCGGTAGGCAGATCCCGGAGCCTTATTTTGAGCATAGAGTCACCGAAAGCCGAGACCAGAGCCGTGACAGCAGCCTGGGCGACCACAAGGGATTGCAGATTACGCTTGACCTTGCCCGGCATTATGACCGTAAGGCAGACCAAGGTCTTTCCAGGGTAACCTTTCAAAAGTTCCTTCTGGAAAGAAGCCCGTTCCTCACGACTTGCCAGCAATTGGTCAAGCGTAATCTCCATAAAAAACAGTCTTAGTCCTCGATGTTCATTATGACATCCATCACGGAGCCGTCACGGTTCATCACGACTCCCACGACCTTCTCTCCGAACGGAAGCGGATCAGGGACTCCGATGGACTTCAGAGCCAGTTCCTTGAGGTCATGGATGTCCACGATCTTCAGTCCGGCCTCCCTCAGACGCTCAGCGATCTCAGGACGGCGCGGGTTGACCGCGATGCCATATTCAGTGACTACAACATCGACTGTCGAGCCAGGGGTGATGAGAGTCGTGACCTCGTCCACAACGCAAGGGATGCGTCCACGCATAAGTGGGCAGACGATGATCGAGAGGGCTGAATCGGCGGCTGTGTCAGGGTGTCCTCCGACGGCTCCTCTGATGACTCCGTCGCTGCCCACAAGCACGTTGACGTTGAAGTTCACGTCCACCTCAAGGGCCGAGAGAATCACGATGTCGAGATAGTGCACGGCTGATCCAGGCTCATCCGCGCTGGCATATTCATTGGCGGAGACTCCCTTATGGAAAGGATCGTTCTTGATGGACTCGGCGGCCACCCTGTCGAAAGACTGCACGTCGATCAGGCGCTCGATGAGGCCTTCCTCGTGCATCTTGACCATGTGGGCGGTGATGCCGCCAAGCGCGAAGCTGGAGTGGATGCCGCGCTTGATCATTTCCTCACGAATATATTTGACAGCGGCCAGCGAGGCTCCGCCGGATCCGGTCTGGATCGAGAAGCCTTCCTTGAAATAGCCGCTGTTGACGATCACCTTCGCGGCGTTCATCGCAAGCAGGATGTCGCGAGGGTTCTTGGTGTCACGAATGGCTCCGGAAGAGATCTTGGAAGAGTCTCCGACCGAATCCACGAGTACAACGTAGTCCACATCATGCTCGGAGATGGAGTTCGGTGTGTTCGGATAGTCAACGAGATCGTCGGTGATTATCACGACCTTGTCAGCGTACTGCGCATCCGGCTTGGCGTAGCCGAGGGAGCCACAGATTGACTTGGCGTGCTCGGAACGGGAGTAACCGCTGGCGTTTCCGGCAGGGTCGCTGGAAGACGCGCCGAGGAACGCCACGTCGATGTGCAGGTCACCTTTCGCGATGGCGCTGCCACGTCCTCCGTGGCTGCGGAACACCACAGGCTCCTTCATCAGACCGTGTGAGATCTCCTTGGCAAGCTCGCCACGGAGCCCGGAGGTGGAGATCTTTGTGATCACTCCGTTCTTGATGTGGTCGATCAGCGGAGCGTGGACGTCGGAAAGGCTGGACGCGGCGAGGTGGAGATTCTTGAATCCCATCTCGGCCAGTTTGCCAACGACCATGTTCACAACCTTGTCACCGCCTCTGAAATGGTGGTGGAAGGAGATTGTCATTCCGTCTTTCAGGCCGCTGAGCCTGATGGCATCCTCAAGTGTAACCACCTTGGACTGAACCTTCTGAAGATCCTTGCGGAATGTGGTGTTTTTCGGGGTCTCACCCGAGTACACCTTCTTGCCCATTGCGGCGGCAACCTTATCGACAAGCGCCGCCCTTTCCCTTATATTACTCATAAACTTCCTCCTTTGTTAATATGCCTGAAGCGATGGCGAGATCGATGGTGCGCTGAGCCCTGATGACGACAGGACGGTCAACCATCTTGCCGTTGACGGCGATGACACCCGAGCCGCGTTTCTCAGCCTCCTTGATGGCGGCGAGAATCTTCTTAGCCTTCTCGATGGCCTTCTCGGTCGGGGCGAACACCTCGTTCACGATCTGGATCTGACGAGGGTTGATGATGGACTTGCCGTCGAATCCGAGGGTCTTGATGAGTTCGACCTCCTTGCGGAAAGTCTCCATGTCATCGAGGTTTGAATATACCGTGTCGAGAGCGTCGATCCCTGCGGCCCTGGCGGCCACCACGATGGTCTCGCGGGCATAGAGCAGCTCGGCTCCGCCCGGGGTACGCTGGGTCTTGAGGTTGGCGCAATAGTCCTCGGCTCCGAGGGCGATGCCCATCATCCTCTTCGAGGCCTTGGCGATGGCGAAGGCGTTGCAGATGCCCTCGGCGCTTTCGATGGCGGCCATCATGCGGGTTCTGCCAAGGCATCCCAGTTCCTTCTCGACCTTCTCAATCTCCGCCTCCAGCTCGCGGACCTCGTCGGCGGTCTCGGTCTTCGGCATGCGGATCACCTGCACGCCGGCCTTCACGACAGCCTCAACGTCCTTGCGTCCGTAAGGGGTGCTGAGAGGATTGATGCGGACAACCATTTCGGTGTCGCCGTAGTCGATTGACTTCAGAGCGTTGTGGACGAGCAGACGCGCGGTGTCTTTCTCAGCCATGGTCACGGAGTCCTCCAGGTCGAGCATGATCGAGTCCGGCCCGTAGATGAAGGCATCCTGCATCATTCCGGGATTGTTGCCCGGAACGAACATCATTGTTCTTCTTAATCTTTCCATAATCGTAACTGATTATCGGAATAACCCGCGCACCTTCGGTCCCTGGCGCCGCGACTTATTCCTCAACCTAAACTAAGCCCAAACATCTTTTCCTGTGGCGCGCACGGCGGCGGCGGTCACCCTGGCACGGATGGTGCAATCCCTGGCTCCCTTGTCAACCGCCTTGATGTCAGCGTCCTCCAGTCCGAATTCGGTAAGAGTTTCCTCAATGACCTGACGGATCTGTCTGCCGAACTGGGCGGCCACAGAACTGTCCAGGTCGATGTGCAGACCTTTCGTCTCGGCCGGGGCGATCTGGATCATGATGTCACCTGACTCCAGCGTTCCGGCTACAGCGTTCTTTACTTCCATAGCGAAATGTACGATAAAAAAGTCATTAGTGTCCCTGAACCCTCAGGGGCGTGTTAATAATTATGTGTCAATCTCAAACAAAATCAACCCTCGGCGACTACAATCTTTCACATTATTCGGAATATTCCGAAAAATATATAACCACCGCAACGGATCGCATCTTGTTCCGCCAAAGGTATGACACTTTTTTCAGTTGACCAAATTTCCGCCGTACATTTTTCATTTTTCTGAAGCGTTGACCGGAGACTACAAGGGTGTAGATCATTCCGGCGCCTGGGAGAAGATGATCAACTACTGTGAGAAGGAGAACCGTGCAGGCTGCATTGACGCCGAGTACATCAGTGTCTATCTTGATGACCCGATGACGACTCCGGCCGAGAAAGGTGGTCACTTCGACAGGCTCAGTGACCGACGTGGTGAGTTCAAGGTCCGATGCCCGGCGGGGATCACAGCAGGACAACGAAGGAGGTGCCGAGCGTGAGCATATTCATATATTCATTAGAAGATTTGCTGTGGGGCGGGAGGAGGTTGTAGTCCAGGAAAAGTCTCATTCCGTAAGAGGAATTGACCTTGAAGGACAAAGACATGCCGGTGCCGAAGGTGAAACCTCCGGCTGAGGGCACTGTCTTGCCGGCAAGGCTCAGTTTCGGATAGCGGACATAGCCGCCGAGCAGTTTTGCTCCGGCTGACCAGAAGGAAGACAATGGAAGGGAGAAGTAGCCTCCTCCAGAGAAAGAGACGGCATCAAAAGAGTTTTTCGCCTCATCGTCATCAGTGAATATCAACGTGTTGGTAGCCGTGAAGCGTCCCCCGATCCCGAAATGCCGCCAAGGAAACCAAGCCCCCTCAAGGCCGGCGGTGCTTCCGGTGGAAGTCCGGAACTCGTTGGTCTCGTCTATATCGTAATCACTAAGCGGCAGATTCACCCCGAGATAAAGACCCAAGAAAGAAGTACTCGGACTTACATCATCGGGATAGTCGGCATAAGTGGCAGACAAACCTTTATCCTTGAATATCAAGTCGGTGATCCAGTACCCGGCCTCCGTGGCGAGGATTCCGACCCCGGCTCCCGTCAGCACATCGCTAAGCCAATGCTTGTTGTTCGCGACACGCATAAGCCCGGTCGCGGCGGCCACGGAATAGGCCCCGACACCGATCCATGGACTCACACTGCCATATTCCTTGGTAAGCATTGTGGCGGTCATGAACGCCGTGGCGGTGTGTCCCGAAGGAAAGGATCTGTCATCTGAACCATCCGGTCTGGTGACATTTGTGGTATTTTTCAGCGTGCCGACGATGCCCGCCGTCAGAACGGCTGAAATAGCGTCCGACACCGCCATCCTCCCCCACGAGCTTCGGCCTTCCACCCCAAACGCCTTCAGCCCGACCATCACCGCGAGCGGGGAATATTGCAGGTAGTCATCTGCGCTCTTCTTGAAATCAGGAATATAATCGTTCCTCAATCCCCGGAACCGTCCGTCCAATTTCTTGGCCACCAGCCCTTCCGCGATCAGCGGAGCGCTCACGACAGCCACCTTCCCCAACCGCATCTTTGGAAACTCGATGCCTGTGCGGATGTTTTGAGGCGACTGTGAATATGATTGTGCGGCTGTCGGTGACAGGTCGGACAGGTCGGAACTGTCTGACGAAGAGGTTGCGTGACGCCCTGTCTGCCACCAAGGGAGCAGATTTGACGGAGCTGAACCGTCTGACAGACTCTGCGAGCCAGCCGGCAGAGCCAAAATCAAGGCGAGAGGTACGGATATGATTCTTCCAAGCATTATCTGTAGTCAGGTTGGTGATTTCCAATCGGCAAAGATAATCCTGTTTTTGAAGAAAATCTGTTCTTCGTGCGCGAAACTTGGCAAATCACTCAAACGCCTTAGACTGCCAGAACAATCGCCGGGTCGATATCCAGTTTCAGAACCATCGTTCTGGCTTGATTGTAGGTCGGAGTTTTCTTGCCGGTCATTATCTCGGACAGGCGAGGAGTTGATATTCCCAAAATGGATGAAAGGTCTTTTTGGCTCAGATGGTCTCTGGACATTCTGTCTTGAAGTATCGCGGCCAAAGTCGGAGTCGCTATCGGAAAATGCTCCTGCTCATATTCCTCAACAAGAGCGGAAAGGGCATCGAGTTCCAACAGTTTCGGATCATCCGCAGGAGTGTTCTCGTCAGTTAAGAAGAACAACTCGTCTATCCTTCCCATTATCGCTTTGTACTGTGTTTCGCTTTTTATCTGTGCCATAATCTTCACCTTTAAATATTAGAGACATCAAAACGGTCATATTCCTGATGAGTTCCCACAAATCTGATATAGACCAGTTCTGGAGTGAATTTCACCGCCACTATCAACCTGTAATTATTGCCTTTTATGTTAAATACATAACGTTGGTTCCCCACATAATCCACCGATTTGAAATCCTTCCGCATATCATTGAATGACTTCCAATGAGCGTGTGAGACTTTCACATACCACTCACTCAAAGGCTGTTGCGTGTCAGGATGAGTCATCCAATATTCACGTAATGTATTTATTGCTATTATACGCATAGTGCAAAAATAGCAATAATTTCAGAATTTGAAATATATTTTCAATTATTTCTTAGCAAAAAGAGCCTTCTTAAGCCATTCACGCACAGGGGTGTCATAGATTTTGAGCAGGCCCCAGGCGAGGATGACCGCAACGAAGAAGACCCCGACAGAAACGATTATGTGCTGCCAGAGCGGAGCGGCGGGATGCTCGGCCACCCAGTTCAACTGCATATATATCAGAGGGAAATGGGTGATGTAAAGAGGGTATGAGATCTCGCCCATCCACTTGCAGACAGCCGTGCTTTTGGCGTCAGTGGTTTTGGAACCAGCTCCGGCAAGGACCAGCAACGGGAAGAGGATCAATATGCAGACCGCCTGATACAGTCCGTCCCACAGACACTGGCGGCCGCCTCCTATGCACGGAACGGAAAAGATAACGACTATCGCCAGCGCACACCACCAGAAGCCACCTTTGAGGTGAATCGGGGAGCCGCTCGGATTGCTTTCGCTTCTGCGTGACGGAAGGATTCTTGAGATCAGAAGGCCGCACAGATGACGATGCCTTGGCGTAAACTGTAATTAATTATAAATGAATATATTCATAAAAGCTGCCCTTCCAAAATGACTGGCAGCGTTTTATATCTTTATGAATATCAGCGAGTGGTACTTCACCCTTTAGCACTCAACTGGTTGTGTTTTTAGCTCTGGCACTTCGACAAGCTCAGTGACCAGAAGGGACGCAGCTCAGTGAGCGAAACGGACGGTGAAGGTGTGGGTACCGGGGAGGTAGGAATAGGTGATCTGCCAGGAGTGGTAGTCGCAGATGGACTTCACGATGGAGAGGCCGAGGCCATTGCCGATGCCAACTTCCTCTAAACCATTATCGGCGTCAGATTCAATTTCCGCACAGGTAGTGACACCAGTCCTATGATTACTAAGGCGGTGATTGAAGCGAGTGAATATGGTGGCGGGATTACGTTTGCTCCGGATCGCCCGCAGTATGTCCAGCCCGTCGCCCCCAGGGAGCATCAGGTCGAGGAGGACACAGTCATATTCATAACGATCCAGCATCGACATCGCGTCGTCGAAGGTGAACGCCTGCTCGCAGATGTACCGCTCCGCGCTGAGGTAGGTGACGATGCTGTCGGAGAGCTTGCGCTCGTCCTCTATGATTAAAAGTTTCATTGCCGGTTCGCTACTATATTCAAAAAAGGCTGTTGCAAAAATAGCAATAATTGATTACTTCTCACCTTTGTAGATCCACAGCATAATCGATGGCAGCACCAGCAGGAGCAGCGGCAGACCGACGACGAACCCGCCGATGACCGCGACTGCGAGCGGCTGCTGCATCTGCGCGCCGACACCGATTCCAAGAGCCAGCGGCATCAAGGCGAGAATCGCACCTATCAACTGCTACCCGATGTTGATGTCCAGATGACCTTGGGGCGACCGGGCGCACAAAGCGGCTTTATGGAAAAATACCGTCTGGACAGCCTGAATGTTGAGGTCGGCCTGCGGTCTTTCAACACTCAGTACAAGCCTCGCCTTGATCTCTTTATGAACGGTGGCCTCCAGACGGCCGGAACTCCGGACTGGTACCGCCACTTCGGCTGGAGTGCCGGGCTGACATTCAGATGGACATTCTCCGATGGAGGCCAGAAGCGTCAGATGGAACGGCAGGCTCAGATTAAAAGAAACACCGTCAGCGCCTACAGGGACAACTTCGATTACCAACCTCAATCCCGCAAACCAGATTAAGATCCATAAAATGAGACCAGTACGACTGAAAAGCCGGAACCCGTCTCTCGTTGTTCGCCTTCTTCTCCACCTCCAAAAGCCGCAAATCCGACCGACTGGCCATTCCGGACGACACCAAGCGGGAAACAACTTCGATCTGTCGGTCAAGCGCACTGCCGACAGAATCCGCAAAGACTATCTGCGCCTTGTCCAACAAGCACAACAGATAGTGCTCGGTCACAAGCCGTTCCAGTGAATGTTCCTCCAACCGGATCTCATTCGAAGCCGTATCACCATCCTGATCCGCCTGCTCCTCAGCCACCTTATAAAGGCCGCCTCCAAGCAACGGTTTGGTCCAGGCCACCCCACCGTGCAGATAACCGCTGGACTCCCCCAGATCATAGCCGTAATAGTCCATAGCATCGTGTGCGTTCCACTTGAACGACGCTCCGCCGCCGTCCAAAGAGACGATCGGCACAAAGAGCAGATCCCCGTTCACCTCCGCCTTGGAATGCGTGTAGAAAGCCTTAAGCCTTTGACGCTCAGAAGCCGCAGCCTCCTTCCGCCCGACATATTCCTTGTTCAAAGGACTGTTCCGCCGCGCGGAATCCAGACAATCCACCAATTATCCCAAGCGGGTCTAACCATCGGAAATGAAAGGATAGCAAGGTGATGTAATATCACTGATTTACAGTCTATTAGAAATGAAAGCCGATTTAGGATTGGTTCGTTATTCTTTCCTAAATTAGCGGATTGTTTACCCACTTTTGTCTCGTTTTTGTCCCTCGCTGTATTATCTTTGTATCGCAAGTTAAATACTTGGTAATCAGTGATAAAAGAATATATTAATATCAGAAAAGAAAGGAAATAAAATGGGACGAAAAAAGAAGGAAATGTTTTGGGACATGGAAGCATCACTTCAACCGAAGTTTATGCAAAAGTGGCTCTTGAAAAGAAGATAGAGGCGGTCAATCTGTTTAATGGCGTGTTTGATTGAGACATACAGCATGGTGCGAACAACGGGGAAGTCTTACTTCTTCCCTTTTGTTGGTAAATTGCAGTCAGAAAGTTCTTCTGATCAGGATGCTGGTTCTTCCGATGAGACAGAAACAGAGGATTCTGAGGCTGGCTCGTCTACAGAGGAAACTGGTGATGCTAAAACGGAGAGCAAAACAGAACTGACAGAAAAAGAATTTGATGCAGAGATCGAAGCAACGGAGAATCAGGAGACCGTTGATCCGGAAACAGGGATCACACTCTCAGAGGTTATGCAGGAAGCTGTTGACCAGGAAGTTGCTCTTGCAGATCTTGAAGCAGGCGAAAGTATTACTTTTGATATGCCAATGATGCTTGCTTCCGGTGAAACAGGAACAAAATCAGTCACAGTCACAGCCGGTTCCTGGTACTATTACGCAGATTATGGATTAGGTTCTTATCTGACTTGTCCATATTATGTGAAATGGGGAAGCATCAATGCGACAGCATACTGTGTTGAACCATCGAAAAAAGGACCGGGAAATGGAACTTATACAATCCAGAAACTTGCCGATGGAAAGACACTTGCAAAGGTCTGCTATTACGGAACAAAAGCAAGTGATGAGAATGGTTTCTTCGATGAGAAACATCCGGATTTTCCGGCAGGAAAGAGATTCATCATTACCCATCTTGCAGCAGCTTATGCAAATGGATCCAGTGACTGGGCATCCGGAACTAATGCAACAGGAAAGAACCTGGCAATGGAGCTTTACAATTATTGTGTAAATATGCCGGACATTCCGTCTGTAGATATGAGCTTTTCCGAATCTAATGTAAAGGCTTATGTGGAAGGAAACAGCCAGCGAACAAGCGTGATCACATTCAAAGCAGATAAACTGCAGACAATCACATTTAAGTTGCCAAGCGGTGTAAAGCTTGTAAATGTGACAACCGGTAAAACCAGTGCTGCAGGAGCAAGTGTAGAAATCAGTGGAGGTACACAGTTTTATCTGACAGCACCACTTGATCAGGCAGAGAGCGTCAGTGCTACATTTTCTTCTCGGATGAAGGGAAGCATTGATAAAGAATACTCTGCTTACAAGATTGTAACAGGATCTGGAACACAGGACCTGGCTCTTGTTTTCGGTGAAGGTGTCGGAAATGAGAAATATGTGGATTTTAAAGTAACCTGGACAAAAGAATGCAAGGTATCCATTGTAAAGAAAGACCAGGATACAGGCAACGCACTGGCTGGTGCAGTGTACGGGATTTATTCCGATGCTGCATGTACAAAGCTGATTGCAGAGATGCCTGCAACTGATCAGAATGGTGCTTCACAGCTCACAATGGAAAAGACACAGGAAGTTGTTTATCTGAAAGAAATCTCTGTTCCAACAGGGTATCAGATCGATACAAAGTCTTATAATGTGACTCTTGCTATCGGAAAGACAACGACTAAAAATGTAACGGACAAACGAGTAAATGCAAAGCTCAACATTGCAAAACAGGATGCTGAGACAGGCAATGAAGCCCAGGGTGATGCAACACTGGAAGGTGCGGTATATGGTTTTTATGCAAGGGAAGACATTGTTCATCCGGATGGAAGAACCGGAACAATCTATAAGAAAGACACCCTGATCACATCCCTGACAACGGATAAGAATGGCGAAGCTTCTGTATCGGATCTCTATCTTGGAAAGTATTATCTGAAAGAGCTTAGTGCTCCGGTGGGATACGTACTGGATCCGACAGAACATGATGTGGACTGTACTTACGAAGGTGCTACTGTTCCGACAGTAGAAAGAACTTCTGTATGTAAAGAAACTGTCGTCAAACAGCCATTCCAGATCATTAAGGCAGCAAACAATGGAAAAACCGATGCAGATCTTCTGCAGGGAGTTGGTTTTTCAGCATGGCTTGTCAGTGATCTGAAAGTAAAGGCAGATGGAAGTTATGATTTTGATTCAGCCAGACCGGTTGTACTGACTGCAGATGGACAGACAGAAATGTTTACCGATGAAAAAGGATATGCAAGATCGATTCCGCTTCCATATGGAACTTATGTGGTAAGAGAAACCACAAGCAAACACAACTATGCACCGGTTGATGATTTTGTAGTGAAGATCACAGAGAATTATCCGGATACACCGCAGACATGGCGAGTGCTTCTGGATAAAGAATTCAAAGCAAAATTAAAGATTATCAAAAAGGATGCAGAAACACAGAAATCTGTACTCCTGGCA
>OLWU01000122.1_pt1 | contig 17164 bp, 11 predicted proteins | sample 1673351 | NCBI WGS metagenome assembly OLWU01 (sample SAMEA103958109, study PRJEB25191) | human gut metagenome | biome: human-associated habitat [ENVO:00009003]; feature: intestine environment [ENVO:2100002]; material: feces | place: Germany | collected 2013/2015
ATAAGCCTGATTTTTCCCGCTGTCAAGTATTATTCCTGTACACCCGAAAGAATATTTTTTCCTCCCGCGGGAAAAACTGAACGCTGAAGAAAACTACGGCATTTCAAAGGGGGCGGATCACGCCATGAACTATGGAAAAACGGGACTATATGTGGAGGAGGCGGAGCTGGACGGCTACGCGGAGAACCTCGCGCGGCGCGCGTTTCCGGACGGGACGGGCTCCGGGCGGGGCGCGGCGCGGCGGCTGCGGCGCGCCCTGCGGGAGCTCCGGCGGCTGACGGCGGCGCTCAGTGCGCGTTGGGGCGACGCGGCGGACACGCCGGGCTGGGCGCGATGGATGCTCGATAACGCCTATCTCGTCCGGCGCGAGGGGGAGAGCGCGGCGCACGCCCTCGCCGCGGCGCGGCGGCTGCGGCTGCGGGGGAGCGAGCCTGTCGTCTGCTGCCTTGCAGCGGGGCTGCTTGCGTCCGGCCACGGGGAGCTGAGCCCGGCGCGGACGGCGCATTTTCTGGCGGGCGCGCAGCGGGTGCTGCCGCTCGGCTTTTCCGAGCTCGGCGCGCTGCCGGATGCGCTGCGCGCCGCGGCGGTGATCGCGCTGCCGCGCCGGGCGGAGGCGGGCGACGAGGACGGCTGCGCCCGGCTCATCACGGTGCTGCGCACTCTCGCGGACGGCGCACTCGACGAAACGCTGCGGGGCGCCGACCTCGCCGGGCAGCTGCTCCGGCGCGACCCGGCGGGCGTTTACCCCCGAATGGACGAGCAAAGCCGCGCGCTTTACCGCAGAAGACTCGCCGAATGCGCCGCCGCCGCGCGCATTCCGGAGACGCGCGCGGCGGAAAAGGCGCTCGCCCTCGCGCGCACGGGGACGGGCGTGCAGCGCCATGTCGGCTGGTGGCTGCTCGTCTCGCCGCTCGGCGCGCCGGAAAAGCCGCGGCGCGGCGGCTGGTATCTCGCCGCAAATGTGCTCCTGACGCTGTTTTTTGCGCTTCTGGCGGGCTTTGCCTCCCGGAGCGCGGCAGCGGCGGCACTGCTGGTTTTGCCGCTCAGCGAGCTCTGCAAGCGTCTGCTGGACTTCGCGCTGCTGCGGCGGCTGAAGCCGGTGAGCCTGCCGCGGATGGACCTTGCGGCGGGCGTTCCGCCGGAGGGGAAGACGCTCTGCGCCGTCACGAGTCTCGTCGGCGACACCGACGCCGCGGCGCGGCTTGCCGAGCACGCGCTGCTCTGCCGCGGGGCGGGGGAGAACCTCGCCTTCGCGCTGCTGCTCGACTATCCGGCGTCCGATGCGCCGCCGACGGAGGATCAGCGTGCCGCGGCTTCCCGCGCGGCGGCGGAGATCGCGGCGCTGAACGCGAAATATGGCGGCGGCTTTTTCTGTCTGCTGCGCGAGCCGGTGAAGACCCCGGAGGGCGCTTATGCCGGCTGGGAGCGCAAGCGCGGCGCGCTGCTGGAGCTGATGCGCCTGCTGCGCGGGCAGCATAGCGGCGTCACGGTCGCGGCGGGGGACGCCGCGGCGCTCGCGGACACGCGCTTTCTCCTGACGCTCGACGCGGACACGCGCCTGACGCCCGGCGCGGCGCAGAAGCTCATCGGCGCGATGCTCCACCCGCTCTGTCGTCCCGTCTGGAACGCCGACGGTGTCGTCACGCGCGGCTTCGGCGTGCTCGCCCCGCGGCTCGCGCCGGAGCTATCGAGCGCGAACGCGAGCGATTTTGCGCGCGTTTTCGCCGGGCGCGGCGGCACGGACCCTTACTGCGGCGCATGCAGCGACCTCGGTATGGCGCTTTTCGGGCGCGGCGGCTTTGCGGGCAAGGGGCTCGTGGACATCGACGCCTATCTTGCCTGCCTCGGCGCCCGTATCCCGGAAAACCGCTGCCTGAGCCACGATGCGGTGGAGGGCGCGTTCCTGCGCGCCGGCTTCGTCGGCGAAGCGGAGCTGACGGACGCCTTTCCCGCCGCCGTGCCCGCTTATTTCCGGCGGCTGGAGCGCTGGACGCGCGGGGACTGGCAGAATCTGCCCTATCTGCTGCGCGCCGGGCGCGCACTGCCGGAGGCGGCGCGGTGGCGGCTTTTCGATTCGCTGCGCCGCTCGCTCGTCCCGGCGGCGGAGCTTGCCGCGCTCGCGCTCGGCTTTTTCCTGCCGGGACCGGGGCTCCGCCTCGCGGCGATCGCGGCGGGTCTTGCGCTCGGCGGCGAGCTGCTGCTCGCGGCGGCGGAGGCGATTTTGAACGGCGGGACGACCGTGTTCCTGACCCGCGCGTTTTTCGGCTTCGGCGGCGGACTTGTGCGCACATGGCTGCGATTGCTGCTCCTGCCCGGCGAGGCTTGGTGCTGTCTCACGGCGGCGCTCCGCGCGCTCTGGCGTATGGGCGTTTCCAAAAAGCGGCTGCTGCAATGGCAGACCGCCGCCCAGTGCGCCGCGGCGCGTCAGGGGCTGTGGGGCTTTTATCGCGCGCTCTGGCCGGCAGCGGCGCTGGGGCTCGCGCTGATGCTGTGGTCGCCTCTCGTGCTCGGAAAAGCAGCCGGTGTGCTCTGGCTGCTGACGCCGGTTTTCGCGTTTTTGCTGAGCCTGCCCGCCGCGCCGCCGCCGGAGCTTTCACCGCGCGACCGGGACTATCTCCTCGGCTGCGCGCGGGACACATGGGGCTATTTCGCCCGCGTGCTGACGGCGGAGGACCACTTTCTCCCGCCGGACAATTTTCAGGTCCAGCCGCCCGTGGGCATCGCCCACCGCACGAGCCCGACGAACATCGGACTCGGCGCGCTGAGCGTTCTCGCGGCGGCGGACCTCGGCTTCGTTTCCGCGGCGGACGCGGCGGCGCTCTTAGGGCGCATGCTGGACACCGCGGAGCGGCTGGAGAAGTGGCGCGGACATCTATATAACTGGTACGACACCCGCACGCTTGCCCCGCTGGAGCCGCGCTATGTCTCCACCGTGGACTCCGGCAATCTCTGCGCCTCGCTCCTCGCGCTGCGCGCCGGGCTTACCGAGCTGCACCGCCCCGATCTCGCCGCGCGCGCCGAGGCGCTCGCCGACGCGATGGACTTCGCCCCGCTTTTCGACCGGAAGCGGAAGCTGTTCCACACCGGCTTCGATGTGACGGGCGGCGCACTCAGCCGCTCGTGGTACGACCTTCTCGCGAGCGAGGCGCGGCTCACGGCTTATCTCGCCGCCGCGCGCGGCGACGTTCCGGCGGAGCACTGGACGCGCCTCAGCCGCGCGCAGAGCGCCTGCGGGCCCTATCGCGGGCTTGTCAGCTGGACGGGCACGATGTTTGAATACCTGATGCCGGAGCTGCTGCTGCCGCCCCAGCGCGGCTCGCTGCTCTGGGAGAGCGCAAAATTCTGCCTCTACGTCCAGCGCCGCCGCGGACGGGAAGTCGGGACGCCGTGGGGCGTTTCCGAGAGCGCCTATGCCGCGCTCTCGCCCGATCTTTCTTACCGCTACAAGGCGCATGGCTGCGCCGCGCTCGCCCTGCACCGCGGGATGGACCGGGAAAACGTCGTCTCGCCTTACAGCGCGTTTCTGGCGCTCGCGGTGTCGCCCGCCGCGGCGGTGCGGGATCTGCGGCGGCTGGAGAGCCTCGGTATGCGCGGCGAGCTCGGCTTCTGGGAAGCGCTCGATTATTCCACGAGCCGGCTCTACCGCGACGCGCCCGCCGCCGTGCGCACCGTTTTTGCGCACCACGCGGGCATGAGTTTAGCCGCGCTCGATAACGCACTCTGCGCCGGGGCGATGCAGCGGCGCTTTTTCGCCGACCCCGCCATGCGCGCTTACGCCGGGCTGCTCGCCGAGGCGCTGCCGGTCGGCAGCCGCCCTATGCGGCGTTCGGACGCCGGGGAGGAGCCGGTCCGCCGCGCCGCGCGCGCGGACGCCGCCGGGTGGGAAACTTCCGGCGAGGGCGTGGATGCGCTGACCCCGCGCTGCACGCTGCTCGCGAGCCGGAGCTATTCGCTGCTCGCCGCGGAGACGGGGCTGACGCGCCCGCTCTGGCGCGGCGTGACGCCCTATCTCTCGCCCGCGTCGCCTATGGCGCGCGAAAAGGGCGTGGACGTGCTCATTTCCGCCGACGGCAAGGCGTGGTCCGCGCTGCCGGACCCGGCGGAGCGGGACGTTCGCTACGCTTGGCGCTTTACGCCGACGCACGCGGAGTTCACCGCGCGCCGCGGCGCGATTGAGAGCCGCTGCACGGTCTGCGCCGCGGAAAACGAGATCGGCGAGCGGCGGGATTTTCTGCTCCGCAACGACGGGGACCGCCCGGCGGACGCGGCGCTGACGCTGCATCTGCGGCCCCTGCTCGCCGCGCAGCGGGACTATGACGCGCACCCGGCGTTTCTCTCGCTCGGCGTCTCCGCCCGCGTGCGGGACGGGGCACTGCTGCTGCGCCGCCTGCCCCGCGGCGGAACGCGCGAGCTCTGGATGTGTGTCGCGCTGAGCGCCCCGGCGCGCTTTGACCTTGCGCCGGGCGCCTGGACGGGGCGCGCCGCGGAGCCGGTTTGGGCGGGGGCGGAGGAGCGGTTTCTGACGGAGAGCGCCGTGACGGTCACACTCGCGCTGCCGCTCCTGCCGGGAACGCGCCGCCGCGCTGCGGCGGCGATCGCCATGGCGTGGTCGGCAGACGACGCGCTCGATAGCGCCCGGCGCATCCTGCACGGTGCGGAGCCCGGCGCGCTGCCCCAGACGGCGGCGGCGCTGCTCGGCTTCGACGGCGCGGCGGCGGAGCGGGCGTTTTCCCTGCTGCCGCTTTTGGCGTTCCCGACGGCGGGCGGCGCGGCGGGAGCCGCGGCGCTCTGGCGCTTCGGTATTTCCGGCGATCTGCCGGTCCTGTGGGCGGAGATTAAGCGGGAGGACGAGCTCGCTGCGGCGCAGCGGCTGATGGACCTGCATCTTTTCCTGACCGGCTGCGGGCAGGACTTTGACCTTGTGCTCTTAACGCGGGACGCGCCGGGCTATCACCGCCCGCTGCGCAGCGCGATGGACCGGGCGCTCCGGCGCGCCGGGGGCGAGCTGCTTCAGGACGCGCGCGGCGGCGTCCACCTCCTCTCCGACCCCGGCGCGGCAGCGGCGCTGGAGGGCTTCGGTGCGCTGCGTCTGGACCTCTCCGCCCCGCTGCCGGAGCCGCCGCGGCAGACGCACTGGCGTCCGGCAGAGACTCCGGAGCATCCTCTCCCGCCCCAGCGCGTGCCGAAATTCGAGTGGTGCGGCGCGGAATTTGTGTTTTATGTAAACCGCTCGCTCCCGCCACGGACGTGGGCGAACGTGCTGACGAACGGACGCCTCGGCTATCTCGCGGTGGACTGCGGCACGGGAAATATCTGGTGGCGTAACGCGCGAGAGCGGCAGCTCACGCCGTGGCTCTGCCAGCCGAACGGGACGGAGGGACCGGAGACGCTCGCGCTGGAGCTCGGCGGGGAGCACACGTCCCTTTTCGCCGCGCCGGGGGACACAGCGTGCCGCGTGCGCTTTGCGCCGGGGGCGGCGGTCTGGGAAAAGCGTATCGGGGAGGCGGAGGTGCGCGTGACGGCGCTCATCCCGCCGGAGGCGGACGTGCGGCTGCTGCTCATCGAGAGCGACCGCCCGCTGCCCGGCGCGGCAGTCTGCTGGTGTGCCCGGCTGCGCCTCGGCGGGGACGCGGCGGCGGAGCGGAGCGTGCAGACGGCGTTCACCGGGCTGGCGCTCGCGGCGAAAAATCTGGCGGTGATGCCGGAGGCGGGACCGCTTTACGCCCTCTCCGCGGAGCCGCCGGAGGGCTTCACCTGCCGGGGCAGCAGCGCGATGGCGCGGGACTATGACGGCTTCACGGGGCGCGACGCCGCGCCGGTGTTCGCCGCGCGCTGGCGCTTCCGGACGGCGGCGGTCCTCGCCCTTGGCTTCGGAAGACCGGAAAACCTCCGCGCGCTCTGCGAGCCCGAAGCGGCGCGCCGCGCCCTTGCCGAAACGCGGGAGTACTGGCGGCGGCGCTGCGGCGCGCTCACGCTGCGGAGCGGGGAGGCGGCGCTGGACCGCCTCATGAACGGCTGGCTGCCCTATCAGACGCTTGCCTGCCGCCTGCTTGGGCGGTGCAGCATTTATCAGAGCGGCGGCGCCTTCGGCTTCCGCGACCAGCTTCAGGACGCCGTGAACCTCATCGGGCTCGATCCGGCGCTCGCGCGGGAGCAGATATTGCGCAGCTGCGCGCGGCAGTATCTCGAAGGCGACGTCCAGCACTGGTGGCACACCGACGCCGGAGCGGTCCGCGGCGTGCGCACGCGGTGCAGCGACGATCTGCTCTGGCTCGTCTGGGCGGTCTGCGAGTATGTGGAAAAAACAGGGGACGACGCGCTCCTCGCCGAGCGCACGCCCTGTCTGCGCTCCCCGGAGCTCGCCCCCGGCGAGCGCGACCGCTATGAGACCGCGGAGGCGACGGAGGAGACCTTTTCCGTCGCGGAGCACTGCCGCCGCGCCATAGAGCGCGTGATGACGCGCGGCTGCGGCGCGCACGGGCTGCTTTGCATCGGCGGCGGGGACTGGAACGACGGCTTCGACGCCGTCGGCGGGGAGAGCGAGTGGCTGAGCTTCTTTTTCCTGCTCATCGCCCCGCGCTGGGCGGCGATTGCGGAGCCGCTGGGGCTCGACTGCGCGGAGCTCGTAGCCTTCTGCGACACGCTCCGCGAGGCGTCGAACGCGGCGTGGGACGGCGCGTGGTTTCGGCGCGGGTATTACGCCTCCGGCGCGCCGCTCGGTGCGGCGGAAAACGCCGAGTGCCGTATCGACTCCGTGGCGCAGTCCTTCGCCGCGCTCAGCGGCGCGGCGGACCCGGAGCGGACAAAAACGGCGCTCCGGAGCGCCGCGGAGCAGCTTTTCGACCGCAAGAACGCCCTCGTCCGGCTCTTCGCACCGCCCTTCGCCGGGGCGGAAAAGCCCGGCTATCTCGTGTCCTACGGTCCCGGCTTCCGCGAAAACGGCGGGCAATACACCCACGGCGCGCTCTGGCTCGTACTCGCGCTGCTGCGCACGGGCGAGACGGAGACGGCGTGGACGCTGCTGCGCGCGATGCTCCCGGCGGAGCGGGACACCGCCGTTTATAAGACCGAGCCCTTTGTCCTTGCCGCGGACGTCTCCGCTGCGCCGGGGCACGAAGGGGAGGGCGGCTGGAGCTGGTACACCGGCGCGTCCGGCTGGCTCTGGCGCATCGTGAGCGAGGAAATGCTCGGGCTGCGTCGGCGCGGCGGGCTGGTCTACGTTGAGCCGAGGCTCCCCGCCGCGCTGAATGGCTGCCGCTTTTGTTATCTGGGGCGCGAATTTCAGCTCCGGGACGGCGCGGTCTATGTCGACGGCGCGCTCTATCGCGGCGAGGGGCTTGCTTTTCCGGGCGGACAGGCTTATAATCGGGGTGCAGGAAAACCGACAAAAGGAGACAATAATATATGACCTATTCCTACACCCCGAAGGGCGTCTGTTCCCGGAAGATGGAGTTCGACATCGAAGACGGAGTGATCCGCTCCGTCCGCGTGGAGGGCGGCTGCAACGGCAACTTAAAGGGCATCTGCGCGCTTGTGGAAGGCATGCGTGCCGAGGACGCCGCCGCGCGCATGCGCGGCATCCGCTGCGGCAACAAGCCCACGAGCTGCCCCGACCAGATGGCGCTCGGCATCGCCGAGGCGCTCGAAGAGGTCGGAAAGTAAAAAAATCTCCCGTCCGCACCGGACGGGAGATTTTTTTCAGATGAATTTTTCCGCCCAAGCCTTGAGCGTTTTGGCGTCCGTGTCCGGGGCGAAGACGCGGCCCTCGGCGAGCTTTGCGCCGGGGCAGCTCGGCGCGAGGCGCTCGTTTGTTTTGCCCATGCCGCTGCCGCCGGAGGTGGCGAAGGGAACGACGGTCTTGCCGGCGAGGTCCTCGCTCTCCAGATAGGTGTTCACGATCGTCGGGGCGACATACCACCAAACGGGGAAGCCGACAAACACGGCGTCATAGTCCGCGGCGCGCTTTTCCATCGGGAGCATCGCGGGACGGGACGCCGGGTCCTTCATCTCGACCGTGCTGCGGGAGTGTTCGTCGCGCCAGTCGAGGTCCGCGTCGGTGTAGGGCGTCACGGGACGGATCTCGGCGCAGTCGGCGCCGACGGCGGCGGCGAGCGTTTCGGCAAGGCGGCGGGTCTCGCCGCTCGCGGAAAAATAAACAACAAGCGTTTTCATCAAGAAATCCTCCGTTTCTCGAAAAAATCGCGGCGCCTTTGCGCCGCACAACACATTCATTTTACCTGATTTCGTCGCTGTTGTCAAGACAGCGAAAAGACAATTTAACCAAAACCGTCCGCATGCACAAGAAAATATTTGTGAGTTCGTCCAAAATGTCAATGGACAAACGGTGCCGATTCTGGTATATTAAAGACACAGAAAGGGTGAGTCCAATGTACTGAGAAGTTGCCCCCAGAGCAGAGAAAGCGAAGCTGGGGAAGCGGCGCGGCAGGAGACGGAGAAAGTCCCGCCGGTGCGACGCTCCCGAAAATGCTGATCGTCATTCACGATAAAAATGGTCGCCGGAGACGGCGTTTGAGATAGATCGGGAGTAGCAGTCAGCAGAGCGGCGAAGGGCCCAAGGTCCCCGAGGAAGCGCGCCGAGGCACCAAAATTCAAAGAAAGAAGAGGCAAACCAATGGCGGTCCCGATCCACGCGGGATGACCCCTGATCGCAGAAAAGGCTGCGGTCAGGGGTCAATTTTTTTCTGCTCTCCGTCCGGCGCTGTGAAGCCCCTGCCGTTTCGGCAGGGGCTTCACAGCGCATTCTTTAGGGCGTCTTTTTCCGCCGGGGCTTGGGGAGCGGCGTCAGTTCCTCGAGCAGGGCGCAGACGCGGGCGGTGAGCTCGCGGTCTTCGATGTCGAGGATGTAGTGCTCCTTCGCGCCGCCGTAGGGGATGCCGCACTCCGCGCCCGGCAGCAGCGATGCGAGTTCCGGCAGCTTTTTGACGTAGACCGTGTTGTCGCAGACGAGCAGAACGGGCTTGCCGCTGCGGTAGACCATATATTCGCCGAACATCTTTTTCCGCGTCGTCGCGCCGTCGTCCGGGAGCTGGGAGCAGACGAATCCGATGTAATCCTCCGTTGTTGCCATAGAACAAAAGCCCTCCAAGCGTTTTATTCTATTCTATCATGCCGCGTCAAGTCTCCAGCCCGGCGAACTGGGTCCGGTAGAGCGTCCAGTAGCGCCCGCGGCGGGCGAGGAGCTGCTCATGGGTGCCGCGCTCGGCGACGGCGCCGTTATCGAGGACCACGATCTCATCCGCGTCGCGGATGGTGGAGAGCCGGTGGGCGATGATGAGGCAGGTCCTGCCTCGCATGAGCGCCGCCATCGCGTCCTGCACGGCGCGCTCCGTGCGTGTGTCGACGGAGCTTGTTGCCTCGTCCAGGATGAGGATGCGCGGCGCGGCGAGTACGGCGCGGGCGATGGCGAGCAGCTGGCGCTGGCCGACGGAGAGCGACTCGCCGGCGCGGGCGAGCACGGTGTCGTAGCCCTGCGGCAGACGGCGGAGAAACGTGTCCGCGTGCGCCGTCTCCGCCGCGGCGCGGACGCGCGTAAGATCGGCGTCAGGGTCGGCGAAGCGGATGTTGTTTGACGCCGTGTCGGTGAAGAGCACGGTGTCCTGAAGCACGATGGCGGCGGCGCGGCGGAGCGCCGTGCGGTCGAGGTCGTAGATGCTGACGCCGTCGACCGTAATGTCGCCGGAGTCGGCGTCATAAAAGCGCAGCAGCAGGTTCGCGACCGTGGTCTTGCCGCTGCCGGTCGCGCCGACGAGCGCGATCTTCTGGCCGGGCTGGATGTCGAGCGAAAAGTCGCGCAGGACCGCTTTTCCGGGGACGTAGGAGAAGTTCACATGGCGGAAGCTGACCGCACCGCTCCCCTCCGGCGGGAGGGGCAGCGCGCCGCCGTTAGGCTCGGCGGGCTCGTCGAGCAGGTCGAACACGCGCTCCGCGCCCGCGACGGCGGTCTGGAGCGTGCCGTAAAGCTGGGCGACCTCGTTGACCGGGCGGGTGAACTGCTTGGCGTAAATGAGGAAGGCGGAGATGACGCCGATGGTGATCTCGCCGCGCAGCGCGAAGAAGCCGCCCGCGACGGCGACGGCGACAAAGCCGATGTTCGCGATGCAGTCCAGCACGGGACCGACGCCGTTGCTGAGACTCTCGGCGCGGATGCTGACGGCGCAGAGCTCCTCGGCGCGCGCGGCGAAAGCTTCGCACTCGCGTCCGGCGCAGTTATAGGCGGCGACGGCGCGGTAAGCGCTCAATACCTCCTCCGCGCGGGCGTTCATCGCTCCGGCGACGGCGGCGCGGCGGCGGTACTGCTTCGCCATCACGCGCGAGAGCGCGCGGGTGGAGCCCACGGTCAGCACCACGGTCAGCAGCGTTACGAGCGTCAGCTGCCAGCAGTAGCAGAGCATGATGACGGTCGTCGCCGCGATGGTCAGCACGCCGGAGACGAGCGCGCCGAGGCTCTGGGACACGGCGGCGGAGACGTTTTCCGCGTCGCCGGTCATGCGGCTCAGAATATCGCCCGCCGGGTGGCGGTCCAGATAGGCGACGGGCAGGCGGTTGACCGCGGCGGCGAGGTCCTGGCGCAGACGACGGATGATCCGCTGGCTGAGCCGCGCGGAGAGCTTTCCCTGCGCGAGCGAGCCCGCCGCGTTCACGAGATAAGCCGCGCCGAGGGCGGCGAGCAGCGCCGTGAGGGACCCGCCCTCGCGGATGGCGTCGATCGCCTCGCCCTGAAGCGCCGGGACCGCGACGGATGCCGCCGTGACGCAGAGCACCGCGAGCACGAGCAGCGCGAAGCGCCGCCGCTCGCCGGCAAAATAGCGCGCGAGGCGGCGAAGGGTGCCGCGGCTGTCGCGGGCTTTTTCCGTGAGCCCGTGGTTATCGCGGCGTCCGCCGCCGAAGTTCAGCTCGCGCTGGGGTTTCGTTTCAGCCAAGGTCCTCGCCTCCTTCCTGACTTTCGCAGATCTCGCGGTAAAGCGCCGAGCGCGCGAGCAGCTCCGCGTGGGTGCCGACGTCCGCGATCGTGCCGCCGCTCAGCAGGGCGATGCGGTCGGCGCACCGCGCCGTCGCGATGCGCTGGGCGACGACGATCTTCGTCGTGCCGGGGTAGTTTTTTGCTAGCGCGTCGTAAAACGCAGCCTCGGTCGCGAGGTCGAGCGCGCTTGTCGCGTCGTCCAGAATGAGAATTTCGCTGTTTTTCAGCAGCGCGCGGGCGAGCGCGACGCGCTGGCGCTGACCGCCGGAGAGCGAGCGCCCGCCTTCGTCGAGAACGGTGCTCCAGCCATCTGGCAGGGCGTCTAAAAACTCCGCGCACTGCGCCGTTTCCGCGGCGCGGCGGACCTCGGCGTCCGTCGCGTCCGGGCTGCCCCAGCGGAGGTTTTCCGCCGCCGTGCGGCCGTAAAGCTCCGCGCGCTGGAACGCGACCGCGATGCGGCTGCGCAGCGCGTCGGTCCGCCAGCGGCGGACGTCCAGCCCGTCGACCAGCACGGTGCCGCCGTCGGCGTCATAAAAGCGCGGGATGAGGTCCAGCAGCGTCGTTTTGCCGCAGCCGGTCGCGCCTAAAATGGCGAGCGTTTCGCCGGGGGCAACGCGGAGGGAGACGTTTTGCAGCACGGGCTCCGCCGTGCCGGGGTAAGTGAAGCTGACGCCGCGGAGCTCCACCGCACCGGGCTCGGGACCGGCGGTCTCCGTCCCGTCCGCGAGGGCGGGCACGGTCTCCAGCACCTCGTGCACGCGCGCCCATGACGCCGAGGCGCGGGTGAAGCTCTGGGACAGATTGCCGAGCACGGTCACGCCGGTCATCACCTGCGCGAGATACGTGATCGCCGCCATGACCGCGCCGGGCGTCACCGCGCCGCGGCGGGACTCATAGCCGCCGACATAGAGCACCGCGAGGACGCAGAGATTGAGCACGATGTTCATGCAGGGCGACATCCACGCGAGCAGCTCCTGCACGCGCAGATTCGCCGTGCAGAGCGCATCGTTCGCGCCGCCGAAGCGCGCCGTTTCGTCCGCCTCGCGGCAGCAGGACTTCACGACCCGCGCCCCGGCGATGTCCTCGCGCAGCAGCGCGCCGACGCGGTCGAGCCCCTTCTGCACGGCGCCGAAGCGCGGCGCGGCGCGATGGAGGAAAAAGCGCACGAAAAACACGAGAAACGGCAGTGAGATAAGCGAGATGACCGCAAAGCGCGGCGACTGGCGCCAGAGCATGAAAACGCCGCCCGCCGCCATCATCACATAGCGCACAACGCCGCGGAACGCGACCTTGACGGCGTTCGCCACCTGATCGACGTCTCCGGAGACGCGGTTGAGCAGCGAGGCGGGCGTGAAGGCGTCCGTCTGCTGAAAATCGAGGCGCACGGCGCGATCGAACACCTCCCGCCGCAGATCGCGTCCGAGCCGCTGGGCGGCGAGATTTCCGAATATGCCGCCCGCGACGCCGCAGGCGCCGCCGAGCGCCACGAGCAGGATCATGCGCAGACCGAGGGACAAAATGAGCGGCATGTCGCCGCGCAGCACGCCCTCGTCGACGATGCGCGCCATATAGTCCGGCTGGAGCAGGTCCACCGCCGTTTCGCCGAGCATCATCAGCGAGCAGAGCAGGCAGAGGGGCCAGTATTTTTTCAGATATCGCAGCATAAAACCGTGCCTCTTTCGCGTTTTTTTTCTATTTTAATCCGGCGCTTGCCGGTTTGTCAAAGGGCGCGGCGATGAAAAATCCCCCGTCGAAGTTTCCGGTTCGGAAACTTCGGACGGGGGAACGTCGCATTCTTTTTTCACCGTCCCGGCTTATGCTGGCGGGGCAGACGGTGGGCGGCGCGCGCTTCCGCGCCGGCGCGGGAAAAGCGGGCACGCACGGCGTCGGCAAGGAGCAGGGCGGTGCCCTCCGTGCCGAGCAGACTGGAGCTGATGAGCAGATCCTTGTGCGCCTTGTCGTCCGGCGTGTAGCCGGCAAAGTTGAGGTGATAGGCGCTGCGCTCCTCGTCCCGCTCGCGGATCAGGCGGCGCGCGGCGTCCTCGTCCACGTCCTTCCAGCGCATGCAGTGGCGCAGGCGGTCGGCATAAGCGGCGTAGATATAAATGTGCATCGCATCGGGCTCGTCGGCGAGGATAAAGTCCGCGCAGCGGCCGACGAGAATGCAGCTGCCCTCCGCGGCGAGGCGGCGGATGATGGTCTCCTGCGTTTGGAAAATGCGGTTTTGCATCTCGCTTGCGCGGCTGCCGCGGCTCTGGATGAGGAAGGGGAAAAACGTGTCCCCCACGGGGCGGCGGGAGCGCTCCTCGCTCGCGTTTACGACGCCCTTCGGCAGACCGAGCGTCCGTCCGGCCTCCTGCCCGATCTCCTCGCTGTAGCAGGGCACGCCGAGCAGCGCGCCGAGCCGCTTCGCGATCACGCGCCCGTTGCTTGCAAACTGGTCGGTGACCGTCACCACAAATTTTGTCTCATTCATCGCGTTTTCCTCCTCTCCGGCTCACATGAGACAGCCTGCGATCACAAAGCCGATCATGGAGAGTATAGCAGCGATCAGGACATAAGGCAACTGGGAAAGTGCATGCTCCATATTGTCGATCCCGGCGGAGTTGGCGGAGAGAATGGTCGCGTCCGTATAAAAGCAGGCGTGGCTGCCGAAGGTGCCGCCGGAGATGATCGCCGCCATGGTCAGCACGGGGTTCGCGCCGAGCGCCTCGCACATCGGCAGCAATATCGGCGTCACAACGGCGCTCATGCCCCAGTTTGAGCCCGTCACGAAGGCGAGCACGCTGAGCAGCAGAAACGCCGCGAGCGGAAAAATCTTCGGCGAGAGGATCGGTCCCACGAGCGCCACGAGAAACTCCGTGAGCGCGAGCCGGTCGCAGATCTCCTTGAGCGAAAACGCCGCGACGAGCATGAAAAAGATGCTCATCATGTCGCAGAAGCCCGAAACGGTCTTGCCGAAAAACTCCTCCATGCTGAGCATCTTCGTCGGCACATAGAGCAGCAGGCAGACAATGAGCGCGACGACGACGGCGAGCAGAATGTCCATCGTGATCACGCCGACGGCGACGAGCACGAGCATGGGGATGAGAAAATACCAGATGTTGCCGTCCGTCTCCGCGGCGGCGGGGTCGTCGTGGTTGAAGCGGCGGGAAGCGTCGCTGTAGACCTTGCCGGTCTCCGCCGCGCGGCGGAAAGCGGTCTTCATGCCGCCGAGCTTCGGGATGACGCCGAGGCAGAACAGCAGCACGACGATGAGCGCGATGATCGGGTAAAAGCAGAAGGGGATTGCGTGGATATAAGCGTTCATGGCGGAGGGGAAATTGCTGGAAATGATGTGCTCCTCATAAAAGAGCGAGCTGAAAAACACCGCCCAGGTGGACACCGGCAGCAGCACGCAGACCGGCGCGCCGGTGGAGTTTAAGATAAACGCCAGCGACTCGCGCGGGAGCTTTTTGCGGTCGAACACACCCTTCATGCACGCGCCGATGGTCAGGACGTTCAGATAGTCGTCCACGAAGAGCAGGATGCCCATGATGTAAGCGGTGAGGAGCGTGCGCTTTTCGTTCGTGCAGAGCTTTGAGACGACGCGCGAAAAGCCGAAGGTGCCGCGCGACGCCTGAAGCAGCGCGATGAGGCTGCCGAAGAGCCCGCAGACGAGCCAGAGCCACGCATTGCTGCCCACAACGTCCTGCACGATCGCAATCCACTCCGGGAGCGCGCGGGTGCGGTAGAGCACGATGCAGCCCAGAACGGAGCCGAGCAGCAGAAATTCCGTACACCGCCGCGTCGCGATGGCGCCGGCGATGATGACCGCGAGAATACAAATCGCCCAAAGTCCGGTTGGCATGGTGGAATCATCTCTTTTCCTGTTTGACTGCCGGGATAAAACCGGGCTTCCCATTCATTTTTTCGGAACAGGAAGCCCTTTTGCGGAAAATGTTCAGTTTATGCGCTCGTCACGACGGTGCCGGTCTTGCCCTCAAGGGCGTCGATCGCCTTGTCGAGCGAGGTGATGACCGCCTTTTTGCCGGGATTTGCGCGCACGAACGCCATGCATGCGCGCACCTTCGGCAGCATGCTGCCGGGGGCGAAGTGACCCTCGCCGACGTAGCGCTCCGCCTCGGCGAGCGTCATGTGGTCGAGGTCCCGCTGCTCCGGTTTGCCCCAGTTGACGGCGACCTTCTCGACCTCCGTGAGGATGACGAGCATGTCGGCGTCCAACTGCTCGGCGAGCAGCTCCGCGGCAAAGTCCTTGTCGATGACCGCCGCCACGCCGTCCAGCGTGCCGTCGGGGTTTTCCGCGACGGGAATGCCGCCGCCGCCGCAGGTGACGGGGATGGTGCTGTCCATCAGCCGGCGCACCGCGTCGATCTCCACGATCCGGCGCGGCAGAGGGGAGGCGACGACGCGGCGGTAGCCCCGACCGGCGTCCTCCTTCATCGCGTAGCCCTTCGTCCGGGCAAGCTCCTCCGCCTCGTCCTTGCCGTAAAACGCGCCGATGGGCTTCGTCGGATTCTGGAACGCCGGGTCGCCGCGATCCACGACGACCTGCGTCACGAGGCTCACGACGGGCGTGTCGATGCCGCGGCGCGCGAGCGCATAGCGCAGCGCCTGCTGAATGTGGTAGCCGATATAGCCCTGACTCATCGCGCCGCAGACGTCGAAGGGCATGGGCGGAACGACGTCCTTTGCCGTTTCGCTCGCGAGCACGATACGGCCGACCTGCGGACCGTTGCCGTGGACGATGGCGAGCTGGTGACCCGCGGCGCTGAGCTCCGCGATGCGCTCTGCGGTCTGCTTGACGACCTCAAGCTGCGCCTCCGCGGTGGGGGCGCTGTCGCGGCTCTGGAGGGCGTTGCCGCCGAGCGCGATTACGATCTTTGCCATGGATGACGCCTCCTTTGCGCTTTAGACGATGCCGCGGTCCGCCATGAAGCGGTCGAGGTCTTCCTTCGCGGCGGCGATGCGCAGCTCGGTCGCGGCTGCCTCGCGCTGATACTGGGTGAAATAGACCAGCAGTCCGCGCATGGCGGTCAGACGGTTGCCCGCCTCCAGCCAGCAGAGGCTCGATTCGCTGTCCGCGACCTCGTCCGTGACGTCCTCGCCGCGCGTGGCGGGCAGGCAGTGCATGAACTTGCAGCCGATGTTGCCGAGCTGCATCAGCTCGCGGTTGACCTGATACTTGCCGAAGAGCGCGACACGCTCCTCCTTCGGCATCTCAGACTCATAGAGACCGTACCACACGTCGGTGTAGATGAAGTCCGCGCCGCGGACGAGCTCGCGGTCGTCGCCCTCCTCGAAGGTGCCGCCGGACTGCTCGCAGTTGCGGCGGATGACGTCCATGCAGGCGGCGGAGGGGGAGTCGGGCAGCAGCTTGCCGACCGGTCCGTAGTGGGCGAAGTGCATGCCGAGCTTCGTCGTGATCATGGCGAGGGAGGCGCAGACCTGCGTGGCGTCGCCGGTGAAGACAACGCGGCAGTCTTCGAGCTTTTTGCCGCGCGGCAGATGCTCCACGATGGTGCAGAGGTCGCCGATCTCCTGCGTGGGGTGGTTATAGTCGCTCATGCCGTTGAGCACCGGGATGGTGCAGCTGTTGGCGAGCTCGACCACGGTCTTGTGGTCGATGACGCGCGCCATGACGATGTCGATGAGCTCGCTGAGCACCTTGCCGGTGTCGCCGATGGTCTCGTGACCGCCGAGCTGGATCATGCCGGGTCCCAGATACTGGGCGTGGCCGCCGAGCTGGCTCATCGCGGTCTCGAAGGAGACGCGGGTGCGGGTGGAGGACTGCTGGAATATCATGCCGAGCGTCATGTCCTTCATCAGCGGGGGATTGTAGCCGGATTTTATCGCCTTTTTTATCGCGATAGAGAGATCGATGATCTCCATCAGTTCTTCCTTGGTGAAATCATAGGTCGTCAGAAAATCTTTTTTCATAGTCTCCTCCGTGTGTATTGTGTTTATTTTTATGGTTTTTTGCCGATGACGAGCAGCAGCGCCGCCATCGCCGCGCAGCACGCCAGCGCGAGCGCCCGTTCGCGCTTTTTATTCTTCATCGCTCTTCCTCCGATACAGAATCATGGATTTGATGTATCGGTTGCTGTCGTCGTAACTCGTCAGCGCGCAGATTTCCTCGTATCGGTCAAATTCGGCGGGCAGGCGGTTCCAGTCCACCACGAC
>OLWU01000123.1_pt1 | contig 17073 bp, 17 predicted proteins | sample 1673351 | NCBI WGS metagenome assembly OLWU01 (sample SAMEA103958109, study PRJEB25191) | human gut metagenome | biome: human-associated habitat [ENVO:00009003]; feature: intestine environment [ENVO:2100002]; material: feces | place: Germany | collected 2013/2015
CAAAGTTCAATAAGGAAATGTAAAAGCAAGGGTTCATTCCGAAAAAAAGAGACCGCCATCGGCGGTCTCTTTTTTTCGGAGGGAGGGAGCGGACAGCGCAGTCGGATGATCAGGCGCGCGGGAGAATGTTCTCATCCCCGGCTTCGAGCATCTTCTGCTCATATTTTTCGCAGAGCGTGCCGTAGCTGGCGTTCTCCCACGTCGTCCCGTCGAAAAACTCCACGTCGCGCAGGATGATCACGACCTGCTTCGTCTCGTTATATTCCCCGTAGAGTGTCCAGCAGCTCGATCGGCGGGCGGTTTTTATAATCCTCCCAGCGCGCGGCGAAACCGTCGTAGCCCGTGATCTGCGATTTTTGCTCCGCGCTGAGCGCCTGATAGAGCGCGTCCGCCTCGGCGTAGCCGCTGTTTTCCGCCGCGGCGGTGTCCAGCGCGCCCTGCGCGCGATCGACTTCAAAGCGCGAGAGCGCCCCGGCTGTCTCCTCCAGCTCGCCGTAGTTCCGAACGGCGGCGCGCTGCGTATCCGTCAGCCCGTCATACGCCGACTGCGCCTCCTCGATGGCGCGGAGCGACGAGGCGTCCACATCGCCGATGGCGGCGATCTCGCGCTCCGCGTTTTCCACCGCCTCGCTTTTCCCGCAGCCGCAGAGCTCCTTTCAGTGCTTTGTGAACCTGCTATAAAACAAATTGTTTTATATGTCAATATAACATTTTGTTTTGCTTATACCCCTTTTATAACGTGAAAAGGAGCTGCATAAAATGTACCGACGCATCCGCAATCTGCGGGAGGACGCCGACCTGCGGCAGCAGGACCTCGCCGACTATCTGCAATGCACGCAGGTCAGCTACTCCCACTATGAGCTCGGCAAGCGCGATATCCCGACGGAGGTGCTCGTCCGCCTTGCACGCTTTTACAAGACCAGCACGGACTATCTCCTCGGTCTGACCGATGAGCGCCGTCCCTACCCACCGGTCAGGCGCTGAGTCGCTTTCCCCGCTTTTCCCCCTTTACAATCCGGCGAAAGGGGAGTATAATCGGATTTGTTGCAAAAACCGGCTAAAATCTTCGGTTTTCGCTGTTTTTGGCTTCATAATGTTCTGAACATTCCGAATATCCTATCGTATGGAAACGTCCTAACAACTTTTGCCGGAGGTTAAAAACGCAAATGGCTTTGACGGAAAATCACCACATCACGGACTGGGTGGCGGAGTGCGCGGCGCTCTGCCGTCCGGAGGAGGTCGTCTGGATCGACGGCAGCGAGGCGCAGCTGGACGCGCTGCGGCGCGAGGGCTTCCGCACCGGGGAGCTCATCGAGCTCAATCAGGAGCTGCTGCCCGGCTGCGTTTACCACCGCAGCGCAGTGAACGACGTGGCGCGCGTGGAAGCGCGCACCTTCATCTGCTGCGAGCGCGAGGCGGACGCCGGACCGACCAACAACTGGATGACGCCCGCCGAGATGCGCGAAAAGCTCCGCGGCATTTTTGACGGCGCGATGGCGGGGCGCACAATGTACGTCATCCCTTACGCGATGGGCATCCCCGGCTCGCCCTTCGCCAAATACGGCGTGGAGCTGACCGACTCGATCTATGTCGTCGTGTCTATGGCGATCATGACGCGGGTCGGCAAGGAAATCTTCGACGCCATCGAGGGCGGCGACTTCATCAAGGGGCTCCACTCCAAGGCGGAGCTGGACGCGGAGAAGCGCTACATCGCCCATTTTCCGCAGGACAACACCATCATGTCCGTCAACTCCGGCTACGGCGGAAACGTCCTGCTCGGCAAAAAGTGCTTCGCGCTGCGCATCGCCTCCTGCCTCGGCCGCGACGAGGGCTGGCTCGCGGAGCACATGCTGATCCTCGGTGTTCAGAACCCGCAGGGCGAGGTGCGCTATGTCTGCGGCGCGTTCCCGTCCGCCTGCGGCAAGACGAACCTCGCAATGCTCATCCCGCCGGAGGCTTACCGGGAAAAGGGCTGGAAATGCTGGTGCGTCGGCGACGATATCGCGTGGCTGCGCCCCGGTCCGGACGGCAGGCTCTGGGCGGTGAACCCGGAAAACGGCTTTTTCGGCGTCGCCCCCGGCACGAGCGAGAAGACAAACCCCAACGCCCTCGCGAGCACGCGGAAGAACACCATTTTCACGAACGTTGTCTTAAAGCCGGACGGCACCGTATGGTGGGAGGGACTCGACAAGAACCCGCCGAAGGATGCGCTCAACTGGCGCGGCGAGCCGTGGGACCCCGCGAGCGGCGAGCCGGGCGCGCATCCGAACAGCCGATTCACCGCTCCGGCGAAAAACTGCCCCTGCATCAGTCCGGAGTTCGATAACCCGCAGGGCGTGCCCATCAGCGCCATCGTCTTCGGCGGCCGCCGCGCGAAGACCGCGCCGCTCGTTTACCAGTCCCGCGGCTGGGCACACGGCGTGTTCGTCGGCTCCATCATGGCGAGCGAGAAGACCGCCGCGGCGGAGGGCACCGTCGGCGAAACGCGCCGCGACCCGATGGCGATGCTGCCCTTCTGCGGCTATCACATGGCGGACTACTGGCAGCACTGGCTGGATATGGAGACAAAGCTCACGAACCCGCCGGTCATCTGCAACGTCAACTGGTTCCGCACGGATGAGCAGGGCAAATTCCTCTGGCCCGGCTTCGGCGATAATCTGCGCGTCATCGACTGGGTCCTGCGCCGCGCCTTCGGCGAGGCGGAAGCCGTGGAGACGCCGATCGGCTTCGTCCCCCGCCCGGAGGATATCGACCTCGACGGTACGGATGTCAGCGAGGAGACGCTCCGCAAGCTTCTGACCGTGGACCCCGCTCTCTGGCGCGCCGAGGCAGCCGGTATCCGGGAGTTTTACGCCAAGTTCGGCGAAAAGCTGCCGAAGACCCTCGCTGACGAGCTCGAAAGACTCGAGAAGGCTTTATAAATTTTGATCCCGCCCGGAATCGGGCGGGATCGTGCTTTTTTTATAGCGGTTTATGGGCAGGATGGTCTTTCAGCCGAAGATCTCCCGCTCTGCCGTGAGCACGCGCAGCCATGCCTCGGCGTCGTCGCGGCCTACGGCGGCTACGACGGCGGCGACGTGGGCGCGGCGGGCGGCGCGCTTTTCCTCAATGCAGCGTCTGCCCTCCGCCGTGAGCGCGGCGCGGTGGCTGCGGCGGTCGCCGTCCGCGGTGCGGCGGGCGACGAGACCGTGGCGCTCCAGCTCGGAGAGCAGCGCCGTTACGCGGGGACCGGAGACGTCCAGCGCGCGGGCGATCTCGCCCGGCGAGGTCTCCCCCGCGCGGTAGAGCAGCTCCAGCGCCGCGCCTGCGGAAGCGCCGTCCTCCCCGCGCCGGTGTCCGCCGCGCCCGTGACCGCGCGGGAGGACCGCACAGATGGCGTCGATCAGTTCGTCAAGCTCCATCGCGCGCACCTCAGACCGGGCAGTGGCGGAGCAGCAGCTCCTCCAGCTCCTCGTTTTTCAGCGGGGTCGGCACGGAAAAGACCGCATTGCGGTCCACTTTTTCCGCGAGCGCGCGGTACTCCGCCGCCTGCGCGCTCTCCGGCGCGAACTCCAGCACCGTTTTGCGCTGGAGCTCCGCGTGCTGCACGATGTTGTCGCGCGGGAGGAAATAGAGCAGCTGCGTGCCGAGTCTTTCCGCGAATTCCTCCACGAGCTCACGCTCATTATCGACAAGGCGGGAGTTGCAGATGAGCCCGCCGAGCTTCGTCTTGCCCGCGGCGGCGTAGCGGCTGATGCCGCGGCAGATGTTGTTCGCGGCGTATAGACTCATCATCTCGCCGGAGCAGACGATATAAATTTCCTTCGCCTTGCCCTCGCGGATCGGCATGGCGAAGCCGCCGCAGACGACGTCGCCGAGGACGTCGTAGAGCACATAGTCAAGGTCCGGCGTGTAAGCGCCAAGACGTTCGAGCAGATTGATGGCGCTCACGATGCCGCGCCCGGCGCAGCCGACGCCCGGCTCCGGTCCGCCGCTCTCCGCGGCGCGGACGCCGCCGTAGCCGGTCTGGAGAAAGTCGGCGAGCTCGACCTCGTCCTCCTCCTTTTCGCGCAGCGTGTCGAGCACGGTGCTGCGCGGCAAACCGCCCAAAATGAGCCGCGTAGAGTCCGCCTTCGGGTCGCAGCCGACGATCATCAGCTTTTTGCCCGCATCGGCGAGCGCCGCGGCGAGGTTCTGGGTCGTCGTCGATTTTCCGATGCCGCCCTTGCCGTAAATCGCGATTTGTCTCATTTTTCAATCCCCTCCTTCAGAGCCTCATCCAGCCAGCGGTCGAGCCTGCCGCCGACGAGATCGAGCGCCGGAAAATTTTCGACCACCGACATGCTGCCGGGGTTCGGCAGCGCGATGCGCCGCAGCGACGCCGGCGCAAGGGGGAAGCAGTCCGGGTCCGCGAGCAGCAGCTCCAAGCCCGGCGCGGCGAGCTGGGCGCGCAGCTCATCCTCTCCGGCGAGCTTCGCGTCGCCAGGGCGCAGCAGCGCGCGGTCCGTCTCATAAAAGCTCAGCACCCGCACGGCAGTAAAGCCCCGCGCCTCCAGCGCTTCGCGCAGCGCGTCGGCAAAAAGCTGTTCGCCGAGGACGAGCACCCGCGCGCCCACCTCCGTCCCCGCGGCGGCGGGAAGCTTGTCATGCGCCCGCAGCGCCGCGGCGAGCACCGCGCAGCGCGTTTCACCCAGCGGAGCCCCGGCGACATAAGGCACGCCGAACTCCGACTCCATATATTTCGCAAGCGGCAGTCCCGCCGCGCCGACGACGAGGTTCACCTCCGCAGCCGCGGCGAGGGCGAGGTTTTCCGCCCGGTCCGGCGCGCCCCAGCGCGTCAGCACGCGCCAGCCGAGGCTCTCCAGCCACGCTTCGACTGAGGCGACGGCTTCCGCCGTCCAGTCGATCTGCGTGCAGCCGAGAAGGTTCACGGTGCCGGGGATCGTCTCCGCCGGACGGAGCAGCAGCCTGCCCATCGCCGCCATCGCCGTGCCCGCGCCGCAGACCCAGTCGCGGCTGCCGTCAGCCTCCACATACGCCGCGGGGGTGCCGCGGGCGGCAATCTCGTCCGCGTCGGCGGCGAGGTCGGAGCCGATCATCGCTGAGCTCGGCGCGTGGCAGAGCAGCACGAAAGCGGGATTGCTCTCCGCGCGCAGGTCGTCGAAAGCGGCGAGGACCTTTTTCGAGGTGCCGGTGATGACGTCCGCCTCGCGGATCGCCGAGTCCGTTATGCGCTGTCCCATCGCGCCGCCGCGTCCGCCGCCGAAGCGTCCGCCGCGTCCGCCATGTCCGCCGCGGCTCATCCCGATCGGTTTATAATGCGAGGGGTCGTCCACAATGCCGAAGCCGTCCGTGGCGTTCAGCACCGCCTGCACGCCCTGCACGTCCGAAAGACAGGGTGGCACCACTTTCCAAAGTCGCTTCATATTTCCGTCTCCCCCCTTCAGGCGTGGTCCCCGTGGACCAAATGGCTGTCGTCAAAAAACGACACGGTTACGCCGAGCTCGTCTGCGAGCTCCTGCGCGAGCAGATCGGCGTCCGTGGACAAAATGACCCACTGGCAGCCGAAGAGGATGACGAACTCCTTCGCGCCGCGCTCCGCGGCGAGCTCGGCGACGGCGTCGCGCACTTGGCGCAGATAGCGCCCGGAGGCAAAGTCCGTCATGGACGGACAGAGCAGCGAAAGCTCGCCGCGGCGCATCGCCTCCGCCGCAGCGGAAAAGGGCTTATGGCGCAGGCAGTTCACCGCGCCGACAAAGAGCAGCTGCGCACCGGGATGCTGCGCCCGCAGCTCGCCGAGCACGTCCGCCCCGCCGCGTCCGCCGCGCCCGCGCCCTTCAAAGGGGCACCCCCCGCCATGGCGGGGGCTCTCGTTATGATCTTGAAACATAGATTACTTCCTTTTTTGAATTTATTTAATTAACGTTAATTAAATTATAACAGGGATCTTTGATTTGTCAAGCGGGAAAACAAAAAATCCCCGCCGTGTGAGGGCGGGGCGAGTGAAATCCGCTCTTTGAGCGGATGAAATCCCCGCTGCGCGGGGAAGGGGCCTGGGTGTCACTGAATCGTTTTCAGTACCTCCGCTACGGAGGAACAGTGGTTTTTATAGCGTCCGCGGAGCTCCGGGACGGCGTTGTCCATGATATACGGCGCACCGACGCAGTCGAGCATCGCTTCGTCGTTGAAGTTGTCGCCGAACGCCATGATCTCGCTGAGCTTTAGACCGAGCACGTCCGCGAGCTGGCGGATGCCGTCGCCCTTGTCGGCGGGGGTGAAGTCCAGCCACGCTTCGCCTGCGACGGCGACGCGCATGCAGCCGCTCCAGCGCTCCGTGAGCGCCGCGGCGGCGTCCGCCACACCGTCCGGGCAGAAGGCGGAGACCTTGATGATCGGCTCCGGAATCGCCTCCGGCGCGGGGACGACCGCGACGTTGTGACCCACAAAGTCGCGCACATGCGGCACGACGACGGGACCCTTCGGGCAGAGGTAGCTCGTGTTTTCGCCGGAGATCATGACCTCGCTGTCGGGTCGGGCGATGATCTCATGGCAGAGCGCGAGCGCCTCCGGCTGGGGCAGCAGGATCTTGCGCAGCGGCGTGTCCGAATGGGGACCGAAGACGAGCGCGCCGTTTTCGCTCAGGATATACATCTCCTGCCCGACCTCACCGAACAGCCGGCGCAGGCAGCCGTACTGCCGCCCGCTCGCCGCGGCGAGCAGATAGCCCCGGTCCAGCAGACGCCGGAATTCTCCCAGCGTCTCCGTCGGGATGACGGTCTCGCTGCCGTGGAGCAGCGTGCCGTCGATGTCGCTTGCGATGAGCTTGATCATAGTGGTGTTCTCCGTTTTCTCTGATTTTTCAACAAGGGATATCCTACCACGGTTTCTGAGAAATTGCCACTGGTTTTTTAAAAGAGGCTTGTGCGCGATTGCGGCGGGAGGAATGCCCGGCTTGCTCCTATGCCTCCGGCACCCGCCGAGCGTTCCTCCCGCCAAAAATCCCCCTTCCATTTTGCCGAGAAACGGGTTATAATGAAACGATAAGGTAAAAACCGCGGAGGGCTTGGAAAAATGCCGGAATTTCGGGTGAAAAGTGAATACACCCCGGCGGGGGACCAGCCGGAGGCGATCCGGGCGATCAGCCAAGGCTTCCGGGACGGACTGCGCGAGCAGGTGCTCCTCGGCGTGACGGGCAGCGGCAAGACTTACACAATGGCGAAGGTCATCGAGGCTCTCCAGCGCCCGACGCTCGTTCTTGCCCACAACAAAACGCTGGCGGCGCAGCTCTACGGCGAGTTCAAGGAGTTCTTCCCGGACAACGCCGTGGAGTATTTTGTCTCCTATTACGACTATTACCAGCCGGAGGCTTACATCGCGAGCACGGACACCTATATCGAAAAGGACGCCGCCATCAACGAGGAGATCGACCGGATGCGCCTCGCGGCGACCGCCTCGCTGCTTGAGCGGCGGGACGTCATCGTCGTCGCCTCCGTGAGCTGCATTTACGGCCTCGGCGAGCCGGACGATTTTATGAACATGATGGTGAACCTCACCGTCGGGGCGGAGACGCCCATCGACACGCTGCTCCACCGGCTCATCGACATCCGCTATGAGCGCAACGACATCGCCTTCGAGCGCAACATGTTCCGCGTCCGCGGCGACACGGTGGAGATCTGGCCCGCTTACTGGGCGTCCAGCGCCATCCGCGTGGAGTTTTTCGGCGACGAGATCGACCGCATCAGCGAGATCAACCCCCTGACGGGCGCAGTCATCCGGCGCTTGAACTCCATCCCCATCTGGCCCGCGAGCCACTATGTCACGACGCACGAGAAGATGGAGCGCGCCGTCGGCGAGATCCGCCGCGAGTGCGACGAGCGCGTGAAGTATTTTCAGGATCACGGCAAGCTCATCGAGGCGCAGCGCATCGCCGAGCGCGTCAATTACGACATCGAGATGCTGACGGAGCTGGGCTACTGCTCCGGCATCGAAAACTACAGCCGCATCATCTCCGGCAGACCCGTCGGCAGCGCGCCGATGACGCTGCTGGACTATTTTCCGGAGGACTTCGTCCTCTTCGTCGACGAGAGCCACGTTACGCTGCCGCAGGTGCGCGCGATGTATAACGGCGACCGCGCGCGGAAGGAGAGCCTTGTGAAGTTCGGCTTCCGCCTGCCCTCGGCGTTCGATAACCGCCCGCTGAAGTTCGAGGAATTTGAGCAGCGCGTCCATCAGGCGTGCTACGTCTCGGCAACGCCGGGGGATTTTGAGCGCGAGCACGCCGGTCAGATCGTGGAGCAGGTCATCCGCCCCACGGGGCTCTGCGACCCGGAGATTTCCGTCCGCCCCGTCGAGGGACAGGTGGACGACCTCATCGGCGAGATCAACGCCCGCGCCGCGCGCGACGAGCGCGTGCTCGTGACGACGCTGACGAAAAAAATGGCGGAGGACCTCACCGAATACCTCACCGCGGCGGGCATCCGCTGCCGCTATATGCACCACGATATTGACGCCATGCAGCGCATGGAGATCATCCGCGACCTGCGCCTCGGCGAGTTTGACGCGCTCATCGGCATCAACCTCCTGCGCGAGGGACTCGATCTGCCGGAGGTCTCGCTCGTCGCGATTCTGGACGCGGACAAGGAGGGCTTCCTCCGCAGCGAGACGAGCCTGATCCAGACCATCGGCCGCGCCGCGCGCAACGCCGACGGCACGGTCATCATGTATGCCGACACGGTGACGCGCAGCATGCGCGCCGCCATCACGGAGACGGAGCGCCGTCGCAAAAAGCAGCAGGCGTATAACGCCGCCCACGGCATCACGCCCCGCACCGTCCACAAGGACGTGCGCGAGCTGCTGCGCTTTTCCGCCGAGAACGAGAAAAAGTCCGGCGTGCGCGGGAAAGGCGGCGTGAAGCTCACGGAGCGCGAGCGCGCTGCGGAGATCGAGCGGCTCGAAAAGCAGATGAAGGAGGCGGCGAAGCTCCTCGAATTCGAGATCGCCGCGAGCCTGCGCGACGCGATCATGGAGCTCAAGGGAGAAAAAAAGTCAAACGGGACCCGCTCCGCTGGGCTCCCGTTTGAGTAAGCTGCGGTCTGCTGCAGCGCACGCCCCTTGGGCGCACGTTTGCAGACCGAGCGGTATTTTTCGGCAGGTACACGCCCCGCCGAAAAATGATCAAACTCTATTTGCCGCTGCGGCGGCAAACTCTGCGAGGCATATATAAAAAGGGAGGGGGGGAGACACGCATGGCGACATCTGTCGTCAAAAACGATTTTTCAAAGGACGCGATGTGGCGCAATATCTTGCGTATGGGGCTGCCGATGATGCTCGCGCAGCTCATCAATGTGCTCTACTCCATCGTCGACCGCATGTATATCGGACACATGGAGGGCGTCGGCTCCCTCGCGCTGACGGGCTTGGGGCTCACGATGCCGCTCGTGTCCATGATCGGCGCCTTCGCCGCCCTCTGCGGCACGGGCGGGGGACCCCTCTGCTCCATCGCGCGCGGCCGCGGCGACCTTGAAAGCGCGGAGGAGCTGATGGGCAACGCCTTCGCGCTGCTGCTCATCCTCGGCGCGGTCATCACGGCGGCGTTTTCCGCCTTCCTGCGCCCTATTCTGTTCTTCTTCGGCGCGACGGACGCGACGATCGTCTACGCCGCGGAGTATGCGCGGATCTATGTCCTCGGCACTGTCTTCGTGATGCTCGCGCTCGGCATGAATTACTTCATCAACGCGCAGGGCTTTGCCGGGACCGGCATGCTGACCGTGGCGGTCGGCGCGGTGATCAACATCGTGCTCGACCCGATCTTTATCTTTGCGCTCGACATGGGGATTGCCGGCGCGGCTTGGGCGACGTTCATCTCTCAGGCGTGCAGCGCGGCGTGGGTGCTCTGCTTCCTGCTGGGGAAAAAGGCGATCTTAAAGCTCCGGCTGCGCTGCATGCGGCTGCGCTGGAGTGTGCTGGGCAAGATGCTCGCCCTCGGTATCACGGGCTTTGTCATGCAGTTCACGAACGGCGTCGTCCAGATCGCCTGCAACGTGGAGCTGCGCGCGTTCGGCGGGGACCTCTTCGTCGGCGCGATGACGGTCTTGAACTCCGTGCGCGAGGTGCTCTTTATGATCATCCACGGTCTCAGCAACGGCGCGCAGCCGGTGCTGGGCTTCAATTACGGCGCGGGAAAGCCCGACCGCGTGCGGCAGGGCGTCCGCTTCATGACTGCGGCGGCGTTCGCTTACGCCGCGCTCGCCACGGCTGTTACCCAGCTTTTCCCGGCGCAGCTCACGATGGTGTTCAACGACGACCCGGCGCTGCTCGCCATCTGCGAAAAGGCGATGCGCATTTATTTCTGCGCCTTCCTGCCAATGTCGTTTCAGGTGGCGGGCCAGTGTGTGTTCGTTGCGCTCGGCAGGGCGAAGCAGGCGATCATTTTCTCCGTGCTGCGCAAGGTCGTTATCGTAACGCCGCTCATCTTCCTGCTGCCGCGCATCCCCGCCCTCGGCGTTTACGGTGTGTTCTGGTCTGAGCCGATCTCGGACATCATCGGCGGCGCGGCATGCTATATCACCATGTATTTCACCGTTTACCGACCGCTCGGCAGGGCGGAACGAAAGGAGACCGGCGCATGAAACTGATGCTCATCGACGGAAACAGCATTGTAAACCGCGCGTTTTACGGCATCCGGATGCTGAACGCTCCGGACGGAACGCCGACGAACGCGGTCTACGGCTTTCTGACCATTTTGCAGCGGCTGCTGGACGAGGAAAAGCCCGACGGACTCACCGTCACCTTCGATCTGCGCGCGCCGACCTTCCGCCATCTGCAATTCGAGGGCTACAAGGCGCAGCGCAAGCCGATGCCGGAGGACCTCGCCGTTCAGATGCCGATTTTGAAGGAGACGCTGGACGCGATGGGCGTCCCGCGCGCGGAGTGCGAGGGCTGGGAGGCGGACGATCTGCTCGGCACCCTTGCGCGGAAAAGCGAGGCGCAGGGCGCGGAGACCGTCATCGTCACGGGCGACAAGGACTCCTTCCAGCTCATCACGCCGCGCACGCGCGTGCTCCACGTCAAGACCCGGATGGGCCAGACGGAGACCATCGCCTACACGCCGGAGCGCTTCCGCGAGGAATACGGCTTCGACCCCATCCGCATGATCGACCTCAAGGCGCTGATGGGCGACGCGAGCGACAATATCCCCGGCGTTCCCGGTATCGGCGAAAAGACCGCGATGAGCCTCATCCAGACTTACGGCAGCGTCGAGCGCATTTACACCGACCCGGACGCGCTGGAGGTCAAGGCGGGCGTGAAGCGCAAGCTGATGGAGGGGCGCGAGAGCGCGATGCAGAGCTTCGACCTCGCAACGATCCGGACGGACGCGCCCGTGGAGCTGGACCTCGACGCCGCGCGCTGGGACAAAAGCCGCTTCGAGCCGGAGCTATACGGGCTTTTCTTGAAGCTCGGCTTCACGAAATTTATCGAAAAATGGGGGCTCAAGCCCGCGGCGGAGGACCTTCCCGCGGCAGAGTTTTCCGGGGAATGCACGCTCCGCCGCCTGACGGACGGCGCCGACGCTGCGGCTGCTGCCGCCGCGCTCGCGGGGCGGGAGGTCAACGTCTGGCTGAACGCGGAGCGGACGCTGCTCGCACTGGAGTCCGGCGGCGAGGCGCTCATTTTAGACCGGGACGATTTTGCCGGCGACTTCGCCGCCGCAGCCTGCGCGCTGCTTGGTCCCGCGGTCCGGAAGACGGGCCACAATATCAAGGACATCCAGCGCTGGCTGCTCTCCCTCGGCGGAGAGCTCGGCGGCTGGGAATTTGACACCGCGCTCGCCGCTTACCTGCTGGACGCGACGGCGGGCAGCTATGAGATCGACGCGCTCTGCGTGAAATACTGCGCCTTCCAGCCCTACCGCGCCGCCCCGGAGGGGGACGGTCAGATGTCGCTTTTGGGCGACGGCGCGCCGGACGCCGCCGCGCGCTGCGGCGAAGCGGCGAGCTTTGCCGCCGCGCTTGCCTGTCTGCGCGAGGCGATGGAGCCGAAGCTGGCGGAAGAAGGCATGGACGCGCTTTACCGCTCCGCGGAGCTGCCGCTCTGTCCCGTGCTCGCGGAGATGGAGCAGGCGGGCTTCCTCGTCGACCGCGACGCGCTGCGCGCCTTCGGCGAGAGCATGACCGGCACGATCGACGCGCTTCAGCGGCGCATCTGGGACGCGGCGGGGGAGGAGTTCAACATCAACTCCCCGAAGCAGCTCGGCGCGCTGCTCTTTGAAAAGCTGATGCTCCCCGGCGGTAAGAAGACCAAGACCGGCTGGAGCACGAATGCCGACGTTCTGGAAAAGCTCCGCGGCAAGGCTGCCATCGTGGACGACGTGCTGGAATACCGCATGCTGACGAAGCTCAAGAGCACTTACGCGGAGGGACTGCTGAAGGTCATCGACTCCGACGGGCGCATCCGCACGAGCTTCCAGATGACCGTCACGGCGACGGGACGGCTTTCGAGCACGGAGCCCAATTTGCAGAACATCCCCGTCCGGCGCGAGTTCGGCGGCCAGATCCGCCGCATGTTCGTCGCCCCGGAGGGCAAGGTGCTCGTGGACGCGGACTACAGCCAGATCGAGCTGCGCCTGCTGGCGCATATCTCCGGCGACGAGACCATGATCGCCGCCTTCCGCGCGGGAGAGGATATCCACACCGTCACGGCGTCGCAGGTCTTCGGCGTTCCGCCGGAGCAGGTGACGCCCGCCATGCGCAGCCACGCCAAGGCGGTCAACTTCGGCATCGTCTACGGCATCTCCGCATGGTCGCTCGCGCAGGACATCGGCGTTTCGGCGGCGGAGGCGAAGGCTTATATGGAGGCTTACCTCGAAAAATACCACGGCGTGCGCGAATACCAGAAGCGCATCGTCGAGCAGGCGAAGGCGGACGGCTTTGTCGCGACGCTCTACGGCCGCCGCCGCGCGCTGCCGGAGCTGCGCAGCAGCAATTTCACGGTCCGCTCCTTCGGCGAGCGCGTCGCGCTCAACATGCCCATTCAGGGCACGGCGGCGGACATCATCAAGCTCGCCATGGTCCGCGCCGCGGCGCGGCTGCGCGCGGAGGGGCTGGAAAGCCGTCTCATATTGCAGGTCCACGACGAGCTCATCGCCGAATGCCCGGAGGCGGAAGCCGAGCGCGTCAAGGCGCTGCTGACGGAGGAGATGGCTGCCGCCGCGGCGCTCTCCGTTCCGCTGACGGCGTCCGCCGGCGTGGGTAAGAGCTGGGCGGAGGCGCACTGAGATGGTAACGTTTCAGGAAGCCGGCGCGATGCTCGACGAAGCCTGCGAAGCGCTGCCGCAGGGCATTTTCCGCGAACTGAACGGCGGCGTCAACCTCAGCCCGGAGACCCGCCGGGGCGAGGACGGCGGCTGTATTCTCGGTCTTTATCACCACGACGCGATGGGGCGCTATATCGAGATCTTTTACGGCTCCATCGCCGCGCTTTACGGCGACATCCCGCCGGAAAAGTTCCGCGAGCGGCTCACAAAAACGCTGCACCACGAGCTGACGCACCACATCGAAAACCTTGCCGGGGACCGCACGCTGGAGCACTGGGACGAGGCGCAGAAGGCGCTCGCCGACCTCCCGCCCCTGCGGGGCGACCGCGTGCTCTTTCTGGACGGGGACGACGGCGCGCTCGCGCCCGCCGCCGCGGCGTTTTTCAACGCGCTTTGCCGGGAGACCGGGACGGAAAAGCGCGCGGAGAGCGCCGGGATGGACGCGGCGGGGAGCCTGAATGCCGACGCGCTGCGCGCGGCAAAAAACCTCGGCGCGGACTTTTCCGACCACGCGCCGCGGGCGCTCACCGCGTCCGCGGCGGCGTCGGCGGACGTGCTTGTCTGCATGACGGCGCTTCAGGCGGACGAGCTCGCCGAGCGCTTTCCGGAGACGGAGGAGCGGCTGTGCTGCCTCGCGGAAACGGACCTGCTGCCGCCGAAGACCCGCTTCGGCTGGGGCGCGGCGATGCGGCGGCTCAGAAAAGAGACGGAGTATCTGCTCGAAGATCTCCGCGGAGAGGACGAGGACTGAAAACCGTGGAATTTCACATTGCGGACGCGCGGGAGGAGCTGCTGCCCCAGATCCAGCGCATCGAACAGCAGAGCTTTTCCATGCCATGGACGGAGATGATGCTCCGCATCCAGCTCCAGCCGGAGAGCCACATTTTTCTGACGGCGGAGACAGGCGGCGTCATCGCCGGCTATGTCGGGCTGATGTACGTCCTCGACGAGGGCTATATCTCCAATGTCGCCGTCCACCCCGATTACCGCCGCCGCGGAGCGGGCGACGCGCTCATCTCGGCGCTCATTGCGCGCGGGCGGGAAAAACGACTTAGCTTCCTGACGCTGGAGGTGCGCGAGAGCAACGCCGCCGCGCGCGCCCTTTACGAAAAGCACGGCTTCCGCGCCGTGGGGCGGCGGAAAAATTACTATGAAAAGCCGGTCGAGGACGCCATACTGATGACCCTCGACTTGACGGAGAGTTAAAACGATCACCATGCATATCAACGACCCGGCGGTCCGCCTGCTCACGAAGCAGGAGCGGCGGGACGCCTATGAGACCGTGTTCCGCGCCTCGTTCCCCCGCGCGGAGCTCCGGCCCCTCGGCGCGATCGAGCGCCTTGTCAGAAGCGGGGAATATTACTTTTACGGAATGGAGCACGACGGCGCGCTCAGCGCCTTTTTCACCTTCTGGAAGCGCGGGGACTATGTTCTGCTGGACTATCTCTGCGTGGAGCCGGAAAAACGCAGCGCGGGACTCGGCGCGAAGCTCTTCACCGCCGTGCTCGCCGCTATGCCGCCAGAGAAGGTCTGCTTCGGCGAGGCGGAGGCGCCCGTGACCGGCAACGCCGCGCGCGACAGGCTCATCCGCCGCCGTCTCGCGTTTTATGCCCGCCTCGGCGCGCGGACCGTGGACTACGATACCGCCACCTTCGGCGTGCATTACAAAACGCTCGCGTGGTCTGCCCGTGCCGTGGACCCGGCGGCGCTCGCCGCGGAGCACCGCGAGTTTTACCGCCTGAGCCTGCCGAAGGCGGTCTATGACGCCGCCGTGCAGATCCCGCTCCGCGCGGGGGAGGCGGTCTATCCCCTCCGGGACTGGGTCCGGACCCCGGAGGACGAGGAGGAAGAACAATGATCATTTTATCCGTGGAATCCACCTGCGACGAGACCGCCGTCGCCCTCGTGCGCGACGGACGGGAGATTCTGACAGACCAGATCTTCTCCCAGGCCGGGCTGCACGCCGTTTACGGCGGCGTCGTGCCGGAGATCGCCTCGCGCAGCCATGTGGAGGTCATCTACCAGCTCGCCGACCGCGCCCTCGCCGCCGCCGGGATCACCCGGCAGGACATCGACGCCGTTGCGGTCAGCTTCGCGCCGGGGCTCATCGGCGCGGTGCTTGTGGGCGTCAACTTCGCGAAAAGCGCGGCGAGCGCCCTCGGCGTGCCGCTCATCCCGGTCCACCATATCCGGGGTCACATGGCGGCGAATTACCTCGCTTACCCGGAGCTGACCCCGCCCTTCGTCTGCCTTGCCATCTCCGGCGGCAACACCATCATCGTGGACGTGCGGGACTACACGGACATGCGCATTATGGGCGCGACGCGCGACGACGCCGCCGGCGAATGCTTCGACAAGACCGCGCGCGTGCTCGGTCTCGGCTACCCCGGCGGAAAGCCCGTGGACGACCTCGCCAAAACCGGCGACGACCGGCGCTACGCGCTGCCCGTCGCGCGCGTGGAGGGGCACCCCTACGATATGAGCTTTTCCGGGCTGAAGACCGCGGTCATCAACCTTGTCCACCACGCGGAGCAGACGGGGGAGGCGCTCGACCGCGCCTCGCTCTGCGCCTCGTTCCAGCGCGCGGTGAGCGAGTCGCTCGTCCCGCGCGCCATCGACGCGGTGCGTGAGCGGGGCTACGGCAAGCTCGTCGCCGCCGGCGGCGTTGCGGCGAACAGCCGCATCCGCGCCGATTTAGAGCGCGCGGCGAAGGGCGCGGGCGTGGAGCTTTACGTCCCGCCGCTGCGTCTCTGCGGCGACAATGCCGCCATGATCGGCGCGCAGGGCTACTATGAGTTCCTCGCCGGAAACACCGCCGGAAGCGACCTGAACGCCTACGCGAGCATGGAGCTCAGCGAGGTCGGAGCAAGAGACTAAAACGGAAAGGAGGGCGCGGTCCGTGCCGAATGTCCACGAGGGTCATCGCGACCGGCTGAAACGAAAATTCCGCGACCACGGGCTCGGCAGCTTCACGGACGTCGAGGCGCTGGAGCTGCTGCTTTTCTACGCGATCCCGCGGCGCGACACGAACGAGCTTGCCCACGCGCTGCTCGCCCATTTCGGCTCCTTCCGCGCCGTGCTGGAGGCGGACGCCGCCGACCTTGCCGCCGTGCCCGGCGTCGGAGAGACGGCGGCGGGGCTCATTACGCTCGTGGCGGCGATGAACCGGCGCTATCTGTGCGCCGAGCGCGGCGAGGGCAGGCAGCTGCTCAGCAGCGACGCCGCGGGCGACTTTCTCTGCCCGCTCTTTACCTACTGTGCGGAGGAGACTGCGTTCCTCGTCTCGATGGACAGCGCCTCGCGCGTCCGCCACTGCCGCGAGCTCGGAAGCGGCAGCATCAACCGCGTGGAGCTCGCCGTGCGCGACGTGGTGGACCTCGCGCTGCGGGACCGCGCCGCGCGCGTCATCCTCGCCCACAACCACCTCTCCGGCACCGCGCTGCCCTCCCAGAGCGACATCAGCACCACAGAGCGGCTTTTTCAGGCGCTTGCCCTTATCGGCGTGGAGCTTGCCGACCACATCATCGTCTGCGGCGGCGATTTTGTTTCCATGAGAGACAGCGGATATTTCGGAAAATACTGAGGGAATCAAAAGAGACCGCCTCACGGCGGTCTCTTTTTTTTCAAAGGGCGGGCAAGCGCGGCTTTTCCGACCGGCGGCGCTTTGGCTGCAAAAACAGAAAATGACAATATTATGGAAACCGGACAAGCCATGCCCGGTTTTCCGGAAACTACGGTTTGCGGCGTCGGAAAAAATTGGAGAAAAACCGGCAAAGCCTTGA
>OLWU01000124.1_pt1 | contig 16965 bp, 17 predicted proteins | sample 1673351 | NCBI WGS metagenome assembly OLWU01 (sample SAMEA103958109, study PRJEB25191) | human gut metagenome | biome: human-associated habitat [ENVO:00009003]; feature: intestine environment [ENVO:2100002]; material: feces | place: Germany | collected 2013/2015
CCATTTGGCAGGGCATCTACCGAGCCTTGCGAGAAGAGATAGTCGACGAGACCTACCCGTTCCAGACCTTCCTCCCCTCGGAGTCGACGCTGGTCGCCCGCTTCGGGTGCTCGCACAACACGCTGCGCAAGGCGCTCGCCGCGCTCGCCGACGAGGGCCTGCTGCAGCCGATCCAGGGCAAGGGGGTCCGCGTGATCTACCAGCCGCGCGAGCGCGCGCTCTTCGAGGTCGGCGGGATCGAGACCTTCGCCGAGACCATGGCGCGCCTCGGCATCGAGCAGACGACGTCGGTGAAGACCTTCGAGCGCGTGGTCGCCGACGGCAGGCTCGCACACTTCACGGGCTTCGACGAGGGGGCGGAGCTCCTCCATGTCGAGCGTGTCCGCTCCTTCGGCGGGGAGCCGGTTATCCGCGACGACAGCTACTTCCTCGCGTCGGCGGTCGACGGCCTCACGCCAAAGATCGCCGCGGGGTCAATCTACAGCTACCTCGAGGGCGAGCGCGGGCTCGTCATCGCGCAGAGCATGCGCGAGATCACCGTCGAGCCGGCGACGACGCGCGACTACGAGCTGCTCGAGCTCCCGGACGGTTGCTACCTGGCCATAATGACCAACCAGGTCTTCCTCGCGGACGGGACGATGTTCGAGCGCACCCAGTCGCGCCACCGGCCGGACCTCTTCGTCTTCCACGACATCGCCCGACGCAAGCCGTCCCTCTCGGTAAAATGACGAGAAGGGACAGTCCCTTTTTATCATTCAGGAGTTGATATGCCTTCCTCCAGTTATAAGTCAAAGCAGGTCATCGTCATGAGGCGCGACCTCAAGATGCGCAAGGGCAAGATCGCCGCGCAGTCGGGCCACGCGTGCGTGGAGGCCACCCTTATGGCCATCGCGCGCGAGGGCCGCGCGGACCAGATCCGCGCCGAGGACGGGTGGGCCTACCTCGAGCACGCCGAGGATGACCGCTCGCCCCTGACCGACTGGTTCGACGCCGGAGTGGCGAAGATCTGCGTCTACGTCGACGGCGAAGAGGCGCTGCTGGACATCGCCATGCAGGGCCGCGAGGCGGGCTTCGCCGTCGCGCTCATCCGCGACGCGGGCCACACGGAGTTCCACGGCGAGCCGACCTTCACCTGCCTGGCCTTCGAGCCGCTCCCTGCCGAGAAGATCGACCCCATCACCGGCGATTTGCCGCTGTACTAGCACTGGCCGCCGGCGGCAAGAAGCCCTTCTTGCCGCCCTGCGGTGTTAGCGCGGCGTTAATTCCCACCGCCCAACTAGGTTTTTTCTAATTCCTACTTGTGAACTAGGTTTATAAGTGCCATCCTATCAATCAGCGAGCAAGCCGCCGTGCGCGGCGGCACCCTCGTGACCAGTCAGCTGATACAGCTAGGAGGCACTACCATGCGCACCGCGAAGCAGATTGAGGCCCTCATCGGCTCCACCCCCCTGGTGGACCTTTCCGACCTCGCCAATAGCGACGCGACCGTCCTCGGCAAGTACGAGGCCACGAACCCCGGCGGGTCCATCAAGGACCGCATCGCCAAGGCGATCGTCGAGGACGCCGAGAAGAAGGGCCTGCTGGCCCCCGGCGGCACCATCATCGAGCCCACCAGCGGGAACACCGGCGTCGGCCTCGCCATGGTCGCGGCCCAGCGCGGGTACAAGCTCATCCTCACCATGCCCGAGACCATGTCCATCGAGCGCCGCAAGCTTGCGGCCGCCTACGGCGCGCAGATCATCCTCACCCCCGGCTCCGAGGGCATGAAGGGCGCCATCGCCAAGGCGGACGAGATCCACGACGCCACCCCCGGCTCCATCATCGCCGGCCAGTTCGTCAACCCCGCCAACCCCCAGGCCCACTATGAGACCACCGGCCCCGAGATCTGGGCCGACACCGAGGGCTCCGTCGACGCCATCGTCGCGGGCGTGGGCACCGGCGGCACCATCTCCGGCACCGCCAAGTTCCTCAAGGAGAAGAACCCCGCCGTCTACGCGACCGCGGTCGAGCCCGCCGAGAGCCCCGTCCTTTCTGGCGGCAAGTCCGGCGGCCACAAGATCCAGGGCATCGGCGCCGGCTTCGTACCGAAGAACTACGACGCCTCCGTGATCGACGAGGTCCTGCCCGTCGCCTCCGCAGACGCCATCGCGACAAAGAAGCAGCTCTCCGAGAAGCTCGGCCTGCTCGTGGGTATCTCGTCGGGCGCCGCGGTCAACGCCGCGCTGCAGCTCGCCGCGCGCCCCGAGTTCGCGGGAAAGACCATCGTCGCGATCATGCCGGACACCGGCGAGCGCTACCTCTCGATGGACCTTTAGGACCTGGGACCCGCTATGTTCGAGACGATCAAAGAAGACATCGCGAGCGTGATCGCGCGCGACCCCTCCGTCCATTCCGCCAAGGAAGTGCTGCTCTGGCACACGGGCATGCACGCCGTATGGGCGTATCGTCGCCAGCACTGGCTATGGGAGCACGGCATGCGCGGGCTGGCGACTCTGCTCGCGCGCCTCTCCCGCCGCCGCTACGGGGTGGAGATCGCGCCCGCCGCGACCATCGGCCGGCGCTTCATGATCGACCACGGCATGGGCATCGTCATCGGCGAGACGGCGGTCATCGGTGACGATTGCCTGCTCTATCAGGGCGTCACCCTCGGCATGACGGGCAAGCACGGCGGCAAGCGCCACCCCACCCTGGGCAACAACGTCATGGTGGGCGCCGGCACGATCGTCCTCGGCGACATCCACGTCGGCGACGACGTCAAGGTGGCGGCCGGCTCCGTCGTGGTCCACGACGTGCCCGCGAACACCACCGTCGCCGGCAACCCTGCCCACGTCGTGCGCGATCGGACCTGCCCCATGTTGCAGCTCGTCCCCCTCACGCGCGACATCGACGAGAACATCCGCTGGTCCTGCGCCCTGTAAGAAAAATGACGAAAAGGGACTGTCCCTTTTCGTCATTTTTCTCGTAGGCATACGAGTACGCGCAGGAGTAGTCGCCGCTGACCACACCCGCGGGCACGTCGAGCTCGAGCGCCACGCGCGGGTCCGCTGCCCAGGCGTCGGTCTTGCGCCCCTCGGAGGCGCAGTGCAGCCAGAACGTCCAGCGGGCGTCTCCCGCCTCCCCCGGCACGGGCTCGGCGAGCTCGTACCCGAAGCTCATGGGCACCACAAAGACGCCCTCGGCATCGTGCGAGCCCACCCGAACGACCGGGCACTTCTCGACGATGCCGCGAAGCTCGGCGAGGTCGGCGACCTCGCGCTTCGCCCTTCTCATCCCACGTTGATCCATAGTCATCTAATCAAGCACCTGCTCCATGCCGACTTTATACGGGACCATGCCCATCTTCTCGTAGAACGCGCGGGCTCCGGGATTGCAGCTCCACACGTTGAGCGTCACGTTGTGGGCCCCGACGCCGCGCGCGAAATCGACGACGTGTCGGTAGAGCGCCGTGGCGACGCCTTGACCGCGGACGGACTCGTCCACGCAGATGTCGTCGATATAGACCGTGACCACGGGCTGCATGTTGTTGGACCCGCGGAAATCCTCGATCACGCAGAACGCATGGCCGAGGACGCGGTCGCCCTCGACCGCCACGAACACCGGCCTCGACTCATTGGACATGAGCGCACACAGCTCGGCGTCCGAGTACTTGCGCGCGCCCATCACAAAGAGGTCCGGCCGCCCCTCTGCATGCACCGCGCACACCTGGAGCAGCAAATCGACAAGCCCGGGGACGTCGGCGACGCCGGCCCTCCTGACCTGGTACTCATTTGCTTCGCCCATGCGCTACGCCCTTTCCTGCACGAAGGCCACGAACTCGTCGAGCTCGGGCTTGGTCTTGAACCGCGCCACATAGGCAGTGTTGCCCAGATCGTCCGCGAGGCCGTCCGGCATACGGTCGATGCTCATCAGCGGCTCGGCGTAGCGCGCCTCGACCTCCTCGCGGCTGTGCGCGTACTCGTGGATGTCGCGACGGCTCGCATGGACGCAGTAGTAGTGCTCGCCGCCGGGGACCACGTGGCTCTCGTCGAAGCAGACCATGTCGGCCCACACCTGATAGACGTTGAGCGAGTGGGCGTAGTTCATCATCTCGGGGGTGTAGCCTCCGGGCGGGCGCGAGTTGACCTCCAGGCCGACGTAGTCGCCGGCTTGCCCGAGGCCGGGCTTGTCCTCGGTCAGGCGGAAGAACTCCATGTGCACGAAGCGGCTCACGTAGCCGAAGGACTTGACGGCCGCGCGGCCGTACGCGCGCAGCTTGGGGTCGACGCCGGGGCACGAGTAGTACGAGACGTCGAGCTGCTGGGCGCAGACATCGGCCATCGAGGGCGGGAACTCCTCCTGGTTCTCGAAGAGGGGCTCGCCGTGCGAGTCCACAATCGCGTCGTAGGAGCAGATCCGGCCGCCGACGAACTCCTCGAGGACGTAGGGGGTGCCTCCTTTGCTCGCAAAGACGTGCTGCAGGTCGTCGTCGTTCTCGACCTTCCAGGCGCCGCCGCTGCCCATGCCGACCTCGGGCTTGGCGAAGGTCGGGTAGCCGACCTCGGCCGCGAAGGCGCGCGCCGCGTCGAGCGTGGTCAGGCGGATCTGCCGCGCCACCGGGATGCCGGCAGCGCGGTAGCAGGGCTTCATCGCCGCCTTGCTCGTCCAGTCGACGAGCTTGGCGGGGTGCACGCCCGTGGTCACGTTGAAGTCCTCGCGCAGGCGCGCGTCGAGCGGGAGCCAGTACTCGTTGTTCGACTCGATCCAGTCAATCTTGCCGTACTTCCAGCTCAGGTACGCGAGCGCGCGGAAGACCTGGTCGTAGTCCTCGAGCGACGGCACCCAGTAATACTCAGTGAGGCACTCCTTGAGCTCGGGGTGGATCTGGTCGTAGGGGGTGTCGCCCACGCCGTAGACAGACGCGCCGTCGCAGGCGAGGGCTTCACAGAAGCGCCGATACACCTCAGGGAACTGAGGCGAGACAAAAACAAAGTTCATGAAGACGGATCCTTAGTGCTTGGACCTCCTCTTTGAGGAGGAGACCTTCTTTCTAGCGGCCACAGCGCCCTTCGCGGGAGCGGGCTTCTTTGCCGCGGAAGGAGCGGGCTTGGCCTCGGGCTCCGGGGCGGGGGCAGGCTTGGGCGCTGGGACGGCCTTGGGCGCGGGCTTGGCCGCGAGCTTGGGTGCGGGGGCAGCCTTGGGCGCCGGGACGGCCTTGGGCGCGGGCTTCGCCGCGAGCTTCGGCGCGGGCTTGGCCTCGGGCTTCGGCGCGGGCTTGGCCTCAGGCTCCGGTTTCGGCTTGGCCTCGGCCGCCGGCGCGGCCTCAGGTTCCTTCTTGGCCTCAGCCACGGGCGCTGGCTCCGCCTCGGGCTCCGGCTCCTCCTTCGGCTCCGCCGCGCGCCCATCGGCGTAGCTGCCGCTCTCCTGCGCGAGGGTCTTCTTCATGTCCTGCAGCACGATGGGCAGGAAGTAGCGGATCTGCTTCTTCCACCAGGGCCAGTCGTGGTTGACGTCGGTGCCCCAGAAGTCGCACCAGGCGCTGATGCCCAGGCGGCGGAACGAGTCATCGAGGACGTGCTGAGTGCGCACGCCGTCGTCCTCCCACGCCCCGCGGCCGACGCACAGCACGAGCTGGCGCTTGTTGTAGATGTCGATGTAGGGGTGGTCGGAGGCCATGTTGGGCAGGAAGTCGACGGGAGAGCTCGCGTAGAGCGTCTCGTTCATCCAGCCGTCGAAGAAGAACTTCGCGTCGTAGACGCCGGAAAGCGCGATGCAGCCCTGGAAGAGGTCCGGGCGGCGCAGCGCAAAGACGACCGCGTGCGTAGCTCCCATGCTGCAGCCGGCGAGCAGCGGTCGGTCGGCGCGACCGGAGAGCTCGTGCACGAGCGGGCAAAGCTCGTCGGCAACGTAGCGATAGTAGGCCTCGACGAGGTCGGCGCGCTCGGCCTTGTCGCGGTCGGCGGCGGACCAGGAGTCCTTGTCCACGTTGCTCACGCAGAAGAGCTGGAGCATCCCGGAGCCGATGTAGTCGTCGAGGGTGTCGATCATCCCGAAGTCTTCCCAGTTGGTGCAGGGCGAGTCCTGCGTCGGGAACACGATCACGGGGTACCCGCCCTCACCGTAGACGACCAGGTCCATGTACCGGTCGAGGTTCTCGCTGTAACGACTGACGAGCTCGCGCTTCATAGCGGCTCCTTTCGTAGTGGTTGTCCTTACATGGTACCCTCCCCAGGTTACGTGCGGGTCACGGGCTCGGTAGGCGGGTCAAAGCGGGTTTCTTGGCAAAGAAGCCCGCGCCGATGCCGCGCCGGCCGCGGCCGCATGATAGGCTGGAAAAGTCAAAGCAACAGCCGTCGCGCCCATGGGCGCCGAAGGAGGCGCCATGCGCACCGGATTCGACAACGACAAGTACATCGAGCTGCAGGCCGAGCACATCCGCGAGCGCGTGGGGCAGTTCGGCGGCAAGCTCTACCTCGAGTTCGGCGGCAAGCTCTTCGACGACAACCACGCCTCCCGCGTGCTGCCCGGCTTCGAGCCCGACGTCAAGTTCCGCATGCTCAAGAGCCTCGCGGCCGACGTCGAGGTCATCATCGCCATCAACGCGAACCACATCGAGAAGAACAAGGCCCGCGGCGATCTCGGCATCACCTACGACGAGGACGTCCTGCGCCTCGTCGACCTCTTCCGTAGCAACGGGATGCAGGTCGCGGCCGTCGTCATCACCCAGTACGCGGGGCAGGGCGCCGCGGACGTGTTCCGCCACCGCCTGGCCGACCTCGGCATCGCCTGCAAGCTCCACTACCCCATCGAGGGCTACCCGCACGACGTCGACCTCATCGTCTCGGACGGGGGCTACGGCAAGAACGAGTACGTCGAGACCACCCGCCCGCTCGTCGTCGTGACGGCGCCCGGCCCCGGCTCCGGCAAGCTCGCGACCTGCCTCAGCCAGATCTACCACGAGCACAAGCGCGGCATCGAGGCCGGCTACGCCAAGTTCGAGACCTTCCCCGTGTGGAACCTGCCGCTCTCGCACCCCGTGAACATCGCCTACGAGGCCGCGACCGCCGACCTCGACGACGCGAACATCATCGACTCGTTCCACCTGGACGCCTACGGCAAGACCACCGTCAACTACAACCGCGACGTCGAGGCCTTCCCCGTGGTCCGCGCCCTCATGACCAAGATCCTCGGCCAGAGCCCCTACCAGTCCCCCACCGACATGGGCGTGAACATGGTCGGCTTCGCCATCAGCGACGACGAGGCGTGCCGCGAGGCGAGCCTCATGGAGATCAGCCGGCGCTACTTCTCGGCCTGCGAGCAGGTCAAGCGCACCGGCACAGGCTCCGAGCAGGTCGATCGCCTGCGCTCCATCATGCAGAAGGCGGGCATCGACAAGAACTACTCCCCCGCCCGCTCGGCCGCGCTCACGCGCGAGCAGGTCACGGGGGCGCCCGCCGGCGCCATGATCTTGCCCGACGGCAGCGTGGTCACGGGAAAGACCTCCACGCGCCTGGGCTGCGCGAGCTCGCTGCTCATGAATGCGCTCAAGTCCGTCGCCGGCATCGACATCGAGCTCGAGATCATCAGCGACTCTGCGATCGAGCCCATCAGCAAGCTCAAGACCCACTACCTCGGCAGCAAGAACCCGCGCCTGCACACCGACGAGACCCTGATGGCGCTCTCCATCACCTCGGCGACGAGCGAGGCTGCGGCCCGCGCGCTCGAGGGGCTGGGGCAGCTGCGCGGCTGCGACGCGTTCTTCTCGGTGATCATCTCGTCCACGGACGAGGAGGTGCTGCGCCGCCTGGGCATCAACGTGTGCTGCGAGCCCAAGTTCGAGCGCAACAGCCTGTTCCACAAGTAGCCTTCGCACGGAAGGAACAACTGGAGAGGGGGCGTCCTCGGGCGCCTCCTCTCTTTTTGCGCTCACGCTAGCCTGGTCCTGGGGCACGCCCCCAAACAATCCAGGAACCCGCGGGCCGCGTTGGAAAGAAGCCCGGGGCGGTAGACGGCGGCAAGCTCGCGGCGGGCCGGCGGGTCGAGGGGGCGGGCGGCGATGCGGTACGGGCAGCGCGTGAGGATGAGCCCCGGGAGGATGCTGAGGCCGAGGCCGTTCTCGACCATCGACATGATGGCGTAGTCGTCCCACGTGGCAAGCCGCGCGTCCGGCGCTAGCCCTGCTCGCTCGAACAAGGGGCTAACCTCGTTGTCGTTGCCGCGCTCGAGCAGGATGAAGGGCTCCTGGCAGAGGTCCGCGAGCGCGATGCGCGGCTTCGCCGCCAGCGAGTGCCCCTCCGGAACGACGGCCATGAGCTCGTCGGTGAGCACGGGCTCGCGCACGAGGTCGGCCCTCGGCGCCTGCGGCGGGTACGGCAGGAAGCCGAAGTCCACGTGGCCGTCGGCCACCCAGCCCTCGATCTCGGAGTAGTCGCCCATGCGCAGCTCGAACTCGATGCCCGGGTGGTCCTCGCGGAACTTCTCGATGGCGGGCGGCAGGATGTGGGTGGCCACCGACGAGAAGGTCCCCACGACGATGGAGCCGACCTGTGCGCCGGCGACCTCGGACACGCGCTCGCGCAGACGGCGATGGTCCTCGCAGATCGCCTCGACGAACGGCATGACCTGCTCGCCGTCAGAGGTCAGGCGCGCCCCGCGGCGGCCGCGCTCGAGCAGCTGTATGCCCCACTCGCGCTCGAGGTCGGCGACCATGCGGCTCACGCCCGACTGGCTGTAGGCGAGCCGGCGCGCGGCGGCGCTGATGCTGCCGGCCCGCGCGCACTCGACGAGCGCCTGATACTTCTGTATCGCCGAATCCATCGCCGTCCCTTCCCGTCATGGACCGGCGCAGTAGATCTACCTGCGGTTTCTCCAGTTTCGGTCCAGGAACTTTTCCATGCATGATTGTGCTGCTTCCTATGCTAAACATTCGCTATTCGCGGAACAAGAGAGGTGTCATAGTGGACTGCGGAAAAACACCCGCACCCCCTCAGAAAGCGACGCGAACGGCATGTCCAAGGCAACCGAGAAGTACCTGCTCTCGCTCATACTCTTTGGCTCGAACGGCATCGTGGCGAGCATGATCGACCTGCCGAGCGTCTTCGTCGTACTCGCGCGCGTCGGCCTGGGGGCGGCGCTGCTCGTCGCGGCCGTCGCGGCATCCCGCAGCGCCCGCCGCGACCTGAAGGCCCCCTCCCACCCGAGGCAGGCCGCCTACCTGGCCATCTCCGGAGCGGCACTCGGTGCGGCGTGGCTGTTCCTCTTCGAGTCGTACCGCTACGTCGGCGTGGGCGTGGCGTCGCTTCTGTACTATTGCGGCCCCGTGATCGTGATGGCGCTCTCGCCGATGATCTTCCACACGCGCCTGAGCGCCACCAAGGTCATGGGCTTCGCGGCCGTCGTCCTCGGCGCGTTCCTGGTCGTGGGCCAGGGCCTCGGCGAGGGCGTCGCGCCCATGGGCCTTCTGCTCGGCGGTATGAGCGCCGTCTGCTACGCCGTCATGGTCATCTTCAGCAAGAAGGTCGACGCGATCGCCGGCGTCGAGTCCTCCGCGATCCAGCTCCTCGGTAGCCTCGCCGCCGTGGTCGCCTACATGGCCACGACCGGCGCCGCGGGCACGCTGCCCATGCCGACCGCCTCCGAGCTCGCACACCTGAACGTCGCCGCCATCGCCTGCATCGGCCTGGTGAACACCGGCCTTTGCTGCTACCTGTACTTCTCTTCAATGGGCGAGCTGCCCGTCACGCGCGTGGCGGTCTGCGGCTACCTCGAGCCGCTCTCGGCCGTCGTGCTCTCTGTCCTGCTGCTCGGGGAGGCCATGACGCCCGCCAACATCCTCGGCGCCTGCCTCATCCTCGGCGGCGCCGTCTGGTCCGAGATGGGCGAGAAGCTCACCGAGCGCTCCTCTCGCCGCCTCGCAGCGGCGTAGAGCCGTCACGGAAGCACCCCCCTTGCAAGCCCGGAAGTCCTAGCTTCCGGGCTTTTTCTTACCTCGAAGAAACCTGTATGCGCTATGCTTTTGGCCGTTTGGCTCCGAAACCCGTCGACGACCCAGGAGGACCCGTGGCTTACGAGCTCATCGCATTCGATATGGACGGCACGCTGCTCGACTCTCGCAAAGAGGTGCTCCCGAGCTCCGTCGATGCGATCGCGCGCGCCGCGGCGGCGGGCAAGACCGTCGCCATCTCGAGCGGCCGCTGCCCGAAGATGATCAGCATGTACCGTCAGAAGCTCCCCGGCGTCCGCTACGCCATCTGCTGCTCGGGCGCGATCGTCTACGACCTCGAGCAGGGGCGCATCCTCACCGAGCGCGCCATTCCCACCGACGTCGTCGCGCGCTCCATCCGCACCGCGGACGAGGAGGGCACCTACATCCTCGAGGTCACCGCGGGCGAGGGCATCTACATGGAGAAGCGCGAGATCGACATGGCGCCCGAGTGCGGGGTCGCAGTCTACCAGCAGCTCTATATGGACACGAGCGAGCTCGTCGAGGACGCCCACGCCGTCGCGCTCGACCCCGCCGCGCGCGTGCCCAAGCTCAACTTCCACTTCGCCGACCCCGCCGCGCGCGGCCGCACGCATGCACGCCTCGCCGACGCCGACGTAACCATCGCCGACTGCGAGATCTCGAGCCTCGAGTTCACCTGCGCCGGCGTGGACAAGGGCACGGGCATCGCCGAGCTCGCGGGAATCTTGGGCATCGACGTCTCGCAGACGATCGCCGTCGGCGACGCGATGAACGACCTCGCGATGCTGCGCGCCGCGGGCCTGGGCGCGGCGATGGGCAACGCCATCCCCGAGGCCGTCGACGCGGCCGACGTCCAGGTCGCCGACAACGACCACGGCGGCTGCGCCGAGGCCATCGACCGCTTCCTCCTCGGCGAATGACGAAAAGGGACTGTCCCTTTTCGTCATTGAGTAAAATAACGTGACCCACCATATGGGAAGAAGGAATCACTGTGCACCAGATGAACATCGACCGTAGGAACTTCCTCGCGCTGCTGGCGGGCGGCGCGACCGTCGCGCTCGCCGGCTGCGGCGCCGGCTCCGCGCCCCAGCAGGCCGTGGACGAGTCCTCGAAGGAGGCCATGCACCTCACCTTCGTGGGCGACGACGCCTTCGCGCCCTACCGCTACCGCGAGACCCAGCAGGACGGCAGCCAGAAGCTCGTCGGCCTCGACATCGCCGTCGCAGACGAGATGGCCTCCCGCCTCGGCTTCACCTACGAGTTCGAGGCGCAGGAGTTCGCCGCCACGCTCGCGAGCGTCCAGAACAGCGACACGGCTTTCACCATGGCCATGAGCTCCAACCCCGAGCGCGAGCAGACCTTCGACTTCACGCGCGGCTACTACCAGCCCCTTGTCGGCGTCCTCACGCTCGGCGGCGACGCGGTGACGAGCCTCGAGGCCCTGAGCGGCAAGTCCATCGCCTGCACCACCGGCACGGTCCAGAACAAGTTCATCGCCGCGGCCATGCCCAACGCCGACATCCACACCTACGACGGAGGCAGCCAGTGCCTCCAGGAGGTCCTCGCCGGCCGCATCGACGCCTACCTCTGCGACGGCGCCGAGGGCCAGTCCATGCGCGACGCGAACGAGGGCCTCGTGCTCGGCCTCCTCGACCGCGCCGAGACCAAGGACTACGTCGGCGTCTACCGCCTGATGGCGGCCAAGGGCGCGAGCTTCGTGTCCGACCTCGACGCCTGCATCGGCGACATGCTCAAGGACGGCACCATCGACAAGTACATCGAGCAGTACGTCGGCGCCGACTTCAAGTGGGGCGACGACACCTCCGCCGCCGGTACCTCGACCGTCGCCTCGAAGTAGCGCCGCCAGCGCCCCATGAGATTCGACCTGCTGCAGCCCTATATCCCGATGTTCCAGAGCGGCCTGGCCGTGACCTGCGAGATCACGGCCGCCGCACTCGTCATCGCCTTCGCCCTCGGCGCGCTCATCGCCGTGGGCAAGGTCCTCCCCTGCCGGCCGCTGCGCGCGGTCCTCGGCTTCTACACCTCGGTTTTCCGCGGGGTGCCGCTGATCGTGCTCCTCTTTCTCGTGTACTTTGCGACGCCGCAGCTCACGGGGTACAAGATCGACATGTTCACCGCCTCGGTGCTCACGCTGGGCCTGAACGGCTCGGCAACGGTGTCCGAGACCCTGCGCGGCGGCATCGAGGGCGTCGACGCGGGCCAGTACGATGCCGCCCGCTCCATCGGTCTCCCCTACTCGAAGATGATGCGCCTCATCGTGATCCCCGATGCGCTGCACAGCGTGGCGCCGGCGCTCGTCAACGAGGTCATCACCGTGCTCAAGAGCTCGTCGCTCGTGGCGACCATCGGCCTCATGGACATGATGCGCGCCGCCCAGAGCGTCCAGGCCCTCACCTACCGCGCCTTCGAGCCGTTCCTCGCCGTCGCGGTCGTCTATTACCTCATCGTCATGGCGCTCGTCGCCGTGAGCCGCCGCCTGGAGCGGCGCCTCCGCGAGCGATAAGCGCGCTTTAGGCGCCCGGCGGCTATCTGCCCCGCACCTCTTGCCCTACCGCGGCATGCGGTCGTGGTTCACCTCACGGTAAAAGAGCTCGCGCACCTGCTCGGGATCGCGCGACTGGCCGAGCGCCCACATGGTCTTGGCCACGAGGGCCTCGGTCGACATGTCGTCGCCCTTGAGGATGCCGGGGTTCTCGGCATACGCGCGGCCGACCTCGTAGACGCCGAGGTCAAGGCCCTCCTCCGGGACCTGCGTGGTCACGACGAGCGTGCGGCCGGACCCGACCCAGTCCAAGATCGCGTCCTCGTAGGAGTTGTCGCCGTAGGACGGTATGCCGCCGATGCCAAAGGTCTCGAGGATAACGGCATCGTAGTCGCGCTTGAGCAGCCCAAAGATGCTCGGCTGCAGCTCAGGCGTGAGCTTGAGCACGATCACGCGCTCATCGAGCTCGCCGCAGACGCGCGGGGAGGCGCCCGTGCGCTCCGGGACGGCGCCGCCGGCGCGCAGGTCCGCACCCGCACGGACGATGCGGTCGTTGCGGATGTAGGCGAGCGACGGGTAGTTCATGCTCATGAAGGCGTTGAAGCTCATGGTGCGCTGCTTGTGGGCGCGCGTACCCGCGATGACCTTGCCCGAGAAGACCACGTTGACGTCGCGGCTCGCCTCGTCGGCGGCGTAGAGCACCGACTGGTAGAGGTTAAGCTTCGCGTCCGTGAAGGGGCTCGCCATGGGCTGCTGGGATCCGGTGAGGACGATGGGCTTCTCGCTGTCCTGGATCAGGTAGCTGAGCGCCGCGGCGGTGTAGGCCATGGTGTCGGTGCCGTGGAGCACCACGAAACCGTCGTAGCGGTCGTACGCCCCTGCGATCACGTCCTTGATCCGGAGCCAGTCGCGCGGGCGCATGTTCGTCGAGTCGATGTTCATCGGCTGGACGAAGTCCAAGTCAGCGATGGTGTCGAGCAGCGGGACCTTGTCCGCGAGCTCACGGCCGGAAGCGGTCGGCGTGAGTCCCTCGCCCTCCGAAGTCGAGGCGATGGTGCCGCCGGTGGCGATGATGAGGACGCGCTTCTTCACGAGGGGTTTCTCCCGTCTGCAGGCTTGAGTGCGCAGCAATTCTACGACAAACGCCCCGGCCGCGAGCGTGCGGCAGGGGCGTCCGAGTCATTGTGCCAAGCCTTGTGCCAATGCCGAAAGAAGCTCGACTGCCTTTAGGCCTCCTTCGCCGTGGGCATCGCCTTCTCGACGTTCTCGCGGATGATGCCGCAGCTCTTGCGCATGGCCTTGCGCTCGTCGTACGAGAGGTCGATCTCGAGCACCTGCTCGATGCCCTGGGCGCCGAGCACGCAGGGGACGCCGGCGCAGATGCCGCTCTCGCCGTACTCCCCGTCGAGGTGGGCGGAGAGCGGGACCACGATCTTCTCGTTGTGCAGGACGGCGAGGACGATGCTCGCGACGATGGAGCCGATGCCGAACTCCGTGCAGCCCTTGCCCAGGACGATGGAGCTGCCGCTCTCGCGCACGCGCTTCATGATGTCGTCGAAGTCGAGGCTCGAGACGTTGCGGTGCGTGAGCGAGAGGTACTCGCGCAGATCGATGCCCTGGACAGAGATGTGCGACGTGGGGATGAACGAGGAGTCGCCGTGCTCGCCCATGCAGATGGCCTGGATCTGCTTGGAGTTGACGCCGATGATCTCGGAGAGCGCGCGGCGCAGGCGCGCAGAGTCGAGCAGGGTGCCCGTGCCGAAGACCTGGCTGCGGGGCAGGCCGAGGTTGCGGTAGAGGTACTCGGTCACGACATCGCAGGGGTTCGACACGCTGATCAGGATGCCGTGGAAGCCGCTGTCGCGGATGGGGCCCACGATCCCCTCGAGGATCTTTATCGTGCCGTCGAGCATCTGCAGGCGGGTCTCGCCAGGGCGGCGGGAGCGGCCGGCGGTGAGGATGACAAAGTGCGCGTCCTTGCAGTCGGAGTAGTCGCCCACGCGGATGACGAAGTTGTCGCCCAGGCCGGAGGCGAGGTCGTTGAGGTCGCCCGCCTGCGCCGCGGCGGCGGCCGGGTTCACGTCGAGGAACACGATCTCGTTGACGAGGTGCTGGAACATCAGGCACAGCGCCGCATGGCTACCCACGCGGCCGGCGCCGACGATCACTGCTTTGCGGGTGTGGATCTTGCTGCTCATCTGGCTACCTCCGTACATAAAAATCCGGCGCATCCCGCGCCGGGCAACAGACGAAAAAAGACGGGCAGCCCCGTGGGGCCACCCGCCATGTTAGGCCGTTGTCAACCGGTGATGGGCCGGATCGTCGGACTATTCGCTAGTCGCGCGTAAGCTTTCGGTGAAGGCGATGGGGCTTGGCCGCGTCGGCGCCCAGACGGCGCTCGCGGTCCCTCTGGTAGTCGTCGAAGTTGCCCTCGAACCAGTGCCAGCGGCCGGGGTTCTCGTCGTCACCCTCCCAAGCGAGGATGTGCGTGGCCACGCGGTCGAGGAACCAGCGGTCGTGGCTGATGACGACGGAGCAGCCGGGGAACGCCTCCAGCGCCTCCTCGAGCGACTCCAGGGTCTCGACGTCGAGGTCGTTGGTGGGCTCGTCGAGCAACAGCAGGTTGCCGCCGTGCTTGAGCGTGAGCGCCAAGTTCAGGCGATTGCGCTCGCCGCCGGAAAGCACGCCAGCGGGCTTCTGCTGGTCGGATCCCTTGAAGCCGAATGCCGACACATACGCGCGGCTCGGAACCTCGGTCTCGCCCACCTGCATGTAGTCGAGGCCGTCGGACACGACCTCCCACAACGTTTTGTTGCCGTCAATACCCTCGCGGTTCTGGTCGACGTACGAGATTTGCACGGTTTCGCCGAGCTTCAGCTCGCCCGAAGTGGGCTGCTCTTTGCCGACGATCATCTTGAACAGCGTCGACTTGCCTACGCCGTTGGGGCCGATCACGCCCACGATGCCGTTGCGCGGCAGGCTGAACGACAAATCGTCGATGAGCACGCGGCCGTCGAATTCCTTATGCAGGTGCTCGACGTTGAGTACCTCGGCGCCCAGGCGCGGGCCCACAGGAATGTGGATATCGGTGAAGTCGACCTTCTTGCTTTGCGAAGCCTCGGCCACCATGCGATCGTAGTTTTCCAGACGGGCCTTGTTCTTGGCCTGGCGAGCCTTCGGGGACGAACGCACCCATTCGAGCTCGTTCTGCATGCGCTTGGCAAGTTTCGCGTCGCGCTGGCCCTGGGCGGTCATACGGGCGGCCTTGGTTTCGAGATACGTGGAGTAGTTGCCCTTGTAGGGGTACAGGCTGCCACGGTCGACCTCGCAAATCCACTCGGCCACGTTGTCGAGGAAGTAGCGGTCGTGCGTCACGGCGAGCACGGCACCCTGGTAGCGATGCAGGAACTGCTCGAGCCACAGAACCGACTCGGCGTCGAGGTGGTTGGTAGGCTCGTCGAGCAGCAGCAGGTCGGGGGCCTCGAGCAGCAGGCGGCACAGCGCCACGCGACGGCGTTCGCCGCCGGAAAGCACGTTCACCGGCATGTCGGGGTCGGGGCACTGCAGCGCGTCCATGGCCTGGGACAGCTGGCTGTCAAGATCCCAGCCGTTGGCGGCGTCGATGGCTTCTTGCAGCTTGCCCATTTCTTCCATAAGCGCGTCGAAGTCGGCATCGGGGTCGGCCATCTCGGCAGAAATCGCGTTGAAGCGGTCGATTTTCGCGAGCACGTCGCCGAATGCCATTTGCACGTTTTCGAGAACGGTTTTGTCCTCGTCAAGCGGCGGCTCCTGCTGCAGAATGCCCACGGAATAGCCTGGGGACAGGCGTGCCTCGCCGTTCGAAACTTCCTCAAGGCCGGCCATGATTTTCAGCAGCGTGGATTTGCCCATGCCGTTCGGGCCCACCACGCCGATTTTCGCGCCGGGATAAAACGACAGCGTAACGTCGTCGAGAATCACCTTGTCGCCGTGCGCTTTGCGCGCCTTGTACATGGTGTAAATGAATTCCGCCATGCGGGACTCCTGTTCGTTGATTGATGCGCTCATATTTGATTGGCTCCGCGCGCAACGCAGCGACGCCAGACGAGCTTTTGTACCGAATTCAATTCAGCCATTCTACCAGGTCGTCCGCAAACGCCGCCGCGCGCCCATCAGTTCCCCACGAGCGGACGGAATGCCCGGGCGGAATCGCCCGCGAGGCTCTTTGGGGTTAGGCCTGCTAAATGCTCCCACCTGTTAAATGCTCGTAGCGTTTAACACACGTCCCAATCTGCTAAATGCTACGAGCTTTTAGCAGATTTTCACGGGCTTAGTATTCCTCAGAATCGACCCCAAGGCGTTCAGCTATTTCGAGCAACTCGTCGCCCGAAGCCGATTCAATATCCGCAACATCCAACAACGCCGCCGGAAAGCCGCCGAACATGGCGGTTCCGCATTCGTCCATCAAACGCTGCCGCAGCGTTTCCTCGTCAAACTCGTCCATTAACAACGCCCCCTATCCTTTTCGACATATACGACCCCT
>OLWU01000127.1_pt1 | contig 16819 bp, 19 predicted proteins | sample 1673351 | NCBI WGS metagenome assembly OLWU01 (sample SAMEA103958109, study PRJEB25191) | human gut metagenome | biome: human-associated habitat [ENVO:00009003]; feature: intestine environment [ENVO:2100002]; material: feces | place: Germany | collected 2013/2015
AGTATTAGTATATATTGTAGCCGCTTTTTGAACCGCCGCATCTTGCTTATCAACATATTCTTTCGCCGCTGTCAGCATTGCAGTATCCTGTATATCTGCATATGTTTTCGCCGCCGTCAACGTTTCGGAACAAGCATTTCCAACATATTCTAAGTTTGCCGCAAGCCCGCGCCCGCTTGCCGCTGTTGCTGTCGGCACGATAATTCCGCTGTCGGCGGTAATTAACTTATAAAATCTCGTTGTTTCGTGAAATTCAGTAACCTTATTAAAATCAACAGTATTATTAAAAGTTACTTGTTCTTGAAACGTTGTAGGATGATCCTCTGTAGCAAAACTATATTGGAATAAAGTAACACTTTCATCTGGGCGAATGGATACAATTAGTTCGTTTTTACTATCAATACGCAAAAAATTTATACTGTTATTTGATGAATATATAGGAATGAAAATAAGTATTTCATCATCATTTTTTATTGTGACAAACACAATTCCATTTCGCATTCCCTGTGCAATTTCAGCAAAAGTTTTATTTGCTTTTATAGGTCTTACTGCAACATCAATCTCAACCCACATAACAGACAATTTATCTACATCAAGCTCATTTATAGCCTGTGCAAGATCTTCAATGTCACCATGGTTCGCGTTTACGCTGTCAACGACAATATTTATGTGATATAATAGTTTCCATACCATCTCCAAAAACGATAAATTACCGTCAAGTACACACGGAATGATGGGAGTATAAACCGAATTAAGCGGAATTTTAACCTTTTCTAATTCTTTATCTTTTATAGTAATCATTATATAAACCTCCGATTAATATATATTCATGAAACACTCTTCAAGCTCATCAAATATCATTTTATTAATATTTATAAGCGTTTCCCTAAATTCAAGTAACATCGCGCTGAATGTTGCGGAATTTCGTTTTCCAATAACATGATTTATATATTCATCAGTATTATTGAAATTTTCTGTTCCGTTATCTGTTGTTCGGCCTGTGTTTTCCGTTCGGCTTGTTGCGTTTCCGTACGTTTCGCCGTGATTTTCTTCACTTAAATCTTGCGTTGTACTTGAATTGCGCTTATTTTCGTTTGTTCCGTTGCTTGTATTATTACTGCTTGTTTCAGCGGTATTTGTTCCGTTTTCTCTTGTTTCACTATTATTCGCGGTATTATTTGACTTTTTACGATAATTTGTTAGATAATAATTATCGTTTATACCGTTAACGCCGCTCACGCTTGTTTGCGGTGTGTCGCTGTATGCATCCGTATCAATACCGCTGATATTTGATTCAGCGTTTGCGGTTCGGCTTGTATTTTCAGTAGTTGACGCCGTTGCTGTTGCTGTGTTCGTTGCTTTTCCATTGTCAGTGATATTTTGATTTTCAGTGTTATTTCGGCTTATATTATTGTCGGCTACTGTATTTTGACTGCTTTCTGCATTCGTGGTTGAAGATGAGTTACCGGTGTTTACAGTATTTTTTTCACCACCTTGTGATCCGTGGTGTTCTTCCGTATAATCAACATCGTTCAGCGGGTTAAATTCAAGTGTTGCACTTTTATAAAGTTGATTATAGTAAGGCATAATTTCACGGAGTTTCCGTGCAAGGTAATAATTAAACAGTCCGTATGTTTCAGCACCGATTTCCCGCATGTAAAAATGAAAAAGTATTTCATGTTCTAAAATATTGCGGTATGATTCATCATATATCGGAAACCTAAAATTAAATATTTTCGGTTGCGCCGCTGTAATAATTTCATCTATTGTTTTTTCGTTTAATTCGGCGGGCGTGAATCCGCTTTGTACTTCGCAAATATATCGTAATTGTGACGTATAATTACTCATTTTTTATAACCTCCTCATTCTTTCGCTCTATTTCGGCAAACTTTACTTTAATGTTTAAGTTAAACATTTTATTAATTTTTGCAAATGCATCTTCGCGGGCCTTCAAGCGTGTTAAGCGGGCAATCTCAACGCCGCCGAAATTCGCGGTAACTTCATCACTTATCATTCTTTCTTTTTTATCAGTGTTGGCATTATCTATTCCGAAATACGTTAGGCCCTCACAAATTATTTGACGTTTTAGTATTTGTAATTTATCGGCAATATAGGGGGTTGTAACGTCAAGAACATTTATTTCCGATAAAGTACTTAAACCTTTTGTGCCGAATATAAAGGGAATATTGCCGTCATACTGTCGGAAAAGATTCTCCATTGTGAGCCGTTGACTATCTTCTGTCAAAATAATTTTCGGTGTTTTTTGTCCTTTTACATTAACATCGATAATTCGTTCACATTCCGATATTCGTTTTGCATATGAACGCAAGGCCAAAATTTCATTGGTTCGTGTTGAGTTATTCCATATTATAACCGAATTTTCATTGGTTAGGTTCTTATTACGATAATTTACAGCAGGCGAAAACGCTACTCGCTTAAACGGTTCTCTGTAAATATCAAATGTTGATGAACTGTAAAACTGTAAAACAACATATTGTTCAAGCTCTTCATCGTAATAAAACAGTGCTTTTCCGTCAAAACACAATATTAATTCAATAAATCTTGCATCAATTTCCGGCGGCAAATTCTCATATTTAATACCCGCCATTGCAATTTCCGTTATACGGTTGAACCAAAAATTATAGGATTCAATATTTTCGCGTTCAGCCTCTTTTCGGAAACGCTGTGTTATACTCATGCTATTTCGTATCACTTTAAACCTCCGTTATTCTAATGGTTTATTACGAACTTTATAATTTCCTACATTTGCATTATCAACCCAAAACGTAATACCCTTATCAAATATCTCTCCAATTTTCGCCCTTGCGGCGGCATTGCAAGCCTCATATTCGTTATTTGCACTGGCCCGAATAACACAACCTTTAGTTTGTATATAAGTAAAATTTTCCCTATTATGTATTGCAGGAGTTTCGACCTTATGAATCGCATAACCGTAATGCGTAAAATAATCATCGATAATTTTTACATATTCATCACGGGGACGCAATATATAACCGCGAAATGTTTTACTACCCATTGAATATAATGCGGTACCCGTAATATTACCGCTCACTTTCGGAGGGATTCGGCTTGCTTTATCGACATCTGCTAAAATATGTCCGACTGACGTTGCGCCGCTTACTATCATACCGCCGCCAATCGGCAGCGCCGCTCCGCCCGATCCGCCCGCAATTGCAATACCGCCCGCAATTTGGCCAACTGCTAAGGCACTTGATAACAGTAAATTGGCGGAATTTTGCGCAAGATATGTTTTAAATGAATCACTTACCCATGCGCATTGAGGAAAACCTGTCATAATACACATTTCACTAAAATTTTTCGAACTTCCTTTATAACTTATAGGAATTGCACTAACACTTTGTGTTGGTGCTAAATCACTTTCAATATTAAATGTGATACTTCCCATTCCGTCACCTGTGGTACTATCATCAAAATCATACACTTTACCTTCCGAACCTGTTGAAACATAAAGACAATAAAACGGTGCAGTGTAAAGTTTTTTGTTTTCTACTGAAAATTTCGGATCTCTTTTTATTGCCCATAAAAGATCTTGTAGCCCGCCTTCAAATTCTGTTGGCGTCAACACAATTGAAATTACACCTTCCACTTTGTCGGCGTGATTTGTTACAATATCTTTTATTTTGTCTCTTGCATCAACTACCCATACACCCGTTCCATTTGCAATACTTATTTTGCCGATTTCCGTTCTTTCGAGCGCACTATACATACCCTTTACCAATTCGCCGCCCGCAACCTCATAATTTGCGGGGTTGAATGATGAATACATTATAACACTCCAATTATTCCCAAACGGTGCTTTACTTTCGCTGTCAACAACGTATTCGCCGATTGATATATTTTCCTCTACACGGTTTGAGCCCACCCAATCTTCATAAACATGGTTTCGTTCAATCCAACAGGCAGGAATTTCACAATACAGTTTAAAGGACTGGATAACATCTATTTCAAATTCTATTTCGCATGTGTTATCATTTATATAAAATATGTTCTTTATAAACGCATAAAACCAACGGCTTAGATACCCTGTATTTTGATAGCGTAAATAATTGCAACCAACCAATGTATCGGCTGTAAACGGCAAGCGGATTCTTCCGTTTTCCTTAACATACATTGCTTTATCCGCGCTGTATACTACCCATTGCGCAAAAAATGAATTTTGCGCGGATACGCTCGCAAAATAAAGCGTATGTTCATAATTAATATCAATGTTTATATTATTAAATAATTGTATTTTTGAATTTGGGCTTGGTGCTAACATTGTTTTACGGCGGGCAATAGTAAACTACTACCCGCCTTCCCCCTTTGTAATTATTACGATAATTTTGCAACCGTCATAAATGTCGGTTGCAATGTTTTACTTACCTTTGTATATGGTAATTGTTGCGGTTGCTCCCTTTGATGTATTTTCGTTTGAATCTGCATTAAGCGTTATCGTTGTTGCGGTTTCGTCTACACCGATAAATACTGTTCCGCGAACGTCAACATATGTCTTACTTGAGTTCGCGCCCTTAAGCGTCCATGTAACAGATTTATTAAAGAATCCCGTTCCGCTAACTTTTGCGTTAAACTGTATTTCGCTGTTCGGAACAACTGTTGCGCTTGCGGGCGAAATGGTGACGCTGTTAACCGCCGCCACACTGTCGCTGAATGTTGCGGCAGGTGCAAAAGGCGAAACACTAATAATCTTCCAACAATGAAGGAATGCATTAGTATACAATCCATCGGGATTTCTAATATCCTCCATTGTAATAAGTCGGTCATATATCTGGATAAAATCATCATCGATAATGACGGCGGGGATCTCCGCAAGCTCCGCAAGCTGAGAATCTGTAATTCCTTTAATCTTTGCGCTTGTTACATTTCCGTTTGCGTCATATGTAATATTTTCGCATGTTTCGGGCGCACACTGTGCAAGTCGATTTATGTCAATATCGCCAAAGGAATCTACCATAAGCCTTTTAGACAAAAACTCGGCTTTATCCATATTAAAGGCCGCCGCCAAAACGTTTACATCCATTGCCGCATCAAAATCAGCGGTAACAATAACAGTTTGGTTTACATGCTGTGAATGTGTTTTTACACCCGCAATATTGTAATCTGCCGTCATAAACTTCATTTTATTGGAAGTTGCCTTAATTTGAGTGACAACGGACCTAACATTGACATCTGTCGAAATTGCGGGAACTGAAATTGCCTTAATATTGCCGTTTACAATATTCAGCGCAATAAGGTATTTCATAATATTAAATTCGTCATAATTGCTCGCACTCACGAGACTTTCGTATATTTTTTCAATGAGTGAATACAGGCCGTTTTCGCTTGTAAACGCCGCTGACAAATCCTCATTTGAAATTGTAGCAGGATACTTCACTTGATAGTTTACAATATGGAATGCGGCGCGAATATCGGGAGGGCGTCTCTTAAAAACCGTTTCACTTGAAATATTGGGGTTATAAAGCTCCGCATTTGCAATATTAACAAAAATCTCTTCAATTGTTTCACCCAAAGACAAAACGCCCTTTTTGAGACTTTCCCAAGGGTTATTGTACATTTTGCTTGTTACTGTGACAAGAATAATTCGGTTGATCAGATCCGTTGCAAACGCATTGCGCAAATTGGGAGAATCCATAATAATTTTACCAATTGCGCGGATCGAATCCGCATCCGTTGCAGTGAACGGAATATAATTCTTATAGTTCGTTGAAAAACCTTCGTTTATAATTCCGTTGATAACATCTTTCGACACATTCGTCAGCACATAATTTTTAGGTCTTGTAGGCATGTTTTATTCCTCCGTAAACAAATCTTTTATTTTAATTTCCTTTTTTTCATCTTCGTTCTCATCTTCCGCAAGCTTTTCGCCTTCATCACCTTCACCGAAAAAACGTTCCTTGTATCGTTTCTTAAGTGAATTATATTTGTTTGTAACTTCTATCAATTCTTCCGAATTATCGGCGAAAGAATCGGAAAAATCCTCAAGAAAAGCTATTGCGTTTTCGCTTTCGTCTTCTCCGATAAAACCCTTCAAAGATTGAAGTAATTCTTCTTTACTACGTTTCATATTAGTATTCTCCATTCAGCACGGTGACACCGTTTATTTGTACTTTTACCTTTGCCATTTTACCATTCACCGACAGCATCTCATCAAATCCAGCCTGTGACTTCGGACCCCATTTTTGATCAATTTTACCGACATCATACCCATTTGCAGACAAGGCCCTTTGCATCAGCTCAAATTTTTCGCCGCGTTGCATCGGGCTCGTTACCCTAAAGCGTGTACGTTCGATTTCGGGAAAAACAAGTATTTTGTTGGGAATGCCGTATTCATTCCACCCGTCATTAAGTGTTGACATTATGATCCCGTCAACAAACGATTTAGCCTCAATAATAAGCGGAACACCATTTGCGTTTTGTCCGACCACATAACCCACATGGTGGATCCTGCCGCTTGAATTGCGCTTAAAAACGCAAGCACCCGCCGCAAGCTCGCCCTTTTCGGTGATATACTCAAGTGCCTCATCGTCTTTGATACCGCACCAATTTGTGTAGTTACCTGCCGCGTTGTTATCCTGTCCAACAAAAGCATCAATCAATCCGTTGCAGTCATACAAATATGCGTTGTCTGTTATCCATTTTTGAGTTTTACTGTCAAACTCGCTTTTACTATAAGTTGACTGATAATATTTAGTATACGCATAATCAAGCCGCCATTGCGTTGCTTTTTGTCCCGTTGTACCCATCAAATAATGTGCGGGAACTGTTCCGATCTCGCTGTCGGTTACACCGCAATAATAAGTACCTGCCAATAGTTTATTCTTCGGCAAACGCTTGAAAAGATATTTTACAAAATCTTCACTACTTTTCATTGCTCAACCTCTCATAAAGTTTTGTAACAATTAGTGTATTATTTTCAATTGTTTTCCTAAGGTCATTGACCTCACTTTTATGTTCGCTCATAATTTCGTTGATAACTGCTTGATTTTCTTTGTCTTTTTTAACAATGTAAACCGCAAGAGCTATCATCGCCGCAATCGATACACCGTATGTTGATATAATCTGAACCCATTGCTCCATAAAATGTAAACTCCTTTTTACTATAATTGCAAGGGAGCTGTTTAACGTTAGTTTGTAAGACCTATTCAGCGGTTCAGTCGGTTTCACCCGTTACGTTCTGAACTCACAACGTTATTTTGAACATGCTCCCCGCAAAATTATTGTAACACATAGGTTTGTTTTTGTCAAGCGCGTATTAATTTAAATGCGTTCGAAAACTCATTTTTTATTTTTACGGATTCATAACGAACCGCGCCTACATTATACATATTTCGTAAGGTCTGCAAACATAAAGATTTTCGAACGGCTAATAGCATATTGGGTTGAAGATCCGAGTTTGTCAGCGCATATTTTATTAAACAGCTTTCATCAATATCACGGGATACAAAAATTAAACCTTCTTTATAATCTACCCATATTCCATAATTATTATTCATATATAATATTGTGAAATAATATTTCGCGCTTTGGGTTTTCTTTTGAACGAAATTTTTATTATCTCTCAAAAAATCGTTTTCCATATTATATTTACCGTATGCCGTACCGTTTATGATTGAGCCGAACCGCGTTTTCATTGCCACATTTGTATATTCTTCATTCTTTATTACCTCTACCAATATTTCATTATTAATGCGCTTTATAGTTTTATTGCCGTACGGCGGCACAATATTAAAATAGTCAAAATACGGATTAGAAATTGTATACGCATTCGACAAAAAGAAAACTACAACATCTCGCAATCTTGCAATTGTTGAATACAATTCTAAAAAGTTTGTTACTTCATCTTGCAAATAATGATAAACCCCTTTATCAAGGATAAATTCGTCAAAACATATTTTGCTTACCTTCGGAAAAGGAACTGATTTTAGGATCTTCCCTGTTGATAATGCTTGCGCTTGCCCTGCATACTCATCATTGATATAAAACATATTTCCTTTTACTTTAAATGTGACGTTCGGGAACTCTGTTTGTATATCGTCAAAAAACGATTTTAACCTTTGCGCTGTCACCTCCGTTTTATATCGCCGAATATATATAAACTCATTTTTATTTTTTAAAAAATCTTGTATTGCCCATCGTTTAAAAGCGTATGTTTTACCTACGCCTCGCATACCAACGATAAAATTAAATAAACAATTATAACTCAACGCTTTCCCTATTTCGTAATACATATCTTTATCCCTTTCGCACTGTAAATTCGGTTTCATCAAGCACAATTCCGCCCGCTGTATGTACAGGCCGCAATTTTCCGCCGTACTTTGCGCCTTCCGTGAAATTTTCAAAAGTAACTTGTGAATGCAAATTTGCGGGCATTCCTGCACATGTTACATTTAATTTACCATCAATTTCTTCAATATATGTTTTAGCTCTTAAAAATTTAGCTCTTGTAAAACTCGATTCATGTTTCCATGCTCCAAGCTTTACATCATCAACTTCCAATTCTTCGGGAATGTCATTTCCTAATAAATGCAATGAATCAGTATCCGCATATAAAAAACGGTGAAATACTTTTTGCGCGCTTGAAATTGTTTTGTATCTTGCCCATGCTGTTATAAATGCGGCGATCGGAATGTAAATCGGCTTGCGCTGTTCCCATTCTCCGAATAAATATCGTACATTATCATTCAGCGGATCAATTACGGGAATCTTCGAACGCACATTCGGATTCATGCCGAATTTTCCGTAAAGTGAATTCAACATCAGTTTCGCAATTGTCCGCAACGGTTTATTACCCTCTATCGTTGCCTGTTCTTTTACAGCGTACCATTTGTCAATATATGAACGAAACATAATATTCGAACTCTTCCATTTCCAACCGCCGATATATTCTATGTTGTAAATATTATAATGCGCTTGAAACAATTCCATATCAACGGAAGTTAAACATAATGTAACATCTTCGCCGTTGCTGTCGATTATATATTCCGTTGGATTGAATGCCGTGCTGTTTTTTAGCTGTATTGTCGGAATATAATTTTTCTTTAATTTGAAATTGCACCGTATCATCTGAACATATAAATCATATAAATCATCTTTTTCATAATTACCGTCATAATATATTGGGTCTCCGTATGGTAAATTGCAATAATACATAACGGAAGGATATAAAGAGTTAACATCTAATACAATCCCGTTGCCAACTATTTTATAAGTAAAACGCGGGTTTGCATATGTAAAGCCGCCGCGATAGCATTGCCGAACATCAGCATCATAATCGGGTTCGGGAAACCACCTTGAAAAACATTTTTTCGTGATAATTTCCTTATAATTTGTCATTGCGTTGCTTGCCGTTGTGTTCTTTGTTAAACCTTGATGAAATAATATTTCTAAAGCTTGCGCCACAATTTGACAGTCATTACGCAAATAATGCATTTCATCAATTGTCAATTCGTGCCCAATTTCACGATCCGCCGTATAGTCAATTTCTTCTTTTTGTATTGGTAAATTAAAGGCTTTTGCAATTTCCGAGACTTTAAACGGCAACAGCTTTAAGGAGTCTAAAAAAGTTATTTTATGATTTTTCTTTTTTAGAATCTTAAAATATGTTGTAATTGAATAAAATATTCCCTTGTCGCTTATAAGCGTTTGAAATGTGTTTGGCCACTTATCTTCATTCGTTATATGACACCAACCATTTTTTAATAAATGGTAAATTATAAACTCTCCATCAAATTTTAAGTTATGAAAATATATCGTTTCTTGCTGTTTCGATAATTCTTTCATCTTTTCAAAAAATGATGAAATATTATTCCCATAAATAAAATTTGAGATATTACCTATTTCGCATAATCCCCATGCCCACACGCGGCAATCATCCGCGTTCGTTGTAGTTTCAAAGTCGGCAACATACATTTTATAACCTCATGATATTATCGTAAATAATTTCCCTTTGACTTTCACGCTCAACGGGATCACGATAAAACAAAATAAACAAATAATCAGAGCCCAAACTTGCGTTGATGAAGTCATCAATATTAATCGAATGTATTTTGTTTATTATTTCTCTCAATCGCGGATCGTTGCTGTCAAATAAATTATTTAACATTGAAATGTAATTATGTGCATATTGCAAATTCTTTCTTTCAAGGTAATTCGGTTGAGTTTGTGTATCAAGCGAACGCAAATAAGACGGCATATCACGCATACTGATTTGATCAATATCCTGTTTCGGCAACAAATTAACATCGCGCATTCTCCCCATTTGTGCCAAATTACCCCGCTCAATTTCGCCCACCTTCGCGCGTTGCATTGCGCGGCGTTCGTTTATTATGTCTAACTGTTTTTTCGCCTTTCTGTATATCGCATCGGGCAATTCAACACCCTTTTCCGTTTTTACTGTTTTATATCCTCCCTTCATAAACTCTTTCATAAATTCTTTTGTTTCGGCAAGGTCTGGACTGTCTTTCAATTTTGAATATAATAATTTATCAACTTTAAAACCCCGCTTTTCAAACCTTTTTGCTTTTTCATTATAAGCTTTTACCATTTTCTTTAATTCGGAATCAACAGTAACTTTCGGTTTTGCTGTAAATCTTTTCAATTCCGAAATTATACTTTCAATGTTCGCGCCGCTGTTTTTAATCTGTTTAACATATACCTTTTGCGGAATAGAAATATATTGCCCTGACAATTGGGCCTTCTTTTCAAGCCGCTTTATCTTTGCATTAAAGTTTTTTACCGCTTTTCGCAACAGCTCATCCTGTTTTGTCATTATATCACTTCCTTTTTTAAATTTTCACGCACTATAAATCATCGGTTATAGTGCGTGAACCATTTTTATTGATATATTGTATTCCCTGTTTTAGATATTATTTTGTAACAATATCCAAAGTGAAAATTCGGTTTGCACCGTTTGTAATCTGACGAACGCGAACTGGTATCCCTTCTTCCCATGTGGGCGATCCGTACAATCCAAAAATCCGCTTAAGGGAATTATAAATTCCGTATGATGTTGCCGTATATGTATGCCCGTTTACATCAATCAACGTTACGCGCGGCGTTGTACGGACTTCACCCGTTTTTTCAGCTACAATTTCAACGGGTTCAATTATCACGTCTTTTACATTAATTTCCTTGCCGATATGGTCTGCAATTCGTACTTCGGGTGAATTCAAAGCGTTATACAATTTCGCCTTATCGTTGTTGCTTTCAGCAACAAACGAACTGTAAATTGATGCGGTTGCTGTGTTGATACCGTCAATAATTTCATTTTTCTTGTTGATTACCGTAAGAGTTTCATTCATCATAGTTTTTGCCTTTCTAAGAAAACCATTTATTATATTTTTTCGGTTTCCTTGACACACTGTTAAACAGCGTGTTTCGCCTTGCTCCCACAATGGCTCGTCAGAAGGATTTAAAAAACGAGATAAGATACCAGTTTGTATTGGGTTGATTTTGGGCATGTTGTATACCATTTATAACCTATCCCATATCGCCCATTATACGGTTCTATTATGCCAAGTCGTTTACGAGAGACGTACCCGCGGGCCATTGAGTTGATAGCGGCATAATGCAGAGAGGTTATATCTGTCAGCGCGACAATCAAATTACAAGCTACATCTTGCGGCTCACCAACTTTATATACACCGGATCGCTTGTCACCTGTCATTGCGTAAAATGTTTCCCATTTTGCCTCTATAATTTGTTGAGCAATTGCATTCAAATCGACAGGCAATTCTTTTTTGACAAAGATACGATTCGCAATATTATCGTATTCAATGCGTTCTTTCGTTTCAGTATTTACAAAGTAAATCATTTTCATCCTTTCGTTATTCCCACCCACCCCACCTATTATATTATTTCACTTCAACGTAAATAATGAAGTGATTGTCATCTTCCGTCAGCATTGATACGTTCTTCACGCTGTAATCCGTACCATCATCAGCACAAACACATTCTTTTGGACTATGATAAAGCATAATTTCATCATCATGCTTTACCACCATACACCGACATTTAAGCGGTGTATAATTATGAAGAATTTTTGCATAGCACGCGGCGATCTCTTCCTGCGGTTTAGCAAAGATTTGCCACATTTTAACTAATTTCATTACATTTACCTACCATTTCATTTATTCGGTTCGGTTTCCCTTACCGTGATTATAGTATAGCAAATCTGATTTGATAATGCAATAGGATTGGAAAAATATATAAGGGTTGAAGGATAATATAATGCGTTTGATTGATTGAGTTTTTTCTATTGTGGATTGAAGAAGAGAATTGGTATTTATGGTAAGTATGCTAAGTATCGTGATTTAAGTCCGGTAGATGCTATGGAAAGAATTAAGAGTGGTGAGAAGTATACTGTTAGATTAAAGAGTTCTGGTAATTTCTTTAATAAGTTTAAGTTTAATGATTTAGTATTTGGTGAGATGGAGTTTCCAGAAAATGATATAGATATTCCAATTATGAAGTCTAGTAATTTACTTCCAACATATCATTTTGCTCATTTGGTTGATGATCATTTAATGAGAACAACACATGTTGTACGTGGCCAAGAGTGGATGAGTAGTGTGCCAGTTCATTATGAGTTATTTAAGACATTTGGATTTAAGATGCCTAAGTATATTCATACTCCTTTAATATTAAAGAAGGATGGAGATAAGATTAGAAAGATATCTAAGAGATTAGATCCAGAGGCTAGAATGACTTATTATGAGGAGAAGGGTTATCCAGTTTATTCATTGATTGAAGCAATTATGACAATAGCAAATTCTAATTATGAACAGTGGAGAGAAGGTCATCCTGATGCGGATTTTACTGAGTTTGAGTTTTCTCCTAAGAAGATGAGTTCTGCTGGGGCACTATTTGATTTAGATAAACTTGATAATATTTCTAAGAATTATTTAAGTAAGTTAAAGGCTAGTGAAGTATTTGATGGATTAGATGAGTGGTCTAAGATTTATGATACTGATTTTAATGCTTTAATTAATAAACATAAGGATTATACAATTAGCGTACTAAATATTGAAAGGGAGCAGAAGAAACCTAGAAAAGATTTTGCTTGTTTTAGTGAAGTTAAAGATAATATTTGGTATATGTATAATGAATTATTTGATGGTGCTATATTTGATTTTAGTTTCTTAAAACATGAAGAGGATGCTAAGAAAATTATTTCTACTTATTTAAATGAGTATTTTGATATTAATGATGATAAGGATACTTGGTTTAATAAGATTAAAGAGTTAACTGAGAAGATGAGGTATTGTTCTAATATGAAAGAGTATAAGGAAAACCCAGATAATTATAGAGGTAGCACTGCTGATATAAGTAATGTTATTAGAGTAGCACTTACTACTAAACTTACAACTCCTGATTTATATGAGATTATTAATATATTAGGGGATGCTGAAGTTAGGTCTAGATTTAGTAAAATATGTGGATAATTTGATAGTTATTCACATTTTTTCTTGTTTTTGAGTAAGTTTTTATTGACTTTATGGTTAAGGTTTCATATAATTCATATTGGTACATTTTGATTTGCTTAATTATTTGCTGATTTGGGACGTCAAATGATAATTGAGTGATGAAAGGAATTATTTTATGAAAACATTTATGCAAACAAAAGAAACTGTAGAACGCACGTGGTATGTAATTGATGCTGCTGATAAACCTCTAGGACGTGTAGCGACTAAAGCTGCTACTATTTTAAGAGGAAAACATAAAGCAACTTTTACACCTCATATTGATTGTGGAGATTATGTAATTATTATTAATGCTGATAAGGTTAAGTTAACTGGTAATAAGATTAATGATAAGATGTACTATAATCATTCTGGATTCCCAGGTGGACTAAGAACTCGTAATGCTAAAACTATGTTAGAAAGTTATCCTGTAGAAATGGTTGAAAGAGCTGTTAATGGTATGCTTCCAAATGGACCTTTAGGAAGACAAATGTATCGTAAACTATTCGTTTATGCTGGTAGTGAACATAAACATGAGGCTCAGAAGCCAACTACAATAACAATTGATTAGGAGAGAGATTATGAAGAAAAGTGAAGTTACTGCTACTGGAAGAAGAAAACGTTCAGTTGCACAAGTTAAACTAGTTACTGGTAAGGGAAAGATTACTGTTAATGGTAGAGATGTAAATGAATACATGCCTTTTCCTACATTAGTAATGGATTTAAAACAACCACTTGTATTAACTAATAACGAAAATACTTTTGATATTGATGTTAAGGTTAATGGTGGTGGATTCTCTGGACAGGCCGGAGCTATTAGACTTGCTATTACTAAAGCATTAGTTGAGTTTGATGCTGAGGCTGATCAAGCTAGAGAAGACGCTTATAAGAAAGTTCTTAGAGAAGCTGGTTTCTTAACTCGTGATCCTAGAGTTAAAGAACGTAAGAAATATGGTCTTAAGAAGGCTCGTAGAGCACCACAATTTAGTAAACGATAGATTGCGTACCACAGTTTTACCTCATAAACTCAATGTTTATGGGGTTTTTCTTTTATTAAGATATTCGTTAAACACCGTTGAAATCGGTTCGTAGGCAACAAGTAGGCAACAGGTAGGCAACACAAAAAAAGAGTAAAATGTACTTCTTAATCTCGTAAAATAAATACGAGATTTTTTGATATATAAAAAAGAACTTATTCAAGGTAATTAACTGCCTCGATAAGTTCTTCAATATCTTTATGTGTATAAACTTTATCAGTAATATCTTTACTTGCATGACCTAGTATTCTTTTGATACATAATTTATTAGCAGGTGTTCTATCCATCATTGTAGCAAAAGTATGTCTTGTATCATGTGGTCTATGTTTTTTATCCATCTCTAATTGCTCAATAATCTTTTCAAATTTTTCATGATAGAAATTCCAATAAAGCATTTGTTTATATTCATGATTGAAAATTAAGTATTCACTACCAACCTTGATAGCATCATCATACCATCTTTTAACAAGAGGTAATATTCTATTATGTAGAGGGATAACTCTATCTTTACCTGCTTCTGTTTTAGAACCACCTCGCATATATTTTTCTTCTAGGTGAACATTTTCTATCTTTATATCCAAAAGTTCGCCAACCCTCATTCCTGTATAAATAAGTATCAATATGCAGTCAATAAAGTCCATTCTAGCGACATTTTCCCAAAACTTGTCTATTTCCCACTGCTCGAATGGAATTCGCTCTAATTTGGTCGTTTTTTTGCCTATATCAATGTATTCAGAATATTTTCTTACATTCATATCATTTTTAATAGCATAATCATACATTTGATGCCATAATATTTTAAATGCCTTTTTTGCTGACCATTTTTCACCCATACCATCAACAATTGCTTGTAGGTGATTTATTTTAACATCAACAAAAGGTAAATCTTGTATATCTTTACAATAATTCCAGCACATATCATATACTTTTGTAGTCTTGTAGGCAATTTTTGGATATTTTTCATCTTGCCACTTAGCATGAAGTTCTGAAACTGTTATTTTTCTTACATCTATGTCATAAGGATTTTCATTAAATAGTGCTAATTCTTGTAATGCTTTTGTTCTTGTTTCAAAGTATCCAACAATCTTTCTGATTTGAACACCATTTTCATCATATCCTACTGTTTTTCTTACAATATATGGTTTTCTTCTATTCCCTGATAATTTTTGAATAGAACCATATCCATTAGGTAATTTCATTTATCAAAAATGCCTCCTTTTCTTGTGTTTTTCTAGTATTTTTGATATAATGAAATAGAAAAATCCATAACATTATATCTTATATTTTGTTTTTAGTTTGTCTGACTAAATGTGATTTTTCATTTTGACTTACTGTTCAAGCAGTAGGTCTTTTTTTATGCCTGTTTTGATTTAACAATTTCAATAATTTTTGTAATACACCATTTAATAGGTATGTAGAATAAATATTTAAAAATTAAATAATATGAATAAAAAAATACAAAATATAAAATGTTACAAATTAAATAATCGCTTACTTTCCAACTTGTAGTAAAATATTTTCCTTTTCCAATTTTATTAACAGTTCTAATTCTTGTACCCATAAATTTATCTCAACTTTCTTCTTACTTCAACTGCTACACCTATAATTTTGACTGGTTTGGTCATAATTTCATATTCATCAAAGTAGTAAGGCTCATATTCATTGTTTAACGGTTTTAAAATTATGCTTTTTTCTTGCTTTACAACTCTTTTAAAAGTAGCATCATCGCCATTAACCATAACAACACAATCATCACCTGAATTACAATCACTTTGCTGTCTTATTATAATAATATCACCTGTTTTATAATCAGGATACATACTATCACCATCAATTTTTAATGAAAAGTAATTGTTGCCATCTCTTAACATTGATGCAGGAATTTCTTCGTATCCAATTATATCTTCTATTGCTTCAATAGGAACACCGGCAGGAACTTTACCAAGTATTGGTATCTTTACAGTTTTGGTTGTTGTTTCGATGTATCGTGCATTATCAATTGTTATATTTGTTAAATCTTCTTTATTATCAGGAAACCATTCTCTATCCATATCTACATCGTATCCCATTAACCATGCTTCACTGACATCAAGTGCTTTTGCAATGATATAAAGTTTATCTTGTTTTGCTTTATATGTACCCTTTAAATAATTGCAAATTTGTGCTTTTGATATTTTAGTCTTATTTGCTAAGTCGATGGGTCGCATATTATTGTAATCGAGTGCCTTTTTTAATCTGTTGGCAAAGGTATCCTCTAACATTGATATCAACCTCCTCTAATAT
>OLWU01000128.1_pt1 | contig 16763 bp, 17 predicted proteins | sample 1673351 | NCBI WGS metagenome assembly OLWU01 (sample SAMEA103958109, study PRJEB25191) | human gut metagenome | biome: human-associated habitat [ENVO:00009003]; feature: intestine environment [ENVO:2100002]; material: feces | place: Germany | collected 2013/2015
GTGGTCAAGACCACCGGCTACTCCCCCTCGCAGCACGCGAAGAGCCTGCGCACGGGCAAGTCGAGCACCGTCGGCGTCATCATCCCGAAGATCAACTCCGCCTCGGTGAGCCGCATGGTCGCCGGCATGACGCCCGTCTTTGCCGAGCGCGGCTACCAGGTCCTCCTTGCGAACACCGACAACGACGCCGCACGCGAAGTCGCCTACCTGCGCTTATTTGAAGAGAAGCGCCAGGTCGACGGCATCGTTCTCGTGGCGACGGTCTTCACAGACGAGCACTTCGAGGCCATGGACAAGACGAATCTGCCGGTGGTCGTCCTCGAGCAGCAGCTTCCCGGGCGCTCCTGCGTGTTCCAAAACGACCGCGACGCCATGCGCGACGTCACCGCCCTCGTGCTGCGCGAGTCGTCGCGCCCCGTCTACATCGGCGTCCTCGAGGAGGACCTCGCCGCCGGGCGCGACCGCCACCTCGGGTTCTTGGACGCGTGCGCGGACGCGGGGGTGGAGGTCCCCGAGCACGCTCAGCTCGTGGCGGGCTTCTCGGTCGACGCCGGGTACACCGCCGCCGAGCGGCTCCTCGACGAGTTCCCCGACACCGACGCGATCGTGTGCGCGACCGACTCCATCGCCTACGGCGCCCTCACCTGCCTGCGGGAGTACGGTCGGCGCGTGCCCGAGGACGTGCAGGTCACAGGCGTGGGGGACGGTGAGCTCAGCCAGATCGTCACGCCGACGCTGACGACGGTCCACCACCATTACAAGACCTCCGGCGCCGAGGCGGCGCGCATGCTCTGCGACCTCTTGGACGGCCACGATGCCCGCCGCGAGGTGCGCATGGGCTACGAGGTGGTCACGAGGAACTCGACGCGCTGACAAGCGCGCTCCGCAGTCGGTTCGCCGACGTCGGACGCCCTTCCAAATACCCATGCCCCCGCGACGCCTTTGACGCATGACCGTTCGCCGACCAGAACCTACCGTTTGCCGCAATTTGATATGAGAACGTTCCCATATCTTCTTAACAGCTTTTTAATGCGAATTATGAGAACGATTCCACACCTAAAGCGGAATCGCTGTCATGAGGAAAGAAGGAAACCATGGCACTAGATCACCGGCAAGCGGCCCAAGAGATCCTCGACGCCGTCGGCGGCGCGGGGAACGTCGTCTCGGCAGCGCACTGCGCGACGCGCCTGCGCCTCGTCATCGCCGACGACTCGAAGGTCGACCAGGCCAAGGTCGACGCGGCAGTCGGGGCAAAGGGCAACTTCAAGGCGTCCGGCCTGCTCCTGGGCATCATGAGCACCATCAGCTTCATGAACACGAACGGCATCATCGCCGTCGACACGAGCTCCACGCTCTATGTGATCGCCGACCTCGTCTCCGGCACCGCATTCACGTTCCTGCAGATCCTCATCGGCTACTCCGCGGCCAAGGTCTTCGGCGCCAACCTGCGCTTCTTCAAACCCTTCATCGCCGGCTGCATCGGCGGCGGCGTGGGCGCCTGGATCTGCGCGATAACGCACCTGGCCGCCTCCGGCACCGGCGTCACCGGCATCTTCGGCATCCTGCCGTGCCTCTCGCAGCCCGTGCAGTACGTGGTCATGTTCGCCGCCACCGCCGCCGTCGCCTTCGCCGTCTCGTTCATCCTTTACAAGGACCCCGAGCCCGAAGCGTAAAGGCGCCCCGCGCATACCTCCCCGGCGGGCAAAGGGACCGGCTCCCTTTGCCCGCTTTTTCAGAAAGGACGAGAAGACATGACCGAAGACCGATGGAAACTGGGTTTCCACCTGATGCCGCCCTCGGGCTGGCTCAACGACCCCAACGGGCTCGTGCAGTTCCGCGGCGTCTATCACGTGTTCCATCAGTGGAGCCCCACCTGGCCCGAGCCCCACGCCCCCGCGGGTGGGGACACTACACCAGCCGCGACCTCGTCCACTGGGAGCACCACGGCATGGCGATCGCCCAGGACAGCGCCGACGACGCAAACGGCGCCTACTCGGGCGGAGCCGTGGTGGTGCCCGGGGCCGCCTCGGACGGCGGCGACCTGCTGCGCCTGTACTACACCGGCAACGTCAAGGAGCCCGGCGAGCACGACTTCGTCTACGAGGGGCGCGGTGCGAACGAGATCCTCGTGGAAAGCGAGGACGGCATGACGATGGGCCCCAAGCGCACCCTGCTGCGCAACGCGGACTATCCGGAGTGGTGTAGCTGTCATGTGCGCGACCCGAAGATCTGGGTCGAGGAAGGCGCCTACCACATGCTGCTCGGCGCCCGCACGATGGACGACTGCGGGAAAATGCTCGTCTACCGCAGCGACGACGGTCGCGTGGTCGCTCGAGGGCGTCGTCGAGAGCAAGGAACCCTTGGGGTACATGTGGGAATGCCCCGACCGCATCGTCCTCGACGGGCGCGAGTACGTCTCGCTCTGCCCCCCAGGGCGTGGGCGATAAGCCCTGGTCGGACGGCATCGGAGACCTCTGCGGCTACATCCCCGTGCCCGAGGGCAAGCGCGTGGCGGACTCCCCCGTCCTCGACGCCGGCGCGTTCGCGCGCTGGGACAACGGCTTCGAGTTCTATGCGCCGCAGAGCTTCGTCGACGACGCGGGGCGCGCCATCCTCATTGGGTGGATGGGCATGCCCGAGGCCTGGTTCTGCGGCCAGCCGGAGGAGCTGGGCTGGATCCACTGCCTGACCGTCCCCCGCGTGCTCACGCGCTGCGCGGACGGGCGCGTCGCCCAGGCGCCGGTGCCGGAGCTCGAGCAGCTGCGCGGCGAGGCGATCGCGCTGAGACAAGGCGCGGCGACGCTCGGCGAGCACCGGGCAGACCTCGTGGTCGACGGCATCGAGGGGACGCTCGTCGTCTCGCTCGACGGGGCGCTCGAGGTGCGCGCAGGCAGCCATGGCTGCAAGATCGCCTTCGTGGGCGATGCCTCGGGCAAGAAGGGCGCCGGCTGCGGCCGCGCGAGCCGCAGCATTGAGCTGGAGCCCGTGCATGACCTGCGCGTCCTCGTGGACAGCTCCGCCGTCGAGGTCTACGCGAACGGCGGCCACATGGTCTTCTCGACCCGCTGGTTCCCCACCGACCCGCAGCTCAGCGTGCGCGTGAGCGGAAACGCCCAGGACATCAGGCTCTACCCGATGGGCTGCGAGTAAGACGTTCCCGAGAGGGGCGGGCGCCCGTCAGAAGGCGCCGCCGCCCCCTCCTCCGCCGAAGCCGCCACCGCCGCCGCTGGAGAAGCCGCCTCCTCCGCCGCTGCCCGAGCTCGAGGACGACGCCGCGAGGGCGGCCGCGGAGACCTGATGCGCCTCTGCCACGCTGCCCGTGAAAGCTGCGGCAGGCGCACGGTCGTCGATCCCGTAGCCGCGATAGCACCAGCCGTAGCACGGCGCGAAGTACGGGTCCTCGATGACCTGGGGGCAGGCGACCTTGAGCTGGTCGATGACCTCGTCGGCCACATCGAGCACCACGGCCATGACGAGCAGGCGGTTCCACAGCACGACGTCGGCGGGCACCGCCTCCGAAAGGTGCGTGAACTCCTTGAGCCAACGCCGGAGTGCCTCGAGCTGGGCCAGGGTCTCGATACCCTCGCGGTTGAGCTCGCGCATGGTCGCGGCGCACACGACCGCGGCGATGCCCGCAGCCAGCAGAAGCGCCGGAAGCCCAATTCCAATGCCGAGCGGCGACTCGAAGACGCACACCTCAAGGACAAACGACCCGATGGCAAGCATGACGTCGAATACGCCGAGCACGGCGAGGGCCACCATGCCCTTGCGCTCGATCGCCTCGTCTTGGAACCTCTCGATATAGCGCCCCTCGACAACGCTTGCCCAGGCATTCCAAGCGTCGCTATAGGCTTCCGGCTCCTTCTTTGCCGTTCGCTCGACGCTGGACAGGTAGAGCTTCGAGCCCACCTCGTTGCGGGCCTTGGCCACCTTGCCGAAGATGAAGGTGCAGGCGGCGGCGTCGACCGCGCGAGCCCAAGTGGCGTTGTCGCTCATGACGGCGCCCTCGGGAGCGGTTCCCATGCCCTTGACCTTGGTAAGAAGGAAATCGTCCTTCTCTTTCTGCCTCCAGCCGCTCCCGACCTTCCTGCGCACCTTGTCCAGGCGCACCACGCCTTGATCGGTCAGACGCATGAGGGTCGCGGTGAGCTCCTTGGGCTCCGCCTTGCCGCCGTTTGCGAGGGCGCCGAGAACCGCGGGGTGGTCGTCGGTCGGCACATCGCGGAAGTACTTGTCCTGGAACTGGGGCCTCACGTCCTGGGCGTAACGCCGGCGGACGAACACCGTGTAAACCACGGTAACCACAGCCAGGGCACCGGTTGCCCCGGCGATTCCCCAAACAAGCAGGCGGGCTCGGGCACGGCGGGCGTTGGCTTTATCAGCCCATGTCTGCTCCTCGCTGAGGATGGTCTCGAGCTCGGAGCCGGACGTCGCCTCGCAGCCGGCGATCCACTCCCTCGGGAACGTCACGCGCATCTCGGCGAACTCCTCGGTGCCCACGCCGGGAACCGTGAACACCACGTCGTCGCCGTTGAAGGCCACGTCCGCGTCCAGGGGACCGTGGCCCCAAGCGCGCACGTTGGCGACGGGCTTGACCGACTCGCCCGCCGGAACAGGAAGGTGCAGGTTGCAGATCACGTTCTGGGACTCGACGTCCCATCCGTCCGAGACGAACTTCCAGTAGAGCTCTCCCGTGTCGTCCCAACGGGTAGCGATGCCCGTGGCACGGTACGCGATGGTGAAGGTGGCGCGCTCGTCCTCATGGGCGGAATAGATCTTGAGCCGAAGGACGTCTCCGCGGTCGCTGATCTCGTAGGTCCCGTCGACGCCGCCGTAGCCCTCGGTGAACGCCTGGAGGTCGCCCGCGTCGCCCTCCCCCGCCGCCAGGACGGTGAGCTCGACATCGCGACCGTTGCTGGGGTTCTCGCCCTTCGGGATGTCCCAGTACACCCCATGGAAATCGCCGTCGAAGTCGAAGGTGCGGGACTCGGCCACGGTGAGGACCCCATCGGAGTCGAGGGTCGCGTCGATGTTCACCTGCGGAATCGAATATTCGTCGGCGAGCGCCGCGGCAGGCGCCGCGACGAGCGCGAGGACAAGGGCGAAAAACGCCGCGACGGCGATCCAAGACGTCGACGAGGCCGCGCGGGTACGGAGGCGGAAGCGAAGGTCCATGGGCTTCTCCATCTGCGGTGAGCTGGCAAGAAACGCGCAGATAGAGCATACCAGAGTTGATCGAGCGCCCCGCCGCGCGGCCGTCAACGCGAGGCGCGGTCGCTCATGGCGAGGACAGCATCCCCCAGGCGCAGCTCCTCGCCCCAGGGGACCAGGGCGGACGACTCGATCGCGCGGCCCCTGAGCTTGGCGGGGTTCGTCGACCCGAGGTCTATGGCCTCGATGCCGCCCGGTGCGAGGCGCAGGCGAAGGTGTCGCCGCGAGACCGATTTGTCGTGCAGGACGACCTGGTTGCCCGAACCGCGCCCCACGAAGAGCCCCTCCTCCCCGATCGCGACGAAGACGTCGGCGGAGTCCGTGCGCACCCAGACCCCCGGGGACCCGGCGGTAGAGTCCCCGTCGTCGAGCACGGAGGTGAGCTCGTCGTCGCAGCGGCGGGCGGGGCGGGAGGCTGGGGCTGCCGCGTGGGCCGAGGAGGGCTCCGGGGCGGGCGGGGTCGCGGGCACGGAGACCGGCCCGGCAGGTGGGGGCGGGGGCACAGGCGGGGACGGGACCGCAGAGACCGGTTCCGCGGCCAAGGCGCCGGAGGAGCCGGGCGAGGCGCCGGGCGCAGCAGGGCCCCTCGCGCCGAGGCAGTCCGGCTCATCGAGCGCAGCCGCGATCTCCGACGGTCCGTTGTCCTTCCTCGAGAAGTCGTACAGACAGCCGTAACAGACCTGCATGTCCTCATAGAGCATCTCCCCGCATCTAGGGCAGGTCTTCTTTGCGTAGCCCATTCCCATGAGCATCCTCCCTCTTCATCGTCGCGACCCCAGAAAACCGTCGGCGCTCACGGCCTGCGCCCACAGATGGTCGCCCTCGCGAAGCCAGTCCCCCGGCGCGGCGGGGCGCTCGATCACGCAGGACGCGCCCTCCCTAGACTCCACGTTCCCCCCGCCCACCGCGCGGCAGACCTCGAGAACCTCCCCGCGCTCGCCGACGAAGGCGAGGTCGAGCGCGTACGGCATCCCGAAGGTGTGCACCGACGAGCAGCGAGTGAGCATGACGGGCGGAGCCTCGGGGCCCGTGCCCAACAGCCCGCGGAGCTTTTGCGCCCGGGTGTTGAGCACGCGGACCTCGAGCACCTCGCCGGGGCGCTCGTCCGCCTCGAGCCTTGCCCAGGCCATCTCAGATCACCACCCCTGGCCGATACCGGTCGACGACGAGCGAGCGCTCGTGCGTGAACGCCGCCGGCGACTCCAGCGTGATTCCGGGCATCCGCAGATGCCGCGGCCACGGCCGGTACCTGAGCGTGCAGGTATAGCGCGTGAGCAGCGGGGACATGACGAGCGACCCCGGGGGCGCATCCTCGCCGGCGCCGCTCGTCCTCACCTCCACCTCGCAGACCCCCTCCCTTCCCAGGGCGTCGCGGATCGCCGCAGCGACCTCGGCCTCGGCGACCTCGGCGGTCTGGGTCCCCGCCGGCGCGACGCCATGGGCGACCACCGCGGTCAGGCTCGCTTGGTCGAACACCGCGCACGCGTCGAGGAATCCCATGAGGTTGAAGACGATGAGCGCGACCACGATCGCCGGAGGCACGAGGACGGCAAGCTCAACCGTCATCTGTCCCTCGCGGGCGCCGAGGGAGGCAGCCCGGCGCCTCACAGCGCGCCCGCCAGCTTCTTGAGGTTCACCTTGAGCGGGATCTTGAGCTCGGTGCCGGGTACCGTGAGCTCGGCCACGGTGAAGTCCTCGTCGCCGTAGGTGTCGAGCGCCCATCCCGCGAACGCCCTCACGTAATCGGAGACGTCCCCGGAATCCGGGAGCTCGTTTATGAGCCCCCGCACGGTCGACGCCTTGTCGTAGCCCGCCTGGCCCAGGATCTCCCGCGTGTTCACGAGCACGGGCTTGCGCAGGCGCATGTCAGAGGGGGTGAGCCCGCACGTCTCCATGATCTCGCCGAGCCTCCGCTTGAGCCAAGAGCCGGCGGAGCCGCCGAGCACCCCATCGAGTTTGTCGAGAAACCCTCCGCCCGCCTCCGCGACCGAGCCGTAGGCCGACCCGTACCCCACGAGCAGCCTGCCCCAGAGCGTGGCCACGCCGTCCGCCATGCTGCCCGCGAGCGAGCCGTCGGCAGAGACGCCGTCGAAGAAGCTGGCCAGGACGTTGTTCTCGGCGGTCGAGTCGTCCGGCGCGAGCGCCGCGCCGGAGACCGCCGCCCCGGGCGGCAGTGCCGCGGCCGAGAGGAACGCGGAGGTGAGCTCGGAGGGGACCGCCGCCCCCTCACCGCGGGCGACCACGGCCACGCACCCGTAGGCACCCGGCGGGCAGAGCTTCGGCCTCGTCACGGTCAGGGCGTCGATCGCCCGTTTGAACATATCGGAGCCCTGCTCGGCCTTCTCCTTGAGCTGCTTTCTGGCCTCGACCTCCTCCTTTTTTGCCTTCTGATAGTCCTTGGACGCCTCAACGACCTCGCGCCACCAATGCTCGAAGCCGTTTTCGATCGAGGTCGAGGCGGCAGCGGCGCGGCCCAGCTCCCCCACGCTCATTCGGCACTCGCCGCACTTGAGGACGCTTCCCACCTCGAGATCGGCAAGCGAGGCCGTGCCGCAGAACCCTCCGTCCGCCCCGGGGCACTTCATGGACGAGTGAAGGACGCGCCCGCCCTCGGCTGCCGAGCACGGCCAGGCAGCGTCCGTGTACAGGGTGGTCGCGCGCGTCTCGTCGGCGTTGTGGGGCAGGCTCGGGAGGTCGATCTCCACACCGCCGTCGGGCGACTCCGCGTACGACCCACGGCGTACCTCCCCCAGCGCGAACTCGTAGAAGGCCCGCCGGCATGCGTCGTCGGTGAGCTGCTCGGCACCCGGCCCGTCCACGGAGCAGGAGCCGAGCCTCGCCGCGTAGTACGCCCGGGCCCGCTGCAGCGGGGCCCCGAAGGACCATGAATCGGCGGAGGGGTAGCAGGGGTTCTCGCCATCGCCGAGGCCGGCGAGCGTCTGGGCACGCTGCCACAGGCAGTACGGCCGCTCGCCGCAGTCCGCCCTCCAGCCGCGCTCCCGTGCGGCGTCGGCCCGCTCCTTCGCCTCCCGCTCCTTGGCCGCGAGCTCGCGCATCTGCTGCGCCAACTGCTCCGCCGCAGAGTCATCGACGTCCGCCTCGAGCGCCGAGAAATCCGACTGAGAGCGTTGAGGAAAGGGCACGGCGCACCCGGCGTAGGCCAGCCCCTCCTCGGAATTTGCCAGGACGCAAGCAGCCGAATTCGATACCACGATGGCCGGCAGCGCCGCCTCGAGCGTCCGCAGCCCCGAGGCGGCGCTTCGCGAGAAGTCCCGGCGCGCGGAGAGGACCTGCGTCCCGCAGGAGACAAGCTCGGCACCGGTGGCTGCGAGCGGCGGCACACACGACGCGACGAGCCCCGCCCCGCAGGTGACCATGCCCGCGAGCCCCATGCTGAGGACGCAGGCGTCGAGGGTCTGGGCGATGGTGGCGTAGGCGGCCACGGCGTTGGCCCCCGAGGCCGCGGCGGCATCGGCCACCTGCTGGACCTCGCCCGAGCGTGCCGACACCCACTGCGCCGACGCCGCAGAGAACACGAGCGAGACGCTCAGGAGCAGCGCAACCGCGACGGCGACCGTCGTGTAACCGCCCTCGTCGTCGATGAATGTCCCCACGCCGAGCATGGGCCGTCTGCGGGTTCCCTCACCCCCAGACGCCGACCCAGTCGCCATACGACCCGTTGACCCAATCCGCATGTGAGCTCACCTCCACTGTGACCTCCAGCACCACCCCCGCCCCATCGGACCCGAGCAGCGCCCCGCTAATGGCTGACATGAGGGGCAGCGGCCGCGCGTGGCCGCGCACCTCGACCCTCGACCTCCCCGAGCCCGCGCCCTCCACGTTGATCGACCAATCCCCCTCCCCTCCCGCATGGAACACGCTGACCTCGGGCACCGCCTTGAGACGGCGGCGCACGAAGGCGACCGCCTCGTCAGACGAGGGGTTCGACGCCGCCAGGCGCGCGCCTTGCGCGGCGGCGCCCGACATGACGGCGCGCGTGTAGAGCAGGCACGCGGGCTGCACGAGCAGCGCCACGACGAGGAACAGAACGGGGATGAGCACGGCCGCCTCCACACTCGCCTGCCCCTCCTCGCCCGCGGGCGCCGGCATTGGGCGGCGCCTTAGAAGGCCATGATGTCCTTGAGCGCGCGCACGACGCCCGCGGCGGTGTTGTGCGACGCGGCCTCGGACGCGAGCGCGAGGAGCCTCCCGTCCCGGGCGGCGCGCCACAGGGCCCCCATCCCCAGGCAGACCGCGGCCAGGGCCATGGCCACCAGCAGGAACTCGACCGTCGACTGGCCGCTCACGGATGACCGTCGACGAGCTCGCGGGCCAAATCGTCCGCATCGAACCTCCATGTGAGCACCTCGCTTTCGCCCTCGCGGACCCTCTTGACCACGCACACCTCGGACCAGTCGCCGCCATAGGCCACGCACCCCCAGGAATCTCCCAGGACCCCCAAGTAGCCCGATCGCGTGAGCACGCAGTCGCCCCTGCCCGCGTATCGCTCGAGCACGCGGGCCGCCGCGTCCGGGACGTCGCCCCGGACGGGCTCGGATGCGCCCGGGGTACCGAGAGCCTCCCCGAGCAGGGCGGCCGGCGCCCCCGTCTCTCCCGCCGCGTCATCGCGCGCCCCTTCCCCAGAGCCCACCGAGCGCGCGTCGCCGCAGCGAACGGCCGCCGCAGCGACGGCGAGGGCCGCCGCGAGGGCGAGCGCCGCCCATGCCGCGGCGGCGCGGGGCCGGCGCCCCCTTCCGCTCACAGGGAGTTGATGCCATCGGCGATCGCGTTCCAAAGCTCAGTGACCTTGCCCCTGAACGCCACGATGGCGATGATGGCTATGACCACGAGCACGCCGACCAGGATCGCGTACTCGGTCGTGCCCTGGGCGCGCTCGTCGCGCACGAACTCCCGGAGCTTGCCCGCGTTCTCCCAGCAAAGCACCATTGCCTCTGCGAATCTCTCCATTTCTCGTTCCCTTCTTCTATGCCCCGCCGCCCCACAGGGCGGCCCTTACCCCAGCCGGAGCGCGCCTCCCAGAAGCGGCCCCAGGATCGCCAGCAGCATCGCCGGCACGATGAGCGTCCCGAGCGGGATGAGCATCTTCACCGGGACGCGCTCGATCTCCTCCTCGACGAGCGAACGCTGCTCGTCGCGCATGACCTGCGCCTGGCGCTCGAGCGACTCCGCCAGCGGCGAGCCGAACGCGAGGGACTCGCACACCACGGAGCCGAACCGCGCGAGCTCGGGGGCGCCGAGCTCGCCGGCTGCCGCCTCGAAGGCCTCCTCGCGCGTCGCGGCGCCGATCCTCCACGAGAGAAGGGCGTGCGCGAGCCCGCGGGCCAGGGCGTCGCCATAGCTCGAGCAGTACAGCTCGAGCGACGAGTCGAACGAGAGCCCCGCGGAGAGCCCGAGCACGACGACGTCGATCATGACCGGCATCTGCTCCAGGCACTCCTTCCTCGCACGCGCCTGCTCGCCGCCGCGCCGGGCACGCTCGAGCACGGGCGAGAGGAGCCCCGTAAGCTCGTCCGCGACGCCCAGACCCAAGGCCTCGCGGGACGCCCCTCCAGCGGTGACCGCCAGGCACGCCGAAGCGGCGGACGCGGCGGCGAGGGCGCAGGCGAGCCCGCCCGCCATCAGAGGACCTTCCCTACGAGGCGGCGGATGATGGCGACCGCCGTCGCGTCGAGCGCCGCCGCCACAAGGACGCAGCCCGTCCCCGCCGGCGTGCAGAGCCCCTCTTGGAAGTCGGGGGAGATCGCCGCCAGCAGGCAGACCATGACGGCGGGCAAAAGGCACACTACCCGCACGGACATCCTGACCTGCGCGGTCTTCACCGCGAGCAGGCGCTCGAACTCGCCTTGCCGCTCCACGAGCACGGCGGAACGCTGGAAGAGGCCCCGAAGCGGGCTGCCCGTGCGGTGCGAGATCACGAGCGCCGTGGAGAGGAGCCCCGCCCCAGGGGCCTCGAGCTCCCGCGAGAGGGCGGCGAGCGCCTCCTCGGTCGACATCCCGCAGCGCAGGCGCAAGCCGAGCCGGGCGAACGCCTCTCCCACAGCGCCGCCCACGTGCGCCCCCGCGTACTCCGCCGCCTGCACGAGCGTCATCCCCGCGCCTATCGCCACCGCCAAGGTGCGGAACACCGCCGGCATGGCCTTGGCCGCCTCACGCCGCAGCGCCTCGGCGCGGCGCGAGGCGGCGAGGGGAACGCCGGCGAGGAGCCCCGCGACGCAGACCGGGAGCATGAGCCATGACCCGAAGAGCGCCGAGGCCAGGATCCCCGCGCCCACGGCCGCGAGCACGAGCGCGCTAGCCGCCTCGCCCTCGTCGAGCCCAGCTCCCGCCGCGCCCGTCCGCGACGCCGCCCAGCGGGCGCACTCGCGCCAACCGGGCAACGCGAGCAGGGCGGACGCAGCGCGGCTCGCACCCAGGGCCCTGAGCAGCTCCGACGCACGCCGCAGCGCGCTTCTTGCCGCGCGCTCGGCGGCGAGAGGGGCGGCGTCCCCTCTCCCGGTCAGGCTCCGTGCGAGCGCCGCTGAGGACGCGGCCACCGCTAAGAGAAGGACCGCCTCCATCGCTCCACCTCCCCCTTGTCCAAGATCCCCACCTCGATGCCCTCCTCGATGAACGCGGGTTCCCGCTCGAGGTCCCACGCGCCCTCCCCGAGCCGGTACCGAACGCAGGTCGCGAGCTCGACTCCCCCGCCCTCGGCGCGCCCCACCTCCGCGAGCTCGGTTATGGCGCGCGACCCGTCCTTGAGCCTGCGCGACATCACGATGAGGTCGAGCGCCGTCGCCACCTGCTCGCGGATGATGTCGGGGGGAAGGTCCATCCCGAAGCGTGCCATGAGGACGAGCCGCACGACGGTCTCGTCCGGGGTGCCCGCGTGCAGCGTGGTCAGGCTGCCGTCATGGCCGGTGTTCATGGCCTGAAGCATGTCGATGCACTCCTCCCCGCGGACCTCGCCCACGACGATCCGGTCGGGGCGCATGCGCAGCGCGTTCTTCACGAGCTGGCGGATGGTCACGGCTCCCACGCCCTCGATGGACGCGTCCTGCGCCTCGAGCCTCACCACGTTGGGGTGAGCGTCGAAGCGGAGCTCGGCGGAGTCCTCGATGGTCACGATGCGCTCCCCCACGGGAATCTCGCACGAGAGCGCGTTGAGCAGGGTCGTCTTGCCCGATCCCGTTCCGCCCGAGACCGCGATCCCTTGCCGGCACACCACTGCCCAGCGGAGCAGCTGCGCGTACCATGCGGGCAGCGCCCCCAGGCCGACGAGCGTATCGAGCGAGCGGATGGAGTCCGTGAACTTGCGGATGGTCACCGACGGGCCGTCGATCGCCACGGGCCGCGCCACGGCGTTCACGCGGTCGCCGTTGGCCAGGCGCGCGTTCACGATGGGGCTCGACCGGTCGAGCCTGCGGCCCAGGGGCGCGAGGATGCGGTCGATGGATATGGTGATCTGCTCGGGCGAGTCGAACGAGACGTCCGCCTCGATGAGCTCGCCGTCCTTCTCGTAGAAAAGCGAGTCGCAGCCGTTGACCATGACCTCGGTGACCTCCGGGTCGTCGAGAAGCCCTTGGATGGGACCGAGGCCACAGATCTCGTCGATGACCTGGCGCACGAGCTCCGCGCGCTCCTGCGCCGGGACCGATTCATAGCTGCTCGTATTCAGGATCGCCTCGAGGGCGACGGCGAGCTCCGAGCGCGCCCGGGCGCCCTCGTCCTCCCCCAGCATCTCCGCGACGGTCGCCAAGCCGAGCCTATCGATCAGATCGCGCTTGAGGCGATCCCGCGCCTGCTGCATGCGCCGCGCCCGCTCGGCGCGGCCGACGTCCTCGGGGTCGCGCCCTTTCGCGGCCTCGGCTTCCTTGACCAGCTCAAGGACGCTCATGCAGACCTCGCCTCCTTCCTCCTGCCAAAGAACGACCTTTTTCTCGGCTCGCCGGCCTCCAGGGCGCGCTTGGCCGCGTCGTGCTCGGGCAGCTGCCCGAGCTCCGCCAGCACTTGGGCGAGCATCGTCGCCACCGAGTCCGCGAGGGGCACGCCGAGCTCGGTCATCTGGGAGGCCCGCCCCGCTGCGAGCAGCTCGGCGACCTCCTCGCCCCCGTCGGGCGCGCAGAAGACCCTCGCGGCCTCGAGGCCGATCTCCGCATGGAGCTGCGCCCGCCTTTTGCCCCTCGGGTCGCAGCGGTTCTCCAGCCGGGCGATCCGCGTCCTCGCGATCCCCAGGCGCACCGCCAGCCCGCCTGTGCGCGCATCCGCGGCGGTGGACCCCGGCCTTCCGTCGGAGACGATGAACAGGCGGTCCGCGAGCTGGGCGGCGGTCGCCGTCGCCTCAGTGAACGTCGTCGAGGTGTCAGCTATGACCAAGTCGCTCGCGGACGTCTGCGAGCAGATGAGCCCGTTGAGCGAAGGCCCCGCGAGCTCCGCGTTCTCCGGGCGGTCGCAGGGCCCCGAGAGCCGGACCCCCTCGCACGCCGCGGCGCCGACCGGCCCTTTCGGCATGCCGTGGGAGAGCAGCCTCGTAAGGTCCTCCCCGCCGGGAAGCCCGAAGCAGCTGTAGAGGTTTCCGCAGGAAAGGTCGAGGTCCAGGAGCGAGACGCTCAGCCCCCAGCTCGCCGCGACGACGGCGGAGATCGCCGCGAGGGCGGTTTTTCCGACGCCGCCGCGTCCGGAGCAGAAGACGATCAGGGGAGCCCTCCCCTTGACGGGAGGGGGCGCCGGCACGACGCGCGCAGCGCTCGGAGGCTCGACCCGGAGAAGCTGCTTCCGCGGTGCTTCCCCGGCGCACGCCGGCTCGAGCTCGGCGGGATCGATGACCAAGTCGATTCCCGCGCGGGCGGCGCGCGAGCGCAGCGACCCCGAGGCGCCCCTCCTGACGAGCGAGACGCTGCGGAGCGTGCCGTCGGCAGCCATCGCCGCCGCGGCGTTCACGTCCGAGACCCCCTCGCCAAGCTCGCCGACCAGGGCCCATATGGAGCCTGGCCGCTCCGCGGCGAGCCACCGGATGACGTCCGGGCTCTCCACGAACCGTGGCCTTGCGGCCGCCCCGAGCGAGCGCGACGCGAGGACCACGTCCTCGACGGAGCCGGGCTCCGCGCACGCGAGCCACTCGACCGAGCTCATCGCTTCTCACCGCCCTCGGAAGGCCCCTCCGGCATAACCTCCGACGGCACCTCGGCGCCCGCTTCCGGCGAGACGTCGTCCGCGGGGACCGCGAGCCTCAAGCTCCCCTCGGCGCTCGCCGCGAGGATGCGCGAGACGTCGTCGGGGCGCGCCGCCAGGCTCACTGCCCCGCGGGAAACGGCACCCGTGGACTGAGCGGCCACAAGGGTGCGGATATCGCCCGTGATGAGCCGCGTTCCGTCGTCTCCCACCTCATAGGCGACGAGCCTGGAGCCCGTCGCGACAGAGGAGGGCAGCCCGAGTTTGTCCGAGAGGGGGACCTGCACCGCCATGTAACCTGCCGGGACCTCGGGCATCTCGCCCTCGTCGCGGAAGTTGAGCTCGGTTAGGGGTGCCCCCTCGTCGACGGGGACCGTGACCTTGCGGTCGATTGCGTCGCCTAAGCTCGTCAGAGCGCCCTTGGGGGCGAGGTCGCCGACCCAATCCTTCTCGACGACGTTCTGACGGCTCACGACGTCGCCCGCCTCGAGGCCGTCCACGGCGACCACGAGCCGAACGGACTCGCCGCCGAAGCGCTCCAGCACCTCCGCGCGCTGGCGATCCGCGTCGGCGCGCACTTCCTGGGCGTACAGCGCACAAAAGACGACCGTCAGCGCCGCGAAGCCGCCGGACACGGCGATCCTCATCCTCTTGTTCATGAGCGTCCCCTTTCCGCGGGCGCCTCAGGCGCTCGCATAAGGGGATTGTGCGCAGCTCAGCGCGTTCGTTCTTGGGAAGAAACCGCGGTATCTTCCCGCTGCCTCGCGGAAATCTACCCGATGTCTTGCCGCGATTTTCCCGAGTGGCAGAAGTTATGAACAACACCGAGCGAACGAGGGCCGACGCACTGGTATGGGCGCTGGTATGGCTCCATCGGAATCTCCATAGCCTCATCACAACACATAGACAGGTGCCCGTCGCTCACGGCAGCGAGCGACGGGCACCCATAGAAGCAGGCACAGCCCAGCCTCAGATCACCACGTCCGGGTCGAGCGATGCCGCGCTCTCGCGCATCTCGGCGGCGAGCGCCAGGTAGCACGCGAGGCGCACCTCTGAGAACCCCGCCGCGCGGACGCCGCAGCCGGGCTCGTGCGTATGCGTGCAATCGCGGAAGCGGCACTCGCGGGCGGCGTCCGCGATGTCCGGGAACACCTTGGCGAGTCCCCGCTCGTGCCCCACGATGGGCAGGCTGCGCAGGCCCGGCTCGTCCACGATCACGCCGGCGCCCGGAAGGCTCACCATCCTGCGCGCCACCGTGGTGTGGCGGCCCATGTCGTCGGCCTCGCGCACAGCCCCGGTCTCGAGGGCCTCGTGGCCCAGCAGAGCGTTGAGCAGCGTCGACTTGCCCGCGCCGGATTCCCCGAGCACGATGGCGACGGTCCCCTGCGGGACGAGCTCGCGTACCGCGGCGACGCCCCAGCTCACTCCCAGGCGCGCGGCGACATCCCGGACGCGGCGCTCCTCGGCGCCCTCGGCCGCGCTCGAGGTGAGCGCGAGCGCGCACCCCTCTCCCAGCACCTCGCGCACGGCGGCGATGTCGGAGGCGAGCTCGCCGTCCGAGGCCCGGTCGGCCTTGGTCAGCACCACGGCGACCGCCGCCCCGCAGTCGCGCGCGATCACCGCCGAGCGCGCGATGCGCTCGCAGTCCGCGCCCCTCTCGCCGAGCTGCTGGACGACGAGGACCACGTCGACGTTGGCCGCGAGCGTCTGCTTCTCGCCGCGGGCCTTGCCCTTCCAACGGGCGATGTCGCTCTCGCGCGGGAGGATCTCCTCGATGAGGCCCATGTCGTGGCCACCCGGCCTGCGCGCGCAGACCCAATCGCCCACCGCGGCGCGCGAGTTCTCCCCATGGCGGAGCCCGCCTTTGGTCAGCCGCGCGGAGAACTCGGCGCGGAACACCCCATCGGCGCACAGGACGGCCGGGAACCCTCGGTCAAGGCGGACCACACAGCCCAGCTCCAGTTCGTCGGTTATGTCTGAGCCGGCGGCCTCACAGGCCCTCTCACGGGCCGCCGCGAACGCCGCCTTCTGTGCGTCGCTCGCCGAGAGCTCCTCGAACGCCGGCAGATCCATCAGCGAAGAAAGAGCCGGCAGCGCCCCCTGGGCACCGCCGGCTCGCTTGTTGCTTCGCGCCTTCTTGTTTGAACGCTTGGCCACGTGACCTTCTTTAGTCGTCCTTCTCCACGGAGCGCATGATCGCCTTGTACACCTCGTTGAGCGGGATGATCAAAAAGGCGATGCCGAGCGCGGTGAGCGAGCCCTGAAGCTCCAGGCCGGGCACGCCGAAGAACATCATAGCAAGAGGCTCGACCTCGACGACGATGAGGGTGAGCACGAGCGCCAGCGCGGCGGCGCCCCAAAGCCAGAGGTTCTGCTTCTTC
>OLWU01000130.1_pt1 | contig 16633 bp, 13 predicted proteins | sample 1673351 | NCBI WGS metagenome assembly OLWU01 (sample SAMEA103958109, study PRJEB25191) | human gut metagenome | biome: human-associated habitat [ENVO:00009003]; feature: intestine environment [ENVO:2100002]; material: feces | place: Germany | collected 2013/2015
GTTGCCGTCGCGGTACTGCTGGGCCTGGTCGGTGCAGCGGGCGAGCACCTCGTCGACGATGGGCTCGAGCGCCGCGGTGTCCGTGACCTGGCGCATGCCGCGCTCGTCGACGACCTTCTCGGGGTCCTTGTCGGTCCCGTTGACCTCGTCGAGCACCTCGCGCGCCTGCGCGAACGTGATCGCATCGGCCGCGAGCAGCGCGCCGATGCAGCGGACCTGCGCCGGAGTGAGCGCGTCGTAGCTGGGCGCGAGGTTGACCATGACGTTGGCGATAGTCGGCACAGCCTTCTTGTCCGCACCCTCCACGGCCTGCTCGAAGAAGTCGGCAACCGCGGGCTCGCCCGCGAGCTGCTCGGCGTCGGCCGGCTTCAGGCCGAAGTCGCGCTCGAAGCGGTCGCGCTTGGCATCCGGCAGCTCGGGGATCTGCTTGCGGCAGCCCTCGATGAAGTCATCGGTGAGGTCAAACGGCGCGAGGTCGGGGTCCGGGAAGAGGCGGTAGTCGTCGGCGGTCTCCTTGACGCGCATGACGACGGTGCGCTTGCGCGAGGGCTCCCAGTGGCGGGTCTCCTGGTAGATGATGCCGCCCTCCTCGAGCACCTCGGCCTGGCGGCAAATCTCGTAGGCGAGACCGTCGTGGAGACTCTTGAAGGAGTTGAGGTTCTTGAGCTCGGTCTTGGTCCCGAGCTTGGTGGAGCCGCGGCGGCGCAGACTGACGTTACCGTCGCAGCGCATCGAGCCCTTCTCCATGGAGCAGTCGGAAATCCCCAGCGTCACGAAGATGTGGCGGAGCTTCTCCATAAAGAGGCGCGCCTCCTCGGGCGTGCGCAGGTCGGGCTCGGTCACGAGCTCGATCAGCGGTGTGCCGCAGCGGTTGTAGTCCACGAGCGACTCCGCCGCGCCGCCGATGCGGCCCTCCTCGCCGCCGACGTGCACCATCTTTGCCGCGTCCTCCTCCATGTGGATGCGCAGGATGCGGATGGGCACCGTGTAGGAGCCATCGGCGCGTCGCTCGGGCATCTGCATGTTGGAGGCGTCGTAGCTGGCCAGGTGCCCGGCGCGCTGATTGCCCTCGCGCATCTGCGCCGTCATCGCGGTCGAGAGGCCCTCGGCGCCCGCGGACGCCGACGCGAGGCTCTCGGCCTCGGCCGCGCCGAACGCGCAGTCGGGGCGCTCGGCGGCGCCCTGGCCGGTCACGTCGAGGTCGAGGTGGCCGTACATGGCGAAGGCGACCGGGCCCTGGGTGGTCTGGAAGTTCTTGGCCATATCGGGGTAGAAGTAGTGCTTGCGGTAGAACATCGAGTGCTTCTGGATCTCGCAGTTGGTGGCGAGGCCGGCCTTGACGATGCTCTCGATGGCCTTCTTGTTGGGCACAGGCAGGGCGCCGGGCAGGCCCAGGCACACGGGGCAGACGTTGGCGTTGGGCTCGTCGTCGTGCGAGAGACGGCAGTTGCAGAACATCTTCGTCTCGAGCGCGGTGAGCTCGGTGTGGATCTCGAGGCCGATGACGGCCTCCCAGTCCTTCAGGACCTCCTGGAGCTTCTTCACTAGAGCTCACCCCCCTTCCCGGCGAGGCCGGGCGCGACGGCGAGGGCCGGCGCACCGGTGGCGGAATCGGCGAAACCGCGCTCGAGCGCGCGGGCGAACGTGAGGAGCTGGCGGTCCTTGAACGCAGGGCCGACGAGCTGGGCAGAGACGGGTAGGTGGGTGTCCGCGCCGAGGCCCAGCGGGACCGAGACGCCGCCGTTGCCGCAGATGTTGATGCTAATGGTGTACAGGTCCGAGAGGTACATCTGCGTCGGGTCGCTGATCTCGCCGAACTTGAACGCGGTGCGCGGGGAGGCGGGCATGAGGATCGTGTCGACCTTCTGGTAGGCGCGGCCGTAGTCCTGCGTGATCAGCGTGCGCGCCTTCTGCGCGGCGTAGTAGTACTTGTCGTAGACGCCGGAGCTGAGCAGGTAGGCGCCGAGCATCTGGCGGCGCTTGGCCTCCGGGCCGAAGCCGTGCGCGCGGGAAAGCGAGCTCTGCTCGGTGAGGTTGGAGCAGCCCTTCTCCTGGTAGCCATAGCGGATGCCGTCGAAGCGCGCGAGGTTGGAGAACGCCTCGGCCGGGCCGATGACGTAGTAGGCGGCGATGGCGGCGTCGAGATGTGGCAGGTCGACCTCAACGAGCTCGGCGCCCTGCTCCTCGAGCTTGCGGGCGGCCGCCTCGACGGCGGAGCGCACCTCGGGCGTGAGGCCATCCGCCTCCATAAAGGACGGGATGATGCCCACGCGCTTGCCCTCGATGGGGTCCTCGAGATGCTCCATGAAGTCGACGGGGCAGTCCTGGCTCGTGCAGTCGTAGGGGTCGTGACCACCCGCGACCAGCGCGTTCATGGCAAGCGCGACGTCTGCCACGGTGCGGCCGAAGGGTCCAACCTGGTCGAGCGAGCTGCCGAAGGCGACCACGCCGTAGCGGCTGACCGCCCCGTAGGTCGGCTTCATGCCCACGACGCCGCACAGCGAGGCGGGCTGACGGATGGAGCCGCCGGTGTCGGAGCCGAGCGAGAGCGCGACCTCGCCCGCTGCGACCGCGGCCGCCGAGCCGCCCGAGGAGCCGCCGGGCACGCGCTCGGTGTCCCAGGGGTTGTTCGTGCGGTGGAAGGCCGAGGTCTCGGTCGAGGAGCCGAACGCGAACTCGTCCATGTTCGCCTTGCCCATGGGCAGGCAGCCGGCGTCGAGCATGCGCTGGACGCAGGTGGCGGTGTAGACGCTCTCGTAGTTCTCGAGCATGCGGGAGGCGCAGGTCGTGCGCGTGCCCACGAGGTTCATGTTGTCCTTGACGGCCAGGGGCACGCCGGCGAGCGGCGGCAGGGGCTTGCCGGCTGCGCGGTCAGCGTCCACGCGAGCGGCCGCGCCGAGCGCGAGCTCGGGTGCTACCTGCAGGAACGCCCGGACGTCGCCCTCGCGCGCCTCGATGGCGGCCAGCGACGCCTGCGCAACCTCGGTGGCACTGAAGTCGCCGGCAGCGACGCCCGCGGCGATCTGCGCGGCGGTGAGCTGATCGATGTTCGTAGAGGCCATCACTCGCCCTCCCCTTCTCCCAGGATGGACGGCACGCGGAAGTAGCGGTCGCGGGAAGCGCCCGCGTTCTCGAGCGCGACGTCGAGCGGCAGGTCGCGCGCGGGCTCGCGCTCGTCGTCGCCCATCACGTTCGAGAGGTCGCCGATGGGGTGGAACGTCGGCTCCACGTCGGGCAGGTCGTATTGGAGGATGGGCTCGAGGATGCTCACGGCGTCGTTCATGTACGCCGTCATCTGGGCGAGCTCTTCGTCGGTCAGGGCGATCTTCGCGTATTCGGCTATGCCGCGCACGTCGTTCTCGCTGAGTGCCATGGGCGCTCCTTCCGGTCATTGCGCTGAACTCTGTGATTATAGGCGGCGCTCGGGCGCGGGCGGCGGGCGGGCGCGGCAGGCGTTACCGTACGGACTCGAAAAGGAAACGCGGGGCAGGGAGCCGCGGCGAGCGGGGGGCGGGCAGCGCGGGCGTTCTTCTCGCTCGCCGATGGGCGGGCAGCGCGGGAATCCGGGAGGGTCGGTAAGAGACGCGCGGGAATGGCGGGGCGTCGGTACCGACGCCCCCGGATTCCGGTGAGAGGAGGGCCCGAGCCAAGCGTTTCTCACCAAAAAGAGGGACCGTCGGTAGCCTCATCGCCAAATTTAGGGACCGTCGGTACCGACGCTCCCCGATTCCGGCGCGCGATTACCGACGTTCCCCGATTCCGGTGAGGGCTTTCCGCCCCCCAACGCGCAACAGGCGAGGCTTCTTGCCGACGGCACCGGATTCCAGCGCGTCCCCCGGCTACTTCGCCGGAGCCTCCTGCGCCGCATCGTCGCGCGCGAGCAGCCACGTCATGAAGTTACCGAAGCACGCGGCGAGGACCTGTTGGAACAACGTACCGATGATCACCGGGAACATGACCTCTCCCGGGAAGTACTGCGCGGCGAGCACAGCGCCCGCGGAGATGTTGCGCATGCCGGTCTGGTAGGTCATCGTGATCATCGTGGCGCGCGGGCGCTTCCACAGGCGCGCGACGATGAGTCCCGCGAAGTAACCCGACGTAGCGAACACCGCGATGAAGACCATCACTCCCACGAGCTGCGGCGTCAGGTGCCGGATGTAGGGAGAGACCCCCGTCGAGTTCGAGAGGATCACGAGCACGAGGGCGACCTTGGCCGCCGGCGCGATCGCCGGGGAGAGCGTCTGCTTGCCCCAGCCGCGCGTGAGGTCGTTGACGAGCATGCCGGCGACGGCGGGCAGCGCGATCTGGAAGAGCATGTCGATCATCATCCCCGCCACGTCTACCTCGACGGTCTGGCCGAGCAGGATCTTTAAGGTGAGCGGGATGGTCACGGGCGAGATGACCGTTGAGATCAGCAGCGTGGCGAGGCCTTGGGCCACGTCCCCGCCGAACATGGAGATCCACATGGCGGACACGACGGCGACGGGCACCGAGTACTCCAGCACGATGCCGCAGACGAGGTCGGGGTCGCCGCCGAAGAACAGCGTGCCCAGGAGGTAGGCGACGACCGGCATCGCCACCGTAGAGATGCCGAGCGTGACGAGCATCGACGACGGGTGGCGGAAGACGTCGACGACGTTACGGAAGTTGTTCCCGAGCGCGCCCTGGAACGTCATGAAGGCGAACAGAGCCGTCACCCAGGGCTTCAGCGGATCGAGCTGATCGGGAAAGAGGACCCCGATGGCCACGCACACCGGCGCGATGAACGCCAAGTGGGAACCGACGAACTTACCGAACGACTTCCAAGCTTCCAAGGGGCGGACCTTCCGTGACGAGGATTTCTTGCGCCGGGTGCGCTGCGGGCGCCGGGACGCGGGAGTGCTGACTTCAGACGCCATGGTAGTGCCGGGCGCTTCGGGGTCACAGCTTTTTAATGCAACCGCAAGCGAGCGGACAATGGGAGCTGGCAAGAAGGACCGCCGGTGCAGGGCCGGGTGATGCCGGGGGACATGGGCTCCAGCCCGGCGAGAACCCCGAACGGAAGGCGAAGCGGGCGCGGCATGCGCCGCAGCTGGCCCGGGCGCCGCCAAACCGGCCTCACTCGTCGCCGCGAAGCGCGAACGCGAGGCCGATGAGGGCCGCGAGCGTCGACGCGCCGAAGAGCACGGCCTGCGGACCGAAGGCGGCGGCGAGCGCAGGGGACACGAGCAGCGGCAGCGTGCCCGCGGAGTTCATCCCCATGCGCATGACGGACGAGACGCGACCCACGTTGCCCGGCTCGCAGCGCTGCTGCGTGAGCGTGGTGCGCACAGGCGCGAGGGCACCGAAGCCGATGCCGCAGATGACCTGGCCCACCGCCGCCACAGCGACGATCGGCGTGCCGGTATAGATCATCGACCCCACGCCGACGAGCGCGAGGATGGCGGCGAGCAGCCGGGTGCTCAGCCGCTGCTTGGGGATCCGCAGAACGAGGAGCGAGCCCACGACGACGCCGACGCCGGACGCGGCGGAAAGCCAGCCCATCCAGTCGGCGCCTACGCGGAGGACATCCCTATAAAAGAGCGACTCGAGCGAATCGAACGCACCGTAGGCGAAGAATCCAAGGAACCCGATGAAGAAGAGCACGCGGAGCTCTGGGCGACCGAACACGAGCCGGACGCCCTCGGCCGCGTCGGAAAGAAACCCGCGGGTGCTCCCGCACTCGGCCGGGGCATCGGCCGGGGTCGAAACAGCGTCTTTGGCCGAGTCGCCGGAAGCGGGCGCACACGTCGGCGTGCCGGCGCCAGAGGCAAGCGCACCCGCCGGCGCACTGTCGCCGGGAGCGGGCGCACCCGTCGGCGCTCCGGCGCCGGAAATGGACATCCCCGCCGGCACGTCGTCGCCGGACGCGGGCGCACCCGCACCGCAGCCGGCGCCCTCCCCTCTTGCCGCCGTGAGCTCCTCGCGCGTGGCCCACACGAGCGCGACCGCGGGCAGCGGCGCCAGCGCAAGGATCGCGAACACGCACTGGACGGGAGCCCAGGTGGTCACCCACCCCGCGAGCGCCGGCCCCACGACCACGCTCGCGCCGGTAGCGACCTGGTTCAGGCTGTTCATCCGCGCGAGCTCGCCGGCATCCTCCGAGAAGTAGCGCGGGTACGCGTCGATCGCCGTCGTCGACATGCCGAACGAGAACCCAAGCGCCATCGCCGCGGCCACAAGCCCCGGGTAGCTCACGGGCGCGAGCCATACCGCGAGGCCGAGCACGGAGGTCGCCGCGCACACCGCGAGCAGCGTGCGGCGCGGCCCGGCCGAGTCGATGAGCGGCCCCGAGGCGAGGTTGCCCGCCACGAGCACGACGTTGAGCAGGAACACGAGGGCAGAGACCCCCGCGGCGTCCGCGCCGAGGGTGTAGGTCGCGCAGCCGATGACGCCGACGAAGTACGTGGCCTGGAACGCGAGCATGCAAAAGAAGCTGATCGCGACGATGCGCCGCGTGGGAGTACTGAGCAGTTTCATGGCCACAGTATCGCACAGTGGAGAAGAAGCCCCCGAGCCCCGCCGCTCGCCGCAAAATACCCCCATCCGTGAGGTATTTACGAAGAAGCCCCATCCCTCTTGTCGTATAATCCCTACTCGCTACTGTGAATTAGCGAAGAACGCACGTGCGGGACCCGGCAGCGCAACGCCCTCCCCGCCCGCGCCGAGCATAAGGAGACAGAATGTCACAAGCGCTTCTGAACGTGAGCGGCGTCAGCGCCGGGACCGAGGACAAGCCGATCCTCCACGGCATCGACCTGGCCGTGGGCGCCGGCGAGTGCCACGTCCTCATGGGCCCCAACGGCGCGGGCAAGTCCACCCTCGGCCACGTCATCATGGGCGACCCGACCTACAAGCTCACCGGCGGCTCCATCGAGTTCGACGGCGCCGACCTCACCGGCGCGGGTGCTGACAAGCGCTCGCTCGCGGGCATCTTCCTTTCCTACCAGGCGCCCGTCGAGGTGCCGGGCGTGCCCCTCTACAGCTTCCTGCGCACGATCTGCCAGATGCGCCCCGAACTCAAGACCACCGCGCGCAAGTTCCGCAAGCGCGTGGGCGAGATCGCCGACCAGCTCGACCTCGACCAGTCCTTCCTCATGCGCGAGCTCAACGTCGGCTTCTCGGGCGGCGAGAAGAAAAAGATCGAGATGCTCCAGCTGCTCCTGCTGCAGCCCAAGCTCGCCATCCTCGACGAGACCGACTCCGGCCTCGACGTCGACGCCCTGGGCGTCGTCAGCCGCGGCATCGAAGCCTACCGCGAGCAGTGCGACGGCGCGCTCATCGTGATCACGCACAACACGCGCATCCTCGAGCGCCTCGAGGTCGACCGCACCCACGTCATGGTCAAGGGCCACATGGTCGCCGAGGGCCCGGCCTCGCTCATCTCCGACATCGACGCCAACGGCTTCGAGCGCTTCGAGCGCCAGGCCGCCGAGCAGGGCATCATCGCCGCCGCGCCCGCGGCCGAGGGGGTCGACGCCCAGTGAGCGACGAGCGCGCAAAGAAGCGCACGCAGGTCGCGGACGTTGACCGCTCCCTCTACGACTTCACCAAGTCCGAGGAGGGCTACGAGCGCTACGCCGACGGCCTGACCCCCGACATCGTCCGTGCCATCAGCGCAAAGAAGGACGAGCCCGACTGGATGCTCCAGATGCGCCTCGACGCGCTCGAGAAGTACCACGCGCGCGACATGGCGCCCAACTGGGGCCCGTCCATCGCGGGGCTCGACCTGGACCACATCTCGACCTTCGTCTCGCCCAAGACCAAGCAGGCCAAGAGCTGGGACGATGTCCCCGCCGACATCAAGGACACCTTCGACCGCCTGGGCATCCCCGAGGCCGAGCGCGAGAGCCTGGCTGGCGTCGGCGCCCAGTACGACTCCGAGATCGTCTACCACAACATGCGTGAAGAGGTCGCCAAGCAGGGCGTCGTCTACACGACCATCGAGGACGCGCTTCACGACCCCAAGTGGGAGCCCGTGGTGCACGAGTACTTCGGCACCCTCATCCCGCCCACCGACCACAAGTTCGCGGCGCTGCACTACGCCGTGTGGAGCGGCGGCTCGTTCGTCTATGTGCCGGCCGGGGTCTCCCTCGACTACCCGCTGCAGAGCTACTTCCGCCTGAACGCCGAGGGCGCGGGCCAGTTCGAGCACACGCTCATCATCGTCGAGCCCGGCGCCGACCTGCACTTCATCGAGGGCTGCTCCGCGCCGAAGTACTTCGCGGCCAACCTCCACGCGGGCGCCGTCGAGCTCTTCGTCAAGGACGGAGCGCGCCTGCGCTACTCGACCATCGAGAACTGGTCGAAGAACATGTACAACCTCAACACCAAGCGGGCCAAGATCGGCGCCGACGCAAAGATGGAGTGGGTCTCGGGCTCCTTCGGCAGCCACGTGAGCTACCTCTACCCCACCACCATCATGGAGGGCGCGCGCTCGAGCTGCGAGTTCACCGGCATCACCTTCGCCGGCGCCACGCAGGACCTCGACACGGGCTGCAAGGTCGTCATGAACGGCCCCGACACCACCGCGACCGTCAACACCAAGTCCATCTCGAAGGACGGCGGCGTGAACACGTTCCGCAGCTCCGTCGTGGTGGGCCGCCGCGCCGACCGCGCGCGGTGCAGCGTCTCTTGCCAGTCGCTCATGCTCGACGACATCAGCCGCTCGGACACCATCCCCGCCATGGACGTGCGAAACGCCACGGCGCAGGTGGGCCACGAGGCCACGATCGGCCGCATCTCCGACGACACGATCCTCTACCTCATGAGCCGCGGCTGCTCGGAGGCAGAGGCGCGCACGCTCGTGGTCAACGGCTTCGCGAACCCGGTCTCGAAGGAGCTCCCCATGGAGTACGCCGTCGAGATGAACAACCTGATCAAGCTCGAGATGGAAGGGGCGATCGGCTAATGGCTGACGAGAAGAACACCCTCGGCGCCGCAGACGCGCCTAGCGCCGTCACGCTCGAGCGCGTGAACACTCCCCCCGCGCAGACCTGGAACCGCCTACGCGCGAACGACATCACCCTCACCGTGCCCAAGATCTCCCGCAAGGGCGACGTCTACTTCGCGCTGCCGAGGCTCTTCGACAAGGTCGAGTGCGGCATGGGTCAGCAGGTCACCGACTGGGTCTACTCCCAGGCGGCCGACGCCCGCTACGTCGAGGTCCCGCGGGGGCAGAAGCGCGAGGAGCCCATCGTGGTCAGCGTGAGCGCCGACGAGGGCGGCGTCGCCGACACCGGCGTCATGGTCCGCGAGGGCGCCGAGTGCACCATCGTGGTCGCCGCAAGCGGCGCGGGCAAGGAGGGCACCTCCGCCTCCCTCTTGCGCGTGATCGCCGGGGCCCGCTCCCGTGTGAGCATCGTCGAGGTGCTCGGCGTGGGCGAGGGCCAGCAGCACCTCGAGAGCGTCGGCATCAGCGCCGGCGACGACGCGCGCGTCGAGGTACGCCAGTACACCCTCGGCGGCGGCACCGTCGCCCTCGGGCTTGCCTGCGACCTCGCGGGCGACCGCTCCAGGATCGACCTCCTTACCCGTTACCATGCGCGCGGCACCGAGGTGCTCGACATGAACCACATCGTGCGCCAGCGCGGGCGCAACACCCGCGCCGAGGTCCACGAGTCGGGCGCGCTCGACGACGCCGCGAGGAAGTCGCTGCGCGCGACCATCGACCTCGTGCACGGCGCGCGCGGCAGCAAGGGCAACGAGGCCGAGAGCGTGCTCGTGCTCGGTGACGACGTGGTCAACAAAACCATGCCTGTTATCCTGTGCGACGAGGACGACGTCGCGGGCAACCACGGCGCTACCATCGGCAGCGTGAGTCCCGAGCAGATCGACTATCTCATGGACCGCGGCCTCTCTCGCCGCGAGGCCGAGCAGCTCTTTGTCCGCGCCATCTTCGAGGACGCCATCATGCACGCCCCCGAGGCGGCCTCGCACACCGCCGCCGTCGCGCGCGCCGAGGCGGTCCTCGGCGCCGACGTCGCCCACGACTTCGACGACGGCGCGGATGACGAAAAGGGACAGTCCCTTTTCGTCACGTCCGACGAGGTGAGCGAGTAATGGTAGATATCGAGAAGAACCCCTACAAGGCGGACTTCCCGCTGCTCGCGAGCCGCCCGGACATCGCGTTCCTCGACTCCGCCGCCACGGCGCAGCGCCCCGCGTGCGTGCTCGACGCAGAGCGCGACTTCTACACGAAGATGAATGCGAACCCGTTGCGCGGGCTCTACAGCCTCTCGGTCGCCGCGACGTCGGAGATCGGCGCCGTCCGCGAGCAGATCGCCCGCCTGATCGGCGCCGTCGACGAGGCCGGCAAGCCGCTCGCCGACGACATCGTCTTTACCCGCAACACGAGCGAGAGCCTGAACCTCGTGGCCAAGTCCTTCGCGCCGACGGTCCTGCACGCCGGCGACGAGGTCGTCATCACGGTGATGGAGCACCACTCGAACCTCATCCCCTGGCAGCAGGCGTGCCGCGCGGCCGGGGCCAAGCTCGCCTATCTCTACCCCGATGAGCAGGGCTTCATTTCCGATGAGGAGATCGCAGCAAAGATCGGCCCTTCCACGCGCATCGTCGCCGTGGGCGAGGTCTCCAACGTCATGGGCGTGCGCAACCCCGTCGAGAAGATCGCCGAGGCGGCCCACGCGAACGGCGCCTACGTCGTCGTCGACGCCGCCCAGTCGGTGCCCCACATGGCCGTCGACGTGCGCGCGCTCGGCGCGGACTTCCTCGCCTTCAGCGGGCACAAGGCGCTCGGCCCCTTGGGCATCGGCGTGCTGTGGGGGCGCCACGAGCTTCTTGCCGGCATGCCCCCGATGCTCACCGGCGGCGAGATGATCAACTCCGTGAGCGAGCAGGACGCCACGTGGGCGCCCGTGCCCGAGAAGTTCGAGGCCGGCACGCAGGACGCCGCGGGCATCTACGCCACCGGCGCCGCGCTCACCTACCTCACGCAGACCGTCGGCTACGACGATGTGGCCGCGCGCGAGGCGGCGCTCGTCTCCTACCTCATGGGCCAGATGGCCGAGCTCGACTACATCGACGTCATCGGGCCCGCCGAGGCCTCGGCGCACCACGGAGTCGTGAGCTTCAATGTCCGCGGGATCCACCCGCACGACGTGGCGAGCATCCTCGACATGTCCGGCGTCTGCATCCGCGCGGGACACCACTGCGCCCAGCCGCTGCTCACCTGGCTCGGCGTGGAGAACCTCGCCTGCTGCCGCGCGAGCGTGGCCTTCTACAACGACAAATCCGACATCGACCGCCTCATCGACGGTCTGGCCCAAGTTTGGCAGGTATTCCATGGCCGTGACTGACCTCTACAACGCCGAGTTCATGGACCACGTGTCCCACCCCGACTACAAGTACCAGATGGAGGACCCCGACTGCACGCACGAGGGCGTGAACCCCTCCTGCGGAGACGAGCTGAATTTCTCGGTCAAGTTCGCCGACGACGGGACCATCGAGGAGGCCGCGTTCACCGGGCACGGCTGCGCCATCAGCCAGGCTTCCGCCGACATCATGAGCGACCTCATGATCGACAAGAAGCCCGAGGAGGCCATCCGCCTCTGCAAGCTCTTTATGCAGATGGTCCGCGGCGAGATCCCCGAGGACGATCCCTCGCTCGCCGACCTCGAGGACGCCTCGATCCTCAAGGACATCGCCCACATGCCCGCGCGCGTCAAGTGCGCCGAGCTCGCGTGGCGCACCCTCGAGGAGATGCTGGAGAACAAATGACGAAAAGGGACTGTCCCTTTTCGTCATTGGATAGGAGATAAGCATGGGAATGTTCTCGACGAAGGGCATCTACGCCCTGCGCGCGATGGCCGACCTCGCCGGTCACGAGGGCTGGGTCTCCCTGGGCGACGTCTCCAAGCGGCAGAACATCTCGCGCAAGTACCTCGAGCAGGTGATCTCGCTCATGCACAAGGCGGGCTACGTGCAGAGCCAGCGCGGCAAGGGCGGCGGCTACAAGCTCACCCGCGAGCCGAAGGACTACACACTCGGCGAGATCCTGCGCGCGGCGGAAGGCTCGCTCGCGCCCGTGAACTGCCTCAACTGCTCGAACGGCACCATCTGCCCGCAGGTCAACACCTGCTCGACCGTCGACGTCTGGCGCGACCTCGGTCGCGTGACGTCGAGCTACCTCGACTCGAAGACCTTGGCCGACCTCGTGCACCCCGAGGGAGGCTCCTGCTCGGTGACCTTCAGCGACAAGTAACGCGCCGCCGGCGAGCAGCCACCTCCGCGACGCCACCGGCGAGCAGGAGCGCCGCGCACATGAGCCCCACGGCGGCCTGCTCCGGGTAGAAGTCCGCGAAATCACGCAGGCGCATGTCGAAGGTCATCGGGTAGAGCACGATCGCCACAGGCAGAACGATGTGCAGAGCGACCCCCCAAACGAGGCGCATGACGCGCTCCAGGCGATCCTCGGAACGGCTGCGCCGCGCCGTCAGGCTCAACACCAGCGCTCCGGCGCACGCCGCGATGGCGAGCGCGTATGCGACGTCGAAGCGTGCGTGCAGCCGAGGCGCCGCGCCCCCGTCAACCCCCGCCGCAGGGCCGCCCACGGCCAAAGACGTCACGTCGTCGCCGATCTGCCAGAACGCGGAGTTGCCCTCCACGGCGTCGTTAGCGTCGCAAAGAAGCACGATCCCGAGGTCGCGCCCCGGCACGATGCACATGCGCGCCACGTAGTTCTCGACGTCGCCGTCGTGTGACATGACCGTCTCGCCGTCGTCCCAGCGGAAGGTCGTCCAGCCCATGCCGTAGAACGAGTCGCCGTCAGGGTCCGGAACACGGTCGTACACCATGCGGTGGATGCCCGCAGGCGTGACCACACCGGCTCCGCTGTTCAAATACATCCGCAGGTAAGAAGCCATATCCGATATGCTCGCGCGCACATAGCCCGACGAAGGCCCGCCCCACGCGTCGTCGCCGCGCTCGTGCGCGAACCCGTCGGCGACGTTCAGCCCGAACCAGTTGCGATGCCCCGTCGCCGCGGGGGCGCAGGCGGCCTCGCCGTCGATGGAGGCGTCTCGCATGCCCAGCGGGCCGAACACGTAGGCGCGCAGATACTCCCCGCAGCTCATTCCGCTCACGTTCTCGACGATTCGCCCGAGCAGGTCGTAGTTCGCGTTCGCATAGCTGAACCTGCCGGCGCACTCCCCCGAGCGCGCCCTCGCCAGCGACTCGTAGTAGCCGAATCCGCTCGTCTGGTTGAGGAGCGAGCGCACCGTCACCGACTTCGGGACCCCGAGCTCGGGCGTGTAGAGCGCGGCCGGGGCGTCGAGGTCGACGCGGCAGGCGTCCACCAGCTGCTGCACCGCGACCGACGTCATCGACTTGGAGAGGGACCCGATGATGAAGGTGTCGTCGGCGCTCCGCACATCGCCGAGCACGCGCTCGTAGCGCACGCCTTCCGAGTCGACGACGGCCACGGCCATGCCGGGGATGCCGGACTCGGGGAAGTTGTCGTCGAGATAGGCGTCGATGGACTCCCTGAGCTGCGCGTCGTCGGGCTCGCAGCCCACCGGCGCCGCGCCGACGTCCGTGGGGTCGACCTGCTGCTCGTCGGTGACCTCGTCGGCGTCCCCCGGCAGCAGCGCCTCGTCCGCGAGGGCTGGGCAGGCGAAAACCGCCCAGGTACCGAGCGCGAGCGCGAGCGCCGCCGCCTTCGCGAGCGCCCAGGCTCCGCGCCGCGCGCGGCGCCCTTCTTTGCAGAGCTTAGAACCCGCCATAGATGAACTGCACCGGCTCGTTCAGACCCGAAATAGCGCAGAACCACACGAGCAGCGCCCCCGCCGCGACGACCGCGAGCGCCGCAGCGACGTAGATTACCCGCTCACTCACTTCTGTCCATCTCCCCAAACTATGCAATCATCCTGTCCGCGCACGTCCTTGGCGTAGTCGTAGACCGCGTGCTCGATGCGCACCCAGCCCTTCCAGCCGGGGTGGACGGTGTCGCACAGGAAGTACTTCTCGTACTCGAAGCCGCTGAAGTCGGCATAGCTCGCGCCGGCGGCGTCGCAGATCTGGCGGATCCGCTCGTAGTACCCTTGCCGGTCCGCCTGCGAGACGTCGCTCACGTCGTACCACTGGCCGTGCACCGGCAGGATGCACACGAGCGGCTCGAACCCGACCTCGCGGCACACCTCGAGCAGGCACGCGAAGTCGGCGTACTCGTCGTTCGCCTGGTCGAAGTTCTGAAAGAGCTCCGGGTCGAAGGTGTGGTTCTTCTCCCAGAACGCGTCGTAGACGCCGAAGTCGTTGTTCGTGCAGGCGGCCTCGCCCTCGCTCTGGGCGCTGGAAAGAAGCGCGTCCCAGTCGGGCTCGCTCGACTGCCCCGAGGACTCGGACGCGCGGCGGGCATCGGACTTCGTCGGCGCGAGCTTGGTTATGTTGTTGATGTCGCTGCGCAGCTGCCAGGCGTCCGTCGCGGCAAACACCTCGTCGTTGACCGCGTCGAGCGCCGTGTCGCGCGAGGCGGCGGCGAGCTTGTCCGCCTCGACGCCGAGCGCGGAGCAGCGCCCGCGGACGTATGCCTTGGTCTTTTCCGAGACCTGGTCGCTCTGCATGAATGCGCGGTAGAGCGAGTAGCTGAACTTGGTGTAGAGCTTGTTCTCGTCGCCCGAGTTCTTGAAGAACCACTGGGGCGAGACCATGAGCACGACCTTGCGGTTCTTGACCTTGCTCCCCGTCCCATAGGCGCCCGCGGCGATCGCCTGCCACAGGTCCTGGTCGTACCCCTCGCCGATGTAGGTCATGTCCACGCCGGCGCCGGACTCGCCGAAGACCGCCTGCGGGCACATGCTCACGCGGTTCTTGGAGATGTACCACTCGGAGGAGCCGAAGCACAAAAGCCCGTCGTCGGACATGTTGTTCGCGACGAAGTCGACGTTCTCGGACTTGCCGGCGGCGTACACGTAGTCGTAGAGCTTGCTCGCGTCGGCGCGGCCGTTGCCAGGCAGCACGAGCGCGTCGAACGCCACGAGGCCGCATCCGAGCGCGGTTGTGCCGCAGAGCACCGCCGCAAGCAGCCCCGTCCCCGTCAGGCGCGAGGACGCCGCCTTCAGCTTGTCCGCGAGCGGGCGAAAGGGCAGCCTGGGCGCTGTGCGCTTATCCGTCGTGCGCTTATCCAAGGAGCATCCCCACCTGTCCCGAGAAGATCGCAAATCCGAGGAATACGAGCGTCTGCGTAAGCGCCCACGAAAGCACGCGCAGCCACGCCTCCTGGCGATGCGTGCGCCAGAACTTCGAGCGCTTCTGCACGGTGTGCGTCACCGCGAGGAGAAGCCCATGGTAGAGGCCATAGATGATGTAGTCCCACGCAAGCCCGTGCCAAAAGCCCATCACGAGCATGTCCACGATGAAGGCGCATTGCGCCACGCGCAGCCGCCCGCCACGGATGAGCTTGCGACGCATGGCAAAGCGCGTGAAGCGCATGAACACGAAGTCGCGGAACCACGTGGAGAGCGTGATGTGCCAGCGGTTCCAGAAGTCGATGATGTCCTCCGCCAGAAACGGCGCGCGGAAGTTGCGCGGGCAGCGAATGCCCAGGCAGTAGCTCGCGCCCATGGCCATGAGCGAGTAGCCCTGGAAGTCGCTGAAGAGGTAGAGCCCGTAGACGAGCGCCGTCTGCAGCTGTTGGGCGATGCCGCCAGAGACGCTCGGCGCATAGAGGCGATGCAGCCACGTTGCCACGACGACCTTGTACAGCGCGCCCGCGAACAGCAGCAGGATGCCGCGCGCAAGCATGCCGGCGTAGACGTCGCGCGAGGGCGTGGCGTGGGCATCCGCGGCGAAGCGGCGACTGCGATCGATGGGCCCCGAGCTGAACTGCGGGAAGAACAGCAGGAAGTAGAGCCAGTCCTCGAGCCCGAGGTCCCGGGCGCCGATGAGCCCATCGCGGACCTCGATCACCACCTGCACGGCCTTGAACGTCACGTAGCTGATGCCCACGAAGCCCCAGAGGTCGGCACCCGCGGCCGAGGTGAGCTTGTAGACCGCAAGCGGCGCCAGGCTCGCCGCCACGGCCAGCCCGTAGCGCGCCTTGCTCCCCGGGCTCGCGGCCAGCCAGAGCACCGCCGCCCGCGCAAGCACCAGAAAGGCCACGAGTCCCGCGATCTGCGCCGGGTTGCCCGCAAAGACACAGGCGAGAAACCCCAGAGAGACCGCCAGGCCATAGCGGCGCAGGCTGTGTCCCGTCAGGCCGAGCGCCGCAGCGGCAGCGCACACGGCCGACAGCTCCGGCGCGCCGTAGACCATGGCGCAGCCCCCGATGAGCCCCGGATCGACGGGCAGACCGAGCGCCGTCAGGCCGCTCAGCCCGCTCAGCAGCGCCGCAAAATACAGCGGCCGCCCCCGCTCTCCCGCTCCGGTCCCGCAGCGCAGGACGGCCGTCCCCACACCGGCCGCCGCGCTGACCGTGAGCCACTGCAGGGCGGGCCGCCACCCGCCGTTCCCGCCGAAGACCTGCAGGCTGCCGAGCACAAGGGCCGTTCCGGCCGCCATGGCAGGCAGAAACCACCGCGTCGCCGGGAGCGCCGTGCCCTGAAACACCACGATCGCCGCCAGCAGCAGGGCCGTCAGCGCGATGCGCTCGGCCGCCATG
>OLWU01000131.1_pt1 | contig 16600 bp, 14 predicted proteins | sample 1673351 | NCBI WGS metagenome assembly OLWU01 (sample SAMEA103958109, study PRJEB25191) | human gut metagenome | biome: human-associated habitat [ENVO:00009003]; feature: intestine environment [ENVO:2100002]; material: feces | place: Germany | collected 2013/2015
GTCTTTCCTCAAGACAATACGCCTCGAACGCGACTTCAATTATGTGGCTGACACAACATCAGAGGAGATAGTCAAGGTGCTTGCCGACTTTTACGCACGGCATGAAATGACTGTTATTTGATAACAATATTATTAATTATGAACGTACAGAAAAGAATTACGGACGAAGAGACAAAAGAACTGCAGAAGTATATTCTCGACATTCTGCTTGCTATTGACAAGGTTTGTCGCGAACATAATCTTACTTATTATCTCATTGCAGGAACAATGCTTGGGGCTGTGCGCCACAAGGGATTCGTGCCATGGGACGACGACGCTGACGTGGCTTTGCCAAGAAAAGACTATAACATCCTTGTGAAGCATGCCAATGAGTGGTTGCCAAAGCGTTATGAGCTGGTTAGCGGACTGCAGGACCCTATGTATCCGTATCAGTTTGCACGCATTCAGGACCGTGAGACGACGTACATTCTCCGTAGACGATTCAATTTTGTGGGTGGCTTGCCCGTTGACGTGTTTCCACTTGACGGCATGACGGACGACCAGAGTCAGATGCGCAGCCACTACCGCCGCTACAGCATTGCCAAGAAGCTGCTCTATTACAGTACGGTGGATCCCTACAAGCACGGACACGGACCTCGTTCTGTCATTATAAACATGGTGCATAAACTTATTTCGCAGGACTGGGCACACCGCTATATGAACAATGTGCAGCGCGAGTTCGACTATGAGTCGTCCCCCCTTGTTGCCGACCATGACAACAAGCCGGAGCGTGGCATACTGCCTAAGGATGTATACGGCAAGCCTACACCGGTGACCTTTGAGGGTCATCAGCTCATGGGAGTGCAGAATTCTGACGCTTATCTGCGCTATTGCTACGGCGAATACATGAAGATGCCAAAGGAGATACCGGCTCAGAACTTCCGTTATCTCGACCTTCATACGCCATACCGTGAATATCTGAAGAAGCACGGCAAGAAGGGTTGATATATAAGAAAGTGTGGTCAAAGACGAGTCTTTACGCCCGTCTTTGACCACACTTTCTTTTTTCTTGTTATCGGATTACGATGTTTATTTGTTGTCCTTCTTTTACATTTTCCTTCTTCCCAGGACTATAGGTATGAAGCGCTTTACGAGTAGAATAATAGGATAGAACGCCATCACCACGATTACTGCACTTACAAACACGAGTGTGTTGACGGTAAGCAGCGACGAGATGTCTGTTTTGCCTATTTCCTTCAGAAGAGGATGAAGCAGTTCGCGATGAAACACCAGTATCACTATTGTTCCGCTTGAAATAACGCGTGTTATCTTTAGTCTGACGCCGTCGAGCAATGCCGACAATACAAATACTGCCATGCTACCCGTTAAGGCTCCTACGGCAAACAAAACGATGTTGTTGGCGTATTGTCCCATATAGAGTTTTGCCTGTCCGTTCTGCGTACCTACAATGTAAGTCACGGCAATGAGTAGCGCAGCCGCCAATGCTGCTCCGTAGCGGTATTGTCTTGCTGATGTGACAAGGCGTTGGAGTATGTCCTTATCACGTAGCGAATTGCCGATGACGAAGAACGGATAAGCAAGGAGGCAGTTGCTTACTGCCCATCTCCATTCGAGGTGCAGAATGTCGTTATACACCACAGCTCCTGCAAGGCATGCCATAGCAAGTGCTATGTCACGTTTGCCGCTTGACACCTGGAATAACAGTTTTACTATCACCAGTGAATAGACAAACCACAGATTGCTGCATCCTGGGGCGTCGTTAAGCGAATGGAAGCCGCCTAACACGGCAGCCACCGACCATATCCATTCTCCATCACCGATATGCTTGATGACAGGTCCTGCCACTTTTATTGCGGCAAGAATAAAGTAGGGGATGATAAGGTTGTGGAGCGTCTTGTCAAAGCATTTGCCGAACGATGCCTCACGATGGCAAAGATAGCCTGAGATGATGAAGAAGACTGGTACGTTGAATGCGTATATGAAGCCGCACAACCCTTCAGGGAAGCAATGTCCCCAGACTATGGCGAAGATGCTCAGCGTCTTCGCCCAGTCAATCCATATCTTGCGTTGTCCTTCCATACCTCTTTTCTTTTACTTCTGCATCTCGTGCAGCTTGCGGTAATATCCGCCCTTTTCGAGCAGTTCTTCGTGCGTTCCGCGCTCCACAATCTCGCCTTCATGCAGCACGCAAATCTCGTCTGCGTTCTTGATGGTGGACAGTCGGTGTGCTATTGCCACCGTGGTGCGCGTCTTCATGAGGCGTTCCAGAGCGTCCTGCACCAGTCGTTCGCTCTCCGTATCGAGAGCAGACGTTGCCTCGTCGAGGATAAGGATGGGCGGGTTCTTGAGTATTGCTCGGGCTATGCTGACGCGCTGGCGCTGTCCGCCTGAGAGTCTGCCGCCACGGTCGCCGATGTTGGTGTCGTAACCGTGTTCTGTCTGCATGATAAACTCGTGTGCGTTGGCTATGTGTGCCGCCTGCTCCACCTGCTCACGTGTGGCAGAATCCACGCCGAACGTGATGTTGCCGTAGAACGAGTCGTTGAAGAGGATGGCTTCCTGATTGACGTTGCCGATGAGCTGGCGAAGGTCATGGATGCCAAGATCCTTTATGTTTATGCCGTCGATGAGCACCTCTCCCTCCTGCACGTCGTAATAACGCGGGATAAGATCCACGAGAGTAGACTTTCCTGATCCGCTCTGACCTACGAGCGCCACCGTCTTTCCTTTCTCTATTACGAGATTGATGTCCTTCAATACCCACTGTTCGCCGTAGCGGAACGATACGTGGCGGAACTCAATCTGATGCTCAAACGAAGCTATATGCTTGGGATTGGCAGGTTCCTTGATGGTGTTTTCTGCCTTCAGAATCTTGTCTACACGTTCCATTGAGGCAAGTCCCTTGGGGATATTGTAGCTCGCTTTCGAGAAATCCTTGAGCGGATTGATGATGGAATAGAGCATCACAAGATAATAGATGAACGTCGGACCGGACAGAATCTGCTGGTCGAGCACTAAGATGCCGCCCACCCACAAGACGATGATAATCAGTACCGTGCCCAAAAATTCGCTCATCGGGTGAGCCATCTGCTGGCGGATATTGACGCGCTGTATGGAGTCGCGGTATTCGGAGTTGATGCCGTCAAATCGCTTGTTCATCTTATCCTCGGCGCAGAATGCCTTGATGATGCGCAGTCCGCCGAGCGTTTCCTCCACCTGCGACATCGTGTCGCTCCACAGCGACTGTGCCGCTATTGACTTGCGCTTGAGCTTTCTGCCCACATATCCCATAAACCAGCCGAAGATGGGCACGAATACGAGGGTGAAGAGTGTCAGCTGCCACGATATGAAAATCAGGGCAGTGAAGTAGGATATGATGAGGATGGGGTTCTTGAAGAGCATGTCCAGCGACGACATTATGCTGCTCTCTATCTCGCCCACGTCGCCCGTCATACGTGCAATGATGTCGCCCTTGCGCTCTTCGGAGAAGAATCCGATGGGCAATGACGTAATCTTGTGGTAGAGCTGGTTGCGGATGTCGCGTACCACACCCGTACGAATGGGGATGATTGTGGCTGAGGAAAGGAAGTAAGCTCCTGTCTTGAGGAACGTTGTGAAGGCGAGGAACAGTCCGATAAGCAGCAACGTAGTCGTTGCTCCCACGTTGGCGATGAGCTGCGTGACGTAGTAGTCGGCGTTGTTGGCAAGCACTTCCTTCAGGTTGTCCAGCGACCAAGGCATAAGCTCTGTGGCAGTACCGGCTCCCTCCGTGCGGAAAAGAATCTGCAGAATGGGGATTAGGGCTGCGAACGAGAAGATGTTGAGCACTGCCGAGAGGATATTGAAGACCACCGTCAGCGCCAGATACTTCTTGTAGGGCGGAATGAAACGCCGCAGTATTTGGAGGAATTCTTTCATTTATCAATTTACATTAGAGCCATGTTCGAACAGATATTCAGGTGCTATATCTGCACCATTCGACCAGAATATTGTACCATCCAGTCCGAATTGCTCAAATTTCGACTTGTCTTTTAATTCTTCAAAGGCCGGATATTGCAAAAGAGGAGTAAGGTCAACTTTTCTTTTTTCTCCGTTATTGAAGGTGCAGATCAGTGTGTAGTCGCCTAAATAAGTGACTTCTGTTACATTTAGTATCATAACAAGCTCCTTTCTTTTGAATTCCAGTTTCTTTCTTATTCTATGCATTCTCCCAGCAGCGTAGCCGATGTTGCGTCAGTAATCTTCACCATAACGCGCTCTCCGATGTGATGTCCCTTCTTGTCGAACACCACAGCCTTGTTCTGCTCGGTGCGTCCCATGAGCTGTTCGCGTGATCGCTTGGAGAATCCTTCCACGAGCACTTCGAAGGTCTTGCCGATGTCCTTGCGGTTCTGCTCGGCTGAAATCTCGGTCTGGAGGTGGATAAGTTCGTTCAGACGTTCTATCTTTACCTCTTCCGGTACGTTGTCGGGCAGATGCTTGGCGGCGTATGTACCGGGGCGCTCGCTGTACTTGAACATGAAAGCAGAGTCGAACATACACTCGCGTACCAGCGAGAGAGTCTCGGCGTGGTCCTCCGGCGTCTCGTCATGATAGCCCACGAAGAGGTCGGTGGAGAGTCCGCAGTCGGGGATGATGCGTCGTATGGCAGCCACGCGCTCCAGGTATTGCTCACGCGTGTACTTACGGTTCATGAGCTTCAGAATCTTGCTTGATCCGCTCTGGGCCGGGAAGTGGATGTGCTTGCAGAGGTTAGGCTCGTCGGCTACGGCATGGAGGATGTCGTCCGTCATGTCCTCGGGGTTGGATGTGGTGAAACGCACGCGCATGTCGGGCACGCTCTGAGCCACCTTGCGGAGGAGTTCGGCAAACGATACGCCGCCTTCCATGCGCTTACCGGCAGGTGTCAGACCGTAGCTGTTGACGTTCTGTCCGAGGAGAGTCACCTCCTTGAAGCCGCGGTCGTGCAAGTCCTTCACCTCACGCAGGATGCTCTCCACGTCGCGCGAACGCTCGCGTCCACGAGTGTAGGGCACGATGCAGTAGTGGCAGAAGTTGTTGCATCCGCGCATGATGCTCACGAATCCGCTCACGCGTCCCGCTCCGATGCGCTGCGGAATGACGTCGCGATAAGTCTCTGTAGTGCTCAGCTCGATGTTGCAGGCGTTGTGTCCGTTCTCGCATTGTGCAATCATGTCGGGCAGATTGAGGTACGAGTCGGGTCCGCATACGAGGTTGGCGTGATGGTTGTTGATAAGGTCCTCACGCACACGCTCCGCCATACATCCCAGAACGCCCAGTATCAGCTGGCGTCCCTTCTTCTGCTCAGCATGCAGAGTCTCCAGTCGTCCGTATATCTTGTTCTCCGCATTCTCGCGGATGGAGCAGGTGTTGAGGAATATGGCGTCGGCGTCAGCCTCGTTCTCGCACAGTTCGTAGCCAGCCATCTGCATGATGGAAGCCACCACCTCTGAGTCTGCCACGTTCATCTGGCAGCCGTATGTCTCAATGAAAAGTTTCTTCATTTATCTGAATATATGTATGTTTCGTGTGTATATAACCATGCAAAGTTACGAAAAAAAGAATAAACGTGGAGTATAAATGTTGCAGAATGAGAGAGTTGTGGCTATTTTGTGTCAAAGCCCTGCCTTCATGTCTCATGCAAATATCACACAAATGGTAAAATCCTGTTACAAAATAAAAATTGATTCTGGAGTTTTATTTTGCTGTTTTTGTGGGGTTTCGCTTCGTTGTTGGCCCCATAATATACAAGAAAAGCCTCTTTTCCACTCCAATATAGCCACTATTGGTGTGGAAGAGAGGCTCTTTTGTTTGACAACAGAGGCTGTTTTGGGGTGGTAAAGTGGCTCTTTAGCGCCTCTATTGTGCTTGTTTAGCTCCCTTATTCATTGCACATTTCTTTTCTTGGCAGCATAATCTACTGTGTGTCAGTATGCTATAGCTGCACGCTCAAAACTCGAAAATTTCGCATCAAGGATTTCTTAGTGCGTTGAACGAGGAGTATTGAGCGTTAGAAATGCAAATATTGTCTTCGGCGATATGCCGTCCGATATTATTGGCAGGGCTTTAACAAATCAAAATTCAGTATTGCTTCCTGCAAGGAACTGCTTTGCCACTTCCCAGATGACGATGCCGGCTGTTACGCTGACGTTAAGGGAGTGCTTGGTGCCGAACTGCGGTATCTCTAGGCAACCGTCAGCAAGGTCTACCACCTCCTGATGGACGCCCTTCACCTCGTTGCCGAACACCACGGCGTAACGTCGGTCGGTGTCGAGAGAGAGGTTCTGGAGCTTTGTGGAACCCTCCACCTGCTCGATGGAATAGACGAAGACGCCCTCTTTCTGAAGCTCTGCCACGGCTTCGGTGGCTGTGGGGAAGTAGCGCCAGTCAACCGAATCTTCGCCGCCGAGCGCTGTCTTGTGGATTTCGGGGTGGGGTGGAGTGGCTGTGATGCCGCAGAGATACACCGCTTCCACGCGGAAAGCGTCTGATGAGCGGAATACGGAGCCTACGTTGTGGAGCGAGCGCACGTCGTCAAGAACGACGATAAGGGGGAGTTTCTTGGCCTCATGAAACTCGTCCACCGTGAGACGCTGCATTTCTATAGTACGGAGTTTACGCATTGTATGGTTTCTTTTATATGTGTTCTTATATGTGAAATGTAGGTGCAAAGTTAGTAAAGATTATGGACAAACTCCTCCTTATGGCTTGTTTTATGGATGAAATATGGCGCTGGTGTTATAAATGGAGTGGAGAAATTCACCATTATTACTTGATATAAATCTATTTTCAATGTACTAATTGTTCTAAAATTCTCTATAATTAACAAAAAAGATATATTTGTTTTGAAGATTTAAAAATAGATAATATCTTTGCAGCATTGATTTGAAACACAAAAGACATTAATATTTAAAAGAAAAGGTTATGAAGAAGATTTTTATGACTATGGCAGCTATGGTAATTGCTGCAAGCGCAAGCGCACAGGTTTACATCGGTGGCGGTGTTGGTCTTTCAAGCACTAAGGTAGGTGATCATGACTCAAAGCTGAGCTACAAGATTGTTCCTGAGATTGGTTATCAGTTCAACAAGAACTGGGAGGCTGGTCTTACTGTAGGTTACAAGGGCGTAGAGGACGGCAACAATACATTCGAGCTCGCTCCGTACGCACGCTATACATTCTGCAGCACTAAGCTCGTTGACCTCTTCCTTGAGGGTACTGTAGGCTACACACACGTCGGTGGTAATGGTGCTGACGTTGACGGTTACGAGATCGGCATCAAGCCGGGTCTGAAGGTTAACCTCTCTGACCACGTAGCTTTCGTTACAAAGGTTGGTTTCTTCGGTTACCAGCAGGTTGGTGAAGGTTCTGCAAAGGTTAAATCATTCGGCGTTGACCTCGACGGAACAAACATCCAGTTCGGTGTTAACTACAAGTTCTAAGATATTTAATTATAAAAAAAGTGCCACTTTTGCTTAGTCAAAAGTGGCACTTTTTTTTTATTTTACTATTATCTTTCTTACGCTTCCGTCCTCATATTTCACGATATTCACGCCGCGCTGAGGCTTGCTGATGTGCTGTCCGCTGATGTTATAGCGTGCCGTTTCTTTGGCTGCTGACGCGTTTATGGCGTCTATGGCTGTTGGTCGTGGACGCGGCGTGATTATGATTGGGTCGGCGTCGTAGCCTTCCACAAGATGCAGATTGATGACAGAGCTGACCTCTGTGGACGTTTCGCCAGTCCATCCGCAATGCTGTAGCACACCCGTCTGGATGCGGATGAAGTCGGCATGGGTGAGCTTTACGGGATTGCCGTTCTTGTCAACTGCCCAATCAAGGTCGAAAGTGGTGTAGCGCTGGTCATTGTTGGGTGCAGCATCGACGTAACCGTACGAGTCGGCAGCATAGCGATAAGTCACCCATAGCTGCGCATTCTCCGTGTCATACTCGTCGCCACCGTAGTTGATGGCGTTGTTTGGCAGTCGTGCTCCGCTGAACGTCATCTCCTCCTTGTCATCCCAAACGGGCCAGTAAGTCTGAGGATGAAACACGTTCTTCATCAGATAACCCGTCGTATCGCGCTTCGTGCCGTCAGCATCGTCCCACGTAGCGGTGAAGCGGATGTAGTTGTCGAAGGCAGAATACGACTTCTCGTGGTCGCCTTTCTCCGCCGTAGGCTTGTGGTAAGTGATGCGGAAGTTATGACGTTCGGTGGTGTAATATTCCGAACCCGCCAGCTCATACCACGTAGCCGTTTCGGGAGACGTGCCCACACCGGCATATACAATGCCCGGTTCGACGCTTCCTCCGATTGTGGAAGCACCGTAAACGGGGTCGTTCTGTGAATAGAAAGCATTGCCGAGAATGCGCAGATCAGATCCGCGCAGATTCTTTATAGGCTCGTCAAATCCGAACGTGATGTAGCCTCCGGCAGCGCCAAGGCACACCAGATTGCCGTCCTCCATCTGCTCTTCGCAAGCTTTCAGACGCTCCTCCGCCGACATCGCGGCGTCAATGGCGGGCAGCGTATTGATGAATTGTCCTGGTGCAGGGCAGTATTCCAGCACCTTAACTGTTTGCTGTGATTGTGCGTTTGCCGACACTGTGAGCTGTAAGAGTGCGGCAAAGAGTATTGTTGTTGGTTTCATATAATTTAGTTGAAGGAAGCGTCCCACTCAATTTCGTTTGTTAAAATCTGGGTGCCGCCAACTCGAAGATCAGGAGTGTTAATTCTAATATCGCAGTCAACTACAAATACATTACCTTTAGGAGAACGAATGACATTTTCGTCATGCATATCACTAAGATATATTCTTTCTGTAGCGAATGTCCAATTCTTAGGATTAATGAGTTTATATCCCAAGTTTACTGCATATTCTGCAATTTCATTGTCGTTCATTCTGCTACCTTGTATGAATGGTTGTTCTACGATAATATCAAACATCCCATACTTATTTCTTCCAAATCCAAGAACAATCATTCTTGTTGCAGGAAAGTAAGCATTGTGTAATGTTATCCTGTCAAGGGCTAATATAGGTTGTACAAAATAATCCAATCCGATGACTTTCACAAGTGTAGCGCCATTATCATATACGTGGGCTTCTCCTCCTTGTGCTATTTCTTCACCTAATAGTTTTGGAATTGTTATGTCTGTATTGTCTATCCAACAACCAGTTTTTTTTGCCCATTGCTCTATGCGTTCAGCTTGCGTCTCTCCGCATTGCTGCTCTCTTTTGAAGCTGCCTTCTGGCGCAGAGAGTTTATCTGCTTCAATTTCTGCTCCCGCGAGTATGGATGCAATGACATGATTTGTACCTCCCTCAATGCAGCCATGCTGCTCTGACGGTGAAAATCGTTTATAAACAAGCCGTTGTGAAATGAAGTTTTCTGCATATTCTTCTAATTTAGAAAGACCGTTTTGTGTATATCCTTGATGGATAATATTAAGAATTGATTGCCAAAAATCTTCGTTTGTCATAATCATTTTCTTTATATTTGCAAATATACTGATTATTGTTCAAACTTCAAAATCTTCAGCTTGACATTTCTTCTTTCTTCCTCTATATGTCTGGACTTTGCCACGCCAGAAATCCCGAGGGATTCACTCCTCTTAGCAGATATCTGTTTAGCTGGCTGCCGTCGCGTCCGAACTCGTAGACGTAGCCGTTGGTGGCGTAGGCTCGGGCATCGCTGGCGTAGAGGTGTCCGGTGTATGGCGAGATATAGATGCCGTAGGGCGACTGCATCTGTAGGATCGTAGCTGTGGCAGCGTCGTATGCTCCCAGTCCTTCCTCAGCCTCCATAGAGGGCAAGGAGATGGTGTGGGCGGAGAAAGCGTAGGCTTCGGTGATGTATGAATAGGCTGAACCGATGATATAGAATCGTCCCTGATAGGCGCAGCTGTACGTGGCAGGGAAGTCGAAAGTGCGAAACTCGTCGTTAGCCATATTCAGAACGATGCATTGCGGCGGCTGGTTATAGTAGTCGCCGGCGGCGTTGATGCACAGATATTGCCCCCATTGCGCCGGCTTGCCATAGAGATTCTTGTGTCCAGTGTCGATGCGTCTCAGCTCGCGCATGGTCTGCGCGTCCACCACGGAGACTGTCTGTTCATAGTCGTGGTCCTTGGTCTGCGTGGCGTATCCTCCCGTGTTGGCTACGTAGAGCCGTCCGTCGTAATAGGCTATGCCCTCCGGTTCGCGTCCCACGTGGCACGTGTCCACCACCTGCTTTGTCCGTAAGTCCACCTTAGCCACATAACCGTTGTCGGCATACGACGTAACGTAGAGATAGCCGTTGTGGTCAGTTGCAAGCCGGCGGTTGTTGGGAATGTTCTCCGTTGCGGCTATTGCCGTTCCGTCAGGGCGGATGTATTGCACGATGTTCGACCAGTTGACGCTTATGGCTATCAGCGTGTCGTTCACCTGCAGAATGTCGTTGCCAGTATCGCCAAGATGCCGTCCTGGATTCTGCTGCTGAAACCATCGGTTGGTCAGCACGCCGTTGTCAATGAGCGACAGCGACGAATTGTCCATGCCCCACAGTCCCTCGCAGAGCACGATGAGGCGGTCCGAGTCGGCTTTAGGCTCAGACGGAGTGGGGTAGTCGGCTGGTTGCAGTGAGCACGCTGTAAGGAGCGATACAGTAAGGAGCCACAGCAGAGGGGCGTATATGTTTTTGTACGACATGTTAGGGTTGTTATAGGCAGTTCTTTATAGAAACTGTGTTAAGTATATAGTAAAATCCTGTAAATTCTCACAATCTTTTATGGCTAAATCCTATAAATTCTCACAATCTTCTCCTTTTTACATCCTCCATTGCAGGGTCAGCTTCCAGTTGCGGCCCGGCATAGGATAGCGCTTCACCACTTCGTGTCTGGAGTCGGTGAGGTTGTTGCATTCTATGGTGGTCTGGAGGCTATGGCGGCTGACGGTGAAGGTCTTGCTTAGCTTGAGGTCAACGGTCTGCCAGGCGCCGAGCATGTCCTCCTTGTTGTTTGAGATAAGTGCGAAGCGGTCGCCGGTGTAGAGCCATGACGTGCAGGCTGACCATCCGTCATAGCCGAGGCTGACTATGAGGGAGGCGGAATGGAGAGGAGAGTAGGGGATGGTGTTCTTATATTCGGGGTCGGAGGGCGACGAGAAGTCGCGGTCACGCTGACATGTGTAGTTGGCGTTGGCGGAGAGCGCCAGTTTGCCCCACGTGCGGTCATAGCCGGCTGTGGTGCTTATGCCTAACGACCTGACCAGTCCGAAGTTCACCATCGACCAGCGGAACTGGCATTTCATCGGTATGGCTACAATCTTGTCTTCTATCCGGCTCGTGTAGAGGTCGAGGGCGAAATGCAGGTGGCGGTCTTTATAGTCGACGCCAAGGTCCCATTGCGAGGTGTATTCGGGTCGGAGCTGCGCATTGCCCACGAGTGTATAATAGAGGTCGTTGAGCGTCGGGGCGCGGAAGATGCGCTTATGGAAGGCTCGTACGGTCAGCGGACCTCCGTGCCATGAGGCGAGATACATCGGGGTGAGGCGGCTCAGGGGCGACGCCGCGCCACGTGTATGGTCGGAGATGTGGGTGTAAAGCAGGGCTATGTTTGCCTCAAAACCGCGGTATGAGGCTATGGCGGAGAGCAACGACTTCGAGTCGAGACGATAAACGTAAGCGAACTTATAGACGTCTGCATTGAGGTCGCTCCAACGAAGATCGGTGCTTGCCGTAAGCGACACATAGCGCGTGTTCCACGCCGCGGCTACTGAACCGTAAAGATCCTGCTGCGTATAGTGATTGTTGCAGTACATCGTGGCGGCGTTGGTGCGCGGATCCTGCAGGTAATGCAGGTAGTCGTAAGAGTATTTCAGGTTGGTCTTCAACCCGAAATGCTCCCACGAATGCTTGTATGATGACTGTATGAAGAAGTTTTCGTCCCACTGGCGGTCGGTGGAATCCCATTGGTCAGAGAGTCGTCTGATGACCGGTCCGGGCAGTCCGCGCTCCGAATTATAGTAATAGACGTGCGTGGAGAGTCCCTTATAGAATCCGGCTGCCTCAAGACGATAAAACGTAATGTCCGAGTTGTGGCGCGTGCCTACGGTGTCTTCCTGCTCCGAACGGAAGCGGAAAGCGTAGTTGCCGTCGCTGTGCTGGTATTCGGCATCTATGAAAAGCAGGTTCTTCAGCGCGAAGTATCCCTTCAGTTTGTTGAGGCCGAACGACCCGCAACCATATTCCATCGTGTACGTGGTCTCGGTAGGACGCTTAGTCTGCATGTAGACTGTGGCTGCCGAAGCATACTCAGATGCTGACTGCAGGCGTTCGTTGCGGTTGGCATTATAGAGCGACACCGACTCCATGTTGGAGAGCGAATAGCGTCCAAGGTCAATCTGACCGTTCTGCGCGTTGGTGATGCGTATGCCGTCCAGATAAACTCCCACGTGCTGCGATCCGAGCGAACGCACGTTCACGGTCTTCAGACCGCCCAGTCCGCCGTAGTCCTTTATCTGTACGCCGGAGAAATACTTCAGCGCGTCAGCCACGGACGTGGCAGAGAGACTGCGCAGCATGTCGCCGCGCAGGGTCTGCGAGGGAGTGAGATAGTGAGGCTTGACACCCACCACGCTGACGTCGCCCAGAGTCTGCACCGAGTCGAGACGCGACGTCTGTGCACCGGCGGTGGCAGCTATGGAGGCGAGAGCCACGCAAATATGTAGTTTACTGAATGTCCACATTTACTCAAACTAATGATTTGGGCGTACAAAGTTACGCTTTTTATTGGTATTACGTGTAAAAAAAAGACGGCTGCGCGCATCACGCGTACAACCGCCCCAAATAATTACAAACCTGTTAAAAAAATAATGATATCTATTTAACTACTACCTTCTTGACCGTACCGTCAGAGAAGCGAACGACGTTGACGCCGGTCTGCGGCTTGCTGATGCGCTTGCCGTCGATGGTGTAACGTGCCACCTCATGAGCCTCTGCGGTTGTTGTGGCAGCGTCAATAGAGGTAGGAGCGCTGACTTTGATGCTGAGCGTCTTCTGTGTGCTGATGCCGTTAGAGCAAGCCTTGACGGTGGCTGTGGTGCTGCCCTTCTTGAGTGCGTTAACGACCAGCTTGCCGTTCTTCACGCTTACCTCAGCCACGCTGTTGTCATCGATGTTCTCCACGCTGATGACGATGGCGTGGCGGTTGTTGTCGGCGTCAGTAACGTCTACGTCTGCTTCTGCCTGCTCGCCTACGCCAAGGTTAATAGCCTTAAAGTCAGCAAGTACAGGATCTTCGGTATCGGGGAATACGAATACCTCGGGGAACCAGTAGTTTGCCTCCATGGTGTATTCTGCCAGCTGTGTGCCGTCGGCGCTATACTTGCGAACGACGTTGTCGTTGTAAGTATAGCCCTTCACGAGGCTGGTGTAGATGCAGTCTGTCTTCGGGTCAACGCGGAGCGCTGCACCGTAGAGTGCGCGACCGTCAGCATCGGTGGTATAGTCGATGAAGAGCGAAGCTTCCTGCTTGTCGATGTCATACTTAAATACCTTATTGATGGTCCACTCTGTCGATGAAGCCCAATAGATGACGTTGCTCTGAAGGCTTGAGCAGAAGCAGTCAGGATTCCATGCGCGGCTTGTCAGGACGGGCAGTCCGATGCCCTCTCCGAGTGTTAGGGGCTCAAGGTCGAGTGTTTCGGCATTGAAGCGTGAGATGCCCTCCGTGGTGCTCACCCACAACGATCCGTCCTTAGCCATTACTACTGATGCTGCTGTGCAGGGAAGCGTCTTTACGATGGTGTTGTCAGCGCAGTTGATGACGAAGAGATTCTTGCCGTATTCGGTGGCAAGGACATAATCGCCGAAGCGAACCATATTGCCGAACTGCGTGTTATAGTTCTCCGTAGACAGCACCTTCTTGGTTATCTCTAAGTTGTCGAGGTCGAGCTCATAGATGCCCTCCGTGGTGCTGACGTAAGCGCGATGCTCGTCGATGCCGCAGAACGAACGTCCGTCCTCGTTGGCACCGCCAATGTTCTCAATCTGCTTCAGAACGCGCATTGAGTTGGCGTCGCATACGGTGATGCGTCCTCCGCTTACCTCAGCGCCCTTGTCCTTAGGCTGCTTGGCGATGATGTAGTAGCGGTTTGCCCATGGTGTGGCGTAGCAACCGGTGGCTCCGATATTGTCAGCGCAGCGGTATGTCCACTCGCCGTTCTCTGAAAGATGGTTGACGGAAGCGTTCTCCGTGCCGAACCATCCCTCGTTGAGGACGAAAGTGCCCGTAGAGTAGTCGGTTGTTGCAGGCAGATATTCGAGGTTGCCGTCGTATACGTTAGGCTCTTTGTCTCCAGCGAAATAGCTGAAGACGTAAGCGTCAACGCATCCGTCGGTAAGCGTACGTCCGGTGGCGCCGGTCATTGACATCTGCAGCTCGTCGTCCGCCTTGTCAGCAACGTAATAGCTCCAGAAGCCCGAATACCATCCGCTGTTCCATGCGTCGCCGTCGCCCCAGTCGGTAGCAGCCGACGATTCGTACTCGTCAGAGGGCTGAGTGACGAAGCCGCAGCGCGGATAGACCTCGCTGGTCATAGTGGTGACGCTCACGAGGCGGTCGTTGTCAGCGTCATAGCCGATGCCGCCGATGGTGACTCCATAAGGTCCTGTGGAGCCCATGAGATAAAGAGCAGGGTCAGCCTTGGCGATGGCACGGATGAGATCCTCTCCGGTGGGGTTCTCCGTTGATTTCCAGCGATATCCCCATACGAGAGTCTTGCCCTCGTTCTGTCCGTCAGCCCATTTCAGGGCAAGAGCGGCACGGCATTCGCCTTCGCCTGCCCAACGCTCTATCTTAGAGAAATCGATGCAAGTGGATGTTACTGCGTCGGCAGCCTTCTGGATGCGTGTGGCAACGGTCTGCGACACCTTTCGGGGTGCGCCCTGCACACGGATGGTGGTGGTCTGTGCGGCAGCAGAAAGGCTGATGCACAGAGCAAACATAATGGAAGTAAAGTTTTTCTTCATATATTTTATTATAGTTGTGTAATCACTACAGAATACATATAATCACGTCAGGACACAATTATGGCTGTCAGCCAAATCCTATATTCGGGTCGTTGTAATGGTTTCGTCGTTCGCGCCCAATCCTCGAGGCGCACCTGAACAACCATGGGCTGACCATGGCAATGTATGTTTCGGCAGGTCTTCTGACTCGCCACCCAGACGCGAACGCCTTCCCTGCCTTCTTCATTCCATCGTTAAAGGCAAGTGGCATCGTTGTTCGCATCCGATAATAAGGGCGGCTCACAGCTGCGGGACAGTCGGGGACTCTCACCCCATTCCCTTTTAATCGTCTCTTCCTGATAAGGGTAGGCGAACCGTTGCGCGTGCAAAGGTACTTAATTTTATTTAAATAAGAATATATGAGTGGATAATAATACGTAACTTTGTAGACGAAAATATAAAGTATTTACAGTCAGGAACATAAAACTTAGAGTGTATGAAAATCTACTTTAATCATAAAGAAGAGATATGGAACTCATGGTCGCATGGCGCGGGCATAATCCTCGGACTCGTTGTCGGCACGGCGTTCCTCGTATGGTGCGGTTGGGCTCGGAACGGCTGGGCGACGGCAGGCATCATCCTTTATCTCTTCGGAATGCTGTCGAGCTACATCGCTTCGACTGTCTATCACGCCCTTTCTGCATGGTCGCCCTGGAAGGAGAGGCTGCGCAAGTGGGACCACGCCGCCATATATTGGCACATAGCCGGATCTTATTCGCCTATCACGCTTGTGGCGTTGCGCGAGTATAGCTATTGGGGCTGGGCGCTCTTCATCTTCATCTGGGTGTCGGCAATAGCCGGAACCGTGAAGAGCTTCATGGGTCTGAAGAGCCATAGCTACGTAGAGACAATCTGCTACGTGGTGATGGGACTTAGCGTGCTCGTGGCTTTCGGTCCGCTTCTCCATAGCGTCGGTCCGTCCGCCGTGATATGGATAATAGCCGAGGGCGTCTGCTACATCACCGGTGCCTTGTTTTACTGTCTCCGCAAGCGCCGCTTCATGCACACCGTCTTCCATTTCTTCGTCCTCGCCGGCTCCGTCTGCCACATCATTGCTGTGTGGGATATACTTATGAAGTGGTTGTAGCCATGCAAATATCGTCTAAGAGTAAAAACATGTTACAAAATAAAAATTGATTCTAGAGCTTCGGTTTGCTGTTTTTACGGTGTTTTGCTGTGCAAACAGCACACGAGCTTAACGATAGCGCCACTTTTACAGTACAATAGTGCCACTATTAGGGTGTAAAAGTGGCGCTATTGCAACCCTATGAGGCTCGTATTCATTGCACACTTCTTTCTCCGTCAGCATAATCAGCTGTGTGTCAATACACTATCACTGCACGCTCAAAACTCAAGAATTTCGCACCAAAGATTTCTTCGTGCGCTCAAGTCGTAGTATTGAGCGTTAGAAATGCAAATATTGTGTCGTACGGATATGCCGTCCGATATGTTAGGCAGGGCTTTGACAAAAACCTTTCTCCACAGTCCGCTTGTGCTTTTCGAGCCTTCGGCAATTCCTTTATGTCCTATATG
>OLWU01000132.1_pt1 | contig 16557 bp, 10 predicted proteins | sample 1673351 | NCBI WGS metagenome assembly OLWU01 (sample SAMEA103958109, study PRJEB25191) | human gut metagenome | biome: human-associated habitat [ENVO:00009003]; feature: intestine environment [ENVO:2100002]; material: feces | place: Germany | collected 2013/2015
TATTAAGATTTTCTCAACACATGTATGCATAAAGCAACATAACGTGTAGCAAAGAACAACCAGTTATAATGTGTCACATCCGACAACAACAACTTCGTGTATGCCTTGGCAAGACGAGAATACCTCTTCACGAACACCCATAGGGTGTCTTTTTTGCGTGACGCAGACCCAGTTCTTACACGACGATAATAAATCGCCTCAGGAAAAGAAACACAAATTTTCTTTATATGTCGGCTTATTGTTGCCATAAAAAGCGAATCTTCACCGATACTGAAGCGGCAATCGAAACGTGCTTTCCCTACGACACTGCGACGTATAATCTTGCAACATGCAGAAGACATGAACTTGCGTGCCTGCATCAATGACAGATCCGACTTATCCTGGCAACACATGAAAGCCTTTGTCAAATAATCATCTTTGTACGTATCTGTATCTTCAATATAATCACATACATTAGCCTCTACGACATCGGCATTATCACCGGCCATAGCAACAAGGGTTTCAAGATAATTATCAGATATCCAATCGTCATCGTCTATGAAACACAAAAACTTTCCATTCGCAATATCTATTCCTATATTACGTGCATTGGATACACCTGCAACATCCGTATGCAACAAGTGTACTTTTATATCCGACTTGTTTGATAGATAATCTTTTATTGATTGTACATATTCTTCCCCACATCCATTGACAACTATCAGTAGTTCTATATTTTCGATTCCTATTGTCTGTCTGTAGATGCTATCTATACAATTCCATAAATACGCCTTAGGTTTGTAAGTCGGAATAATTACTGAGACTATTGTTTCTGTCATACTAATACTTGTTATTCTACAACAGCCCGGTGTATTGCATCAAGGAAACCGTGTCCCCACTGAAGATCAGGCTCTACATAGTTGCCTTCCCCCCACTCGTTCCACGATTTAAGGAAAAGGATGCGATGCTCCGGCGACTTGTCCTTAATCAATTCGAGCGCCTGACGTATATGCTTTTCAAACTTTTCTGGTGTTGCATTCACATATACTCCATCCCATGAAGACACTCGCGGGGTGCGGTCCCACTGGGGAAGTATTGTTGGATAAACATTCTCCCATGAGTCTTCAGGCGCAAAATAGTTGCACACGGTACGCTCGTAATCATATCGAATACTACCCGTAGGCAGTCCTACATGGCGCAATATAGTCTTAGCAAGATTCTTCCACTTACCCTCATATAGCATTTCTCCACGGCGCTTGCCAAACGAATTAACCGAATCGAATCCTAAATCAAGTACATCCTTGAATATCTTGGCACTACTTTTGAGGTTTGGCATCACACGCTGACGACTACCATCCGCTGCAACACGAAGTGTAAGTGTAGACGGTGTCATACCTACAAAATGAAATCCCGGAAGTCCGTTCTTCTCGGCCAGCTTACGCCATGTTTCAATAAAACGCTCTATATTAATGAACTTCAGCGGATCATAAATAACAAAAATAAGTTTTCCGTCAACAGTCATATAACGCGGGTCGCGGAAAGCTGGCAGCAACGAGTTGAAGTGAGCTATATCGTCCTCGGTTCCAGGGTAAGTCTGCTCCATAAGTACAGAATCCTGCTGCATTGCCGACTTACGGTTCCAAGTCTTGTTGCTCCACGTATGGTTAGCCCAACAAATACAAAACGGAAAGTCAGGTCTGCCACTTGCAACTACCTCATTGAACGGACGTTCAAGCAACTGACGTCCTCCACCAAACCAGTAATGATAGTAGCAGAATCCTTCTATTCCAGCTTCGCGAGCCAACATGGCCTGTTGCTCACGAGTCTCCGCCAAGCGCAAATCATAAAATCCCAAATCGGCAGGTATGCGCGGCTGCACATGACCACGAAACAAAGGTTTAGCTTTTGCGACATTAGTCCATTCTGTAAATCCCGGTCCCCACCACTTGTCATTTTCTGGTATGGGGTGGAACTGGGGGAGATATAATGCTATAATACGTGCTTTATTCATTTTTCATTTAATGTTTTAACAACTCACATCGAAGTTTTAGTACCATAGTAAAGTCGGACACGTCTTGCTGAGCAACACTATTGCCACAAATAAGAACGTTATACCTATCCACAAATAGTCTCATACAACTTCAAATCAAATGCTAAACTTTTTCATTCTATATACAAAGGTAGTTATTTTTATTTTAATTACACCCCTACAATAGCTTTATTTCAAAAATATAAGATAATGTATATATCATATAAATCATAGATACAAACACTACAGCAAGTAATCCGACCCACTTTGGACGTATTGTATAATAAATGTTGCCGAAAAGTATTATTGTAACTATTCTTAATAAATAACTTATACGGTTAGCCAATACAGGCAAAAATGCAAAAGCTGCAAATGCCGATATACTAAGGGCAAAGATTTTCATCATCACCGTAAAGTATTTGTTATGTTCCTTGATAGTATCATAAAAATACATCAGGTACACATACACCAATATTGTAAACATCTGCAACGGACCAAACACATTAAGGCTTGACTCCATTGTGTCTGATGTCTTTTCATAATTCATCAGTTTATTCTCAATATACGGTATCGGTATATTGACAAGCAAATTGCTGCCAACAAAATACACGATATATGAAATTGGCACTATAGCCATCCACATCATTCGTGACTTTAAAGACATATCCTTGTTGCTCAAAAACACCAAAGGTATAAGCGCAAGGGCAGATATATGAAAGAAAGCTCCGATGCCAATAAGCAACAAAGACTTTACCCATTTGCGTTCCGCAATAGGTTGTATAGCCAACAAGAAGAGACCAGACATTACACCCGTACGAATCTGTGTCATTTCGTGAAGCTGGAAAATAAAACTCAAATACACGATTACAGGCACAAACCACATATCAGGAGACAATATTCTGAACGCTTTAAACTTCAGCAGAACACCCCAAAAGGCATAGAACAAAAATAGTATATGTACATCATTTACTATCGAACTCAGTATCTGCGATATCATAAAGTAAGAATATTCAATAGCTGTCGACAGCTCTTCATCATCATAATGAATGAATGCATATTCGTAATTTATAGAATCGGGATCTAAACCAACCTCACGCAATCCAGCGACAAGCACCAAGATTCCACAAAAAATCCAATAAGCTCGCTTTTTAGACGCTTCCTCAAGATTATCTTCAAGAAAAGCGAGTGTTATTGCTATTCCGAATAGTGTTAATATTATTACACCCATATTATCTTTTAAATATTTTCGCTACAAAACTATTTATATAACTACGTTCATCTTGTGTAGTGCATAGCAAATACACAAAAACTAACGTAGATAGCGGCGATACCACCATCATAACACACAAACGCAACAATCCGAAGTCTATGCTCGTATGCAACAGATATGCCACAACAACTCCTAAAGCCACGGCAACACCTCCACGCAATAGTACTTGCACAAAATATGTAGGAACAGAAAATTCTTTATAGTTGCATTTAAGACATATAATTCTAACAAAATGAGCAATTATACAAAGACCTATCATTGACCAGAACACAGTATAGGCAGGCATACCAAACCTAAATAGAACAAATGTGAGTGGCAGACTTAAGACCATAATACTCTCCACCAACAGATGATAATACTTAATAATGCCTGATGCCTGAATTATAATTGTTATCGGGTTATGCATAGACAAGATGAGTGTGTAAACAACAAACAGACGTGAAAATAGCACCATATTCTCAGAGACTCCATCTTTCAACCAATAATACATTATTATTCGCATCTCGAAAATGATGGGAATCGCGGCACACGACAATAGACACATTATAAAAAGATTGTTCACCTTAAATAACATGTTCAGCGACTTATAGTCACCAGCTGCATACGACTGTATCATACGCGGACGAAAAGATAACACCACACTGTTCATAAGCGAAATGAAGGCATTATAGATATTTGTAGCCACCCCAAAAGCTGCATTTGCTAAGGGCCCGAAATACATATTCAATAATATCGTATTACCTTGCATCATACCAACAGCTGCAAACGCACCATACATCGTCCAACCAGAAAACGAAAGCAACTCTCTGTAAATACTTTTGTTGCGTACTATGCAGTAATGACATTCAGAGTAAAGTCTACGGGCAATAAATGCATAACACAACAAAGTACATAAAGCTACAATAGCAAGCCCCGCAGCATAGAACAACAGCCGGCTTGTAGAAACGAACTCAATAGCAAACGCCACCAATAACTTCAACAAACAGTCAAGACATGAAATCTTTGCATATAACCCCATATTCTCATGCGAGAATACTGCTGCAGTATAAGGTATTTGCAGATAACTGAATACAAATGTAAGTATTGCAAAATGAAATACCAACAAAGCATCACCATGTACACTTTCCGATATTTGGAGCTTATTGTTTATAACATACACACCAATAGTCTCAAACAAGAAACCAATAACAATCATAGATACGATAATGATATTGATGCTTGCCGAGAATATTTCTTGCATCTTCCGTTCCTCTTCTTTTCCTATAACATAAGAAAAGAATCGCTGTACAGATACTGCCAATACCGGAAAGACACACGAACACGTCATAACAACACCAACAACTGCATTGAAAACTCCATATTCCTCATCGCCAAGACCACTTAATACCAAACGTACAGCATATAGGTTGACTATTGTGATGACAAGAATACGAAAGAACAGCAATATCGTATTGGTTGTTATACGATTGACATGACTACCTTTTATATTTGCAGTATCTGTATTTACTCCCATTTTGATTTATACTTAATCTTTAAGCAGATACTCTCTAACAGACCAAAGTGTTAGTACGAAGAATGCTAACATGGTCATAGCGAGTACAAACAACATACGCTTCGGACCAGTAGGTTTGATCGGAACTGAAGCTCCTTTCAAAATAGTAAAAGCAGGGGTACGTTCCTGTACACGTGCCTTCGCATCTTGATATTGTGTACTCATTGTAGAGTATACATTATATTTAAGTTGCATTTCATTCTCCAAATCATCCCGCTTGCTCCTAAAGCTCTCCAAAATCACATCATAATTGGCATCTGAATAACTACCATACTTCTGACGCGCTTTCTCATAATCAGCCTTGGCATCAATCACTAACTTGTGATAATAATCCATATCTATACGCGCTTTATTGGTACGGTATTCAATAATGTAACGCAGAATAAGGCTTCTTGTTGAGTCTGCTAAAGTCTTACAAATAAGCGGATCCTGAGCAGTTGCACCAATAGTAATGACACCAGTTTTTTTATCAACACTTATATTAACATTTCTACGAATAAGATTCATTATATTATCATTGAACCTATTTACACGATAAGGATCAAATTCGCTCTTTTTGTCGATCTTTTCCTTCGAACTGAACGATGTCTTTATTTTAGCAAGCAACAATGACCACCATGGCGATTGATTATACTTTGCTAAATAATTATAGTATGTGGTGTTTATCTCACCATCAACACTTGTTACCTTTATATCAAACAGTTCCGACACAAATTTGTTATCCTCCATAAGGTCTGGATACAACAATGGTGTAATAGCATCGGTTGTTTGCATTGAAGACAAGTCAAAACCGAAAGAAGAAGCCAACGAACTCAGCGCTCCACTACCTTTTGAATTGTCTATCTCCGGAACCACTTGGGTATCTGTACTATATGTACGTGGCACACACAAGATAAGAAGACATGAAACAACAAACACTATTGGCAGTGTTATATAGAAAATTTTTCTATTCTCACTTACCTTTTTTAGGATTATTACAAAATCTATTTTCTTCATTTTCGTTTTCTGACATGTTCATGATTTCGGCAGTAACACCTGACCTTACTTCAATATATTAGAGAGCGTTGCAATCATCGCTGCGATTGACGACATGCTTGATCCCATGCTCATCATCTCTGCCGTCGACATCTTACGCTTCAGCTTGGCAGGAACGACAATCTCGCAACCCGGCTGCACCTTGGCACCATGACTGACCTTAGCCACCTTGCCGTTCATATATATAATGTAAGCACGGCGCTTGACAGCATCGGCGGCGTAACCACCAGCCTGGTCGATGTAATAACCGGCACGCTTGCCCTTCTCGTAAGCCACGGTGTTGGAGTACATCACCGCACCGTTGATCTTCACCGTACCGTTATACTGCGGCACGATAAGGCGGTCGCCGTCACGAAGCACCACGTCGGCATCCGATCCCGGCTTCTTCATAGCCTCCTCAAGGTCCACACCGACGGGATATTCGTCAGGCACCTGGAACTTATTGATATTGGCGTTGGCAGCTCCCTGAGCCGTTGACTGCACGGCGCTGGCGTTGTTTGACGAAGCGGCAAGCGTCAGAAGGTTCTTCTGCTGCTCCTCCTGCTGCATCTTCAGCACAGCCTCCATACGTGCCTTCTCTGCATCGTTGGCCTTACGCATCAGACGCGCACCCTTGATGTAGGCAAGGCCGTTTGATCCGCCTGACATGCGGAAGAGGTCGCTAAGGCGTGTGTTGTTGCGTTCAAGAGCGTATGTTCCGGCGTAAAGCACCTCGCCTTCCACCGTCACGTTCTGCTGCTCGGTGTAGCCGGGCGAACGCATCACGTAGACCTCATCGAAGGGCATAAGCGTGAAGCTGCGGTCGCCGTCCACAGCGAAGTTCTCCTTAAGCGCCATATTGAACGTACGTGCGATGACGCTGTCAGGACGCACAGCCTTCGAGTCGCTCACACGGCGGCTGATGCTGACGTTGGAAAGCGAAGCCTTGTCGGTCAGACCACCTGCCTGTATGATAAAGTCTTCAACTGTCTCGTTGTCGGCATACTTATATACACCGGGGAACTGCACCTCGCCGCGTATGGTGATGGTACGCTCCGTCATGCGCTCCGTCTTCGTGGCTACGAAGAGCACGTCGTTCTCCTTCAGCGGAATGTCAGCCACCTTGCCGCTCATGATGCCTTCCACGTCCACGCTGATTACCTCCAGTGTGCGGTCCGGCTTCATGCGGTGCATCACGGCACGCGATGTGATGGCCTCTTCCGTCACGCCGTCTGCATGCTCGATGAGCGAGCGCACGCTGTTCACCTGTCCGTTCAGATTATACTTGCCCGGACGGAACACGGCTCCCTTTATCTCCACGGTGTTGGAGTAGCGCGCCATGACGGAGTCGACGCTGACAGAGTCGCCGTCGGCAATGCGGAAGTTAGAGAAGTCGAACTCCTCCACGTTATATGCAGAATGGTCGATGCCGCTCTTGCGGTTGACGCTGACAGCCTTACGGTAAGCGTCGCCCGTGAATCCGCCCGAATACTTGAGGAGCGAAGCTATCGACTCATTGGCTTTCATCTCATAATACATAGGACGCTTCACCTTACCCGTGATGTTGACGAGGCAGTCGTATGGTCCCACTACGATGACGTCGTTGTCGGCAAGGCGTACGTTGCCCGTAAGCTTGCCGTTGAGGATATAGTCATAGATATCTACTACAGTAACAAGGCGGTTGTTGCGATAAACCTTTATGTTACGCAACGTACCTATCTCGTTCGTGCCGCCAGCCATGTAAAGGGCATGGAAGACAGTGGCAAAGGCAGAGAGCGTATACGTACCCGGAGTCTTCACCTCGCCCATCACGTTCACCATGATGGTGCGGGTCTGTCCCACGGTCAGACGAATCTTGCTGCTGCTGTAGCGGCTGCCAAGTGTGGAGCGCAGACGAGCGTTGGCCTGCGCGACGGTCAGACCGCTTACCTGCACCGGACCAAATCCCTCGATGGTAATGCTACCGTCAGGCGACACCGTACACTGCTCCGACTTCTGCGACGCTCCATATACGTCAATGAATACGGCATCACCAGGACCGAGACGATAGTTCTGCGGAGTGGCGATGTTCATGTTCGGCTCGAAGGTAAGCTCCTCATTGTTAAAGATATCGCGTCCGAACACCTTCTTCTTTCTGGCTTCACGCTCGGCAAGAAGCTGCTCCAGCATCTGCGCAGTATCGGGCACCATCTCGAACATCTCCTTCTGATAGTCCATAAACTCCTCGTCGGTTTCGTCGTACGTATGCTTATAGTTACGGTCGCGCTCCGACTTCACACGCATATTCGAGTAGTTCTGCGCATAGCTGTCAGCCTCACGTCCGTAGTCTTTGCGGGTGTACTGGTCGCGCGTCTTGCCGTTATTGGTGCGCAGACGTGTGTCCGTCTTTGCAGAAGTGTCGTCGCTAACATTGCCAAGACCGCTCTGTTTCAACTGGCGCTCATATTTATTGCGCACACGGCGAATCTGCGAAATGTCAACGCCACGCTGCATGAGGCTGGTGACAATCTGCGACTGCGACTTACCCTGCTCCTTCGCCTTCATGACGTACTGCATAATCTGCGTGTCGGTCATGGACGACTGTGCCGAGACAGCCATAGGCATGATCAACATGAAGATTAAATAAATCAAGTATTTCTTCATAACTTGTAGATATGTGTGTGTATTAGTATGGTTACTTTTTTCTTATTACTATTATATATTAACTCAAAATAATACATTTTGTTGTACCGAAAGCCATATTAATTAAAAGCTTTTACTTATTAAGCGCTTTCCTGTATATATCGTCAAGCACCAGTCCGGCAATGGTAAAGCCGAAAATAGCCGTAATGTGCGACATCGATCCGTTAATCTGCGCTTTCTGGAACGAGCAGGGGTCGTCGCCCGTGTCCGTGCCACGGTTTTCGAGCAGTTCCTCGCTATAGACGCACTGGAACTTATGAGCAGGAATGGTCTTGGCACGCTTCATGCGCTTCCTCAAGGCAGCGCCGAGCGGACAGCCGCGCACCTTCCAGAATTCAGCCACACGAATGCGCGTCGGGTCCATCTTGAGCGCAGCTCCCATTGACGAGAACAGCACAGCCCGCGTCTGGCATGCCAGCAGGATGAGCGCCGCCTTGTCCTTCAACGAGTCGATGGCGTCCACAATATAGTCATACTCGTCCAGGCAGAACTCCGAAGCTCTCTCCTCCGTAAAGATCTTCTGAATGGCAGTAACCTCACACTCAGGATTGATCTCCAGCAGACGTTCCTTCAGCGCCTCCACCTTCGGACGGCCCACAGTCTTCGTCGTAGCCATAAGCTGACGGTTGACGTTAGACAGACACACGCAGTCGCTGTCCACGATGGTGATACGGCGGATGCCCGAGCGCACCAAGCACTCCACGCACCAGCTTCCAACGCCGCCGACACCGAATACGATGACGCGCTTGGAAGCTATCACCCCCATTACATCCTCACCAAGAAGCAGTTCGGCACGCTTGAAAATGCCATTCTCTATTCCCATATTCCTAATAATATTCACATTGTTACAAGCTGCAAAGTTACACAAAAAAATCCCAATCACTTACTATTCCACTTTTATTTTCATCGGACAAGGAAGACAGAATCATTTTAGTAGATAGCATAATGGCTGTTTGCCGTCAACAGACCGGCAAACAGCCATTATTGATTTATTCGAAATCAGCTTGTTGTTTTTCCAATAGCCTAACGACACATATATCAGGACATTACTCTGCCACAAGCCTTACGGGCATGGCACGGTATCGTCCCTTGTTCTTTCCAGACGAACCCGACACAAATCGGTAGTTTGACAAGTTAAGGCTCTTGCCGAAAGCGTCAAGGTACAAGTACCAGAAGCCGTATTCAGGACTTTTTTCCGAGAATCCCTGATAGTCAGACAGGCGTGAGCGTGTCCATAGGTTGGCATGATAGCTGTCCTTGTAAACCGCGTCCTCATCGTTCTTGCCCTCATAATATCCGCTCATAGGGATAAATATCTCGAGAATATCCCTGTTTCGCGTAGTAATTCTCAGACAGTTGTACTTCTCGCCATAATGAGTCTTCTCCTCTTCTATCGCCAAGTCATTGTTGTTGTCTATAAGACCTTGCAGACACATGTTGTCGCACACCTTGAAGCTGCCTATTGCCAGAGCATTTACCACATGGTCATCTGTTTTTGCCGAGTTAGAGTTATCAGCCTCCGAAATCTTAAAGTAGCCGCCTATTGCTCCTATGTTGTCTTTAAGGGCGGTTGTGGAAGGAGAATAGTAGCCGTTGTTTGTGGCACCAAGGTTGCGGTCGAGCATGTAGTAGGCCTTGTAGTCGGTAGTTCCGTCTTTTTTAGTAACCTTAGCCGCTACGTTAACCATCTCATAATAGTACCATCCCGAAGCCTTGCTCTTGCCAAGCTGATAGTCGGTTGCTGCCTTTCCGGTCAACTGTGCAAACAATCCTACATGATAAACCGGATAGGTTACCGTAATATTGGTACTATTGTTGGTGATGGTTATAATGGTAAATGCCTCATTGCTAATCCACCTATTATAATTATTAGGCGAATTGTCGACCAGCGTCACCTTGTAGAATCCGCTGACGCTTTCCTTGTCCACCTTAACTCGTGTGTCTTTACACGTGAGTTCGTCGCCCTGAAGCTTCGGAATGAGATAGTAAACAGGATTGTTGCCCACAAAGAAGTGCAATCCGTCGTTGCGCACTCTGCCTTGGTTTTCCGCCGGTGTTATGCCCTGAAGCGAGGTATCCATCCATTTGAAGTAGTCGGCTTGTTCATCGGACGAAAGTCCGTCAAGTCCTCGTATCTGCACAGTTCTATTTGGATCAGTACGGAAGTCGTAGCCCAACTGTTTAATCTCTACCTCGCGCGACAAGTCGCCTGATGTTATTGTCACTATACCAGATTGCGCAGCCGATTGGCAGTTAGCGGTCAGAGTAAGATCAATAGTGTACAGTGTGCCTGTTGACGGGTGTTCAGCAGATGTTGGCAAAACAACACTCTTTGTTTCCTTGTAACCAGTAATCCAATCTGCATTCCACTTCACATTATATTTGAAGTCTGGCTTGGTTGTTACAAACGAAATTGTAGCCGTCCCTGCATTACCCTTTACAGTCTGCTTGCCACACACGCCAAGTTCGTAGTCCTTACATGCTATCATGTTCACAATAGGCGGATTGTCGTCAACCACTTCTACAGTGAGTCTGTTCTCGGACAGATTGTTTATTGCTTCATCTTCTGTAGCCCATCCTTCATGGTTTACAGCCGTAACCTTAACCTGATAATGATGGTTGCGAAGAAGATCCATCTGCGTTGAAGTGCCGTTTTTCAAGAACTCCACTTTATAATAGGTATCTGGTCCGCCATCATATTTTGCACGGATAATCATGTATGCTTTGCCAGCAGGTGTCTCGTAGAAAGGATGCTCGCCCATACTATAGTCTTGCTCATCCGCGTAAGCTACCGACGAAGGCAGAGACACATCGTTATTCAACTTAGTGGTGGCTATTGTGCCCTTTGTTGCCGTTTTGAAGAGCTTGAAACCAGTAATCTCGAATTTGGTCACCTTACTATCTTTTGTAACAGACGCCTTGGCAAACTGTCGGAACAACCACACTTTGGTGCTGCGGCTAAGCAGGTCGTCCACCTTTACGCTTCCCCAACAAACGGGAGCGGTGAGGTTGGGGTTGCCGTCGCGTGTTGCGTTGTACAGGTTGTTCTTGCCATCAGCATCCTTGGCGTCGCTCTCTGATATGTCGGTGTTGGCTACAATATGTAGCGTTGCCGCTCCTTCCATAACCTTAACCTTCACCTTGCAGGTGCCGTCCTCATTCGGCTTGATGTCCGAACCCGTGATATTGCTCATGCCGAGATAATTGTCTTCTGCATCGTAGCACAATACGCAGAGTTTGTTGATTTGCTGCTCGGTTGCTCGTGTCGCCACTGTATTCTTGGTGAAATTAGGCAACTTAAGAGTCAGCACAACTCCATCGGACGGCAAGTCTGGTGTGTCGCCTCCTACAATGTCTCTGATGTCGCTGCAAGCAGCCAACACCACAGACAAGAGCATGAAGAACCAAATTGTCAATTTCTTGATATACATATCGTTGTCTTTTAATTGTTACTTTTTAAAAGGGAGCTCCCTTCTTCCACGTCTTTGTGTCCGTATCGAAACTGCCTTCCACAACATAACGCTTGCCGTTCTTCTTGGTTGAGGGATAGTTATCACCGTCGAACAGTGTAGTATGAATCTCATCACCATTTACCTTAAGCTTCAGAATCTTATCGTACTCTCCTAATGGGGCTTTGAGGTGGAGTATGGTCTTGTACCAAGTATTACCATCTTTATCTTTCTTGGGGCATTCTGTGCACTTAAACTCGTTTTCGACATCAGGTTTGTCGCTCTTCATTTTGAATTTTGTGCTTCCACCACCATTTGCAACTCCATAATCAACATACCAACCATATATTTCATGTCTTTTGGTATAAATGGTATATTCCACGTCTACAACGGTAGGTTTCACGTCATAAACTCTGTAATATGGATCACATGTCGGGTCGTACAGATACCAGCCTTCATTGTCCTCATAGTTGAAGAGTGTGATGCCAGGGTCGTTGTGATGGGTGAAACGATGCGACTGGAAACCCACGGCGAGGAATGTACCATTGCTGAAAATCAGCAGGGTCTGTCCTGGCTTTATCATCTTTTTAGCAGTAGTCTGTGCCTGTCCCTTATTGTTGTTTCCTTCAGACTCAGCATTATGCGCTATTTTGTAATAGTACCAACCAGGGTTGTTATTGTCAGCCTCCATCGAGTGACCTGGCCACCCTCCGGTGAAATACCATTCTGCGACATTCTCGTCCTTAGTACCATCAGCCTTTGTCTCACCTATCTGTGTGTAGATGTAGACCTTGTGATAGTCCACGTGCGACGAACGGTCTGTACCCCAGTTAGCACCTGCTTGCACCCACCATCCATCTCGCCAGTTGTTGTTTTCTTTAGAATCATTGTAGGCTTCTTCATCAAGCATTTCAGAATGTTCGAATTGTTCAAGGGTACTTGCGTTTAAAGCCCACGCCAAGTCGTTTATGGCTCGCATATAGATACGATAAGGACCTACTGGCGGACGCACCGTCACACGTATCTCTTGCTCAATGTGTTTCTTTGTACCGTCTACACCTATCGACTTTACATTAAACGTATGTGTGGTTGTTGTCTGAGGGTCGGTTTTTGCAAAAATTGTGAATGTACCATCTGCCTTATTGGTGTTTTCACACTTGATGTTTATTGTCGACTGAGCATACGAAACATCATGTCCGCCACCAGAAACCGTCCAGCCATCAGGGAACTGAATGCCACCAAGGTTGGTAGTGAACTTCACCACCTTTGTCAATTCGGGTGAATTTTCAGCATCATACTGTATTACAATATCCACAGGGTCAACCGTGAAGTATGGTGTAACGTCGTACGATACATCAAGATATTTCTTTATGTTGCCAGCCTTTATCCATACCTTGGCAGTACCTGTAAGAGCTTTAGCTGCTGTAAAGTCGGCTACCGAGAGATCTGGATTTATACTGAATCTTATACGATGAGTTGCAATATCATTAGTTGCGACAATAACGGGGGACTTTCCTGCTGAAATCTTTTCAATCTCCGTATCACATCCGAACTTAATGTCGCCATTCGTTACATTTGTCAGATAGTCGATGAATGCTACTTTTTGCGATCCTACCTCTGCCTTTGTGCTTGATACCCAAAGCGTAGTATGGTTGAGGTCTGCATCTATAGTTGCCATCTGCCAATCCTTTACACCCACCACACAATCGAGGTCGATGTTGCCCAGACTCTTTATGCGTCCTACAATCTCGTAATATGTGCCGCGTGGGAAAGTTGGAACTTCAGATGTTGAGGTCTCGTCCTTACGATGACCAAGATTGATGTTATAGCTGTTAGCGATAGCAGAACCTCCTACAGCACCACCTACCTTCAATGCCGACTGCTGCGAAGCCTTAGCCACATAGCGCTCGGGCAGATAGTAGGTGGCACGGAAGAGCCACTTCTCCTTTGGGTTTGCAGGTGCAGCTGCGCCCTCACCTTTCACTTTGATAATGTCCTCGTTGTTGACATTGGCATTGGCTGGGGTTTCTGTCCACGAAGTATAGTAAGAGCCACTACCCGTATGTGACGTAGCATCGTACAATGTCGGCTCGATGCCCTTGGCATAGTCGTCGCTTACATCGGGGTTAGTGAACTTGCCGTCCCACAACAGACTGGTCTGTGGCGAGAGTCGCTTGCCCATAATGTCGGTAATCTGCAGTCCGTTAGACTTCAACGCTGCATTCATGTCAGCGTCTTCGGGATTGTATATAAGGTTAAGGCACACCTTTACACAGGTGAATCGCAGATTAGCCATCACGGTCTGAGGAGTCGTGTCCGTATTCTTTATGGTAATTGTTCCGTCGACAGTAGAGCCGTCAGCTGCCTTTGTGTCAGGCTCGTATATCATAGGGATGTTATTGGCTACGGGCATGCCGGGCTTTGACACCGGGGTGTAACCCAACACCACTTTCTTCAAATCGTCTTCAGTTGTTATGCCATTGACATCGAGCACATCCTTCATGTTTGCCACTACGTACACACGATAGGTGCCGGGCTTGATCTGCAACTTATAAGAAGCAACTTTCTCATTGAGCATGTTGCTTGCCTCAGGCGATGGAAGTTCCTGCGAAAGGAATGTTCCGTTGCCGTCAACGGGGAAGGCATAAAGATGCAGGTCGTTGATGTTGCACTCCTCTACAGAGGCATTGTATGTAGGGTTGCTTGGGTCGAGACTGCTCGTAACCTCATCGCCTTCACGGGTTACCGGTACATAGACACACAGATTGCCCTCAGACGGTGCTGGTGTGTTGTATACGTCGGCATCATCTGTGCATGCTACCAGCAACAACAGGGCAGCAACAGAAAGGAGTATGTCTGCAAGTCGTTTCATTTATTTATGTTGTTATTAGGTTTCTATGTATTTTAGTTAAGAAGTCGCTGATAGTTGAAGGGGAGAAAACTATAAGCTTATGTGTTGTATGCGCTTTGCCCAGTCGAGCACACCAACAGAAAGGTTCAGGTATTGCCACTCGGTGCCGATAAGGAAGAAGTCGAGGCGATAGTCATACTCGCGGTCGAGATATTCCTGGATGCCGTAGTTCTGGGCGGCATAGGCATCGCGTCCCTGCTGGAGGATGTCGGGCAGGTTGATAAGAGCGACGGTCTTGCCCGACACCTTATTATATATATGTAGCATGGCGTTGCGATCGTTCTCCTCAGGAGAATAATACACGAGTCGCGAGAGCATCAGTCCGGCATGAGCCGTACGTTCCTTCACGTTGCCCGAAGCATCGCGGAAGTCGGTGGTCCATGTACGGAAAGGCGTATAGCGAAGCTTGGTGTCGCGAGCCAAAGAGTTGTCATAGTTGATGTGGCCGTTGTCGGCTATCACCTCGTAGCCGAAGTCGTCGGCAGAGATTTTGTCAGGTGCGTCAATCTGATGCAGTGAGATGGTGAGCTGCTTGGTATCGCGCACCAAAGAGATGGTGTCGTGGGTGGCTTCCATGTCGCGCACGGCTGTAAGGTGCTGCGAGCGGCCTATCCACAGCGTGTCGAGCGGAGCCGAACAGTCGACGTCAGCCGTTTCGCCCGCCTCATTGCGGTCTAACACGGCACAGAACTTTGTCATGTCCTCGCCGTCGGCTGGGGCATGAATGCGAAACTTGGCGCCCTTGGTGGCAAGCGCGTCTTCGTAACGCTTCTGCTTGGCAATGGCGAGAAACTGGTATTCACCGGGCTGCAAGTCAAGGTGTACGGCAAAGTCATGGCGGCGGATGGGAGCGTCGGTGTCTGTGTTGTAGGCGTCCTGACGCATGAGATACTTGCCGTCCTTGTCGTACACCATGACAACAACGCCTCCAGCATGATAGTTGAAGAGGTCGGCACGCTGCGTGTTATAGTCGTAGCGGAAGTGCAGGTAAACGCCATTGTCGCATGGCTCAAGGTCGTCGTGCATCAGCGAGCAAGAAGCCAGCAAGGGTGCAAAGGCGAGTAATGAGCATAAAGATTTAACCAGTCCGTGAAACATAATGTTTGCCGTTAAATTAATTAGAGTTGTTGGTAAATAATGTAAATATTCAAAATGAAGGTATCAAAGGAAGTACGGCTGCATGGGCCGTACCTCCTAAGATATTAGGGTTCTTGCGGTCCTAAATATAGGACGGGCAATATTGATTAGAGCTCGATGCTCTGGCTGCGCTTAGCCCAGTCAAGGATCTTAACCTCAACGTTGATGTACTTGGTATCCTCGTCGTCTGGAGTCTCAGGATTAACCACTGGAACGTCAGGATAACCAGGACCACTAACGCTATGTACAGAAAGCTCATACCAGTTGTTACGGAGAACACCGTAGCGACCAAGCCAGTTGATGTTGTTGCTGTCGTATGTTTTATTACCGGCTACCCACTTAGTAAGGTAATCGCCGAAGTGCTTTACACGTGCGATGTAGTAAGAAACGCCACCCGCGAAAGTAGACAAACCAACAGCTGCTTCTGATGTTGTAGCTTTCTTGAAGCCGAGCTTTGCATTGATCTTATCAACATCGTCAGGAGTAAGAGCTGGTCCTCCAACATGAGTAACATTAGCAGCGGCAACAAAATGA
>OLWU01000141.1_pt1 | contig 16019 bp, 9 predicted proteins | sample 1673351 | NCBI WGS metagenome assembly OLWU01 (sample SAMEA103958109, study PRJEB25191) | human gut metagenome | biome: human-associated habitat [ENVO:00009003]; feature: intestine environment [ENVO:2100002]; material: feces | place: Germany | collected 2013/2015
ATCTCAAGACGGCTCGCCGAGGCGTGCGAGGTGGCGGCGTTCGACAAGGTGAAGAAACTTAAATACGAGATCGACAAGATGAACGAGAGGGACATTCTGGCGCAGCGCGTATTCGCCGAGCGCAAGGGCTTCGAGAAAGGCTATGCCGACGGAGAGGCCAAAGGAATCGCAGATGGCATGGCCCAAGGTATGGCCCAAGGTAAGGCTGAAGGTAAGGCTGAAGGAATAACCGAAGGTAAGACCGAAGTAGCCAAGGCCATGCTTGAAATCGGTATGCCGATAGGGCAGATCCTACAGTTGACCGGGCTTACCGAGAAACAGGTAAAGGCATTAAGGTAATGACCCGAAAAACAAGGCGACCGGGATCTCCGGTCGTCTTGCATTAAGTAAGCTGGTTTAAAGTTAAAGAGGGTTACCTTGCGAAATACATGCTCTCTTCATTGCTTCCGTTGTAGTTCGCCTGATAGACCACATCGTAACTGCCAGAGATTGTGGAGTTGTCAGCTGATGTTGCCTTGGCGATCGAAACACCACAGATGTAGTATTTTCCGTTGCTGGTCTTCTGACCGGCACCGAAGTACTGGTACTTCAAGGTTTTGAAGTTGTCCTTCGCTGTAAACCAAAGCCAATCATAGTTGGTCTCGGAGAAATCCTTAGGAGCGAAGTTGTAGTTGCCCCAACCGTTTCCTCCCGAGCACTCAGGCAAGTAAACGCAGAACTTACCGCCACTTAGCGACTGAGACTTGCGGCGGTCAAGGAACAGACCCACCTTGGCTGTCTTGTTCTTGTAGTCAATCTCGACGCATGCGTCAAGGATCGAGTCGAGGTAAAGTCCCTTGACACCCACGTTGTTGACATGCTCCGCACCATTGGCGTCCGCCAAAGTCTCCCCGTTGAGAGGATTGCCGAATGTCACCGTTGTCTTGTCAGCGTCCACGTTTCCCTTACCCAAAGTCTTGTTTGGATCAAAGAGTTTGGAATATAACGTCCAGGAACCCTTGAAATCGGCAGGAGAAAGCTGAGTCACGGTGATCCTTGAGCCGGTGGTAAACTCGATTGTTGCGGTACGAGGACTTCCTGTAGTGTTCTCCGTCCAACGAACGACACCGTCCTTGTAGGTAAGCCATCCCTTGTCAACCGATGCATCGCCTCCAATAATAGGACGATAGCCAGCCTTGTCGTTCTTCCACAATTCGAGTTGCTCAGGCTCGGTAGGCACACGTGCCTCGACCTTGACCTTGCAGGATGCCGTCTTCCCACCGTCGGTTGTCGTGACTGTCACCACAGCCTCTCCTGTCGCCTGTCCGGTAACAACGCCGTTCTTGTCAACAGTTGCGATGTCCTTGTCCGACGTAGACCATGTCACAGACTGGTCAGTGGCGTCGGAAGGATTGACTATGGCCACCAATGTGGCTGTCTCATTTTCATAGACAGTGATCTCCGCCTTGTCAAAAGACACACTCTGAACAGGCTTAGGATTGACAATGATCTCACTGGTTGCCTTAAAACCACCATCGTCAGTGGTGACGGTGATGGTAGTGGAACCAGGAGACAGAGCCACAACTCTACCAAAGTTGTCAACAGACGCGACCTTTGCATCGGAAGACGCCCATTTGAAGTACTTGCTGGTCGCATTATTTGGCGCTACGGTCGCTGTCAATTCCGTATGCTCACCGGCTGTCAGAGTGACCTTGGCCGGACTTATTGAGACACTCTCGGCCTTTACGAAACTTTCCTCATCCTTACATGACGAGACGAATGCCATCGCAAAAACTGAAAGAACGCCCAATATCAATAATTTTGCTTTCATATTCATAATTCATTAATAATTCCATGATTAGTCTGCCCAATGAGTGTTGGTAGTGGTCTCGGATCTTGGAATCGAAAGAACCATCTCATCAACCGACAATGTGCCTGTCCTGTAGTGGTTGTTTGATCCCGTGCGGTTGACACTGATGTTCCAACGCTTGTTGTTGTAGAATTCACGTCCACCTTCGCACCACATCTCGATGCGGGTCTGAAGCTGGACCATCTGGAGTGCGGACATCCCCGACATCCCGCTGTAGTTATCACAGGTGAGAGTCGGCTTGCCGGCTTTGGTACGGGCGGCGAGCAACTTGTTGAGAACCTCTTTGGCCTTAGCATCCTGTCCACTCTGGGCATAGGCCTCGGCAAGCATCAGATAGGCCTCGGAAGAACGGAAGATGTAGTTGTCACAAATGATCTGATGGTCACGCACGGTCACACCCTTAGCGAAAGTCGCGGCGAATTTCATACTTGAATATTCAGGAATCTGCTGCTCCAGAGTCTTCCCATCCGAATCAAGGATGTACTTGTAGTTGGCTGTGGATGTGGTGAATATGTCCTTTCGGAAATCATTCGCGTCAATCTTGTCATAGAGCCTTGAGTCAATCCGAGGCGGCTCTCCACTCGAACCGGCCACACCATTGGCGAATATGTTGAAGAATGACGATGTGTAGGTGTTCGAGCCAGCGCCACTGATGAATCCCATCAAGGCCTCAGGGTTGGCGGCCACGACAAGGAAGGCGTTATCCTCAGACTTGCAGTCCTTGGTTCCATCGCAATAGGCCTTGAAATCCGCATCCTTCGCACCGTAGTTCGCCTCCTTGATGAAATTAGGGAACTTGCTGACAATCTCAGACGCAGCCTTGATACAAGTGTCCCAATCCCCGGACCACAGAGCGGCACGAGCAAGAAGGAACTGAGCCACGCCACGGTCAACATCCTTAGGCTCTGTCGTATAGCCCATTTCCGCAAGATCCTCGACAGCCTCGGTAAGATCCTCAAGGATGAACTTGTAGGTGTCCGTGGCGGAAGAGATAGGCGCAGGATCGTTTGTACCGTAAGACTTATATATAGGCATTCCCTTTCCGTCCTTACCACCATTGGTGTAAGCCGGCTGGAAGCGCTCCATAAGTTGCATGTAGGCGTACGCGCGGACCGCAAGAGCCTGTCCACGATACTTTCTGGCATTAGCTCCGGCTTTAGCCGCCTCTGGCGTGAGGTAGAGGAGAGCCTTGTTGGCTCCCGTCAGCATGCTGGCGCTAAGAGCGTAATAAGGGTAGGTGTTGTCAGTGAGGTTGAAGGTCTTGATGAGCTCATAAGCTGTCTCATGCCCACTGGACGCCGTCACGGCGGTTCCAGGTATGACATCGTTGCCTCTTAGGCTCATCAGGTAGTCCTGGTCAATCTGCGAGTTGAGAGGATAGGACGAATAACCTGTCCATGTCTGACCTGAGATGTTGAAGAAATTCTCAAGCCCTGTGCCGACAAGATTAATAATCAAGTTCTTGGCACTCTCATCTCCTTCTTCAAGAATCTTCTGAATCTGCTCGTCCGTGATGTTGTTAGGAGGAGCGACATCCAGAGACTTGCATGAGCTCAGGGAGAAGGCGGCCAGCAAGGCGACCGCTATGTAATTTATGTACTTTTTCATAATTAACATTTTCTTAAGAAATTAAAAGTCCAGGTTTATTCCGATAGTGTAGGTACGCATATTCGGGAATGTGTAGCTGTCCACATCGTTATAGCCACCGGAAGCGGACATTGTAGGATCTATGGCCTTCGCCGCCGAGAGGATGAACAGATTGTCAGAAGAAGCGAACACCTTGATGTTGCTTACGACCTTGTCGATGCGAAGCTTGTTGAGAAGCGACTTGGAGACATTGTAGCCCAAAGTAAGGTTCTTCAGACGGAGGTACGAGGCACTGAAAAGGCTCTCGTCGGTGAAGCTCCAATTGCCGCCATTGGCGGAAGTACCGCTGAAATAAGAGTTCTCTCCGGCAGGGTACCACTGCATAGGGAAGCCGGCTCCCGTGTTGTTCGGTGTCCAGGTGTTACCCTTCACATCCTTGGAGACAAACATCATCCTATACATCTGGGCGTCAACCACATTATAGAGGTACTCCGCATAGTTGCGGCTGAAGAACTTTCCTCCGATCTGATAGGCGAACTGTGCGTTCACGTAGAAGTTCTTGTAGGAGAAACTGGTGTTGAAACCACCTTGGAATGTAGGGATAGCGCTGCCGACCTCGTACTTGGAAGCATTGGCGTAATTGGTTGTCTTCACGCTGCCGCCGACCTCGGTGTCCTTATACTTACCTGCCGCGTGGTCAGCTTCGGTGACCCTATGGAAGTACATAGGAAGACCGCTGCTCTGATCGATTCCGGCATATTTGTACATGTAGAGATTGAACCAGTCCCGACCGATGCCTCTGAGATAAACATTGGCATTTTGCTGGGAGCCTCCGGCGGAAGCCCAAGAGCCTTGGTTGTCTTCCCATGTTCCATCAGGAAGTCCCTCGGCGTGGGCAGGGATGGCATCATCAGGAAGGTCGGTTAGTTTGGTGGTGTAGTGAGTGATGTTGAACGCCACGTTCCAGCGGATGTCCTTGGTTCTGATGATGTCGGCGTTGATGTCAAGCTCAACACCACGGTTTGTCAACTCTGCGATGTTGCGAGGCAGCGTTGTCTGTCCCATTGCAAGATATGAAACCGGCTGATTGAATTGAGAGTTGCCAGTGACACGGTTGTACCAGTCAAAGGTGAGGTCAATCCTGTTGAAGAGGGTAAGATCAAGACCCACGTCAAAAGTTTTGGTCTCTTCCCAAGTGAGCTGCGTGTTCACGAGACCTCCCATAGAAAGCTTGTAGCTGTCACCGGTTGGTCTGCCGGTACCATTGTTCGTTGTCTGGTAGGTAGTGCTGTAACCCCAGGTTCTATAAGTCTGGTAGCGGCCGATGCCGTTCTGGTTACCGATCACACCGTAGCTGGCGCGGAGCTTACCATTATTTAGCCAGCTGTCCCTGAGATCCTGCATGAACGATTCCTCAGTGAAGCGCCAACCGGCACCCACAGACCAGAATGTTCCCCATCTGTTCTCTTTTCTGAACTTGGATGAGCCATCACGGCGGACGGATCCTGAAACATAGTACTTGTCAGCGAATATGTAGTTGGCGCGTCCGAGCCATGATCTCATTCTTTCTATGTCATGACCATAACCTGGAGTCGGAGCGCTTCCGGCACCATAGTAGCGTCCCACAAAGTTGCCGGCCGCCAGGAATCCAGGTATGAACTCATCCGCGGATCCCCAGTTCACAGTCTGCTGCTCCCAATCACTGTCTTCGAACAACGCCATCGCATCAACGTGATGTTTTCCAAAGTCCTGATTGTATGTGAGCCGGTGCTGTAGATTCATCACCTCGATGTCGTTCATCCTCTTGCCGAAATATCCACCGATGCTTGCGGCGCGACCGGTCGTTCCATTGTAGTAGACGGTCGTTGTCCGGTTGATCTTGTCGTAGGCGAAGTCTGTCCTGAAAGTGAAGTGATCCAGAAAAGGAATCTCGATGTAGGTACGGGTGTTCAGAGTAGAGGTAAGATCCTCACGGATGTCGTTGTCCATCGCATACATGATGTCCGTTGATCCGTAGTTGTTACCCGTCTGTCCGAGAGGAGAATAGGTCGAGTTGTAGAGATAGTTGCGTACTTTGTCCCCATTCTTGTCATAGATGTAGTTACCTTCGGCATCGTGAGCGTAGAAAGGCACGATCGGTGTGTGACCATTGACATAACGAGTGATGTTACCCTGATTGGAACCGGAGTTACGCGCGGCCCAGTAAGTACCCTGATAGTTTGTCCTCGAACGGGTGTAGCCCACATTCGCACCAACCTTCAGCCACTTAAAGAGGTTGACGTTGATGTTGGCGCGGCCCGTGATGCGCTCGAACCTTGAATTAGGAACATAGGAAGGATCTGTAAGATAACCCAAAGAAAGGTAGTGATCCTCCTTGTCCGATCCACCGCTTGCGGAAAGATCGTACTGCTGACGGAAGCCGGTCTTAAGAAGAGCGTCGGCATAGGTGTCGTCGTAAAGAAGGGAAGCGTTAGGGTTGATCTTGCCGTCTGTACCGACGAGATACGCACCTGTCATTGTCGAACTCGCGGAAGAACCTGTGCCGTCAGGAGTGTAAGTTGCTCCAGGCACATTGTAAGCCATGTAGTTACCCAACATATTACGTCCGAAGCTATCGTTCAGGCCAATGTAGTTGAACAAGTGCTGGCTAGCAAACTCTGCGGCGGCATCGTGAGACACATTAGGATTGCCGATGTTGGTGTAATACTCCCCAGTCTCCTTGTTGAGTGCCGGACCGGCGCCATTTACACCATAGCGATAGGAGTTATAGATCGACTGCCAGAGATATTCATAGATTCCAGCGGCATTGTCAACCTGCCCTACCTTGTAGGAACCGACGGTGTTCCAGCCAGCGCGTGCCTGGAAACTGATTTTTGTCCTGCCACTGTCACCTCTCTTGGTGGTCACGAGGATGACACCGTTGGCTCCGCGTGATCCGTAGATGGCCGTTGAGGCGGCATCCTTGAGGACGGTGATGGAAGCGATGTCTTCCTGATTCATGTTTGACAGAGGGTTGTCTCCCTGGGCAGGAACACCATCGATGATCACGAGGGCGTTGGAAGCCCCGACATTGGTGGAGCCGAGACCGCGGACACGAAGACCAGCGTCGTTACCAGGCTGACCGTCAACAGAAGCATACACGATTCCAGGAACGGCACCTTCCAATGCCTTGGTCGCCGAAGAACTGTTCTGCGAAGCGATCAGTTTGTTGTCAATCTGCGTAAGGGATCCTGTGAGATCCTTGCGCTTGGCAGTACCATAACCGACGATGACAACCTCGTTGAGAAAATCAGCATCGCTCTTGAGAACCACATTGACCACAGAAGACGATCCGAGCCGTACTTCCTGAGATGTGTAACCAATGCTTGAGAAAACGAGGATAGCTCCCTTTCTGACATCTGTCAGACTGTAGTTACCATCCAAGTCTGTCATTGTGCCGGTCGTGGTGCCCTTTATGAGGACATTAGCGCCGACACAAGGCTCCCCAGCCTCGTCCGTGACCTTTCCGGACACGGCGGACTGGGCGAACGCCTGCACCCCAATAAGCAGAAGCGCAAGCAAAGCTGTGAAAAAACGTTTACCCATAAACTGTTATTTTAAAAATAATGGTTTTCTAAACGCGGGGTTTAGTTATATGTAATATATAAGGGATAATAATTATTGGCATTAGTGCATTATGCAATAGTTGTTAATTCGTTAAAAACATTGCAAAAATAGAGTATCGATTTTGAATTTTATGGTAATATTTGACAAAAACACTTCGAAAAATGACCGACGCAATCCTTTTCGCAAGTGAATGACGTTTCGCGCTATCTGTTTTGGCACGCATCAAGAGGCCTTGTTTCCTGTGTGGATTGTGTTTGCTTTATTCATCGGAAATCAGTTTCTTTGTGTGGCATAAACGAAATAACGAAAGATGCCGGAGTCGTTATAAAAAATAATCAAAAAAACATCGTGCGGACAATCGCTCTGACTTTCGCCTGTTCTGTCTGCGCGACTATAGCAAGAAGCGCAAGCAGAGTCGTAATTAATCGTTTACCCATAAACTTTATTTAATAATGGTTTTGTTAATCCCCGCGTTTAGTAAAACATCAAGGTGATATTTTCCGCATAAATGCTCGCTAACATGGCTTTTAAGAGAGGGACAGACAGGAAGCAGACGGTGCTTTTCCCTGAGAGTCTGGACGAGTATGTCGCCGCGGACAGCCCGGTGCGGCTGATTGACGCCTTCGCCGACAGTCTTGACATGATCGCCCTTGGATTCCACAGAGTCGAACCAGATGACATTGGAGCAGATGATCGCCAAGGCACACGAAGGGTACTTCGTCAGGGACGCCGGGCGAAACCTGGTCATCTGCCCGCAGGGCGAGACACTACGGACGATGGGCGAGCTGGTGGCCGGGATGGCAGAATGATGGTGCGGAAGCCCCGCTCGCGGGCCTGATGACACTGCCGGACGGACTCAACCCGCCGAGAATCGAGAATTTGGAAGCCACAACTATATTACGACAACCCTCCAGATATTGCAATGTCAGGAACTTTAAAAGCGACTTTTCAGACAGTCTGGGGGAGGGTATGACATGAATAAGGATGGCGAGCTTTCGTATGGTCTACCAAGGCACGATAACCTAAAAGTGAGACATTAAAATATGACCTATTCCTTCAAGTTCGAGAAGAAGCTCCGGACGACAGATGTCGGCTATGAGGAAATGGGTGGGAATGTCCCTGAAATGGGCTTTGAATATATTTTGAATGACTTCCATATCCTGTGGGCGGCGCACATAGACGCGCAGCAGATCAAAACGGAAGTTGACGCAGTCTTTGGAAATGTTGGAAGGCGCGACCAGATGCTCTACAACATCAATCGCCTCCTTGGCCTGCACACGGGCATCATCGGAGAACTCGCTGTTCTCTCCCTTTATCGCCGCCGTACCGGAGACAAAGACGATGTTCCCAAGAAGTCTGCCTCTCTCGAATTTAGGTGTGGTGCGGACGGCCTCCTTGCCAGATGCCAAAACTTCCCCCGAATATTTATGTGCGGGAATCTGCAAAGGATTGTCAATCGGCTTGCCAACTCCTTTGAAGCCTTTTATGGCATAGACAACGACCATAACTCCACCGGAGTCACAACCGATGCCCGTCGCCGCAGGATAGCCGTTTGACCATTCGGTTGTCTCATAGAAATCCGACCTTGCGTCATTGAACAACTGGTAGTTCTGAATACCATCATTAACGGCAGTGATGTGGCTGATATAGTTCCACTGCCGGACGATGTCCGAAACTGCGAACGATTCTGATTCAAGAATATTCCTGAGTCTGCCGAACACTTTGGCGGATTGTTCCCCGATGTCTCCGGCAGACGGAAAATGTATCCCTTGCGTCAGCAGTTCCTCACAGCCATCCGAGCAAAGGACAAAATAATCCTCATCTCTCTCGACTTTTGGCGTGCCCTTAATGTAAAGGATTTCCGCGACAAGCCTCTCGCCCATCGGTTTCTGTGACACATAACTCACAAGTGGACAATCTTTTAAAACGGAGGAGGTAGCGGATTGAAGAATATGATTATTCAGAAGGTAGGTGTCTTCGTCCGATGCCTCAAAGAAATAGGTAATGCTGGCGATAATATATTCATAGCCAATCCTTTCGAGAATGTCGGCACATTGCCTTTCCAATGCTCCGTCAACCGTGGAGGTGATTATTTCCGTGAATTTCTCCGTCATAAAAAAAGTTGCAGATCCGAGTGCAAATTTCGACATTTCTCTTGATATTCGAAATTCCAATTAGTGAGTATCACCGGAAAAGTTCGAGGCAAATTTATTATTGCATTGAAAATCAATAAAGTCATGAAGAATAAAGATTACAGGATGTGATCGACGGCCGCGGTCCGGCCCTTCTGGACGACATCGCCGGTCAGGTGAGGATGAGGCATATCCCCGAGGATGCGACCGTTCCGACCCTCGTCTATCTCAAGGACTAAGACTCAATAGATCTCGACACTAATGAGTCCTATGTCATTAAGCGTGTTTTGGAATTTTGCCAAATGAATGACTGGTACCAACTTGTATCAAGGTACGGACTTGAAAGGATTGTGAGGGTCTCCCAGAGACTAAGAAACTGTTTTGAATTGTTTGTTTGAAGGTTTGAGAGTGAAAAACTTCAGTTTCGACCGCTTCTTCCAAGGAAGATAGCGGTGCTATCTGACTGAAGAAGCGGGAAGAAAATGAAGATTTTTCACCTCAAAGAACATTTCAAACAATTCAAAACAGCTTCTAAGGACATTGCCGCTATGAAACTATCCGCAATCACCAACAGGGGCACAAAAAAAGGATTTCATTGATCATAGAAGGAATCTTTTATATTCCATTTCAACCATGTAAGTAATTATGCCAAAAATGAAAGGACTTGCGAATGAAAAAACTTGTATCTTTGTCTAAATATATTAAAACCACAACGACGAATGAAGAAAATTCTGCTTGCCGTCGCCTGCTGCGCGATGACTCTTCTCGCCCAGGCGAATCCGACGCACAAAGTGAAGATCAACGATGGCCTCACGGTCAGTGTCGAGGCCTGCTCCGAGAGCATATTCAGGATCAAGGTGTCCCCCCGGAAGGATTTCACCGAGTCGCTGATGGAGCGCTACGAGCTCATCAAGACCGACTGGAGTGATGTGAAGACCGACATTTCCGACAAGGGAGGAGTCTGGACGCTGAAGACTCCGGAATATTCATTGGCCATCAACAAGAAGACGGGAGTGATGACCGTGAAGGATGCCAAAGGCGGGAAGGTGATCCGTGAGGTTAGGTTCCTGCCTGAGAAGGAAGGGCTCTGCGGCGAGATGAGGTCATTCATCAACGAGAAATACGCCGATCTGAAGGTCGCTGACAACGGCGGAGGCATCATCGGCGACGACAACGGGAAATTCGGAGAGGTTGACAAGCACGAGATTCCGGCTGCGGACGCGGTCAGCATCCTCAGCATCAGCATGGAGGACGGCGAGCGCTTCTACGGCGGCGGCAGCACCAGCCGCGACCACATCCAGCACAGGGGCGAATTCCTCCGGATGTGGACGACTTACCAGCAGACCGAGATACCGATGCCGTTCATGATGAGCTCGCGCGGCTGGGGCGTTTACAACAACTCGACCCGCAAAAGCTTCTTCGACATCGGTAACCAGCAGAAGAGCAAGTTCAACATTATCAACACCTTCGACGAGGCAGACTTCTTCCTGATGATGGGCAAGGACATGCCTGCAATCCTTAATGAATATACCCTCGTCACGGGCCGTACCTATGTCCTGCCGAAATGGGCCTACGGACTCTGCTTCGGACCGAACATGCGCGAGGAGCAGTTCGACATCCTCAACGACGCGGTGCGCTTCCGCCAGTTCGACGTGCCTTGCGACGTGTTCTGGCTTGAGCCTCAGTGGATGGAGAAGCGCTACGACTTCTCGACCAAGAAGAAATGGAACTACGACAGGTTCTCTCCGGAACCTTACTGGCTTCAGGATCAGTACCCTAAGACAATGCACAACCGCCTCTTCATCGGCAAGCTGCGCTCCATGGGCTTCCACCTCGGACTCTGGCTCTGCGAGGAGTATGACCTCAGCATCCAGGAGGAGGACATCATCGCCGAGCGCACGGGCGGCAAGCTTTCCGGCCAGGAGCATTGGATGGATCACCTGACCGTGTTCATGGATCAGGGTGTTGAGGGATTCAAGCTGGATCCTGCCCGAACGATCGACAACCACACGAACTGGGAATATTACAACGGACGCACCGACAAGGAGATGCACAACCTCAACCAGGTTCTTCTCCCGAAGCAGATGCGCGAGCTTGGCCGCAAGTACAACGGTAAGCGCACATGGCATCACTACTGCGGAGGCTGGTCCGGGACACAGCACTGGACAGCTTCGACCTCCGGCGACAACGGCGGCGGCAAAACCGCTCTGTACGACCAGCTCAACCTTGGTATGAGCGGGTTCCTGAACACTTCCTGCGACGTGATGAGCGTTCCGCGCGAGCTTGAGATGCAGGGACTCCATTTCGGTCTCTTCCTGCCTTGGGTGCAGATCAACAGCTGGTTCTCAATGATGCATCCGTTCTACTACGCCAAGGAGGAGCAGGACATCTACCGTTTCTACGTAAAGCTGAGATATTCATTGGCTCCGTACATCTACTCGATGGCGCTTGAGGCGGCGCAGAACGGTATGCCGATCGTGCGTTCGATGCCGCTGTGCTTCCCGGACGACCGCAACTGCGACGACATGACCTACCAGTACATGTTCGGTGACAATTTCTGCGTGGGTATATTCACAAACGAGATTTATTTGCCGAAGGGGACCTGGACGGACGCCTGGAGCGGCGAGAAGATTGTCAGCAAGGGGGAGACCTTCACCCGTGAATATCCTTCCGACCGCGCCGGACTGCTCTTCATCCGCGAAGGGGCGATCATCCCGACACAGCCTGATGTTGAATATCTTGGCGCGCGTCCGTTCGACCGCGTCATCCTGAAGGTCTATCCTCACGGGGACAGCGCGTACACGATGCTTGACGATGACGGAGAGTCTTATGAATATGAGAACGGCGGTGTCGCCTCGACGCTGTTCGAGTCGCATGAGAGGGATGGCGGTGTAGAGGTTGTTGTGAACCCGGTTCAGGGATCGTTCAAGGGAATGCCTTCGGAGCGGGAATATTCCTTCCGCATCCAGAGGGATTCGCGTCCGGCTTCGGTTTCGCTTAACGGCGCCGCCGTTCAGGATTGGACCTACGAGGACGGAATGGTCTGTCTGTCAGCGGGGAAGATTGGCGTCGGAGAGAAGGTTGTTGTCTCTGTTAGATAGTTTGATTTTTGCAACTTTACTATAGTTGGCTATTGCCGCTTTATAACAGTTAGGTTTTGCCGCGAGGCGCATACTTCCGAGGAACCTGCGCTTCGCGCCCTGTCCGGGTGAATGATCCCTCGGGGGAAGCGCCTCGCGGCAAAAAGAGTTTATTATTGAATATGAAAAGAATCGCGATAGTATTAGGACTTGCTGCGGTGGTGATGTCGTGCGCCAGAAAAGACTGGCGGGACGCTTCGCTTACGGCGGAGGAAAGGGCATCGTTGCTGCTGAAGGAGATGACCCTTGAGGAAAAGGTCGGGCAGATGTGCCAGTATGTGGCGCCGTGCTATGTGGAGCCGGGGAAGGGATCGGCTCGCAAGAACATTGACGCTACCGACGAGAACCTGGGCAACAAGGATTTGTCCGATAAAGTCCGCAGAGGGGAAGTGGGAGCGTTCCTGCACGTGATGACTTCCACGGAGGCTGTGGCGCTTCAAAAGTTGGCTCAGGAGAGCCGGCTGGGGATTCCGCTGCTGCTGGGGATCGACGCGATCCACGGGAACGCGCTGATCGAAGGGTGCACGGTCTATCCTACGAACATCAACATGGCTTCCACTTTCAATCCGGAACTGATGGAGAAGATCGGAGAGGAAACCGCGCTTGAGATGCGTCAGAGGGGGTTGTTCTGGACATTCGCTCCTAATCTGGACATCGCCCGTGACGCCCGGTGGGGAAGGATGGGCGAGACGTTCGGCGAGGATGCGCTGCTGACTTCCGAGATGGGGAAATATGCCATCTGGGGATTTCAGGGGCGTGACGGGAAATATTCAGGAAATCACGTGGTGGCTTGCGCCAAGCATCTGATCGCGGGTGGCGAGCCGGCCGGTGGACTGAACGCAGCGCCGATGGACATCTCCGAGCGCAAGTTGCGTGAGCTTTATCTGCCTCCGTTTGTGGCGGCGATCCGTGACGCTAAAGTCGGGACGGTGATGGCGGCACATAACGAGATCAACGGGATTCCATGCCACGGTAACAAGTGGCTGCTCAATGATTTGCTTCGTGATGAATTGGGATTCGACGGATTCGTGGTCAGTGACTGGATGGACATTGAGAGGCTTCATTCCATGCATCATTGGGTACCGGACTCGACCGAGGCATTCGTGGTTTCCGTGGAATCGGGAATTGATATGCATATGCAGGGTGATAAATATTTCGAGGCTGTGGTCGCAGCCGTGAAATCCGGCAGGATTCCGGAGTCCCGTATCGACCAGGCCGCCGGCAAGATTCTGGCCGTGAAGTTCGCCCTTGGACTCTTCGAGCATCCTGTGCCGGAGATTCCTGAGGTCCTGGACGGTGCCGCCGAGCATCGTCAGACAGCCCTTGAGGCCGCTCGTCAGGGACTTGTGCTGCTGAAGAACGACGGGACGCTTCCGCTGAAGAATCCACGCCGGGTTTTCGTCGTCGGGCCGAACGCTGACAGCCAGACCATTCTCGGTGACTGGGCAGTGCCGCAATCAGACGATAATGTCATCACGGTTCTGGACGGTCTCAAGGCCGCTATGCCTAACGTCTCGATCGACACGCTATGTTTCGGTGGCAAGATCTCGAATGTCAATGCAAAAGGTGTCCAGATGGCCCGTTTCAAGGCATCCGCCGCTGACGTTAACATCGTAGTGGTCGGTGAGAATTCGCAGAGATATTCAGCTTTCGGTCGCACCTGCGGTGAGAACTGCGATCGTGACGACCTCAGCCTTCCGGGGATGCAGCAACAGCTTTTGGAGGCCGTCGTGGCTTCCGGCAAGCCGACCGTTGTCGTGCTGATGACCGGCAGGGCTCTCAGCGTTGGCTGGGCGAAAGACAACGCCAACGCCATTCTGAACGTCTGGGAGCCGGGCCAGATGGGTGGACAGGCTATCGCCGAAGTGCTGACCGGTCAGGTGAATCCTTCCGGCAAACTGCCTGTGACCGTGCCTCGCAACGTAGGGCAGGTCCAGACCGTTTACAACTACAAGCATTCGCAGTATTCCCGCCTGTTCGCCACCAACGAGACCGGAGCCCTTTGGCCATTCGGTTACGGATTGAGTTATAGCACGTTTGAATATTCAGACGCAACGCTCTCAAAATCAGAAATCGGAGTCTCCGAATCGCTCAAAGCCAGCGTGACCGTCACCAACAACGGCCCGTACGACGGCGATGATGTGGTTCAGCTCTACATCCGTGACGAATATGGTTCCGTGACCCGTCCGGTCAAGGAGCTGAAAGCATTCCGTCGCATCAGCCTCAAGAACGGTGAAAGCACCAAGGTCGAGTTCGACATCACACCTGAGATGCTCCAGTGCTGGGGTGTCTCCGAGAAGTGGTCCGTCGAACCGGGAGATTTCACCATCCTCCTCGGCTCCTCTTCATCAGACTCCGACCTCACTCCCCTGCCGCTGAAAGTTAAGTAATCAGACCAAGCGATCGGTTAACCACGCCCTCGCTTCGTCTGCCCCTTGCACTATCTCTTAAGGGAATCGCTTTATCCGGTGAAACGCCCTTTCACCGGATAAACTATTGTTATTGATCCGCTTGTCCGGCAGAACCCATATTTTGCCGGACGAAATGCAGATTTTGACCATTTTCTCCGGCAGGAAGGCTTCTCACCGGACAAACCACGGATTGCCTCTGGCATATTCTTTGGATAGGTTGGAGGCCTGACTGACTATCAATGAAATGAAAAAGTTACTTGTGGTGTTGGCGGTGATTTCGCTGACGGGAAGCGTGGCATCCGCTCAGAAGGTGCATTCTGACAATCAGGACATCCGGTTCACGGCTGGTGTGAGAATTCCGATTGAACATTCAAGGGCTAATTCAGGAGAGGTTATGAGCCTCACCTACGGAAAGTACAACGACAAAGGGTTTGGATTCCACGGCGGAGTGCAGTGGATGTTCGAGAATATGGACATCAATGATTACCTCGGCTTACCTCTGTCCGTGTCCTGGAGCAGTGGACGGCGCACGTTCAAACAAACACTGGAGGACGGTCTGGAAAACACTTTGCGTAACGCCTACCACAACAAGTACTATTACAACCAGAACCCTACAGTAGATAATGTCGTCGGCAGTTTCTTCACCGGACTGTTCAACAGAATCGAGTTCTTCGCCGGCCTGACCCCAGGATATATTTTCGGCCCAAATGATGATTCCCCTCGACACGGCACATACGGCGGAGTCAAAGGAGAAAGCTATATGTACATCAAGAACCGCTTCAGCCTCACCGCCGACGCCGGCTTTGGATTGTCATTCAACATCTGGCGCTTCAAACTGAGCGTCCTCCCGTCAGTGCACTACTTCATCACAGACAATTACAGAGAGGTCAACAATAAAAGTTACACCACACCAACCGGCACGGAAAGCGACTTCACGGACCAAGCCAAATCCTGGCAGTTCTCCATCCAAGGCGGCCTTAGCTTCTCGTTCTAGAATATATTCATTGAATATAACAGGGCATTCATCGCAAGGTGGATGCCTTTGTTGTTTGCCAGCTTCCGATCGCTTCGACAGGCTCAGCAACCGAGTTTATCAGGTCAGAAAAATAAAATCCAAAATTTTGGTAACGTGCAAAATTTTGGATTTTCTTTTTTTCTGACCATCCCCAATTAAACCAAAGAACAGATCAATTCCACCAGTATGTATTAACGAACGGCAGGGGAAAAATCAAATGGCTGATTTTGGTAACGTGCAAAATTTTGGATTTTCTTTTTTTCTGACCATCCCCAATTA
>OLWU01000144.1_pt1 | contig 15923 bp, 9 predicted proteins | sample 1673351 | NCBI WGS metagenome assembly OLWU01 (sample SAMEA103958109, study PRJEB25191) | human gut metagenome | biome: human-associated habitat [ENVO:00009003]; feature: intestine environment [ENVO:2100002]; material: feces | place: Germany | collected 2013/2015
TATAGTCAATTTTGCAGATTGGAAAAATTGTCGTAATTTAGCGTCGATAAATGTGAATGTTTTTTTTGGACACACATCACTTCAACGTTCAATCTTTCAAGCATCCCAGAGGTATTATCTTGACTCCGTCCGGTCTTGTGTAGGCCATTTGGCCACCTGTTATGATCACAAGCAGATCCGGTTCCCTCAGCGGGTTTTGCCTCTCTGATTCGTTATGCTTTTTTATCAGTTGTTTGAGTTCAAGCAGATGCGCGGCCCCTTCCTCGATCTCGCGGCTGCCAAGCTTGCATTCAATCAAGGCATAGCGTCCGTCCGACAGATGCAGTACGATGTCCGCCTCAAGGCCGTACCTGTCCCGATAGTAGGAAATGTGACTATCCTGATCCATCGTGTAGGCACGAAGGTCACGCACACACATTTGCTCGAACAAAAAACCGAACGTTTTCAGCTGTGTCATCAGGATATCCGGAGATAATCCTAAGGCGGCGACCGCGACAGAAGGATCACAGAAGGATCTTTTAGGGGTGCTCCTGATGTTTGACTTACTCCTTATCGCAGGACACCAGGCACCGATATCCTGAATGACAAACAACTTTTCCAACGCCTTGACATAATCATCAAAAGTGTCCGAAGAGCAACTGACCTCTCCGGAAGAAGTGACATCCGAGAGCATAGATGTCTTTTTGGCAACCGTAGAAATATTGCGGGCGTATGAACGCATTATCATCGCCGCGGTCTTCTCGTCACGCTGAACCCCGTCTATTCTTGAGATGTCCTCTGAACACACACTCTTCAGGTAATTCTTGGCCACAAGCAGCCGAACCTTATTTTTGACTGAAATAAGTGACGCTGGCCAACCACCACGACAAGCCGCGAGAATCAAATCCTCCACCGACAACTTAGAAGTCTTCCCGTCAATATCATATTCAGGATTACTGAATAGTTCCTTGACCGACACCAGTCCCGTTGACTCCCTTGACTCCCACAAACTCATAGGGAGCATCTTCATTTTTGCGATCCGGCCTGTTCCAGAATGTCTGGTCTCCTCTTTTTTCACCCTATTGGAGCCGGTAAGGATGAACTGTCCGGGGACACCCCCTCTCTTATCACATATAGTACGGACGGCATCCCAGATCACAGGTGCGTCCTGCCATTCGTCAATAAGGCGCGGAGTGTCCCCCTTCAGAAGAAGCGATGGCTTGGAAGCCGCCGTCGCCAGATATTCATCTCTCATATCAACATCCTGCAAACTAATGGAACTATTCGCCTTTTGGCTGCACGTTGTAGTCTTTCCACACCATTTTGGGCCTTCGACAAGCACCGCACCCGAGGCCTCAAGGTTGTCTTGCAGTATGTCATCAGCAATTCTTCTGAGATATTCCATAACAGATCCAATTATTTGCCAAAGGTATGAAATTTAATGATAAAGAGCAAACCAATCGGCGTTTTCGTGGCATTTCAATCGGCGTTTTCGTGGCATTTCAATCGGCGTTTTCGTGGATGCGCCAGTTCAAAAACGTACAAGCACGAAAAAAGCAGGCCGACACACGATAGTGCCGTTGGCCGGAATTAAGGTTAATTATTCTTTATTGCCGATATACCGATATTCGCATAGAAAAAGAAGTAATTGTTCTTTTCTATGTAAAATAATGCAGTTATAATTGATAATGGCAACACTGCATACGGGATTGACGTAAATATTCATTATCTTTGGGGTGGAGATATTATTGGGCCGGACGCTTCGACAGGCTCAGCGACCGTAAGGTCAGGAACGGCGTCAAAGTAGGCAGGCTCAGCGAGCGGAGGGAACAATTATACCTATATTATATTAATAGATATGGTGGAGAGGACTTCCCCAAAGTGGCAGGAAGGCGGGAACCATCAATAAAGAATAAGAAAGAGTTCGAATTGAATATGAAGACAGGGAATAGGTTTTTAGCGGTTATGAGAAGAGGGCTGGCAAGCGTGGTCTCCATCATTATGACGATTGGGGTGTCAGGCAACTGCTTGGCGCAGACCCAAGGAGAGAAAAAGAGCAGGTTACTGACGTTTGAGAGGACAGTGCACGACTTCGGCGAGATCACGCACGAAGACGGGGTTCAGGAATGCTCATTCAAGTACAAGAACCAGACGGACACGACCATTCTTATCTACGACGTGAAAGTGTTCTGCAACTGCACCAAGGTCGAATGGCCGAGAAAACCGATCAAGCCTGGGGAGGAAGGCGAGATCAAGGTGAAATATGACAACGAAGGCACGCCGCATCACTTTGACAAAGGGGTGTCTGTCTATACCTCAACCGGGAAGCGACCGATTCTCCTTCGGATCAAAGGGACTGTGACGGAATAGAATCTCCACAACAGCCGGCAGTTTAGCAAATGACGGAATAAATGACGGAATAAATGACGGAATAACACGGGGATAAATGTACACACCACCTTTTACAGTCTCCTCAAAAGCCATCAATCTCATAGCAGAGATCTCGGCCCAGATAGAGAGATATTCAATACGAATGGAGCAGATCGATTCGCTAAGATTGCGAAAAGTGAACCGCGTTAAGACCGTTCATTCTTCATTGGCGATTGAAGGCAACTCTCTTTCAGAAGGCGATGTGACAGCCATCCTGGAAGGAAAAACCGTCATCGCCCCGCAAAGACAGATCCTCGAAGTAAAGAACGCTCTCAAAACATACGAGTTGTACAGTACGCTCGATCCTTTTTCCATAAAGGACCTTCTAAAGGCCCATTACACAATGATGTGCGGCTTGATCGACGAGGCTGGAATATTCCGGAAAAGAGGAGTGGGAGTCTTCGATGGAACCAATATAATACACGTCGCGCCGCCGGCAGAAAGGGTAAAGGGGTTGATGGAAGACCTGTTCGAATGGCTGGGGACATCATCAGACCATCTACTTGTTCGAAGTTGTGTGTTCCACTACGAGTTCGAATTCATCCATCCATTCAGTGACGGCAACGGACGGACAGGACGGCTATGGCAGTCTCTTATTCTTGGAAAACTGAACCCTATTTTCGAACACCTTCCAATCGAGAATATGGTTTATTTGCATCAGCAAGACTACTATTCCGCAATATCACAAAGCTCATCAAAGGGAGACTGCCAACCTTTCATCGACTTTATGCTTCAAGAAATCCTCGACACTCTCGTGGAACATCAAGGAATATCTGTTGAAGAGATCGGATATAAGTACGACCTCAACAAAGGCGAGATACAAGCTTTAGGGCATATAAGAGCTGACAAACGGATCACAGCCGTAAAACTGGCAGAGAAACTCGGATTGAAGCCACGACAGGCAGAACGAATTCTGTCGGGACTTAAAAACAAAGGAATAATCAAAAGAACAGGATCAAACCGCAATGGCTTCTGGGAGGTCCTGGCAGATCAAAAATTGTGACATTATAAGAAGCTATCCATAAGGTTCAGAATCGTCAATATAAAAATGACCGGAAGGCGACAATGCGCTTTCCGGTCATTTTCATTATGACTCCGTGCCATATGGCAACAGAGGTTGGTCTTTTAAGAGATGCATTACTGCATCAGAGTGAGGTACCAGTTGCCTTCGATTTTGAGGGCATTGATGGCGAAGGCGGTGGAAAGGAGCTTGGACTCATCCTCGGAATGGCCGAAGGAGACACGGAACTTGACGACATTGTGATCTGGATCCGTAAAGGTGTAGCTCTCAAGCTTAGCCTGCCTTAGATTCATCTTCTTGAACTGGTTGGACGCGGAGACAATCTTCTCTGAGCTAATCTGGAACAAGGTGTCATTCTCGACCTGCCCCAAACCATCAAGAGCGCCGTTTACATCACCGGCGATTATCTTGTCAATCACCGATTGGGCTCTTGTAAGTACCTCGGTTGTGTCAGCGGCCGTAAGTTCGGACAGGAAAATCTCCTGACGAGTAGGCTCTGCCTTCGGTTTCTTACCTGAGCAGGAAGCCAAAAGGGAAAGCGCCAAGATCAAGGCGACGGAATAACAAGCGAATGATTCGATTTTCATCATACGTAAGTCATTAAAAAGGTGCGCACCGCAGAACGATGCGCACCTAATTATTCTATGTTAAGATCTTACTAGAGAGTAGGCTCAACAGTCACGTCAACATAGGTAGAGATAACACCCCACTCGTAAGTAACCTGTACAGGGATACGGAGCATAAAGGCAGAGTCAACATTGTTACCGTTGTTTACATAACGGAGGTAACCGAACTTCTTCTTCAGACCGTTGTACTGAGGTTCACCCCAGTTAGGCATTGTCTCTGAGCTGTAGGTGATGTCAAGACCTGTCGCAGCAGGAACCCTCGTTGGGTTGGTAATATCACCAGTGCAATGCCAAATATGAATGTCATTAGTCTTGGAAGAAAGGAGGGTCTCACCGAGAACACCACCGTTAAGGGTCGTTGTGATACCAGCCTCATCAACCTTGAAGTTATTGACATTGTAATACTTGAAGTACCAGAGATTGCTGTAGTCAGGAGTTACGAACTGACCATTATCACCTCTCCAATCCTTGAACTCGAATACATCGAAGATGCTGAGGTTAGCCTCCGGCTTGTAGGCATCAACACCGTCACGATATACCTTGCCAGTGATCTCAGGCATATTCAGAGGTCTGAGGAAGTAGTAAGGGTTAACGCCACCGGCGACAGCAGCTACGAGGTTGCAATCGCCATCAGCAGCCTTAAGAACAACGCCTATGTTAGCATAGAGTTCAGCCGCTGACTTAGGAACAGATGGAGAGTAGTTAAGAAGTGCCTTAGCTGTCTCGTTGTTCTCATAAGTAACCTCACCGGTCTCCTGATTAATCGTAGCGATTACAACACCATTAGCCTTAAGTTCAGTGTTAGTGTAAACACCTGCCTCATAATCAGCTGAAAGCGCAACCTCATTCACAGAAAGCTGAGCATTATCAGTAATTGTGACTTTGCCATCATAGAGATCAACTACCTCCTTAGAGTCAACTGTCAACTGAACATTTCCTACCTTAGGCTGAACAGGAGCGAAGTAATACTTGTAAACAGGATTTGTTACAGTCTTACCAGCTACAGTGAATTTAGGATTGTTGCCTTCCCATACCTGATTGATAGGAGTTACCCAAGTAGAAGGAACTGGCTTACCTGGTTCCATATTAGGAACTTTAACGTTAAGGATAGCCTTGGTCTGATTGTCGAACCAATAGTTGGCAAGCTTGACACCAACAGTACCGGCAGCGTTCTTGGTGACGGTAACCTTAAGAGGAACGTAAACACCCTCGAACTCATCCTCAACTTCCTCGCCATTGTGTCTGATGAAGACGTATCTTACCCAAATTGTAGCGGTATGGCCTTCCTTCTTGTAGATGGCGGACTTGTCGGCAGGAGTGAGAACCCACTCAAGAGTAGATACTCCATCGTTGGATACCTTTTCGGTAACAACACCGATCGCCTCGGCAGCCTCTGTGAACTTGGTGTCAGCGAAGCTGTACTGAACAGCCTTAGACTCCTCTGTCTGGAGAGCGTAAACCTTGTCGAAGGCAACCTCGTCAGCGTCAACAGTGACATAGATCTTGGTCATTTCGTCAGCCTTGGTCTCAACAGTAGAGTTCTCGCAATCGTTAGCGGCAACAGTCCAGTTAAATCCGTCAGACTTGATGTAATCCTTAGGAGCGATCTGAACCTTGATGTAACCAACAGCGACAACATCGCCAGCCTTGGTAACAACAGTCACACGAACCAATGGCTGCCTGTCGATGGCAGAAGGGGTAACCTCACCATTAACACCAGGAGTGATGACACCGGTGTTCTCATCAATAGCAGCGAAGCTGCTCTCAGAAGCCTCATCACCATCAACATAGTAATCTACGAGAGAGAACTTATAAGAAAGGCCGTAGTCATTCTCAGGATAGTCAGTCTCATAAACGTGAACCTCGTGAGTATTCTTTGAGGTGATAGAGTAGATAAAGTAGTGGGTCTCAAGAAGTTTCTTAATATCAAGAGAACCTTTGTAATCAACTTTCAGTTCAGCTTTGTTTGCGACAGCATCAGGAGCGGTAGTGAACAGATGGTTTGTTGGAAGCCCATATTCGCAAGCATTCGCCTTTGTTCCATAATCTACACTATTATAAGAGATAGCGTCAATCATCAATCTGGACTCATAGATGCGGGCATAATCTGAAGTTACAGTTGTGTCCTCACCAGCGGAAATCTTCACATTGGCCTGAAGGGCGAAAATGGTGATATTTTCCTTCTCATTCTTAATATCCGGCTTGCTCTCGTCTGCGACCTTGTTTGATGTAAGGTTGACAAACAGGTTGCCATTCTTGGTCTCTGCCAGAGTAGCCTCATAGAGATCGGCAGCGGATCTGGTTGAAACAGACTCGGCCTCCCTAACGACAACCTTAAGAGCGTTGTCAGCGGTGACAACAGCGCTTGAAGGGTTCATCTCATACTCTACAGGAACAGCCGGGTTCACGCGAACAGCCTTCTCATTCGCATAGTCCCAAGCGCCACCAAGAACGAATGGCTTCTGAGCGTCAGTTGTACCCTCATACTCATTCTCTACAAACTTAACGGCACCAAAGTCACCATAGCAATACTCAACAGCCTCGATACCATCAACATAAAGACCAGGAACGAAGACAAGGCTTCTCAGTTCAGTGTTGAAAACACCCCAAAGCTTGCTGATTCTGGCGTTGAGAGCGTTGGCTACAGTAGTGAGCCTTGCGTCAACATCAGAGATCTTCTGCTCAAGTGGCTTGTAAACGGTCTCGTAAACCTCACCGCCTTCCTTGCAAGCCTTCTCGATAGCCTCATCGAAGTACTTGTCAAAGTCAGAGATGTTAAGTTTTGTCTTCTTAAGATTCTCAATCTCGGCGGCGGCATCTTTGTCAGCCTTCTCAAGAGCCGTGATCTTAGCCTCAAGAGCACCCTTGGTAGCATAGACACCAAGAGCCTCTACAAGAGCGTCAACCTTACCAAGAGCCTCGGAAGCGGTCTTCTGGGCAGCCTCGGCAGCCTTCTGAGCGGTGTCGATCGTGGTGATGATCTCAGAGATCTTAAGGTCTGAATCATACTTGTCAGAGAGAGTCTTAAGCTGACCTTCAGCGATCTTAAGGCGAGCGTCGAGTTTACCGATCTCCTCGTTAGCGGCAGCCATCTCTTTCTTGGTAGCAAATGTGGCGTTAACATACTCAAGAGTGGCGTAAGAAGGAAGTTTGTCCTCGATTGCCTTGACTCTGGTGTCAATAGCCTGGACGTCTTTCTTAAGGCCATCGATAGTAGACTGAAGAGCATCAATGTCCTTCTTGTGATCCTCCTTAGTCTCAAGTGTGGCAACGGTCTCCTGAAGGGCCTTGATGGCTGCCTCAGCCTCAGCCTTAGCCTTCTGAAGATCCTCAATAGCGGTCTTGTTAGACGCTACCTGTTTCTCTACATCAGCCAACTTGGTCTCCAGATTATCGACGCGATTGTTGGTCTTGTCGATATCCTCTGAATAATCAGTACAGCTGGTGTACGCAAATGTCAGCCCAGCAATGGCCAACATCGAAACCAATCTGAAAAATTGTTTCATAAAGGATAATTAGTTAATAAAAAAGTTAAACATGTTACTCGTAGTAATAAATATGTTTTTAGGTGCCCATTCGTAGGCACATAATAACACAACGACAAATATATGAGTTTAATTTTTCATAAGCAAGATTTTTTAGTCAGAAAATGAGAAAAAAGAGGGTGGAATCCATTTATTACTACGAGTGACACCGCTTTTTCTTCCAGATGCACTTGTGCAGGCATTCCGAACAGACATATTAATAGGTAGGGTTTTGCCGCCGACATACGTTTTGCATACGTATTTGGCGGTGGAACGTCAGTTTCTGTGCCCCAATGACACAACCGCATCGGCAGTCTCAGCGGCGATCAAAGGAAGCTATAGCCGGAAAGAGACCGGGCAAATAACCTTAAAAGATGAGAGCAACAACTGTTATTGAATATCTTCTGTCTGGAGTTCTGCTGCTGGCGGCACAAACGCGGCCGGTTGGAATCAATCCCACCGCGACAGCGCAAGGTCAAAGTGTGGTGGTGGACAAAACGCTGACTTTCGAGAACAAGGTGCACGACTTCGGAAAGTTCGCCGAGAGCGGTGGATCACAGACCTGCATATTCAAGTACAGAAACAACACCAACGTGGCGATTGTCATACAAAAGGTGATCGTATCGTGCGGCTGCACGCAGGTGGAATGGTCGGGAAAACCGACAAAACCGGGAGAGAACGGCGAGATAAAGGTACTGTTCTCCAATCAGATAGGATCTGGCCACTTCGACAAGTCCATCGCCGTGTACGTTTCCTCGAGTCCAAACCAGATCATCCTCAGGGTCAGAGGGGAGGTCTTGGAGGCAGAGGAAAAAGGAGAAGCCACTTCACCGGCCCCATAAAGAGCCTTGGCGAAATGGCTTGACCAGTCACAGAGTCCGGCTTCTACTTCTTGCCGATTCTCACTTTGGCCTTGACGACCTCACCCTCACTTGTCACGACAGCTTTCCTGGCGGTGTCGAAAACAGCCCCGTCAGGGATAGTGATGGCGCATCCATCAGCCAATGCAAGTCCTCCAATATCCACAATCGAGCCTTCGACCCCCTCAGCCGACAGTTCTCCCGCGGCATCGGAGAGTTCCAAGTAGGCATTGTAGGCCTTGCCTCCGACAATTCCCCAGCGGCCTTTGACATTGACAAAGGCCTTGGCGACGCTGAACATCGCGCCATTGGCGGCCAAGGAGACGCCGCAACCCTCGCTTTCCAGATTCAGAGTTCCTCCTCCGATCAGGGAGACAGAGCCGGACACGGACATCGTCTGCGCCTTCGAGGTCACGGAAGACGTGCCGCTAAGATAGATCTTCAGTCCATCGATACGGGAGTCAATACCAATCGTGGAATCATCCGTCAGGCTGATTGTCACACTGTTCAAAGTCAGTAGATTGCTGGCGGCGCTGTAGGTGATCGAGCCACCTCCTAACCAAGATCCGGTTATGCTGGAGGCGTTCTCGGCAGTCACCCTGACACCACCGATCCAAAGGTCATAAGTGGTTTTCTTCCCGATCACAACCTTCGATGTGACAATCTCGCCATCCTTGACTATGCCTCTGTTAGCGGCATCGAACTTGGCTCCTTCCGGGGTAGAGATGACAAGGCCGTCGAGGTCAAGGGCATCTATATTCACCACTGAGCCGGAGCTTCCTCTCGCCGTCACCTCGGTCTCGGAACCCGTGACAGTCAGATAGGTCAAGCCATCAGCCACACCGGAGACGCCATAAACGCCGGACGCGTTCACCTTGCCGCCGCGAACCGTGAGTCTGGATGTATTCTCAGTAAGCGCGACACCGCTGCCGGAAGCGCTGGTCAGATTCAGATCTCCCGCTCCGAGAATATTCAAAGAACCGGCAGACTGAATGGCTGATCCGGACGAGTTGATGGAGCATTTCCCGTTCACACGGATTTTGAGATTCTCGATGGAGGACACGATTCCGGCCGACGAAGAGACAATCTCCGTGTTGGTCAGGACAAGGCTGTTGGAAGCGACCTCATAGGAGACGCTGCCACCCTTCAGCCACGGACCGGTGATGCTTGCGGCGTTGTCAGCGGAGACTTTCTCTCCTCCGATGGAGAGGTCGTACACACTCTTGATCTCCACAAGAGTCTTCACTACATCCTCGCCAACGACTACTGAGCCGGAGAAAGAGTCAAAGACAGCGCTCTCAGGCACGGTGATCTTGCACCCGTCAAGTCCAAGGCCACCAATATCGGCGATCGAACCGGAAGTTCCTTCCGCCGAAAGATAAGTCTTCGTTCCCTCGACCTTAAGATAGCCGTCAAGACCCTGACGGCTGGTGATTCCCCAGGCACCCTTCACCCTGACATCCACGTCGGAAATGGTGACTGAAGATCCGGTCTGCATCATTATACCAGCCGAAGAACCCTCGAGCTTAAGGACACCCGCACCGGTTATCGTCATTGGAGCGAAGGCACTGACAGCAGTAGCGTAAGACTTGATCGAGCAATTACCTATCACATTGATTGTTAACCCGGACACCTCCGACTTGATGCCGACATTGTTGAGAGTGGTCTCTATCTCCACATTTTCGAGTGTGAGAATCTTGGTCTCAAAATCGTACGAAACCTTTCCCTTCTTGAGCCAGGTTCCTCCGACGCTGGAAGCGTTGTTGGAGTCAATCGTGTTGCCTCCTACCCAGATGTATTTCTCCTCCGGCTCAACCGGCTCATCTTCCTTCTGAGCGATAGGAATATTATAGACGGTGCCATCCGTCATTGTCAGAATCAAGGTTTTCCCGTCTTCGGAGAGTTTTACGTCAGCGAACAGACCGCTGGCTCCATCGCCTTTATCGCCCTTGTCACCCTTCTCCCCAGGGTCACCTTTCGGGCCAGTCGCTTTGGTTCCGGTGGTGGTCCAAGTCTTTCCTCCGTCAGCAGAGACCTCCCACTCATTGGTGGACGCATTAATACGCAGCAAAGGGACGGCACCGATAGTCCCGGAATCACCTTTGTCGCCCTTATCACCTTTATCCCCCTGGTCACCCTTATCGCCCTTGTCGCCCTTGTCGCCCTTCTCTCCGTCAACAGCATTGGCTCGGACTTTCTGACCACCGGACAAGATCCACTCTCCGTTCAAAGTCCAATAGTAAAATCCATCAGCGTCCTTCCTGATCGAGACATCAGGCGTTTTCCCGTCAGCGCCATCACTGCCATTCTTACCATTGGTGATGGTGACCGGAGACTGTTTGTTGAAATAGATTGTGTAGCCATTCTCAACAGGGACAACAGACTTGATGTAGTCTCCTCTCTCCATAGCATTGACAAGGGCAGCCAGACTCTTAAGTTGCGAACTAAAATCATCAGTCAACGTCTCGAAGTTCTTAAGGCGCTGCTCGTGGTCTTCATAGAGTTTGCCGAGATTGTTGATCTCGTCCTGATAGTCGGTACACGACACCAACGCCGACAAAGTAATGAATGCGGCGGTGACGAAGCGGAAGCCCGACTTGAAATAATTTCTCATATAATTAATGAATAATTGAAATAATATTAATAGAATGGTTCGGCATGCGCTGCCTTATCGGCCAAAACTGAATTTAAATCCCACAAGACAGTTGAATTGCCAGTCGAAAGGGTCATCCTTACCTACCTTAGAGTTGAATTCATCAGGGAACATTATCACGTTTGTCTCAAGACAGAGTGAGAGACAGTGCGAAAGACGCAGATCAAGTTCAAGGCCACCACGGGCACCCCAGAAAATCTTAGTACCCGTCCACAGCTTCTCGAAGCCATAGAAAGTTTCGTTATTCCTGAGCATACGGGCGGCCTCGATGTTCCTGAAACCAGCCGCGGCGCCACCGCCAGCGAACAGATTGACACTCAGTAGGCGATCTCGATGCCAGCCTCCAAACAACGACATCAGATCAAAGACGATCTCAGCACTCGAAAGCACATAATTCCATTGATAATCAAGGTAAGGATAGTTGTACCTGCCTTTGGCCTGCCAGCCGCTGAAAGAGATTCTCGCTCCTAACATCTGGTCGAACCTGCATCCGACAGACAACTGAGCCGCAGGAGTGAGTAGATCGGCGAAATCGGCCTCGCCCAACGAATAGGCACCTCCTCCCAAAATCCGCACATTCCATTCGGGAGTGAAGCCAGCGGAAACAGAATTGATGGAACGAACAAGATGCCGGTCATCCTTACGGTCGGTTCCGGATGCGACAGTCGCAAAGACAAGCGTGAATAGCCAGATCAACATAAATTTTCTCGTCATCTGCTCTTATGGAGTGTTTATTAGTATGGAAGTCACGGTCTTCTAAGAAAAAAATCCCCGGCTCGTTTTCGCAAACCGGGGAAATTTATTATAGATTAATCAGAAATCAGCGATTAGTTGCCTACAGTTCTGTTAACAGTACCCTCAACCCAAACGATCAGGTCGTTCTGGCTCCACTTATGGTGGATTCTTACAGGAACCTTGATGTTGAAGTTAACAACAGTTGCGGTGTTGTTAGAGTACCAGAGGTAATCATAGTTAGCCTTGGCCTTACCAGGTGTACACTTATGTGCAGGGTCAACAACCTTACCATCGTCGAGACGATTGTTCTTGCTGTCGTATACCTGGAACTCAACACCGTTGCTGTACTCCTTCAGAGTCTTGAACTCACCGGAAAGGTCAGTCATAATCTCCTCAGGGTTAACAGTAATAAGGTCAACTACATAGTACTTGTAGAGATCGACAGGTGTATGAGATGAGAATACATAAGCACCCTTGTCACCGGCAGCGGCTCTCCAGTCATAGAACTTAACGAGGTCATAAAGAGCGACCTTGTTTCCACCATTGTCAAGAGCGTCAGTGAAAGTGATAGGTCCAAGTGGCTCAACATAAACAGGCTTCAGGAGCTCAGCCTTGAATGTGTTGTCAGCAAGCGGCAGGTAAGCGCCACACTCCTCATTGAAGACAGCCACACCAAGTTCAACATCGAAGGTGTCCTCGAAGAACTTGACAACAGCCTCAGAATCAGCGGTGGCAAGACTTGCCTTTCCTTCAGGGATGTTGATGAGATCCTTGGTGACCTCGTTGTTCAGAACCACGAGTTTGGCCTCGTGCTCACGAGTAGCGGAAGCACCATACTCAGTGGCGTTGTACTGGTACTTAATCTCAGCGATCTTCGTTCCATTAGCATACAGAACCGTGTTCTTGTACTCATACTTCGCAGGATCAGTGTAAAGCATCACTGGAGAGTTGGCAACAGCATTGTCAACAGAAAGCTTATACTCTTTACCGCTCACACCCTTTACAGTCTTGACGTTACCAAGAGTGAAGTAGTAGAGGTAAACAAGATCTTCCTGAACGAATGAAGGGAAGTTCTTCTTAATGTTCCAAGTCTGAGCCGGGCTGAACGCTTCAGGATCAATGCTGAATGAAGGAGCGTTCTCAGGCTTGTCGTTGCAAGTGTTAGTCTCGTCATAGAAGCAGAAGTATCCAGGCTTCCAAGCATCAGCAGTCCACTGAGCGCTATGAGTATGACCAGTTGTGGTCTTAGCGAAACGCTCGTCAAGATAAACCTCGAAGTCAGCAGCACCTACCTTAAGGTCAGCCTCGTTGCCAGGAGCCTCGACGTTACCGTGGATGTTTTTAAGCTTATCCTTGTCAAGGACATCATTGGCAGGGTTGAAACTGTTGTCAGCATACCAGTACTTAGGTATCTTGTTGGCCATCACACCCTTAGGATAAGCGAATGTAATCTTTACCGGGAGATAGACTGGCTCACGGTTGAAGTTGGTGTTGCCCAGACCCTTCCTTGGGATGAACTTAATGTACCTTACCTCCTCAACAACAGGATATGTCTTGTCGTTCACACAGTTCACGAAGTCTTCGCGACCGAGGTAAATACCAAACATGTTGGTTGTCTCGGAATCAGGCTCCTTGTACTCAAAGATATGACCAATCTTCTTGTCAGCAAGCTTGAATATTGGCTGACCATAAATGTCGACTTTACCTGTTGGAACCCACTGAGCGAACTCAAAGATAGGATCATTAGGGTCAATCGGCAAATCGATGTCAGACAGATCAATCACGTGCGAGTACTTCACAGCCTCATAGAGAACATTGAAAGTCTCCTTACCCATGTCAACAGCTTCGTCAAGGACTTTCTGCTCTATGGCGTGCCAAGTGGTTGGCTGGAACTGCTCTGTACACTTGTAGTAGAAGTAGCCCAGGTCGAATACCTTGGTGATGATAGGTCTCTCAGGCTCAACTATGATGAACTTGATGTAACCTTCCTCGACAATCTTGTTGTTGACAGTGTCCTTAAGTTCTACGCGGATAAGCGGAGTTCTGCCGACGATCGACTTCGGAGCGTTCTTGCCTACCTTGGTCTCATCCGGCTCGCAGGCAAGAGGATCGGTGTCGCTGTTTGACTTGACACCACAGGCAACGATGTAAGTGCCGTCAGCCCTATTCTTAAGAAGGCTGTGGTTCTGGGTCTGTTCCGTTCCATTCTCACCAACAGAGTAAGGAACCTGAACGAAATTGAACTTCATTCCAAGATCCTTAAGCTGAGCCTCGGTGCGAGTCTTGAACTCGCGGTCATTCCAAGAACGGCAGGAGTTGAAGATGACATCAGCTTCAACGAGTTTGTTAAGGTTGATACCCACCTCGCTGTCGTACTGAAGTTCAAGAGTGGCCACCATTTGAGCGGCGGCGTGAACATTATGATAAAGATGCATACCGCCTTCCACCGGATCCTTGTGAGGATCATCACCATAGCCAAGAAGTTTGCCCGGCTCACTTGTGTTCTGTACGTATTTCTTATTGGTGGCGTCCCACTTCCAGGAAGAGTACTCATGCTCCGGGTCAATGTAGGTGTACTGCTTGGCAAAAGCGGTATAGGCAAGGCTCTCGAACACCATCTGAGAGGCATAGACAGAAGCCCAGGTCGAGGTGACTGTCTCCTTGCCCTCTCCCAACGGAGCGGTGACGGCGAGGTCAGTAATCTTGCCGTTGTCTTTTTTGTGAGGATAGAAATTGAAGACATTCTTAGGGCTGGCCTCTTCCTGAGTCATTACCTTTTCACCTTGCATAGTGATGCCGACATGCATGATGCCGTCCTTCACATCAAGGAAAGTTGCTGTAGGCTTGGAAGCGGCAGGATTGGTCGCATAGTTAGGCACGGAAGCAACTCTTGTCTTCACGAAATCAGGATCCTGCGACACTGTCCCGAGGTTCCTCTGTGTGTAATCAGGCACAATCGCATTTGAAGGATCAAGGCTGTAAAGCTTGTCATAGGTAGGGTTAAGATAAGCAAGACCCTCATGACTTGTCGTGGCACCTACGGAATAGGTATTCTCAACCGTGGTCCAACCATCAGCGGTGTGACGCATGTGGGCATGCTTATTACCTACCTCCTTAGGGCCGATGGCCACCGGCTGGTAAGGAATGTAGATGTACTCCATCGCATTCTGACCGTCAAGTACCATCTCCGGCTTAAAGACAAGAGCCTTAAGGTAGGTATTAAGGTCAATCGTAAGAGTACCATCATAACCCTTGACGTTAGTCAGCTTAAGCTGGCCGTCAGTCCAAACAACTCCAATGCGGTCTTCCTCCTTTGGAGCCCACCTCAAGGTGGTCACTTCCTTGGTCTCATTGCCTCCGACAACGGTAACCTTTACCCAGAAACCCTTCTCTGCGCCTTCTGTGCCAGGATAGTAGTAGATACCAGTGGCATCCTTGCCATCCTCGCCTTTCGGGCCTTGTGGTCCCTGGGCTCCGGTCTCACCTTGGTCACCTTTGTCGCCCTTCTCACCCTGGGCTTTGTACTCGGTCTTGACACCATCAATGTACCAGTAACCATCCGAACCGATTGTCACCACGCTTCCCGGCTTGCCATCCTTACCGGCGGCGCCGTCTTTACCATCCTTACCATCGGCGCCATTGGTACCGTTGGTAATCTCGAATGTCTCGCCACTGCTCAATGTCACTTTGACACCTTTCGCGCTAGACTCCACATTAGTGATCACAGACCCCTTCTGAATGAGGGCCTGCAATTCCTTAGACACCTTCTCGACTGCACTCACGCGATCGGTAAGGTCGTTGATGTCGCTTTTATAGTCCTGACAGGACACAAAAGCACCCGCAGACAGAACCAATGTGGCTCCAAGCAGGAAAGAATTGATCAACTTTTTGTTCATAACAAAAAAATAAAATAAAAGAATAAAATAACTTTATTGTTTATGGTCTTTTTAAATAAGCGGGCAATCTTTGCCCTATTTTGCTCTCATTGTTCCTCTTAGTAATAAATGTTTTTTGAGCTTTTTTTTGCGATTTCTTGACGAAAAAACTTGTTTATGAAAAATTAAACCCATATATTTGTCGTTGTGTTATGGAGTA
>OLWU01000146.1_pt1 | contig 15891 bp, 7 predicted proteins | sample 1673351 | NCBI WGS metagenome assembly OLWU01 (sample SAMEA103958109, study PRJEB25191) | human gut metagenome | biome: human-associated habitat [ENVO:00009003]; feature: intestine environment [ENVO:2100002]; material: feces | place: Germany | collected 2013/2015
TTGCTGTCATATTTACGGTCTTTCCTGATGTGGAAGTGCCGGACAGCTTGAATGTGATATTTGCGATTACACCATCTTCTGAAGATTTAGTAACCTTGACATTGCCTTTCTGCTGACATCACAGTTCCTGCCTCTGTTGGCTTATTCTTAACAACCGTTCTTCCCTCACTGTCACTTATACTGTCAACAATATAAGGAGTCATCATAACGCCATCATTAGCAACACTAGCCGCTATCATCATATTGTGAAGCGGTGTCATCATCGTCCTTCCCTGACCAATACCAGTCTCCTGCATCTCACTTATCGAAGAATCCTGTGTTACAGCCATTGTACTCTTAGAATACTCAAACCCTACAGGAAGATTAGAATTAAATAATAATGTACTGCACAGATTCATGAAAGATGTCTTATTAAGTCCTGCTCCAATCGTAGAAAATGCAGAATTACAGGAATTAGCAAATGCTTTTCTTAAATCCTGATATCCATGTGCCGTATGATCAAAGCATGCAATAGTAGTTCCACCAGATATATATGCCTGTCCATCGCAATTATATGAATAATTATAATAATCATTCTGATTCTGCCTTATATATGCAAGAGCAGTAATTATCTTGAATGTTGAACCAGGTGGATATAGCCCTTGCGTTGCCCTGTTTAAAAGCACCGAATCCGCACTATCGTAAGTAATCCACTCATCATAATCGGTATTTACTGCATTTGCATCAAATGATGGATTCGATACCATTGCAAGAATCTTACCCGTAGCAGGTTCCATCGCTATAACTGCACCTTTATTATTACCAAGTGCTTTATATGCCGCTTTAGTAAGTTCAACATTAAGTGTTGTTGTAACATTATGCCCCTTTGCTTTTCCTCCAGACAGGTCATTACCAATCTGATCAAGCACATTATCTGTCTCACTTAAAAGAAAATAATTCTGAGACTGTTCTATTCCTGTCTTCATCCCTGTAAGAGAAGTAAATCCAACCGAATGGCAGAACAGATTATCATAAGGATAATAACGTGTTTCATTACCATCCTCATCCGTAAGCGTTGTTGCAAGTACATCTCCGTCATCTGCTAATATATCACCTCTTACAACCTTGCTTTCCTGATTGTCTACTCTTTTATTGTAAGGATTATTCACAATTGTTCCTGCATCTTTTACATTAAATATACACAGATACACAATAGTTGCAAGAAAAAGTCCTACAAAAAAGAATGCAATTATATTAGTCTCTTTATTTCGCAGATTCTTCTTTTCATTATCAACTATATCACTTTGTATGTTTTGTTTTTTTCTTCGTCTGTTAAGTTCTGCATTACGAGCTGCAAGGCTGTCGGCTTGTTCCGACAATTGGCGATCCTGCACTTTCTGTTCGCTGATTACGTTTCTATTGACCGAATGAAGGATAGTGGTTGATACTGCTGGAGTTACTTCCTTTTTTTTGCCGAATATGCCTAAGAAACCTTTTCGTTTTGGCTTTTTGGACTGTTCCTGCACACTTTTCTGTACAATAACCGGAATTTGATTGGCTATCTTCTTGTTAATAGATTGTTGTTCATCCATTAACCGGACTATCTGGAACATCTGTCGTTCCTTATCCTCTAAAAGACTGCGCACACTATCGATGCGCTCTGCTGGATAGGTGGCCTTGAAACGGCAGAGCATACTGTCCATTGCCATACGCCGTGCATGGTAATGCTCGATATCTTTATCGTTCCATTCCAGTATTGTTTCACCCAATAGAGAAAATTTTATCATTTGAATATTGATATTGTTTATTTCTTTTCGGAGCTCGTCTATTTTTTTATTGCCAAGTTCTAATGCTTCTATCTCCTGCCATTCATAGAGGCTATTATATGCCATACATCCGATAAGAATGGAGATAAGTATATATCCCAACCGTATTGCCTTATAGAAATTTCCTGACCGCTCCATTATTTTAATGACATTGATTTTTGGAACATGAATAAAAGTTTATCTTTTTCGTTCATGCGGATATTATCAGAATAACCGTCTTTTGTTATTTGATACCCACATGGCTTAACCATAAAAATGCCTAAGCCCTTAGTGTACGAACTTACTTCTGAGGCATAGTCTTTACTTGTATTTAATGGAACTTTCCCTTTAATATGACACCACTCATTATTACAACTGATGTCTTCAATCTCAGACATCAGTTTTTGCAAATCTGTAATAGCTTTGGAACTCGCTACTTGGGGTATCTGCAACTCAAAACAGAGCATCGGTTCGAGAATGTCCACACCTGACTGTTGCAAAGCCAGCCTGAAGACATAAGGGGTCAGCTGTCTGAAATCAGCAGGTGTACTTACCGGGCTATAATACTCGGCTTGAGTAAAAGTTACTTTCAGATCTGTCACTTCCCATCCATGTAAACCAGATTGGCAAGACATACGAATCCCTTCAAAAACGGCATTTTGAAAAGAATGGTTCAGATAACCATAGGAGATGTCACTTTCGATTTGCAACCCTGCCCCTAACGGTAAGGGTTCAAGAGTCAGCCCTATTGTGGCCCAGTAAGGGTTGGGTGGTACTTCGATCTGAATAATCTTATTGACCTTTTTTATAGGTCGTTCTTTGTAGATAGTCTTGATCTCATCAAAATGGACCTTTACGGAAAATCGTTCTTCCAGCAATGTCTGTATGATTTCCTTTTGGGTCAAACCATATAACGAGATTTCCAATTCATCACTATATGAGTTTATGGAAAAGGACAAAGACGGGTCTTCAATCCACAATGTATTCAGAGCGGATATCACCTTGCTTCTCTCTTCGGGCTTATTTGGCCGGACGGAGGATTTGAGAGCGGGATGCTGATGAGATAATCCTTGAATCAAACAAGGTTTAGCACCTAAATAATCTCCGATTCGAAAATCTTCTATATCTTCTACAATCGCGATATCATTGGCACCCACTTCATCAACATTTATCTCTCTGCCCTGATAAATAGTCTTTAGATTTTTAATCTTGATGAATTTTTCCGAATCGTTGATTCTTACAACGTCTCGAAGTCTCAGACTTCCGTCAATTATTTTAAGAAAACTTCTTTTATGCCCTTTGGGGTCATGCTCTATCTTATAGAGATAAGCTGAAAGTCTGTTTGAGACTGATGCCGGAGGAAGTATAAAAGAAGAAATGGCGTCCAACAACTCATTGATACCGATATTGAACATTGCTGATCCATGTAGCACCGGATAGACTTTGGCTTTTGCCACAAGAGCGATTATCGTATTCCAATAATCAGCCGGTGAAATTTCGCTATCCGCCAAATATCGTTCTAATATATCGTCGTCATGGTTGCATACAAATTCTTTGTATTCTTCCTTTATATATGTTTGGGAGCAAACCGGATAAACCGATCCATCGACAACAGTTTGCATAAACAGGACATCTTGCGACAGATTTGTTTTTATATCCATATACAAACGCTCCAAATTCACACCGGCACGGTCAATCTTATTGATAAATATAATTGTCGGGATTTGCAGCTTTTGTAAAGTACTGAACAGCAACTTTGTCTGCGCTTGTATGCCTTCCTTTGCGGATAAGATGAGGACTGCTCCATCAAGCATTTTGAATGTCCGCTCCACTTCCGCAATAAAATCCATGTGTCCCGGAGTGTCAATGATATTGCATTTCACTCCATTCCAGATAATAGATGTCGTAGAAGCCCGGACAGTAATTCCTCTACGTTTCTCTATATCCATAGAGTCCGTTATGGTGTCACCATTATCCACACGGCCGCACTTTTCCGTTGCTCCACTGGCAAACAGCAGATTCTCGGTTACGGAAGTTTTTCCTGCATCAATGTGAGCAAGAATTCCTAAATTTATAATATTCATTTGGATTAAGCAATAATATACTACAGTAGATGCATTGTCGAAACGCACCTTTTAATACCTCCTCGTAGCATATGAGAACTACAGGATTACTAACTCGTATTAATATGTATATTATTACTGCCGCATAACGATTACAAAATTACAAAAAAAAATATATCTAACAAAAGTGGGAGGATTTTTTAACTTTTTACCATAGACATTTTATTAGGGAAGCGTAGGTTCAACTGGCAAGTACAAATAAGTAGAAATGTTTGAACAACACCGTTTTAGGAAGTTGAAAAATCAAGTTTCTCTCTCGGTATAGCGTTTATTTTGGCCAATATCTTCTTTAGTTTAGCATTTGTGTATTTCCCATTCGTGTTCTATTTAGCTCCTTATTATGAGTATGTAGCAAGTTACTTATCAAATTCAGCCTCTTTGAGGGTCAAATATGGTTTTGCAAATGGTGACTGACAAGACATAAACAAGGTCAGCAGGAATTTTTTACATAAATGGACATGAATGTATATAACCTAAAATAAGAATAAATTTTAATAAGGGCTGCCCAAAAAGAAAAAAATGCAGTTGCCATCCTATAGATACTTGCAGAAAGGATAAAATTTACTTTTAGACCTTTTGGGATAGCCCTTATTAATACTTCAGATAAAATTCCTTAGGTTATATTTTCAATCCTTTGGACCGGGTTTCCTCCTTGGCATACAGTCCCGGACGCCCGATTATGACATGGTTGGCAACGATACTATCCGCCGGACTGCGTATCTGCGGCGGTGCATTTTCGGGATATTGCGCCTGCCTGTTCCTCACATCTTCCGCTTCCGGCTTGAGCTGTTGCCCTTCATTCTCCTTTTCTGCGACTTCGGGCGTGGGTGGCGCAAGCTCCAGCTGAATTTTTCGGTCAAGGGCGGCAAGTTCGGACTTCAACTGCTTCAGCTCGTCCTCCTTCTTCCACACCTTACCCGCTATCTCCTGTAACTGCGGTATCTCCATCTCCAGCACCTCGTTCTTCGCCTTGTACTGGTCGATGATGGAGGGTATCCTCTCCATCGCGTTGAGGAAGTTGCGGGCGGCGGCCAACGGGTCAGCCATCGCCAGATGCCCGTTGTTGTAGGTGTACTTGTAGTTCCCCTCGACCACGAAGCGGTTGTCGGTGAACTCCAATCCCTCTTTGAGTATCCTTTCGCTCACCACCTTTATCGGAAAACCGTAAAGTTCACCGACCTGCGTGTACAACCCTCCGGTCGTGGCATTCTTGGCTATCTCCTGCAAACGCTTTCCGATGACCTTCTCATCGGCGGAATCCACTCCGTCCACCTTTATTATATTAAGGCGGTTGCCCTCCTTGTCGGTCTGCACCACCGACAGGAAGCGGTTCCAGTCCTCCGTCATGGCATCTATGAAAGCCGTGTTGTTGCGCAACTCGCCGGTCTTTGACTCCAGCTTGAACTCCGAATCACGCTTGCCCTTGTTGAACGACTTGCGTTCCCCTTCGAGCGATGCGATCCGCTTTTCCAGTTTCGCCTTGTCCAACAGGTCGGTATTGCCGGAGAGCAACGCCATGTATTCCGAGAAATTCATGCCCGATTTTTCGTCCATTGCCCCCTCGTCGATGGTACGCGCACCCATCGCACCGCTTTTGAGCTGGCTTATGAAAGTCTGCTTGCAGTGCAGGAGGTTGAACTTGTAGCTGTCCAGTGACTTCTCCACCGCGTAGATGATTACATCCACGTTGTTCCCGGCGAAATGTTTGGCAATCTCATTACCTGCCCTAACTCCGCGTCCGTCACGCTGTTGCAAGTCGGACGGTCGCCACGGCGTATCGAGATGATGGATAGCCACACACCGTTTCTGGGCGTTCACACCCGTTCCGAGCATAGAGGTAGAGCCGAACAGCACACGCACCGTCCCGGCGTTCATGGCGTCTATCACCGCCTTCCGCGCCTTGTCGGTCTTGCACTCCTGAATGAAGCGCACCTCGCTTGGCGGTATACCGTAGTCCTCCGTCAGTTTGCGCTTGATTTCCGAATAGACGTTCCACCCGTCGCCCGGCTGGTATGTCCCCAAATCAGAGAAAACGAACTGCGTGCCTTTCTGGGCGTCGTATTTTTGATAATACTCCGCGATCATCTTGGCACAGTGACTCGCTTTGTTGTCGGGATGATCTTCGTAATTCGGGTCTATCATGCGCATGTCGAGTGCCATTTTCCGGGCATAGTCCGTGGCGATGAGCATCTTCGCCTTTTCTTCCGTTTCCGAAAGCGGCAGCCTGCCCAACAAGGTGGCATCGCCCGTCTTGGCGAACTGCATCAGTTTCTGTATGAAGTCCTCCTGTTCCGGCGTGGGCGGTATATGGTGCAGTATCTCGTTCTTGGCAGGACGGTCAACGCCCACATCCTCCGCCGTGCGGTAGTCCGTGATTTCATTATAGAAGGCGGCAAGCTCCGGCACTTTGATGAAGTAGCGGAAACGCTCCTTCTGGACCACATTGTTCGTCACGTTAAATTCAAAATCCGTCGTCTTCTTGGCAAATATCGCCGCCCAAGCGTCGAAACACCTTATGTCCTGCCGTTCCAGCTCCTTCGGGCGCAGGTACTTGAACAGCAGGTACAATTCAGTCAGTGAGTTGCTGATAGTCGTGCCGGAGAGGAAGGTCGCACCCAAGTCTTTTCCTGTGCGCTCCTGTATGGTGCGTATGGCAAAGAGCATGTTAAGTGCCTTCTGGCTTCCCTCGCTGTTTCCCAATCCCGCCACACGGTCGTGGCGCGTGTTGAAAGTCAGATTCTTGAACTGGTGGCTCTCATCTATGAAGATGTGGTCGATGCCCATCTGCTTGAAATCCACCACGTCGTCCGTGCGTGACTTTATGGCGTGTTCCACCTTCTCCAGCTTCGCTTCAAGGTTGTGCTTGCGCTTCTCCAATCCTTTCAGCATCGCCCGCGACACGTTCTTTCCCTGCTGCCGTAGCACTTCGAGGTTTTCCTCCACCGTGTCAAGCTCTGCTTGCAGGATGCGCTGCTGCAATTCCGGCGACTGCGGTATCTTGCCGAACTGGTCGTGCGACATGATGACGCAATCGTAGTCGTTGTTCTTTATATTATTGAAGAAGCGCACACGGTTGGCGGTCGAAAAGTCCTTCTCCGAAGCGTACAGAATACGTGCGTTGGGATATGCCGCCTGATAGGTGGCTGCAATCTCCGCAACGTTGGCTTTCAGCCCGATAATCATCGGCTTGTGTGCCAAATTCAGACGCTTCATCTCATGCGCGGCGATGCACATTATCAGCGTCTTACCGGTTCCCACCTCGTGGTCGCAAATTCCGCCGCCGTTCTGTTTCAACATCCAGACGCAATCCATCTGTGAGGGATAGACGCTCTTGATACCCCGGCTTGCCAGCCCTTTCAGGTTGAGGTCGGGAAAGGTCTGATGGGAGCCGTCGTAGCGCGGGCGCACGAAACAGTTGAACTTGCGGTTATACATCGTCACAAGCCGCTCCTTGAACTGCGGCGACTGCTCTTCGAGCCATTCGGAGAAGCCGTTTCGTATCTCGTCAATCTTGGCGTTGGCGAGTTGTATTCCCTCGCTGTCGCGCATCTTGATGTCGTTGCCATGCTCGTCCTTGCCGATGGACTTCATCATGTCAGGGCAGGTGTTGTGCAGGGCGTGTTTTAGGAGGTGCATACCGTCATAGTTCCGGTAATACCCCTTCACCAGAAACTCGTCCGTGATTTTCATGGTGCGGTAGCCGCACACCACCGAAAACTCGTCCATGCTTGCGGAATAGGCGATTTTCACCTCCGTGTCGAACAGCCGGCTCATGTAGGCGGCATAGACACCCGTCGGAATCCAGCGTTCCCCGAAATTGAAGTCCAGATCCTCGAAGGCGATGCGCTGCGGCTCGGCATCTTTCAGAGCCTCCAACGCCTGCTTCACCTCCGGCATACGCTCATTTTCGGGATTGTCACCCATCCATGCCTCTATGCGTTCCGCTTTCTCTATGACATTTCCGGCGATGAAACGGTCTTTGATTTCGTAACCGGTCACGAGCGGATTGTAGTAGATGCGCCCTTGCAGGGCAGTGAGCAAATCCTCCGCCGTGCTGTCGGTTATCTCCCGCATATAGTCGAGATTGACCGTACCATATTTGTTGAGCGACGCAGACAGGGCTTCTTCGGGAGAGCCTACGTTGGCATGGCTCTCCACCGCGAAGGAAACAGGATGCTCGAAGATGTCCGCCTTGACGAACTTTCCGTTTTCCATCCGTTCCAGCGAAAGGATGTCGCGCCCGCCCGCATCCATCATCACTAACTTCACGTTCTGCTTGGCGTTGAGGTTGCCGTAGCGCATGACAAACTCATCGTAACAGGTATTCAGATGCTCTCGCCACGGAACATTTGCCTCGCGCCGGAGCGATTCATAACGGTACAGACGCTCGTAGGCGTCACGCAGCGACACATACAACAACGCCTTTTCCTTCTGGTATCCTTTCAGGTCGAGCGGCTGGAATGTCGCCCCGTATGGCGTGATGTCTTTCAGGTAGCCGATGTTATGACGCCCCCGGTCAGCCACCAGCGACCCTTCGCGCAGGTGCATCTCCGGCGTGCGGTGGTAGGCACGCGGAGAAAGGTCCACGACTTCCTCCTTCGGCTTTTCCGCTTCGATGTCGGGGAAAAGGAAAGTCCCCACCGCTTCCGATGGGGTATCTGTAACGGCAGGTGCGGCGACTGCCTCCGGCTGTGTTTCCTCCTGTCGTGGCTGCTCACGGGAAGTTTCCGGCACGGCTTTCACTTCCGTCTTTTCCGCCACTTGTTTCTCGTTATGCTGCCTTGCCAGTTCCCGAAGTTCTTTCCTACGCTCCGGCGTCAAACCCATCATCATTTCATAGAAACCGTTGATGGGAGGATTGGTATCCCAGTCCAGTGTGGCATAGATGTCGTCCGGGTCGGCAGGCTTGGCGGTGTTCTCCGCTTTCACCTCCTTATTCTCCATTGCGGGTTTTGCAGTTGGAGCTGTCGGTGTAACCGTGACTTTCGGTTTGGGCGGAGTGGACTTTGCCGTAACTGCCTTTTTCACCGTCTTTTTCTTTTTGGAGGTTTTCGGTTGGCTGACCTCTTCCGTCATCCCCCAGAGGTCAAGCAGGGTGAGCTGCACGCCTGCGGAATATTGCGGGCGCGGTTCTATCTCCGGCTTTTCATCTGCGGGTTGCGGCTTTTCTGTCGGAGTTTCCACCGTCTGCGCCGAGGATACTGTTTCCAATTTTATGGCAGGACGCTCTACTTTATTTTGAACGGCAACTTTTTCTTCCGTTCCTGCCTGCCGGATTGAACCCGAATACAAGCGCATGGCAAGCCTGTAATGGAAATCCTCGTCGAGCATACGGCGCAAATCCCCGGCGATGCCTGCTGCCTTGCCCTCGTGCAGATAAACCATAGCGGGCTTCCCGTAGGGGTCTGTGTCAAGTTTCGCCATCGTATGCACGATGCGTTCCGGGTGGTGGATGAAATAGGCGTTGTCGGTCAGGGCGGTTTTCGTGTCCGTCTGTATCACGGTCATCAGCCGCTCGTCCTGCGACATTTCCTTCTTGCTGAGGTTCTTTTGCAGGACAATCAGGTCACTGCCCACCTCCGTGCCCGCGTTGTCCGTGAACAGGTTGTTGGGCAGGCGTATCGCGGATACCAGATTGGCCTGACTGAACAGCTCGTTACGCACGGAGGTCTTGGTGCTATTCAATACCCCTTGCGAGGTGATGAACGCCACGATACCGCCGTCACGCACGGCATCCAGTCCTTTGAGAAAGAAATAGTTGTGGATGGTTTTCTGGGCGGAGCGTCTGCCGAAAGAGTCGCTCCGCTGAAACTCCGCGTCGAACACGGCAATGTCACCGAACGGAATGTTGGACACCGCCAAGTCGAAATAATTGTTGAACGGTCTTTCGATTTTCTCAAAACCGCAGGTGCGCATTTTCTGGTCGGGATAGAGATGCCTCAAGATTGTACCCGTGAGCAGATCCTTCTCGAAAGCCATCACATCCGCATTGGGGCTGTGCCGCAGCATGGAATCCACGAACACGCCGACACCTGCCGACGGTTCGAGCATACGGGCGGGGCGGACGCTGTAATCTGCCAGCACGTCCGCGATGGTGTCGGTTATCTCTTTGGGGGTGTAGAAAGCGGTCAGCACGGACGCTTTCAGCGAATCCACAAACCGCTTGTACTCTGTTTCGTCCTTGCTGTTCTCACGGATAAGCCTGTGCAGCTCCACCGTCGGGGCGAACAGTTCGAGGTCGGATTTCGCCCACCGGACGGCATCCGTCAGTTCCTTTGCAGGGTTGAGGATACATTTCAGACCGCCGAAACCGCAGTACCTTTGAAGTATGGCACGCTCTTCGGTTGTCGCTGTCCTATTTTCCCTGTCAAGGATGAATGCCGTCCGTATCGCCTCGATGTTGTCCCGCAGTTTCTGTTTGCGGTTAAACGCCATATTCGTCTAAGTAAAGGACGGTTGCTCCCGTCAGCTCCGTGTAGAGCAGGTCGTAATCGGAAGACAGGGCGAAATTGTCATCCGAGAGGTCATAGACGGAGAACACGTTGCCGACAAGCGGCAGCAGTTTCAGGACAAAGGCTTCACGCTTCTCTTCCGGCACTTCATCGGCAAACTCGTTTTCCACGACTTCGCGGAGGATGGCGTAACGGGAATAATGCAGCCCGCGCAGCAGCGTGTCCATCGCCAGTTCCTGCGCACCATCGGCGGGATAGCCTTCAAGCCGTGCCCTCTCATACGTTTCGGCGGCACGGTCGGCCCGTTCCCGTATGAAAGCGGTGTCGTCAGCCTGTTCAAACTTGTTCGTGCGGAGATAGTCCAGCAGGTACAGACCGTAATAGGAAAAGTCGGTCTGACCCTCGTTTTTCTTCTTGTTGTTCATTACTTTGGATTTAGCGGATTGATAATTAACGGGATAATCGGTTGGAAAAAGGAAGAAAAAGGCACTCGGTATCCCTCCGAGTGCCACCACTAAATCCAAAGTATGAGTGTAATCCGGTATCGAAGAACAATTCATTACTCTGAACAAGTGGCAAAGTTAATACTATTTCTTCCGTCCTGAAAATTTCTTGTCCTTTTTAGCCTCCGGGAACACAAAAGTCGTGTTATATTCCCCGTCAAAGGCGACAACAGCATCGAAACTCTTGCCCTGTTTGCTCTTGAACCCTTTGAGCAGCTTGGTATGCCCTTCGGTGAGCAGGTCTTTGATTTCATCGTCGGACAGGGTGCGTCCCGCTTTCAGCCGGAACACGGGCAGTCCGCACTCCGTGTTGTCGCAGCGTACCACCTTGCCGTAGAACCGCATCCTGCCCGTGCCACACTTGGGACACGCGCAGCCGGAGTCACGGCTGCCGAAGAGCTTGTCGCACGAGATCAGTTCGGAGGTTATCTCACGTGTGTACGCCTCTATCTCCTTGCGGAAGGTGTCGTCGGACAGTTCCCCGCGCTCGATACGCGCCAGCTCCTTTTCCCATTCGCCCGTCATGGCAACATCGGCGATGCGCATCGTCTTGACGACGGAATTGAGGGCAAGTCCTTTTTCGGTGGGAACAAGCGACTTCTTGCAGCGTTCCATGTAACCGCGCTTGAAAAGCGTTTCGATGATGGAGGCGCGTGTGGCGGGAGTACCGATGCCACAGTCCTTCATCGCCTGCCGCAGTGCGTCGTCCTCAATTTCCTTGCCCGCCGTTTCCATTGCCGAGAGCAGGGTGGCTTCGGTATGCAGCGGCTTGGGTTTGGTCTTTCCTTCGGTAATGGACGAGCCTTTCGGTGTCAGCGTGTCGCCTTCCTGCCAGCCGGGGATGGTAATTTCCTCTTTTTCCTCGCCATAGACGGCACGCCATCCGGTTTGCTTCACGACGCTGCCTTTTACGGTAAACTCCACTCCGGCACATTCCGCCGTGACAGTGGTCACATCCTTGACGCATTTCTCAGAGAATGCCTCGACCATGCGCCCGGCAATCATCTGATAGATGGTATTGTCCTCTTTGGAGAGGAAGAGCGGTTTCTCACCCGTGACGAGCAGGGCATGGTGGTCTGTCACCTTGCCGTCGTCCACGCTGCGGCGTGTCGGGGCGGCTTTTGCCCGCACCTTGTCTTTCCATTCGGGCTGTGTGCCGATGAAAGCGAGCAGTTTGGGAATTTCGGCAAACACGTCTTCGGGGATGTAGCGGCTTCCCGTTCTCGGATAGGTTATCAACTTCTTTTCGTAGAGTTTCTGCGCGATTTCAAGCGTCTGTTCCGCCGTGAAGCCGTGCTTGGCGTTGGCTTCTTTCTGGAGCGTGGTCAGGTCGTAGAGCAAGGGAGTTTCCTCCGTCTTCTCCTTGCGCTCGGCTTTCGTGACAGTGGCGCAACCTGCCGCCTTTACCTTATTATATAGTTCCATCGCCGGTTCTTTCTCTTTCCATTTCTCGGAGGATGAGAATTTCACGACTTCGCCGTCGCAACCGTCCGTTGCGATATGGAGCTGCCAGAATGCTTCGGACGTAAAGCGGCGGTTCTCCCAGTAGCGTTCACATACCATAGCCAACGTTGGTGTCTGCACCCGCCCCACGGAATACGTGCCGTGTCCGGCGGCGATGGATAACGCCTGTGTGCCGTTGATGCCCACGAGCCAGTCGGATTCGCTCCGCGCTTTGGCGGCGAGGTAGAGGTTGTCGTATTTGCTGCCGTCTTCGAGTTTCCGCAGTCCCTCGCGGATAGCTTTGTCGGTGAGAGAGCTGATCCACAGGCGCACGAAAGGAGTGGTGCAACCCGTATAGTGGTAGAGGTAGCGGAAGATAAGCTCTCCCTCGCGTCCGGCATCGGTCGCCACGATGATATGTTCGCTTGTGTCGAACAGTCTTTTGATGACTTTTATCTGCGACACCACGCCGCTGTCGGGCTTGTAACCTTTCTCCGTCCTGACCTGACGGGGGACGAGCGTGAATGTGTCGGGAATAATCGGGAGGTTGTCACGGACAAATCCGCGCACGCCGTAGCCGTCGGGCATGGCAAGCTGAACGAGGTGTCCGAATGCCCATGTCACGGCATAACCGCCTCCCTCGAAATATCCTTCCTCTCTCTTTGTCGCGCCCACGATGCGGGCGATTTCACGTGCCACGGAGGGCTTTTCTGCAATGATTGTCTTCATGTCTTCTTCTTTTTTGTTGATACTTTGGATTTTATTTTGGATTCAGTGGCGGACACGGGATTACATTTTCATGCCCTTGCCCGTTTTCTTCTGCGGCTTCTCCTGCTGCTGTTGCTGGCGGGCGTCCTTCGGGTTGGTCTGACCTTTCTGCAACGGCTCTCTCAGATTCTTTGTAGCCTCGTTGGTCTTGCCATCGTTGTTCACCGCCACCTGCGTGCGGCTCTCGTTGGACGGAGCAACCTGCTGTGCATTGTCAGGGTTCGTGTCGTAGCGGTACGGGCGTCCCTTCTCCGGGTTGAACTTGATATACATCGTGGCATGGAAGCCCTGCTTGTCGGTCACGTTCTCCAGCTTCACGGCTTTACCCGCCACATAGTCGGCTTTCTGCTGGTCGGTGAAGCTCACGCCGCTCCATTTGCTGATGGGGCGGATGCTGCCGTCCTCGTTCGTCCACGTGTTGCGGCGTTGCTCCTTCTTGGTCTGTGCGGCATTTTCCCCGCCCTGCGCCTGACTTTTCGATGTGTCGCCTTTGGTTTCCTGTGTCTGTGCGGTACGGGGCGACTTGCCGGTTCCCGGCACGAACTCCACGCCGCGCTGCTCCACGTTCACTTGCAGGGTGGTGACGAACTTTCTGCCGTCGTTGCGCTCGATGAGCTTGTCGCGTACGGGCAGTCCGGCGCGGAGCATGTCCCGCTCCTGCGTGGTGATTTCCGTCTTGCCGATGCGCTCCGGGATGCGCACCCTGCTTGCCGGAATGTCCGTGATTTCATTCGTCTTGCGGTCGATGCTGATGTAGGAGGGGATGATCTCGCCCGTTTCCCTGTCCACAATGTCCACGACCCTACCGAGATTGCCCGTTTCGCGGAGGTTCTTCCGGTCATTGTCGGAGAATTTGTGTTCCTTGTACTCATCCAGCTTCTGCTCCTTGCGGATGAAGTGCGGCACGAGGCTGATGTTTCCCTCACCGTCCTTCTTGAAGGAGAGGCGGGCGTCCAGCTCGAATGATTCGCCGCCGAAGGTCGGTTTGACCTTTACCAAGTCGGACTTGCCATAGTTGAGCATCTTCGTAAGGTCGCCGGACTTTTCAAGGTTGTCCCGCTTTACGCCCCATCTGTCCTCCAGCTCCTGCCAGTTGATTTTACTCTCGTCGATGGGCTGGTAGCCACGTTTGCCCTGCATCTGTTCGGATTTGTCCTGTTGCTGTTCTTTCCAAACAGTTTCATAATTTCAGGTTTTGATGGTTGGTATAAAAATAATTTTGAACACCTACTTATATAAATAAGGTGTATTCTGAAAGCGCCGCTGGTACACGATAGAGGCTTCCTGAACAGAATGGCCGGCCAGTTCCCTCAGCCTCCCTCTTTCCTCGGCAACTTTCTGTGCAAAATTACGATGCCGCCCAAGAGCGTTTCCACTTTATGTCATTTAACGCCCCCTTCCTTCGCAACTATTTTAGCCTTTATCCAATTGAACGTTAGCCATGTAGCAAAAAAAATCGTGCAGAAACAAAAAACTGCCAGTCAGAAGAGATTCATGAAGGAATGGTAAAAGAATAAGTCGAGCAATTTTGTCCTGTCATAGGGCATAAGAAATAACTCCTTACTCCACAAAATTGGTCAAGTTATTTTTTCACCCTTACCAAAGGGAAAAATACCCCGTCGATGAAGTTTACTTGCAGATAATTCGTAAATTTGTATCGGTGCGTAGACGGCGCGAATAATCCGCGCCGTCCCCCCAGAAAAACAATGTCCCACATCTGCTGCCTCTCCCCGTGGCGAGGAGCCAGATGGAAACGCCAAACCTATCTTATGATTGAAAACTTCGGGCAACTCACTGCCCATCTGTCGCAAAGCGGGCGCCGATGCCGCCTCGCCGTTGTCTGCGGTTCCGACGCTTCAACGCTCGAAGCGGTGGCCCGTGCCGTTGAAAAAATGATGGTTGAGGTCGTCTTCGTCGGCCATCTTGATGCCATTTCCCAAATGTCTGAAACGCTACATCTGCCGGCCTTTCCAGCCGATACCGTTGCTGCCGACAGCGATGAAGAAGCCGCGGCCAAGGCAGTCATGATGGTGCGAAACGGTGAGGCCGACGTCTTGGTCAAAGGTCTTGTCAGCACCGACGTGCTGCTGCGTGCCGTTCTCAACAAAGAGCGTGGCATCCTCCCTTCCGGGCGCGTGCTGACCCACGTGGCAGTGTCTGAGATGAAGGAGATGAACCGCATGCTGGTTTTCAGCGATTCGGCTGTCATCCCTTATCCAACGCCCGAACAGCGCCGAGCGCAGATTTCCTACGTCGTCAACCTCTGTCGCGCCTTCGGAGCGGCAGAACCGCGTTTGGCGTTGCTCCACTGCTCGGAACATGTGAGCGACAAATTCCCGCATACGCTCGACTACCGCGACATCATCGCAGAGGCCGGACAAGGACGCTGGGGAAAGGTTCGCATCGACGGACCGCTCGACCTCCGCACCTCCATCGACCCTGTGGCGCTTCAAACGAAAGGCATCAGTTCGACGCTCGAAGGCCATGCCGACGCACTCATCTTCCCCGACATAGAGGCTGCAAACACCTTCTATAAAGCCGTCACCTTCCTCGCCCACAACGAAACGGCGGGCATGCTCTGCGGCACAACCTGCCCAGTGGTGCTCCCGTCGCGCGGCGACGATGTCCAGACGAAATACAACAGTATCGCCCTCGCCATCCTCCAGCACGTGTCTGGCACCAACTGCCATTGAAGCGTAGGGTGTTCAAAATTCAGATAAATCTCTGCGCGTTTTTGACCAAATAGCATGGCGGTTGCGGCACTGCCCCTGAAAGGGGCTCATATTCCAGGATAGGGGCTTGCCCCTATCTCTCGCCG
>OLWU01000147.1_pt1 | contig 15873 bp, 9 predicted proteins | sample 1673351 | NCBI WGS metagenome assembly OLWU01 (sample SAMEA103958109, study PRJEB25191) | human gut metagenome | biome: human-associated habitat [ENVO:00009003]; feature: intestine environment [ENVO:2100002]; material: feces | place: Germany | collected 2013/2015
TTCAGAGCAGACGGCAGAGTCGTTTCACTTGGAAACGTATGATTATGTGATTGATGCAATCGACAGTCTTGACAACAAAGCATCGTTGATTAGGCGAGCATGCAGCAGTGGCGCCGTTTTGTTTTCCTCGATGGGGGCGGCTTTGAAGATGGATCCAGCGAAAATATCTGTGGCAGAGTTTTGGAAAGTGCGTGGATGTCCGCTTGGCGCTGCATTGCGGCGTAAGTTCAAGAAGTCTAAATTGTTTCCTTCAAAGAAATTCAAATGTGTCTACAGCGAGGAGCTGTTGCAGAATGTCGGGACATGTGGCGATTGCGGAACGGAAGAGTGTGTGTGCAAGAAGAATACATCGGGGAATGATGCGGATTGGCATGCGTCAAAAGTCCACACCAATGGAACGGTTGCTCACATAACAGCAATTTTTGGATTCACATTGGCGGGACTTGTAATTGAAGACATTCGTAATAAATCATTCGGAGATTTGGGTGACTGAAAACGGGGACAAGATTGCAGCGTGGGCGGATTCTTGTGCAATCTTTTTTTGTGCGGGTGGTCGTGGCGGCGTTCAACATGAAGTTGATGAACGCCCTGCTGGGAACTTTCATCGACGTGGGCGTGATCGCGCTCATCGTCATATTCCAGCCCGAGGTGCGGCACTTTCTGATGAAGCTCGGCTCGCGCTATGGGATGGCCGGAAAAAGCCGCGACTTCTTCAACAAGCTTATGGGCATCCAGGACCAGAAGATGGCAGGAGGCACGGTCAACGAGATCGCCGAGGCGTGCAGAGCCATGTCCGCCGACAAGACCGGGGCGCTGATCGTGTTCCCACGCAAGGATTCTCTCGACTTCATCGTCGAGACCGGGGACATCGTGGACGCGAAGGTCACCAGGAGATTGATAATGAACATATTCTTCAAGAATTCCCCTCTGCATGACGGGGCGATGATCATCAGCGCCGACAGGATAGTCGCAGCGCGGTGCACACTGCCGATCACGGGACGTTCCGACATTCCGGCGCACTACGGAATGAGGCACAAGGCGGCGATCGGAATCTCGGAGGAGACCGATGCTGACGTGGTGGTTGTCTCGGAGGAAACCGGAGGAATATCCTTTGTCCGCGGAGGCAACATCAAGAGCATCAACAACATCAATGAACTTAAACTCCTTCTCGGCGCTGGCGAGGGAACCACGGAGGAAAAGCGCGCCACAGAGGGAAAACAATGATTTACGAATATGCGGGAGCACGAATACGAAACAGAGATTGACACCAGATTGGAGGGCAAGTTGGGATTTGACAGGGTCAGAACCTTTGTGGCCGACAGATGTTCCACTGAATATGCAGTCACGAGGGTGACGGATGAGAGGTTCAGCAACGACCCGAAGGTCATTAGGGAAAGGCTGGCGCTGACCGACGAGATGAGGCTTATAGTGATGTTCGAGGAAAACTTCCCGACCAACGGGTACATTGACTGCCTCGACTTCCTCAAGCCGCTGGAAAAGACCGGCTACACAATCGACATCCTTTCGCTGGGCAAGCTGCGCACCATGGTCGAGACCGTGCGCAAGCTGACCAACTTCTTTATGTCGATAAAGGACGGGGTATATCCCAATCTCAAACGGATGAGCGCCCCGGTGCTGAGTTTCCCTGAAGTACAGAGAAGGATCGACCAGATCCTGGACAAGTTCGGGGATGTCAAGGACACGGCATCGGACAAGCTGCTGGAAATCAGGCGCGCGATAAAGACAAAGGAGGGGGCGATCTCCAAAAGGGCGAACGCCATCCTCAAGCAGGCACAGGCCGACGGGCTTGTGGACGAGGACGCCGGGCTTTCCGTGCGTGACGGCAAGCTGCTGATTCCGGTCAACAGCTCCAGCAAGAAAAAGATCCAGGGATTCGTCTATGACACCTCGGCCACAGGCAAGACAGCCTTTGTCGAGCCGGCCGAGATCATCGAACTGGAAAACGAGATCGTGACCCTCCACGCTGACGAGGCACAGGAGATCCAGCGTATCCTGGCGGCGTTCAGCGACTTCGTAAGACCATACGTACCAGATCTTATCAATTCAGCTGAATATATCGGCGAGATAGATTTTCTGGTGGCCAAGGCACAGGTCGCCCTCGATTTCAAGGCCGGTGCCCCGATCATCTCCGACAACGGGGAGATGAACCTACGTAAGGCGCGTCATCCGCTTCTGGAGAGGGCATTGAGAAAAGAGAAAAAGGAGATTGTGCCGGTCTCTATCCGTCTGACCCCGGCCAAGCATATTCTTTTGATCTCAGGTCCTAACGCCGGCGGCAAGTCGGTGTGCCTCAAGACCACGGGGCTTTTGCAGTACATGTTCCAATGGGGAATGCTGATCCCGACTTCCGAGACTTCGGAACTTCCTGTGTTCGACAGGATCATGGTCAGCATCGGTGACGACCAGAACATCGAGAACGACCTCAGCACCTACAGCTCGTTTCTGGACGACATGAAGACGATGCTGGCCAAGGCCGATGACAAGACCTTGATATTAATAGACGAGTTCGGTTCCGGAACCGAGCCTGCCGCCGGAGGAGCCATCGCCGAGGCAATCCTCAGCGAGATGGACAAGAGAGGGGTCTATGGAGTCATCACGACCCACTACACGAACCTCAAGCTCTACGCCTCTGGTTCAGACACCGGGGTCATCAACGGGGCGATGCAGTTCGACGCGGCCAAGATCCAGCCTCTGTTCAAACTGGACATCGGAATGCCTGGGAACTCGTTCGCCTTCGAGCTGGCCCGCAAGATGGGCCTCCCGGAAAGCATTGTGAAGGATGCCGAGGCAAGAGCCGGAGAGGAGTTCGTGGGAATGGAGAGGAACCTGCGCAAGATCGTGCGCAACCGCCGTGCCCTGGACGAGAAGCTCCAAAGGATCAAGAACACAGACAAGACTCTGGAGAACATCACCGAGCGCTACCAGAAAGAGCTTGAAGGGCTGAAGCAGACCAAGAAAGAGATTCTGGACCAGGCCAAGAAAGAGGCTCAGGAGATCGTTCAGGGAGCCAACAAGACGGTGGAGAACACGATCCGCACGATCAAGGAGTCACAGGCGGACAAGGAAAAGACCTCCGATGCCAGAAAAGCTCTTCAGGATTTCGTATCCTCTCTCCAGACCAAGAAGGAGAACGATCGGAAGAACCACGATGACTACATAGAGAAGAAGCTCAAGCAACTGGAAGACAGGAAGATACGCCGCAACGCCCACAAAGGGAAGCCTCAGGACGATGGACAGGAGCAGGCCACGGAGCAGTTCAGAGGTGGAGCGCTGAAGGTCGGCGAGAAAGTGCGGATCAAGGACAATGGCATGGCCGGTGAGGTCATCCGTGTTTCCAACAAAGCAGTGACCGTCGCCATCGGCAACATCACCAGCAAGATGCCTCTCGACAGGGTCGAGCGGATCTCTTCCAATGAATATAAAGCAGCGGTGCGGGAGAACATCAAGCCTCGGGCCGCCCAGGATGATTCAGGCCTGCGTGAGCGCAGACTGGCGTTCTCTCCTGAACTGGACGTGCGTGGAGAGCGGGTTTCTGACGCTCTGGACATCGTTGTCCACTACATCGATGACGCCATCATGCTGAACATCGGCTCTGTCCGAATCATCCACGGCAAAGGCACTGGAGCGCTGCGGGACGAGTTACAGAAATATCTAAGGACAATTCCCGGGGTCACTTCCGTCCACGATGAGCAGGTTCAGTTCGGAGGGTCTGGCGTGACGATCGTGACGTTGGGATAAGCATTTGAATCAAGACTATGAAAAACACTGAAAAACAGATGACTCCACGGATGGAGCTGGGGCGGAGGGGTGAGGATGTCGCCTGTGAGTTTCTGACCGGCAAAGGGCATATTATCGTGCAAAGGAATTTCAGGTCCGGTCATCTTGAGATCGACATCATCAGTTTAGATCGGAATGGTGTGCATTTTGTGGAAGTCAAGAGCCGGGTCGCGCCTGTTATGGTCTCTCCGGAGGAGAATGTGACAATGAGCAAGCAGAGGAAAGTGGCCGACGCGGCGCTGAGGTACTTGAACACGGCGAAAGACAAGCGGATCTCCGGTGATCTGGAAGTCAACTTTGATGTCGTCGCCGTGACGTTTGACGGAGGGAAGGAGATTGTGGAATGGTTCCCGAACGCGTTTTATCCGATGTACCTCTGAACGGGTGTTTCGATGCTTCTACAAGCTCGGCAACCGGAGCAGGAATGCGGTCACTGAACTTGTCGAAGTGACCGTGCTGATTTGAGAAAAATATACTAAGCACCAAGATATGAACAAAGATAACCGATACTGCGTCATCATGGCCGGAGGCACCTCTAACCACTTCTGGCCTATAAGCCGCGAAGCAAGCCCCAAGCAGTTTCTGGACATCGCCTACACAGGCGAGTCCTTCATCAAGACCACCTATGATCGTTTCTCAAGGATTGTTCCCCCGGAGAACATCATTGTTGTCTCCTTGGCCAGATTCGCGGATCTTGTCCGCAAGCAGATTCCGGATCTTCCGGCGGACAACCTCCTTCTTGAGCCTTACTCCAGAAGCACAGGCCCGTGCCTCGTCTACGCCACCTACAGCATCATGAAGCGCAACCCGGACGCGACCGTCCTTGCCACTCCCGCCGACCACACCATAGCGGACGAGAGCGGATTCAGGGACACGATCCTGAAGATGATGGAATATGCGGAGGAGAAGCCTGTCCTGATGACCCTCGGAATCCCTCCTACCAATCCCGACACGAGCTACGGCTACATTCAAGCTCCGAAAGGCAGCGAGGACGCCAGTTATGACATCCCTTTGAAAGTCAAGACATTCACGGAAAAGCCCGACAAGGCGATGGCCGAGGTTTTGTGCAAGACCGGCGAGTTTTACTGGAATTCGGGAATATTCGCCTGGAAAGTCTCCGTCATCAAGGAAGAGATGGAGAAGTACATCCCCGATGTCACGGCTGTCTTCTCCGGTTGGGAGAAGGCTCTCGGAACGGACGAGGAGCGGACATTCCTTGAGAAAGCCTACACGGACTGCCCGAAGGTCTCCATCGACTACGGGGTGATGGAGAAGACGGACAGGGCATGGCTCTACCGGGGGGATTTCGGCTGGTCGGACATCGACGGATGGGATTCCCTGTCAAGGAACTTCAACGGAAAGACCCCGGATGGTAACGTGGTGTTCGCAGACAATATCATGACCGAGGACTGTAGGGACAGCATCTTCGTGAGTACCGTCAGACGCAAGAAGTTCTACGCCGTGAAAGGGCTGAAGGACTACGTCATTGTGGACACTGGTGACGTGCTTCTGATCTGCCCTAAGGATTACAAGCAGTTCAAAGATTTCCTCTCAGGTCTCGGAATGCCCGAATACGAAAGTTTCCGTTAAGGCAGCCCTTGAGGGGGAGCAGCGTGAGCGGCGTGGCAGCTAACCCATTGACAGTCAACCAAATAAGGCAACAGCCTAGTGCTAAATCCGACACCAGACTGTTGTTTTATTCCGCTGATTTACAACACGCTGTCCGCCACGAATCCCACGGCATTCCCCCATCCCCATCTCCCCACACTCGCTCTACCTAATGCCACCTTCGGCTACTCAAAGTCATCAGAGCTGTCACGGATCCGCTACAGAGCCGCCATGGAGCCGCTACGGGAATCAGATGATGACTCCGCCGTCAACCGGGAGGACGGCACCGGTGATGTACGAGGCCATGTCGCTGGCCAGGAAGAGGAACGCGTCGGCGACCTCATCTGGCTCACCTACCCTGCCGATAGGAATGCGCGCCACCAGAGGCTTTATCATGGCCTCCGGAAGGTTTGCGACCATGTCGGTGCGGGTCACGCCCGGAGCCACGGCATTGACCCTTATACCACGGGGAGCCAACTCCCGTGAAAGGGATTTCGTCAGGCCGTTGACCGCGAACTTGGTGGTCGGGTACAGACAGCCGGACGGCTGGCCGTAAAGACTCACCACAGAGCTGGTGTTGAGGATGACACCGCCGCCGCTCGCCTCCATCAACCTCGCGGCGGCCCTGCAGCAGACAAACACCGCCTTGAGGTTTATGTCCAGAATCCTGTCCATTTCCTCATCGGTGTAGTCATTGAGAGGAAGCGCCTGCGAGATACCGGCGTTGTTGACAAGGATGTCAAACCTTCCAAACCTTGCTAAAACCTCATTGAACGCATTCTCTACAGAGGAAGAATCTGTGAGATCCGGGGCGATCGCCAAAATCTTGGCCTCAGGCAACTCGAAAAGGAGTTTTCCAAGCGCCGCGTTGGCGGTCGCGGGCTTCGAGCCGCACAGGGCTACGGAAGCGCCAGCCTCAAGGAATTTCTTCACGACCGCGTAACCTATGCCGCGCGTGCCACCTGTGACCACCGCGACCTTGCCTTTTAATGAAAGTTCCATAACTCCGATTCTTGAAAACTCCTACTTGGCAAAGGCGTAGGAGAAGCCTTGGATCTGATCCCAGACACCACGTGTGAAGTCCGGGACCTCTACAGGCGCGTTGCCGTTCTCGATGGAGATTCTGCCCAGCTCCGTGAGACAGCACCATTCGGCCATGTCATAGACATCCATGTCAAGCGGAAGGCCGTTCCTCAGACAGTAGACCAGACGGTAGTCCATGATGAAATCCATCCCTCCGTGGCCTCCGACCTGCTTTGCAAGAGCCTCAAGCTCCGGAGTAAGGATCGGATTGCGGTTGTCCTCAAGAATTGCCTTGAGCCTGTCTCCCGAATAGGTGACCTCGCGGCCAAGGTTCTGGTAGTCAGTGGAAGCCTCGGTCAAGGCGTTGTCCCTCAGGCAGAGCTGCTGGATCGGATACTTGCCGGCATAGCCCTCGCTGCCTACAATCTGGTACATGCGGTTGTAAGGGCGCGGCGTCATCACGTCGTGTTCCACGAGGATGGTCTTGCCTTTCTCCGTCGTGATCATCGTCATCGTGAGATCGGCGTTCTGAAAGTCCTCACATTTCTCTCCGGTTCTGGCTTCCACATGCTTAGGACCGTTCACAGCCTTGGTCTCCATCGCGACAAGGGTCTTGAAACGGTCGCCGCGATGGATGTCCATCACCTGGCAGACCGGACCGAGGCCGTGGGTAGGATAGACATCCCCCTTGACCTCCTTGTTGAAATCAAGCCTCCAGTTGTTCCAATAGGAGTCCCAGAACGGATCCAGATTGTGATGATAGGAACCCTCTCCATGGAGAATCTCTCCGAGCAAGCCCTTCTGAGCCATCGTAAGGACTGCCATCTCATAGAAATCATAGCAGCAGTTCTCAAGCATCATGCAATGCTTACGGGTCTTCTCGGACATGTTGATCAAAGCCCAGATGTCCTCCAGAGAAGCCGCGGCCGGAACCTCAACGGCGACATTCTTGCCATGCTCCATCGCATAGAGAGAGATCGGAACGTGATGCTTCCAGTCAGTGCAGATGTAGACAAGGTCGATGTCGTCACGCTCGCAGAGTTCCTTGTAGGCCTCGGTGGATCCGGAATAACCGGCAGCCTTAGGCAACCCCCTGTCCTCCAAGGTCTTCTTTGCGGCCTCAACCCTGTCGGCCTCGACATCACAAAGGGCGTTGATCTTCACGCCCGGAATGTAGGTGTAACGCTCCACGGCGCTTGAGCCGCGCATTCCGACACCGACGAAACCGACACGGACGGTGTCCATCGCCGGCACGGTCAGCCCGAGCGCGTTCTCCTGACCCGCGGGACGGGCAGGTGTCTCTACCTTGATCGGCCCCTCCTCCTTGGAAGTGGCGCATGATACCGCCAGAACAAGTGACATGGCGGCCAATAAACTTCTGAATCTCATCGCTTATTACTGTTTACAAATCATTCTCTTACAAAGTTATCACAAATCCCGAAAAATCTGACGCTCCTTCACGGAATAAATAGCCAAAGGATTACTAATCTCGGGAATATTCCTAAAAATCAAATCCCAACGACTTCCGCACGCCCATCGCCCTGGCGGGGACAATCGCAAAGCGGAATGAATAGTCACGGTCGCTCCAGAGGCATCTGTCACCGTCCGGCCTTGCCCCCCAACTGTCGTAGCCGCCGACTCCGCTTTGTGCATAGTCCACGCAAACCTCCACGAAGTCTCTCTCGACATAGTCATTTATGTGGGTCTGGCGGCGGAGACGATTCTTCGCCTTGGCCGGATCGTTCTCGGTCAAAGGCCCTTTGTTCTCCCACTGATAGTCACGCTGGACAGCCTCTTCGGAATCGAGATCCTCGACCGCGCACCTGAGAGCGTTAAACTCAAAGCGGTCGGAGCGGATAGCCAGACCTCCGATGGAAAGATATTCACAATCAATGTGATGCCCACATTCCTGCGGACGCACATAGCGGACATATTCCTTGGAGGCGGATGATGAATATTCCCCGATCAGCGTCCCTCCGAAGCGGTCGGCATAGTTTTCCTCACGCCCCCTGCCAAGATAGGTGAACGAATCGGCGGAGGCAGGAAGTCTCATCCGGAACCCTATGCGCGGCACATCGACCGGCTTTGAGGACTTGACACCCTTGAAATCCGACTCGACGGAAAGGATGCCCCCCTCAAGCAGGGTGTAGCGGACTGTGAATATGTTTCCGCTTGCCAATGAATATTCAGCCACTACCGTATCCCCTTCAAGACCCGCCTTCACATCGAACTCCCGGCTGGAGACCTTGAACGCCTGACAGCGGGACGGCATCCCGTTGCCGTAGTCATTGTCGGTCGGCGCCCTCCAGAACAGCGGTCTGAGGCCGAAATCCTCATTGAACATATTCTTCCCTTTGAATGAATATTCCTTCAGACATCCCAGTGCCTTGTCAAAAACAAGCGACGCGTCACGGCATTCGAGGGCGATCGCCGTCTCTGTCTCGGTGGCCTTTACTCCCCTCGCCCGCCGAGGTGTCGCAAGTCTCTTGGCATCAGATAGTTTGATTTGATCGCAGGCGATGACGCTACCCTCCGGCAAAAGCCCGGCAGCCTTACTGGTGAGAGTCTCGAAGGTTATGAGACATTTCTTGTCGGACGGAAGTTTCGGCAGCCTCACGCGGACTTCCTCCTCGGACTGTGGAGCGGCGGAGAGAGCCACGTTGCCGGAAGCGATCCGGGTGCCGTCGGCAGTCACGGCCCATCTGAGAGCATATTCATTCAAACTCTTGAAATAGAATCTGTTCTGAACCTTGAAAATCCCTTGGGAGGCATCCTCCGGCAAGACTTTCACGTCCTGATAGACGTGCTTTATCTCGGCCATCGCAGGGTGAGGTGTCCGGTCGGGCGCGATGACTCCGTTGCAGTTGAAATTGCCGTCGCTCGGAGAGTGCTCCCCGTAGTCACCGCCGTACGTCCAGTACATTCTGCCGTCGCTGTCGGTCTCGTAGAGTCCCTGGTCGATCCAGTCCCAGATGAAACCGCCCTGGAGGTTCGGATATTCATAAATGTACTTCCACTGGCGGTCGAGCGAGCCGTTGGAATTGCCCATCGCGTGGGAATATTCCGAAGGCACGACCGGCTTCGGGTAGCCGCTCTTCCCCATCTTGTGAAACCACTCGGCGTCAGGGTATTGCGGCACAAACATGTCCGTGTTCCATTCTAAGACGGCCCTCTCGTAGCAGACCGGTCTGTTCTGGCCGCCACTTTCCAGAGCCTTCAGTTCCCGGTAGGTGTCGTAGAAGTTGCAGCCGTTGCCGGCCTCGTTGCCCAGAGAGAGGATCGTCACGCACGGGTAGTTGCGGGTCCGGTAGTACATGTTGAGGATTCTGTCCCTGTGCTGAGGCAGCCAGTCAGGATTGTTGCCGAGGGTTTTCTCAAGATTATAGCCCATCCCGTGGGACTCGATATTGGCCTCGTCATAGACATAGAATCCGTACTCGTCGCAAAGTTCGTAGAAGAGCCGAGGCAAAGGATAGTGGCTGGTGCGGATGGCGTTGATGTTGTGTTTTTTCATCAGCCTGAGGTCGGTGAGCATGTCTTCCTCGGTGATGTAATGACCGGTGAACTGGTTGTGTTCGTGGATGTTGACTCCCTTGAACTTGACCGGCATGCCATTGACGAGGAAGCGGTCGCCGACAATTTCCAGACGGCGGAAACCGACATTAGCCTTGGCGTGTTTCCCCTCGACGCAAAGCAGCAGGGTGTATAGCTCCGGTGTCTCAGCAGACCACCTTCTCACATCCTTGATGGCTGATTGCCACTGTTTTACGCCTTTTACCGTTTCTGATTCTCCTTTAGCGGTCTCGTTGCCCTTGGCATCCAGAAGGATCCAGCTGACATTGATCGGTTTCGAGGAGTTGACTTCCAGCCTGAAATCTCCGGTGCAGAGGTCTTCGGACAGCGTCGAGACCACATTCCAGTCAAAATCCTCCGGAACCGTGGCCGGCTCCCTTGACAGATAGACATCCCGCTCGATTCCGCTGATGCGCCAGAAGTCCTGACACTCAAGGTAGCTGCCTGTGTTCCATCTGGTCACGACAATGCGCAGATCCGCCTCCATGCCGCTTTCCACATAAGGGGTTATGTCGTAGCGGACCAAATCCTTGGAATCCTCGCTGTAACCGACAAATTTCCCGTTGACAAACACATACGCGCCGCCTTTCACTCCGCAGAGATTCAGGTAGCAATTCTCCCCTCTTCCAAACTCAGGCGTGAATTTCCTTGAATATACCCCCGTGGGAATCCTGTCCGGAAGCTGTGGCGGCTGCGGGTTCCTCGGGCGGAACTCGTACGGGTGGTTCACATAGACGGCGGTCCCGAATCCCTGAACCTCCCAGTTGCCAGGAACCTTGATGGCCGTGGGAGCCTTGTCCGGATCCGCCAGCATATCCTGCACGGAATCGTAATAGCGAAAATCCCAGACTCCGTTCAATGAAGAATAGTTCGGGCTCTGTTCCATGTCTTTTGACACAGCGTCTTTCGCCGAGTCGAAAAACACCGTCTCGTGACGGCGAGTCACAGCACCTCCCTTCGAAACAACTTTTTGGTCAAGATGTTCGGTGAAGTCCACGGCCAGCCCCTCTGGGGCGGACTCCCGGGCTTCCGTTTCCGGAAAGACCGCCGGCCTCCGCGAAAATGCGGTCTGGCCGGTCAGGGAGATGGCCATCGCGGCCAATGTGATAGATTTCAATTTCATATCCTTTGTCTATAATGTTGACGAGTGATGAAGATAGGGATTCTTTTTGACTATTTCAAATTCTATGGTGTGACATCCGTCCTTTTGCCTGTGGCGGAGACCGCCATGAGCCTGTAGGACGGATTCCATCCGCCTGGAACGCTGAAGACCGCCTTGGAGGACGGGGCGAGCTTGCCTTCGGAGGCGAAGACCAGACCGCCGTCGGCGTCCCTCACCTCAAAGACAACCACATTCTTCCAGTCCGTCAGGGTGACGGTTCCCGAAGAGCTGACCGACACAGAGCCGGGGATCACCTCCGGCCTCGTCTTGAACAGACCCTTGTTGTTGTCCGTGATGTACTCTATAGGGGAGTCCGGCTTAGGAAGCCCCAGCGCCTCGACCCTTTGGCGGATCTCCTCGATCCGGCTTTCCGTCACTGTCATCCTGCCCGAGCCGTAGTCGTCAATCGACGCGTCCACGGGGGTGAGGAATCCCCATTTGGTGAAGAAGTCCAGCAGATTGTGTCCCGAGGCCTTGGAGCAGGTGAGGACGAACTCCGTCTGCTGCTCCCCGGCGGTTCCGAGGTCGGGGGAGGTCCTGACATATTCAAAGACATCGGGGTAGAACCCTCCTTTGTCCTCCCGCAGCTCGGGTGTCTGCCCCAGAACCTCTCCGAAGTAGAGCTGGAGCTGCCAGAAAGGGACGAGCTTGCAGAACACGTCTCCTTCTGTGGAATGAGGCGCGCCAGCGGCCAGAATGTCCCTCCAGGCTTTGGCGTAGCGGTTCGGCAGCCCCTCTCCCATGTCCTCGGTCTGAAGCCTTGAAGGCTGCCTGAGGATTGTGGTCTGGACATATTCGGACATTATGTTGTTCGTCACTTCCGTGGTACCCAGCCACTTGAGTCCCGGACGGGTCTGGTTGCAGTGGCCGACCTCGTGGGCGGGTCCCCAGCAGGAGCCGGTTGTCAGACTCAGGACGTCGCACAGCTGCGGCAGGGTGGAGTCATTGTAGGCCGTATAGTAGCTTGTGGCGTACATGTAGGATGTGTAGATCACGATGAACCTCATCCTGTTCGGGAATGTCCTGCCGTAGCGGTACAGCCCCATCAGCTCCTGCTCCGCCCTGACGAACGAGTCGAACACGCGGACAAGGGCGGCCCCGTCCGGAGTGTGGGCGCGGAAGCGGGAGGTGGGAAAGGTGAGGTGTGAATATTCCCCCACAACATCAAAGAAAGAATATTCCGCCGCTCCCAGAAGCCTCTGCCAGTCTGTGTCCTTGTGCCTTCGCAGGTCAAAGAGTCCGTTGACCCTGCCTCCCGCGAAATGCACCTTGACGGGATTGGCTGTCAGATAGTCGTCGCTTTGAAACACAACGTAGAGAAGTCCCTTGTCCATGGATTTGAACTGGTTCACTCCGTCGCTCAACGGAAAGGAGCGTCCGTGGAAGCCATCCCCGCCGGGTCAGTCCAGATTCTGGACGTAGACCGAGGCCTGACGGTTTCCAAGTCCATCGACGAGTACTACCATATCCTCGCCGCCGGGCGAGAAGATACCAGTGGCTCCGTCCATGAAACTGTAAGGTGAGATCTTGAGATCCCGCGCGACGACTTCCGGATAGGGATAGGCGGAATATTCCTGAACCCTGAATTCCGTAGGATAGCGGCCCGCCTTCATGTAGGCTGCCATATTCCTGAAAAACTCCGAGCCGCAGGAGCGTATGTCCTCGTCCGTGACCCCCGGCCTCAACGCTGAGCAGGTCCTGTCGGTGAACAGGGACAGGGGGTCGAACTTGTCCGGGTTGACCTTGTAGAACTCCATCTCGGAGCAGGAGGCGAATCCCTGTCCGTCCCCGGCTCCGGACCACACCGTGAACCGGATGCTCTCCACGTCCTTCAGTGTGGTCCGGAAGTCCACTTTGGACGGATGCCCCGAACCCTTGAAGTCATATTCCCCCGCGGCGGACCATTCCTTGCCCCGGATCTTGTAGTGGATTTCCGTCTCCCTGAAGTTGCCGTTGGAACCGGATTTCCGAGGATGGTAGACAATGTAGTCGATGTCCGTTCCCTTGGAGAAGCTGTAGGTCAGGGTGACCGGGAAGTAACCGCCCGCCGAGTTGTCCCAGGAGGAGTGGTAGAGGGTCTCGTAACTTCCGTCGAAGGATTTCTCTATGTTCTCACCCTGCTGCCAAGAGGAGGCGGTTCCGGACAGCACCTTGACCCTGATGTCATCCTTGATGTCCGGCTTGCCGACCGGAACATATTCCCCCTCCGGAACAAGAGGAGGAACTTCCGGTCCGTCAGGAGACTCCTTCTCCCCGCAGGAGAGCGGGAAGAGGAGGCAAACCATGTACACTATGATACGGAGCGCTTTCATTCCGCCTCCGGATCAACGACCTTCACCTGCCACAGCCGGAACTCGGACATCGTGAAGAACACCTCGCCTGAGTTGACGGCGTTCACGACCATCCTGATGTGGTCGAAAGGCTGTGTGACAGGCAGGTTCGGCGATGTGTAGGCATCGGTTGCCGTAACAGGCAGACCGTCCTCGTCCTTCGTGAACTTCTTGACGAGTGTCCAGTCCGAGCCGCCTGTGCTGACCAGGATGTCGAAGTCCGTCGGTTTCTGCCGTCCGTTGTTTCTCGGAGCGTACCAGAATTTCCAGTGTCCCTCGGTCAAGGCCTCCGGAAGCCGGATCTGGAGCCAGTGCGGCCCCGGGATTGCCACGCTCCACGCCGTGTGGAAGAACGTGGCGGTGTTCCCGTCGATCAGATTGGCGATGGGACCCTCGCTCGGCTCCTGGGCGTTCGTGCCGAGATGCTCGGCCTTGAGGATGATGCGTGTGGCCTGCTCTGTCACGGGAGCCTTGCCCGACCTTGCGGTCACGGTCTGGGTCTTTCCGCCGTTGTCCGTCCTGCTGAACGGCTGGATGGTGAAGCGGTAGTCGCCGAACCTTGCCCTGGTGTCAGGAATCAGGATGGAGTCACAGCTGGAAAGCCGGACCTCGTCTATCCCCAGCAGATGGTCGTGGTAGGACACTTTCACATAGTGGACACTCTTGTCGGCGGGGAGGGTCCAGAAGAGGGCGATCCCGCCGGGACGCTCCTCCGAACGGACATCCTTGATCGGGGACGGGACCGTTCCCTTGTCGTCATCCTTGCAGCCGACGGCGAGCAGCGGAAGCAGGAAAAGCAGATTGAATATTCTGTATGGTCTCATATATCTTTGTTGTTTACGATGTTTTCATCAATATCCCGGATTCTGCACAAGATTCAGATTCTTGTTCACATCGCTCAGAGGAATCGGGAGAAGGTACTGGGTCGGTGACTCGAACTTCCGCTCGAACATGATGGTGCTGACGGTGGCGAAACTGTTGATGTCCCTGGCCTCTATGTTGAATCCCTCAGCCTTCACGCTGAAGTACTTCTCAGCCATCTTCCATCTCCTGAGATCCCAGAAATTGTGGTTTTCGAGGTAGAATTCGATCTGCCTCTCCTGACGGACGATGTCCCTGAGGAGGGACTGATCCAGGGTCTTCCCCGCGATGGTCTCCCACGACTCCTCCACGGAAGGGATTCCGGCCCTTTCCCTGACCTTGTTCAGGTAGGTCTTTGCCATGGCGAGGTCTCCGGTCTCGACGCAGGCCTCGGCGTAGCCGAGATAGAGTTCGGCAACCCTCATAAGCGGCCACGGATAGTCAATAGGGGCTTTGAGAAAGGTCGCGACTGCATAGCCTGGATTAACGCCCTTTTTGTTGAGATAGCCCGAAGGTGAGTAGTTGTTGGTCCTTAGTCCGCCGTAGTCCCTGGAGCAGTTGCCTCCAAGGACGAAGTCGCAGACAAGCTTGCCTCTGTCCGTCCCGGAATGCCTCTTGTAGGACGGGTCGTTGGCGTACGCTCCGTTGGAGGCCGCCGAGAGAATCTCGTAGTAACCACCCTGGAACGCCACCCAGGCGTAGAAGCGCGGCTCCCTGTCCAGATTGAGCCTGATGGTCTGGGCGCCCACCTCGGCCTCGGAGGCATGATCCTCATCGACGGTCACGACATCGTACATGCTCGACGGGGAGAACAGGCTCTTGTCCTCGCTCAGAGGAAGTCCGTTCTTGGTGTAGAACCGCTTCACCATCGCGAGGGTCGGAGCGACCCCGTTCCAAGCCGAGCCGCTGCTGTAAGGCGTGGATTTGTTCTGGAGGCCGTAGTATCCTTCGCCGCGGGAGTCCGCCCAGATGATCTCCTCGTTGAGCGGCTCCAATATGTTGTAGCGGAGCCTGTGCTGCACAGGATCTGCCGGCTCAAGGTTCCCGTTGAAGAAGCTGTCGTTCATGTAAAGCTTGTGGCCGGCCTCCTCCGCGACCCTGATGGCCTCGGCGAAAGCCTCCTTCGCCCTCTGCCATTTCGCAGGATCGTACTGTAAAGGCATCAGCGTTGTCCCGTCCTTGCCCTTGAAATCAGAGTAGAACTCGGAATTGCCGTTGAACAGAGGTGAGGCCGCGGTAAGCAGCATCCTGGCCTTCAGGGCTTTGGCGACCACGCTTGTCGCAAGTCCGTAGTACAGCGCAGGACGCTTGGCAGGGAGACCCGCCGCCGCTTCGTCCAGTTTGTCGCAAATGAAATCGACGCACTGGTCGTACGGTGTCCTGGCCTTGTAGTCCGAGGCCACGGTCAGGATACTCGGCTCCTCGTCGATGATGATGATCGGGCCGTAGCACCTTGAAAGCAGGAAATGATAGTAGCCGATGAGGAAGGTCGCCTGCGCCTTGTAGTCCGCGAGTGTG
>OLWU01000154.1_pt1 | contig 15624 bp, 11 predicted proteins | sample 1673351 | NCBI WGS metagenome assembly OLWU01 (sample SAMEA103958109, study PRJEB25191) | human gut metagenome | biome: human-associated habitat [ENVO:00009003]; feature: intestine environment [ENVO:2100002]; material: feces | place: Germany | collected 2013/2015
TCGTGACCTGGAACATCTCGCCCGCGCCCTCGCAGTCGGAGCCGGTGATGATGGGAGTGTTGACGTAGACAAAGCCGCGCTGCTGGAAAAACTCGTGGACCGACTGCGCGGCGACGGAGCGGACGCGGAACGCCGCGGAAAACAGGTTCGTCCGCGGGCGCAGGTGCTGGATCGTGCGCAGAAACTCCACGGTGTGGCGCTTTTTCTGGAGCGGATAGTCCGGCGCGGAGGCGCCCTCCACGTCGATTTTGTCCGCCTTCAGCTCAAAGGGCTGCTTGGCGTCCGGGGTGCAGACCAGCGTTCCGTGTACGATGAGGGCGGCGCCAACATTCTGGCGGGCGATCTCGTCGTAATTATTCAGGGAGCCCCTCTCAAATACGACCTGCAGCGACTTGAAGCAGCTGCCGTCATTCAGCTCGATAAAGCCGAAGTTTTTCATGTCGCGCACGGTGCGGACCCAGCCGCAGACCGTCAGCTCCTGCCCGTCAAACGCAGAAGCGTCGGCATAAATGCCGGAAATTTTCTGATGCTTCATACTAAAAATGGCACCTTTCCTTTCTTCGTACAGACCTTTCCGCTGTACTCATAGTGTTCAGTTTTCACGGAAAACCGTGTTCTGACATTATAATCCACGTATCGGGGGCGGTCAAGCTTTATTTTCCGCCGCGTCCCCGGTTTTTGCGTAGGCGGCGATGAAGGCGCGGGCGGACTCGATGACGCGCTTGCCGCTCTGGAGCTTCAGACTGAGCGCGGGCTTCGCCCCCGCCTCGACCTTGACGCGGTTTTTAAACTCCGGCAGGGCATAGAGCGCGGAGACGCGCTGCATGTCAAATTCGCCGAGCGTGAAGCGCAGGAAGCCGCTTTTCTGGCTGATATCCGTGATCCCGGCGCGCGTCGCCTCGCCGCGCAGCAGCGCGACGTGGATGAGCGCGTTGACGGAAGAGGGCGGATCGCCGAAGCGGTCGATGAGCTCGTCCGTGAGGTCGTCGGCGTCGGCCTCCGTGCGGATGAGCGCGATGCGGCGGTAGAGATCCATGCGCTGCTCCGGCGAGGGGACATAGCGCTCCGGGATGTTCGCGCTGACGGCGAGGTCCGCGGCGCAGTCGGCGCGGATTTCCGGCTTTTCGCCGCGCTCTTCGAGCACCGCCTCCTCCAGCAGACGCAGATACATATCGTAGCCGACGTCGCTCATGTGTCCGCTCTGCTCCGCGCCGAGGAGGTTGCCCGCGCCGCGGATCTCCAGATCGCGCATCGCGATGCGGAAGCCGGAGTTGAACTCCGCGAACTCGCGGATGGCGGAAAGGCGCTTTTCCGCGACCTCGCTCAGGATCTTGTCCTTGCGGTAAGTGAGGTAAGCACTCGCGCGGCGGCTGCTGCGCCCGACGCGCCCGCGGATCTGGTGGAGCTGGGCGAGACCGAGACGGTCGGCGTCCTCAATGATGAGGGTGTTGACGTTCGGGATGTCGATGCCCGTCTCGATGATCGTCGTGCAGACAAGCACCTGCACCTCGCCGCTCGCCATGCTCTCCATGACGGCGGTGAGGCTCTCCTGATCCATCTTGCCGTGGGCGACGGCGACCGTCACCTCCGGCAGCAGCTTCATAATGCGCGCCGCCGTGCGCTCGATGCTCTCGATGGCGTTATGCAGGTAATAGACCTGCCCGCCGCGCTGCACCTCGCGCCGGATGGCGTCCGCCACGACGCCCCAGTCGTGCTCCATCACATAGGTCTGGACCGGCATGCGGTCCTGCGGCGGTTCTTCGAGCGTTGACATATCGCGCAGCCCGCTCATCGCCATGTTCAGCGTGCGCGGGATGGGCGTTGCCGAGAGGGTCAGCACGTCCACGTTGCGGCTCATCTCCTTGAGCCGCTCCTTGTGGGAGACGCCGAAGCGCTGCTCCTCGTCCACGACGAGCAGACCGAGGTCCTTGAAGCGCAGATCCTTTTGCAGCAGCGCGTGGGTGCCGATCACGATGTCCACGCTGCCGTCCGCGACGCCCGCCTTCGTCGCCTTCATCTGCGCCGCGGTGCGGAAGCGGGAGAGCACCTCGATGCGGATGGGGTAACCGAAAAAGCGCTGGGACGCCGTCTGATAATGCTGCTGGGCGAGCACGGTCGTGGGGACCAAAATCGCCGCCTGCTTGCCGTCGAGCACACACTTCATCACCGCGCGCAGCGCGACCTCCGTCTTGCCGTAGCCGACGTCGCCGCAGAGCAGGCGGTCCATCGGCACGGAGGACTCCATGTCGCGCTTGATCTCCGCGATGCAGCGGAGCTGGTCGTCCGTCTCCTGATAGCCGAACGCCTCCTCAAATTCCTCCTGCCACGGCGAGTCGGGCGCGAAGGCGTGGCCCGGCTTACGCCGCCGCTCGGCGTAAAGCGCGATGAGCTCGCCCGCCATTTCCTTCGCCGCGGCTTTGGCGCGGGATTTCGTGCGGGTCCACTCCGCGCCCCCCATGCGGCTGAGCTTCACGGGGCGGTCCTCGCCCGCGCCGATATATTTGCTGACAAGATCAAGCTGGGTCGCCGGAACATAGAGCGTGTCCGTTCCGGCGTAGCAGATCTTGATATAGTCCTTGTCCACGCCGTCGACGCGCATCTGCACGATCCCGGCGAAGCGACCGATGCCGTGGTGCTCGTGGACGACGAGGTCGCCGACGGCGAGGTCGGCGCAGCTCGCGAGGCGCTTGCGGTCCGCCGGGAGCTTTTTGCTGCGCCGCGCCTTCCGGAAGCCGGACTGCATCATCATCGCGTCCGTCAGCACCGCCACATGGCTCAGCGGATACTCAAAGCCGCCGGAGAGCGCGCCGACGGCGACGGCGCAGTGCCCCGGCTCCGGAAGCGCGCCGACGCGCTTCGCTGCCGCGGCGTCGATCCCGCGCTCGGCGAAGAACTCCCGCAGCGCGGCGACGCGCCGCTCGTCGCCCGCGAGGACGAGCACGGAAAAGCCCGTGTTCACATAGTGGCGCACGTCGTCGCACGCCGCCTCCAGATTGCCGCCGTAACCCGGCAGCTGCTTCGCCGTGACGCCGATGATCGCGCGCGGCTCCGGCGTGCAGCGGCTCTGGGTGAAGCTGTCGCCCATCAGAATGGGCCAGTCCGCGAGCCGTTCGAGCGCCGCCGCCCAGATAAGCCGCAGCTCCGCGTGCGCGCCGGAGAGCAGCCCCCCGGCGAGGAGGAGCTTCAAATCCTCGTGCAGCAGCTTCAGCTGGTCGTCCGCGGTCTTGGCGGTCTTGCCCGGCTGGTCGAGGAAGATGACCGCCTCCGGCGGCAGATAGTCGATCGCCGTCGCAAATTCGGGATAGATGAGGTCGAGATAGCGGTCCGCCGCCGGGAGCGCGCGCGTTTCGCGCAATCGCTCCGCGTCGGCGCGCATTGTCGCGGCGAGCTTCTGCTTTTCCGTCGCGCGGCTGCGCGACGCCTTGCCCGCCTCGGCGTCCAGCGCGTCGGCAAGCGCCAGCTCCCCTCCGGGGGCGAGCTGGGGCAGCGCCTCCGCCGCGGGCAGGATGCGCGCGCTCGTGATGTTTTCGATGCGCCGCTGCGTCGCGGGGTCGAAAATGCCCATGGAGTCGATGTCGTCGCCCCAGAACTCCAGACGCACGGGGTTTTCGAGCGCCGGGGAGAAAAAGTCGAGAATCCCGCCGCGGCGCGAATACTGGCCCGGCGCGTCTACCTCAAGGCGGTGGACATAGCCCGCGGCGAGCAGCGCGCGCTCCAGCGCCTCCGGACCGCCGGAAAAGCCGTCCGTGACGTCCAGCGCCGCGGCGAGCAGCCGCTCCTTCGGCACCGCGCGCTGCACCAGCGCCGCCGCCGTGCAGACCGTGACGGGCGCGGCGTCGCGCGCGAGCGCGTCCAGCGCGGCGAGGCGGCTCTGCTCTCCGCCGCGGCTCGCGCTCTCGGCGGCGTAAAAGTTGAAGTCCCGGCTGCGCAGCAGCAGCGCCGGCTCGCCGAGCAGCGTCTCGAGGTCGCGGCGCATCGTTTCCGCCGCCGTGTCGTCCGCGCAGACGACCACGAGCGGCGCGCCCAGCGACCGCCGCGCCGACGCCGCAAAATGCGCCCGCGCCGCCGCGCCGAGCCCGCTCACGAGCACCGGACTCTGCCCCGCGTCCAGCGCCCGCAGCGCCGGAGCCGATTCGACCGACCATAAGTTTTCCGCCATCGTTCCGTTACCTCAAAATAAAAAATCAGTGAAATGCCCATAGCCAAGAGCGCGGACCCACAGGGGTGTGCGCTCTTGGCAGGGTGTTATTGTATCGCGTTTTTCGGAAAAAAGCAAGCGAAGCGCGCCGCCGCGCTCACTCCAGATAAAAATCCCGCAGCGCCGCAAGCGCGGCGTCCGTGACGCCGAGGCGGGTCCGGATATAGCCGAGCGCGCCGCCGTAGGTGCGCTTGATCGGCTCCTGCCATGCCTCCAGATGGTCCGGGAAGACAAAAAAGAGCCGCTCCGCGGTGTCCATGCGCCAACGCTGCTCCGGCGGCGTCACGGCGACGGCGCGGGTTAAGTCGCCGCGCAGCCCCTCGCTCGTGAGCGCGTAATCGTCCAGCGCGGCGCGCTCGTCCACGCCGAGGGCGGCGAGGACAAGCAGCGCGGCGACGCCCGTGCGGTCCTTGCCCTGCGTGCAGTGGAACAGCACCGCGCCGTCCCGCCGGAGCAGGACCTCGAAAAACGCGCGGTAAGCGCGCTCGGCGTCCTCGCCCTCGGCGAGCAGGCGGTAAATTTCGCGGAACATGCTGCGGAAATCCGGGTCCGGGTCGCGCGCCGGGTCGGGCAGCTCCTCCGGCGGCAGCCCCGGCAGCGCGGAGAGCGCGTGATACTCCGCGCCGGGAATGGGCTTGTCCGGGTGCGCCGCGCGCTCATACTCGTCGCGGAAATCGACGACGTGGCGCACGAAGGAAAGCCGCGCTAAGTCCGCCTCGCTCGCGCCGCTGAGCTTCGCCGTGCGGAGCAGGAGTCCGGGCTTCACGCGCCGCCCGTCCGCGGCGGGGAGCCCACCGAGGTCGCGCGCGTTGGAAATGTGGTCAAAGGTCAAAAACATAGTGATTTTTCAATACTCCATAAGTCTCTCCATGGGTCCCGCCGTGAACACGGCGCGGTAGCTCTCGCGCAGCGCCGCCGCCGCGGGCTTTGCCGCCGCCGCGGTCGGGAAAATGCCGAACACGGCGCTGCCGGTGCCGGTCATCACCGCGCCGAGCGCCCCGGCGTCCAGCAGCCGCTGCTTGATGCTCAAAATTTCGCGCCCGCGCTGGGGCGGCAGCACGTCCTCGAACACGTTGTACATCCGCCGCGCCGCGCCGCGCAGGTCGCCCGCAGCCGCGGCTGCGATGAGCCCGTCCGTGTCCGGACGGACGCGGCTGCGCCGGTCGTCGATGCGGGCGAAGAGCTCCGGCGTTTTGATGGAAAAGCGCGGCATGCAGATGACGACGCCGCAGCGCGGAAAGGCGGCGAGGTCCGTGAGCTTGTCGCCGCGCCCGGCGGCGAGCTGGGTGCCGCCCGCGATGCAGAAGGGCACGTCGCTGCCGAGCGTGCCGCCGAGCGCCTCGAGCTCCGCGCGGGAAAAGTGCGTGCCGAGCAGACGGTCCAGCGCGCGCAGGACCGCCGCGGCGTTCGTGCTGCCCCCGGCGAGCCCCGCGCCGACGGGGATGCGCTTGCGCAGCGTGATCTCCATGCCGAGCTCCGGCAGCCCCGCCGCGGCGCAGAAAGCGTCCGCCGCTTTGAGCGCGATGTTGCGCCCGTCGCGCGGGAGAAAGCCGTAATTGCTGCGCACGCTGCGCCCGCCAGAGTCCGTCAGGGAAATGTGAACGTCGTCATAAAGCGAGACGGTCTGCATGACCATCCGCATCTCGTGATAGCCGTCCGGCATCGCGCCCAGCACGTCGAGGCTGAGGTTCAGCTTCGCATAGGCGCGCTCGTGGGTCTCCTTCATAAGCCGAACAGCAGCTTCATGCAGCTCGCCGCGCCGTCCGGGTAATAGGTCCCCTTCAGCCCGTTCGCCTCGCTGAAGGGCAGACCGAGCCCGGTGTCGACGGTGCTGTCATAGAGCAGGAAGGGCACGGGGTCGCCGTCGTGACCGCGGGTGCTCGTCAGCGTCTTGTGGTCGCTGAGGAACAAGATGCGGTAATCCCAGCCGCGCGCGGCGAACGCCTCCGTCAGCGGTTTTAAGCAGCGGCTGTCCAGCCACTCGATGGACTGGAGCTTGCCCTTCAAGTCGCCGTTATGCGTACACTCGTCCGGCGCTTCGACGTGGAGCGCGGCGAAATCGTGGGTCTCCAGCACGCGCAGCACGGCGGCGACCTTGTTTTCGAGATTCGTGTCCAGCTCGCCGGTCGCGCCCTCGACGAAGACGGGCTCCAGCCCTGTGAGCGCGGCGATGCCGTGGCAGAGCGGCACGGCGGAGACGACGCCGCCGTTGTGACCGAAGGCTTTTTCAAAGCTCGGCAGCTCCACGGCGGTGCCCTCCGCCCAGAACCAGATGCCGTTCGCGGGCAGCTTTCCCGCCGCGCGGCGCGCGGCGTTGATCGGGTGGCAGTCCAGCTTCTCGAAGGCGAGCGCCATCAGCGCCCTCAGCGTCTCCGCGTTGGCGCTGCCGCTCGGCAGGATGGGACCGATCGGCTCGCCGAGGTGGTCGTGGGGCGGGATGAGGCGCATCCCCGCGGCGTCCGCGCCGTGCTGGACGGCGATGTGGCGGAAGGAGTGCCCCGGCTCGACCGTCATGCCGGCTTTTTCCGCGGCGGCGGCGAACTCCGGCTCGGCGAAAAGCCACGCGATGAGCGCGTCGGACTCCTCCGCACCGATGCTCCCGGCGGAGTGGGACAGGATGCGCCGCTCGGCGAAGGGCTTCTCCGGCGCGTCCTCATAGGCGACCATGTTGCAGCGGTAAGCGATGTCGCCCGGCGCGAGGCGCATGCCGGAGGCGGCAGCCTCCAGCGGCGCGCGGCCCGTGTAATATTTCCGCGGGTCGCAGCCGAAGATGGAGGTGATCGCCGTGTCGCTCCCGGCGGGGAGTCCTGCCGGGCAATTGCTGACGCTGCCGAGCACGCCGCGCGCGCTCATCGCGTCGATCGTCGGGATGGATGCATATTCCAGCGGCGTTTTGCCGCCCAGCTCCGGCACGGGGTTGTCCGCCATGCCGTCGCCGATGAAGAGTAAGTATTTCATCATAGTGCTTTGCTCCTTGGGGCGAAAATTGATAATATATTATTATACGACGAAATTCATTTCTTGAAAAGACTTTTTTCTCATGATATAGTGAATCTGCGGAGGGCAAGCCGCCCTTTGCAGATTCGGAATGATTTGGGAGGCGCTTTTATGACGCCGGTTTTCAGCTTTGTCGCGTGGTCCGGCACGGGAAAGACCACTTATCTGGAAAAGCTCATCGCGGCGCTCAGCGCGCGCGGCGTGCGCGTCGGCGCGGTGAAGCACGACGGCCACCGCCTCACGCTTGACCGCGAGGGCAAGGACAGCTGGCGTTACGCCGCGGCGGGCGCGCAGGCGGTCGCCGTCTGCGACGCGGAGAAAGCCGCCGTTTTTGATTACCGCCCCCGCACGCTCGATGAGCTGCTCGCCCGGCTCGGCGACGTGGACCTCGTCCTCGTCGAGGGCTGGCACGGCGACGCGCGCAACCCTATCGTGCTCCACCGCGCCGCGACCGGCAAGCCCCCGAAGCTGGACCCCGCAAAGTGCTTCGCCGCCGTCAGCGACGAGCCGCTGGACGCCGGCAGTACCCCCGTCTTCCCGCTGGACGACCCGGAGCCCCTCGCGGCGTTCCTGCTGGAAAAAGCGCGGGAGATGGCGGAGGGCGCTTAAAGGGGCGATGAAGACGCTCCTGAGCGTTCAGAAAAAGGCGCAGCCGAGGGAAAACCCGATTGAAGGGTTCTCCCCCCGGCTGCGCCTTTGCTTGTTTTTCCGCGGGTACGGCGAATTTCTTAAACCCGCTCCATATCCCGCGTCGCGATGACGTCGACGCCGGTGCCGAGCAGATCGGGCAGCAGAACATCCCCGATATGGACCGGGGCGGCGGCGGTCACGGCGTTGATCGCCGCCATCGCCTCGGACATTTTGTCCTTCGGGATGGGCGCGGCGGTGCGGACCGGGACGCGGGGCAGCGCGCCGCCGGTGAGACGGACGGTGGTCGTCAGCGTGCGCGTCGGGGCGCAGAGCTCCGCCTTGCCGTATTCCGCGCCGCGGGGACAGGCGTTGCCGCGCACGGCGTAGTCCTTCGCTTCGTCCACGGTCAGATGGCAGCCGCGGGGACAGACGATGCATGTCAGTTCGGTCATTTTTCCGCCTCCTTTTCCTCTCCGGCGCAGACGGTGATGGGTCCGTCCGCCGGGTCGAGCGCTTCCACGAGCTTCGCCGGGAGCAGCAGCTTCACCATCTCGCTGCTCGTCATGAACGGGCGGCGGAAGCGCGCGATCTGCTTTTCTCCCTGATACACGGTGACGGCGGCGGTGTCGCCGTAATGCCCCTTCACGCGGAAGGAGAGCTCGATGCCCCTGCCGAGATTCGCCTTGCGCGCATAGCCCGGCACGGTGTAATTAACGCCCTCGCCGGGGCAGATCTCCAGCGTCTCGCCCTCCGGCACGGGTCCTTCCAGCACGCGCGCCGCGGCGGCGCGCCCGGCGCGGACGCTCTCCTCCGTCACGAAGTCGACGAGGTCATGGACCTGAAGCGCGTTGCCGCAGGCGAAGATGCCGGGGACGCAGGTTTCGTTGTTTTCGTACACGACCGCGCCGCCGGTGCGTCCGAGCGGGATGCCCGCCTGACGCGCAAGCTCGTTTTCCGGGATGAGCCCGATGGAGAGCAGCAGCGTGTCGCAGTCAAAGGTCTTTTCCGTGCCGGGGATGACGCGGCGCTGCGCGTCCACCTCCGCGGCGACGACCTGCTCCACGCGGTGCGCCCCGCGCACGTCCGTCACCGTGTGGCGCAGCAGCAGGGGAATGTCAAAGTCGACGAGGCACTGCTGCACATTGCGCGCCAGACCGTCCGGGCGGTCGCCCGCGCCGATGCAGGCGAGCACCTTCGCGCCCTCTAACGTCATGCGCCGCGCCATGATAAGGCCGATGTCGCCCGTGCCGCGGATAACGACGCGGCGGCCGACGGAGAGCCCCAGCAGATTCATATACATCTGCGCCGTTCCGGCGGTGAACACGCCGGCGCACCGCGCGCCGGGAATGCCGACCGCGCCGCGGGCGCGCTCGCGGCAGCCCATGGCGAGCACGATCGTGTCCGCGCTGAGCGCCTCCACCCCGGCGGCGGAGCTCACGAACACCTCGCGCTCCGGCGTCAGCTGGAGCACCATCGTGTCCGTTTTGACCTCCACGCCCGTGGCGGCGAGCAGCTCGATGAAGCGCCCGGCGTATTCCGGACCGGTGAGCTCCTCCTTGAAGCGGTGGAGCCCGAAGCCGTTATGGATGCACTGGTTCAGGATCCCGCCGAGCGACTTGTCGCGCTCGATGACGAGGACGGAGCGGAGACCCGCCTCCCACGCGGCGTGTGCCGCGGCGAGCCCCGCGGGACCGCCGCCGATGACGATGAGCTGATAATGCTTCAAAGGTGCGCGCCTCCCTTCGTCTCGTTGGTCAGAATTTCGCTGCCCGGCTCCTCCAGACAGACCTCCAGCCAGTCCAGCCCCAGCTCGCGCACGAGCAGCTCATGGACCTTTGGCGAGCAGAAGCCGCCCTGACAGCGGCCGAGCCCGGCTCCGGTGCGGCGCTTGACCGCGCCGATGCTGCGCGGCGGGATCGGGCTGCGCAGCGCCGCGACGATCTCGCCCTCCGTCACCGTTTCGCAGCGGCAGACGACGCGGCCGTAAGCCGGTTCGAGCGCGATGACGGCGTTTTTCTCCTCCATGGAGAGCTCCTTAAAGCGCACGCGGCGGCGCGTATCGAGCACTTCCGCCTTCTCGCGCAGCGCCAGCCCGTCGGCGCGGAGCATTTCTACAACGTCCTCCGCAATGGCGGGGGCGGCGGTGAGTCCGGGGCTCTTGATCCCGGCGAGGTCGATGAAGCCGGGGTAAGCCGCGCTTTCGCCGATGATGAAGTCGTCGCGGTCGGAGTTGGCGCGCACGCCGGCAAAGTTGCGGATATTCTGCCGCAGGTCCACGCCGGGAACGCTGCGCCGCGCGGCGGCGGCAATGGCGGCGAGACCGGCGGCGTCCGTGCTGCGGTCGTCCGCCGCGCCGACGGCGGCGTCCGGCCCGACGATGAGGTTGCCGTGGACCGTCGGGGACACGAGCACGCCCTTGCCCTTTTCGTTCGGGCACTGGAACACCGTGCAGCCGACGCGCCCGCCCTCGCTCTTGTCGAGCAGATAATACTGCCCGCGGGTGGGGATGATTCTGTAGTCCGGTTCCTCCAGCAGAGCGCGCACCGCGGCGGCGTCCACGCCCGCGGCGGAGACGACGAAGCGCGATTCATATTCCGCGCCGTCCTCCGTCTTCACGAGAAACGTGCCGTATTCGGTCCGCTCGATCGCCGTGACGCGCGCGCGGAGGTGCAGCTCCACCCCGTTGCGCACGGCGGTCTCCGCCATCGCGAGCGTGTATTCCCATGGGCAGATGATGCCCGCGGAGGGCGCCCAGAGCGCGGCGGCGACCGTCTCGGCGAGCTCCGGCTCGCGCGCACGCGCCTCCTCGCCGCTCAAAATCTCCAGCCCCGGCACGCCGTTAGCGCAGCCGCGGTCATAGAGCTTCTGCAAATGCGCCCGGTCGCCCTCGTCAAAGGCGAGGACCATGCTGCCGCAGGGCAGATAGGGCACGTCGAGCCGGGCGCAGATCTCCGGCGCGAGTGCCGCGCCGCGGACGTTGAGCCGCGCCATATCGGTGCCCGGCGCGGGGTCGTAGCCCGCGTGGATAATGGCGCTGTTGGCGCGGCTCGTGCCGACGGCGACGTCGCTCCCCGCCTCCAGCACGGCGACGCGCAGATCGTAGCGCGCGAGGGTGTAAGCACAGGCTGCGCCGGTCACGCCGCAGCCGATGATCAATACGTCTATCATACGAAAAAGCCGTTCCTTCCTTTTTTCTTGACAAGGCTATTTTACTTTGGGATAATGGTGTTGTCAATCAACAAAAACGCTCTTTGGGGAGGTTATCCGCATATGAAGCAGTATGTCATCGCGCTCGATCAGGGCACGACGAGCTCCCGCGCCATCGTGTTTGACCGGGAGCAGAATATTCTCGGTATGGCGCAGAAGGAGTTCACCCAGTTTTACCCCAAGCCCGGCTGGGTGGAGCACAACGCGATGGAGCTTTATTCCAGCCTCGTCTCCGTCATGGCGGAGGTCGTCGCGAAATGCGACCTCACGGGCGCGGACATTGCCTGCATCGGGCTCACGAACCAGCGCGAGACGACCATCGTCTGGGACCGCGACACGGGAACGCCGGTCTATAATGCCATCGTGTGGCAGTGCCGCCGCACGGCGGAGCTCTGCGAGGAGATCAAGCGAAACCGCGAGCTCACGGACTATATCCGCGAGAGCACGGGTCTGCTCGTGGACGCTTACTTTTCCGCGACGAAGATCAAGTGGATCCTAGATAACGTCCCCGACGCGCGCAAGAAGGCGGAGCAGGGGCGGCTGCTGTTCGGCACGGTGGACTCGTGGATTCTCTGGAAGCTCACCGGCGGGCGCGTCCACGTCACGGACCGCACGAACGCCTCGCGCACGATGCTCTTCAACATCCACGAAATGGCGTGGGACGCGCGTCTGTGCCGCGAGCTGGATATCCCGATGAGCATGCTCCCGGAGGTGCGCAGCTCCAGCGAGATTTACGGCACGACGGACATTCAGGGCGCCGCCGTGCCCATCAGCGGCATCGCCGGCGACCAGCAGGCGTCGCTTTTCGGGCAGGCATGCCTCGACGCCGGACAGGTCAAGAACACTTACGGCACGGGCTGCTTCCTGCTCATGAACACCGGCGGCGACTGCGTTGCGAGCCGCAACGGGCTCGTCACCACCGTGGCGGCGAGCGCGGGCGGCAGCGTGCAGTATGCGCTCGAGGGCAGCGTCTTTGTCGGCGGTGCGGTCATCCAGTGGGTGCGCGACGAGCTGGGGCTCATCCGCGAGGCGGCGGACAGCGAATATTTCGCCCGCAAGGTGGCGGACACCGGCGGGGTCTACCTCGTCCCGGCGTTCACGGGGCTCGGCGCGCCCTACTGGGATATGTACGCCCGCGGCGCGATCTTGGGCCTCACGCGCGGCACGAAGCGCGAGCACATCATCCGCGCGGCGCTGGAGTCCGTCGCGTTCCAGTCTGCGGACCTCGTTGCCGCGATGGAGAAGGACACCGGCAGCGCCATCGGCGAGCTGCGCGTGGACGGCGGCGCGTCGCGCAACGGCTTTCTGATGCAGTTCCAGTCCGACGTGCTTGATAAGCGCGTCTGCCGCAGCGCCGTCGGGGAGACGACCGCCCTCGGCGCGGCCTGCCTCGCCGGGCTCGCCGTCGGCGTCTGGCGCGACACGGAGGAGCTGAAGAACGTCTGGCGCGCAGACCGCGTCTTCGTCCCCGAGCTGGACGACCGCTCCCGCGAAGCCGCCCTCGCCGGCTGGCACCGCGCCGTCGGCAGAAGCCTCGACTGGGAGAAATAAAAAAATCCCGCAGGGAAAATGAAATGCATCCCAAAGCGCCATGCTTTTGGGGTGCATTTTACAGCATTCGGGCTTTTCGCGTCAGCCCTTGCTGACGGCGCGGCTCCGCGCCTTTCTCCGCCCGCAGAGCAGAATTGCAAGCCCTGCCGCCGCAGCGGCGAGACTTGCCCACTGGGAGGTGGAAAGCCCAAGGGCAAAGCCGCGCAGCGCGTCGCCGCGGAGAAACTCGTCGGTGAAGCGGACGAGGGCGTAAAGCGCGAGATAGAGCCCCAGCAGCCGCCCGCGGAGGACGCCCTTTCGCCGCAGACGGTCCATCAGGAAAAACAGCAGCAGGCAGCAGGCGCTCTCCAGCAGCTGGACCGGGAAGCGGCGGACGCCGTTCGCGATCTCCAGCGGCGAGCGCGTGAAGACGAAACCGAAGCGGCTCTCCACGCCGAAGCAGCAGCCGCCGAGAAAGCAGCCGACGCGCCCGAAGGCGTGGAACAGCGGGACAAAGCAGGCGGCGATGTCCGCATAGAGCGCCATGGGGCGCTTCGCCGCGCGGACATAGATCACGCCGCCGACCGCGCCGCCGAGGAGCCCGCCGTAAAACACGCCGCCGCCGAGCCAGACCGCGAGCGCCCGCAGCGCCTCGCGCGGCGACGCTGCCTCCGCCACCGCGGCGGAGAGCAGGAACAGTATCATCCGGTTATCGTCCTCACCGGCGCGCCGCGCCGCACGGCAGGCATACCAGCCAGCCACCAGCCCCCCGGCGATCGCCAGAACGACGTACATATAGATTTCTCGTCCGAACAGGGTGAATGAGGGAAACAAGGTCAGGTCCTCCTTTTAAAGGCTCCCGAAGTGCAAGGGGAGCTGGCGCGGCGCAGCCGCGACTGAGGGGTTGTAAGCTTACGAAACATCCAAGCTTGGTGTTTTCGGCAGCTTACAACCCTCCAGTCAGCGCTTGCGCGCTGACAGCCTCCCTTGCACAGGGAGGCCTTTAAACTCGCGGCGCTTCTCTATAAACCGGGACCCGTGCTCTTCCCATAGAAAAGCACGGGTCCTTGGCTTATCGGTTTTTTTGCGGGAATTACATAGCGCCGAGACCGGCGAGGGCGCAGGCGGCGGCAGCGCCGGCGGCGATGGTGCAGATGATGCCGATGACCTCGCAGGCGGTGCCGATGATGCCGAGGACGAAGCCGGCGGTCGCAAGACCGGTCGGGACGCCGGCGGCAGCGGCCTTCTGGCGCGCCTTCACGCCGAAGATGATGCCGAGGATGGCGCAGACGAGGGTGAAATACTTGACGACGGGGATCCAAGCGCCGACAATGCCCAGAATACCGAGCACGAGCGCTGCGATGGACATGCCCTTGCTGTCGTCCACGACTTCGGAGTTCACATTCTGCTCTTCGAACTGGTTGTTGTTTTCATCCATAACGAAAACACCTCTTTCTCTTTTTTCTCATCTTATCAAATGCGGCGGGAAATGTCAACCGAAAAAAATCAATACGCCGACCCCGGCGCACGCCCCCTTTCGAGGACGCGCGCCGGGGTCAAAAATTTGCGCAGAGATGAGAGAAATCAATTAAATCAGCACAGTCTCCAGTCCCATGACCTCGGCGAAGCGCTCGAGCTCGCGGCTGATGTCGCCGAAGACCATCGGGAGCATCAGGCCGGTGCGCGCCTGCTCCTTGTAGAGCTTCCGTCCGTCGCTGACGCGGAAGATGTAGCCGCCGGAGCAGTTGTGCAGCTCGTAGCCGTAGCCCTTGACGATGACGCCGCGGACGATGAGCAGACGCTTGCAGTCGCCGGAGAGGCGCGCGAGCGTGATCGGGCGTCCGATGTCGTCGTTGAAGTCGTGGTGGAACACCGCGCCGAACTTCTGGTCATAGGCGAAGTGGCGCAGCGCGTAGGAGCCGTTCGGCTCATGAATGCCGCGGAACTTGCGGTGGGGCGTGGAGTGGGCGACGGCGTAGAGGTTATCCATCTCGGAAAGACGGGCAATGTCCTTCTCCGGGACCATCTTGGCGAGCTGCTTCACGAGGGCGCGGCCGTCGCCGAAGACAAGGGGCAGAGTGTTGCCCATATAAGGCGCCTTGCCGGAGACGGCGATCTCCGCCAGCATCGTGACCGCGGACGCCACGTCGTATTCGCAGCAGGACGGGATGCCCTGCTCAAGGTTCAGGGAGTGGGTCAGGCAGAAGGTGAACTGCTCCTTGTTGAGCCGGCGCGTGGAGCAGATGTCCGGGCAGGGGATGACGACGCCGGAGCAGTCGAGGCGCTCCATGTTCTTCTGGATGACGCGGTGGGCGATGAGGCTCTTGACGACCTTATCCTTTTCGACCTCGACCTCCTCTGCGCCGCCCATCAGCTCGTCGGCGACGCGGCCGAGCTCCTCGATCTCCTCTTCGGTGATGTTCGGGGTCGCGCGGCCCGGCGTGGTGTGGTTGCCCTCGGCGGTGATCGGGTGCATCTCGTCGAGGATCTCGTGGGCGTTCACGATGCGGAAGCGGACGCCGAGCTTCTCGGTCACGGCGCGCAGATTCGGGAAGCTGTCCGTCGCGCCGGCGACCGGCAGGGCGGAGTCAAAGCGCGGGACGAGCATGAGATTGGACTCGCGCAGGACCTTCTTCGCGTGCTCGGCGATGAGGCGCTTCACGGTGTCCTCCCACGTCAGCTCGCAGATGACGTCGAGCTCCATGGAGAAGAGGTAGCCGCTCTTGGCGGGGTTCCAGATGTTGGGGATGATGCAGATCGGCTTGCCGCAGCGGGTCGCGAACTCGTTGAACACGGTGTCCGCGCCGAAGGTGTTGCCCGCGAGGTAAACGTCCACGCTGTCGCGGTCGGCGAGCAGCGTCTCGAAATACTCCTCGCGCACGTCCCAGTCGCAGGTGCACTCGATGCTGACCGGCTCCATCAGGTTCACGCAGTCGGGCATGTTGGCGCGGATGGCTTCCATCGTGCCGTTCATCATGGAGCATGAGAACCTTTCAGCCGCCGAGATGAACGACCTCATGAACAAGAAGTCGGGCCTTTTGGGCATTTCGGGCGTGTCGAAC
>OLWU01000157.1_pt1 | contig 15582 bp, 9 predicted proteins | sample 1673351 | NCBI WGS metagenome assembly OLWU01 (sample SAMEA103958109, study PRJEB25191) | human gut metagenome | biome: human-associated habitat [ENVO:00009003]; feature: intestine environment [ENVO:2100002]; material: feces | place: Germany | collected 2013/2015
CGATCAGCTTATCGCTGCCGCAGTTCAGGATGAGATCCAGCCCCATATTCCCGGACAGCTCCAAACAGCCGTTCCCCTTGATCAGCGCCTTATTGATCCGGCTGCTGACCTCCGGGATGTCGATGAACACCAGCACCGCGTTGTCCTCCGGCTTCATGTTCAGCGCCAGCACCTCGCCGTCAAAGGCCAGCTCCGCCGCCTTCGTCACCCCGTTATTCGCGGAGTACAGCAGGAATCGCGGCGTGCTGTACATCACCTGGGCCGTGGTGTCGAACCTGGTCACCAGGCCGTTTTCGTCCACCCGGACACGGAAATGCTGCCCGCTGCCCCAGGTGGCGGTGATGGTGGAGGTCAGCCCCACCTTCCGATCCGTATACTCGTAATACTTGCCGTTGTCGTCCCGTCCCGGCTCAAAATCGCCGCACAGGATGTAGAGCGGGTCGCCGTACTTCTTTTTCAGCACATTCTCCCGCGCCGTGTCGGTGATAGGCGCGGCCACTATTTTATCGCCGCTCTTATACAGCCCCAGCCGGTCGGCATCCTGGGGGATCGTCACCCTGTCCGGCTCGGTGAACTTCACGTCCGCCAGGGAGGCGGCCTCCTTCTTGGTGTAAACATCCCGGAAGCCCCACACCTGGATCGCGCTGATCGGGGGATGCCCGGTCCGTCCGCCTATCCGTTCTGTGCCGCACTCGGCGGTAAGCAGGTCGTTCTCCGCGTCATACGTCATGTATACCGTGGCCTTTGCATCGTTGGTGCGGCGCACCATTTCCTCGTGGGCCAGCACAAAGGGGCTGTCCACGCCGTAGCTGTCGGAGTAGACCTCGCACACGTCGCCACTGCCGAACGCCCCGTACACGTTGGTGCGGCCCATGCCGGCGGTGATGTCCGTGCTCTTGGCGGTATACGTACCTTTCTGCTTATAGCTGCGGCTCGCCTTCACATGGGCCGAGGGGTCTGCCTGGGCGTGGCCCATCCGGGAAAAGCCGTGGTACTCCTGAAACCAGCGGAATACGAAATCCGGGGTCGTGGTGAAGTCAGTGGGAATGTCCAGTCCCCAAAATGCCTGGGCCACCAGCGCGTAGGTCTTGCCGTCCGCCGTTACATACGTGGCCTCAAAGTCCCCCTCGCTCGTGCCCTTATCCAGCTCCACAAAGTAGTAGCTGATGTAGCACGCAAACTCCGGGGCTGGCACGTTGGCAAAGGTGTATTTAACAGTCAGGGCATTCTTTGAGATCACCCTGTGTATGCTGACAGCCTCCAACGTGAGGTCTTTAGTCGGGTCGATGACCTCCATCTTCTGGATGGGCAGCTCCCGCTGACCACCCGTGGTCTGAAGGGTGAACCGGGCCTGCTCGTACACGCCCTTGCGGAACGAATCCCCCGTGGCGGTGTAGCCCCGGTCGGAGTTGGTCACGGACTTGCCGATATGCGGCCCGTCCACCGCCAGGAAGAACACCAGCTTGCCGTTCTTCATCTTCATGGAGTAGAGCTGTGACCCATCGTCTACGCCCTCCCGCTTGATCGTCACCGGCTCTGTCCGATTGCAAAGCGGGCCTTCCTTGTTCACGTTGCCCACATAGGCCAGCGCCTCCGCCGGCAGCAGCGTGACGAACAGCAGCGCCGCCAGCAGCAGAGACACGATCCGTTTCTTCATACCGCATCATCCTCTCTTTCCAAAATAAGGCGATAAAATACCAGCCCTATTATAGCAGAAAGGGCAGCGCGGCACATCACCCGAACGGGTGATATTTGCCCTCACCGCAGCATTTCAATCAGGTGGCTGCGGCGGTCTATGTTCATTTTTTGGAATGCGTTTTTCAGGTGGTGCTTCACCGTGTTCTCCGAGATATGCAGCGTTTCGGCGATCTCGCTGTTCCGCATACCTCTCGCCGCCAGCTCCGCCACCTCCCGCTCCCGGTCGGTCAGCGATTCCTTCAGCTCCGGCACGTCGTCCAGCATGGCGAAGATGCGGCTCTCGTCCGCCCGGGTGTAGTGTATGCCCAGCGCCTTGATCTCCCGTATGGCCTGCCCGTGCCGGGTCGCGATGGACGGCATCAGAAACAGCGGCTGGAAGTATTTGCGGAAGCACGCGATAAAGGAGTAGTTTTTGTCCCGCTCCGCCATGGACAGCGACCGATCCAGCCACTCCGCCGCCCGGCCCAGCCGCCCCGTGGCCAAATAGCACAGCGCCAGCCCGCAGTACATGAAGTTCCGCGTGGCGGCGGAGATGAGGCGGCTGTCCAGTGCCAGCGATGATTCCACCGAGGCGATGGCCCGCTGGTACTCCTTCTTCAGCAGCAGGTCGGTGACGCGGCACGTCTTGATCATGAAGTTGGTGAACGTCAGGTCGGACAGCGTGTCCGCGCCGCCCCTGGCCCACAGGGGGGAGCGGCTGGTCTCCATCATCAGCCCCAGCAGATAGCCCCGCACCGTCTCCGCCATGTATGTGCCCAAGCTCGTGCCCTGCAAAAAGGCGTAGCTGCGGGCCTTGTTCTCTAGATAGTCCACCGCCTTCTGCAACCCCGCCATGTCCGAGCGGTAGATGGCGTTGATGCCCAGCAGCAGCGCCGCGCCGTAGGTCACGGTGGCGCTGTGGCTCTGCTCCGACAAAAACGCCGCCTGGTATGCCTGTATGTCCGCCTCCTCGAACCGACCCTGCACCGAATAGGCTTCGCCCCGGTACAGCTCCGCCGCTCCGGCGGCGTGGCCGTTGGTCAGCCGGTCGTAGCGCTTGAACACCACCGCCATCCGCTCCGCCGTGGCCATCATCTGCCCCGGCTCTGCGTAAAAAAGATACCACATGGACGTGCACCCGAAAAAGAACGGCTCTTCCGGGATAAACAGCTCCGAGGGCCGGGTCATCAGCGCTTCCGCCCGTGCGTAGGCCGCGTCCATCTTGTCAAGATCCGGGAAGAACTCCAGCGCGTCCAGCAGCTCCCATTCGCCCAAATGCTGCTTCTCCCGCAGCAGTCCCCGCACCCGCACCATTTGCCGGGCAAATTCTCCGAAATCGCACCCGCCGTACAGCGCGTAGCACAGCCGCAGCAGCGACAGGGGATACCGCCGCTGCACCTCCTCCGGGCAGCGCCGCAGCACCGCGGCGGCCAGCTCGGTGTAGCTCACGTCCCCGAACCGCTCGGTGATCAGCCCCACCAGCCGGCACGAGAGGATGCCCTCGTCGTCCCCGGCCCGGAAAAAGCAGTCCACGGCGGCGCGGGTGGCGTCGTTGTCCCGATACCACTGCCCGGCCCGCCCATAGATGCGCCGCCGCGTCTCCTCGTCCGCCTCGTCCAGCCGTGCGCGGAGAAAGCGCAGCAGCAGCTCGTGGGGATAATATCTGCCCCGCAGCGCGTCCTGCCGCACCAGCGGCACGCGACGGAAAAAGTCGTCCCGCTCCTCCGGGGGCAGCACCCCGGCGGGCAGCAGCGCGTCCAGCATGGACGGCGTAACGCAGTCGAACAGGCTGAGATACAGCAGCGCCGTGCGCTGCCGCGCCTCCATCCGCGCCCAGAACAGGCGGTACAGCAGCTCGTCCATCTCGCCGGTCACGCCGCCCGCCTCCACGCACAGCGCCGCCGCTGCCGGCCAGCCGCCGGTGCTGGCCATGATGGCGTCGGCCTGCGCCTCGGTCAGCGCCTCGCCCCGCCGTGCGGAAAAGGCCAAAATGTCCTCCCGCGTCAGCAGCAGGTCACTGGCGCGCAAAAAGCAGACGCTTCGCTCCAGCCCGTCGAAAACAGGCCGCAGCGCGCCTAAATTCTGCGCGATAAAGATCAGGTGCAGCCCGTCCGCCGGACGCTTTGCCAGCGCGTCGATGACCTGGGGCGGCCAGTTGTCCGCCGCCAGCTGGAAGTTATCAAAGATCAGCGTCAGCGGCTTTTCCACCCGCAGCTCCATCAGCGCCCGGGCCACCTGCTCGGCGTTGCTGCGGTTCAGAAAGCCCAGCGCCTCGATGCGCCGCACCGCCCGCTCGTCCACGGCGGACAGCTGCCGGATGAACCAATAGAAGCTGGTGTCCGGCAGATGCTCCACGCCGGTATACCACACGGCGGTGGCCGCGCCCTCCAGGGCGCGGCTCACCGCCGTGGTCTTGCCGTATCCTGCGGGCGCTTCCAGCACGGCGATCCGTGCCTGCCGCAGCGCCTCCAACTTTTTTAACAGTCGTTCGGAATAAATCAACCTTTCCATCCACTTTTCCCCGCCCTTTATATAAGGTCTTTCAACTATTATATCAAATAATTCCAACTTTGAAAAGCCAAAAAACCCGATAAAAATGGCAGCCTCTCCAGCTCTTGATTTTTTCCTGTTTTCAGCGGGCATTCAAATTGGCCACACATGCTCTTTGCGCTCCCACCCTCAATTTCCCGCCCCGTGGGAGGAAAAACAACCCCCCACGGGGCTTACGCTGTCCGACATTCTGTTGTATAATGCTCCCATCATCAAAAAGGGAGGTGTGGCTGTGGCTCAGTATGGACACGGCAAAAAGCGGCTGGCCGCGTGGCTGCTGCTGGCGGCGGTGCTGCTGGCGGCGGTGGTGTGCCTGTTCGTCGGCTCGTCCGGCATGACCGTGACCCAGTGCCTCCAGGCGCTGGCGGGCCGGGGCAGCGACGCCCACCTGCGTATCATCTGGAACATCCGCCTGCCCCGCGTGCTGGCGGCCATCATCGCCGGGGCGGGGCTGTCCGTCTCCGGCCTCATCATGCAGACCTGCCTGAACAACGCCATGGCCTCCCCGGCCACGCTGGGCGTGTCCAACGCGGCGGTGTTCGGCGCGAACCTGTCTATCATCGCCTTCGCCGGCGGCTTTCTGTCCACCGGCCACAACGTGGCCAACTACGGCGTCAGCGCCGACCCCTACGCCACGTCCCTGCTGGCGTTCCTCTTCGCCGCGCTGTCGGTGCTGCTGATATTGGGCCTGTGCCGTCTGCGCTCCTTCGCGCCCAACGTGGTGGTGCTGGCGGGCCTGGCCATGGGCGCTATGTGGACCGCCGCCACCACCGTTCTGCAATTCTACGCCACGGACGTGGGGCTGTCCGCCGCCGTGGTGTGGAGCTTCGGCGACCTGGGCCGCGCCACGTATAAGACCGATGCCATCATGGCCGTCACCGTAGCCGTAGGCTTGGCGCTGTTCATCGCCCTCTCCTGGCGCTACAACGCACTTCTCAGCGGCGATGCCGCCGCCCGCAGCATGGGCGTTCGGGTGGACGCGCTGCGCTTCGCGTCCCTGCTGGCCGCGTCCCTCATCACCGCCGTCTGCGTGTCGTTTTTGGGGGTCATCGGCTTCGTGGGCGTGATCTGCCCCCACGCGGTGAAAAAGCTGCTGGGGCAGGATCACCGCCATACCGTCACCGCCTCCGCGCTGGCCGGCAGTCTGCTGCTGCTGTTGGCGGACACGGTGAGCCGCAGTTTGGGCAGCGGCTCGGCCCTGCCCGTGGGCGCGATCACGTCCCTGCTGGGCGCGCCGTTCTTCCTGGCGGTCATCTTCTCGCGAGGGGGGGATGGGGAATGCTAGACATCCGCGGTCTGCGCTTTCGCTACGGCAAGCGCGCCCCGGTGCTGTCCGGCGTGGATCTGACGCTGGAGGACGGGCGGATCGGCATCCTGCTGGGGCAGAACGGCGCGGGCAAGACCACGCTGTTCAAGCTGCTGCTGGGCCTTGAGAAGCCGGAGAGCGGCACGATCCTCTTTGACGGGCAGGATCTGACCCGCCTGTCTCCCAGCCAGCGGGCGCGGTGCGTGGGCTATGTACCCCAGCACATCCACTTCGGCGCGCTGACGGTCTACGACGCGGTGCTGCTGGGCCGCGTGGCCAGCTTCGGCCTGCGGGCCGGCAGGTCCGATCACGAGGTGGTGTCGGCCATTTTGGCCGACATGGGGCTGGAGCATTTGGCGGGCCGCACGGCGGAGACGCTGTCCGGCGGCGAAAAGCAGAAGGTGGCCATCGCCCGTGCCCTGGCCCAAGAGCCCCGCCTGCTCATCTTCGACGAGCCCACCGGCAATCTGGATCTGGCCAACGAGGCGCTCATCATCCAGGAGGCCAAAAAGGTGGCCCGCACCAAGCACATCGCCATTTTAAGCTCCCTCCACGACCTGAACCAGGCGCTGGACATGGGCGACACGTTCTTCTTCCTGAAGGACGGCGCGGTGTGCCATACCGGCGGGGCGGAGGTATTCACCCCGGAGGTCATCGAGGAAGTATTCAGCGTCCGACCCCGCGTTGCGGAGCTGGACGGCAGAAAGATCATCATAGGAGGTTGCCATGAGTAAAAAACGCATTGTATCCCTGCTGCTGTCCCTAGCCATGCTGCTGAGCTTGTGCGCCTGCGGTCAGACCGCCGGCCCGAAGGAAGTGACCGACACACAGTCGGCAGACCCCGTCACCGTGACGGATATGATAGGCCGCCAGGTGGACGTCACCCCCGGCGAGTACACCCGCGTGGTCTGCATCGGCGCAGGCGCGCTGCGGCAGTACAGCTACATCGGCGATATGTCCCTGCTGTGCGGCGTGGAGGACATCGATAACATCACCCTGACCGACCGGCCCAAGATGTTCGACGGCGTGGCCCGGCCCTATGTGATAGCGTACAGCGAGGTGCTGACCGCCCTGCCTTCCTGCGGCGTGGGCGGGCCTAATGCCCAGGCGGCGGAGGCGGAGAAGATCCTCTCCTGTGCGCCGGACATCGTCATCTCCCAGTATGAGGACGCGGACAAGGCGGACGCCCTGCAAGCCCAGCTGGGCGTGCCGGTCATCACCCTGCGCTCCGGCCCGGACGGCGTGTTTGCCGATGAGCTGCTGGAGAGCCTGACGCTGCTGGGCCAGGTGTTTGGCAGGGAGCAGCGGGCGCAGGAGCTGATCCAGTTCATCGGCAGCCAGCGGGATGACATCTTCTCCCGCACGGCGGTGGTGGCGGACGGCGACAAGCCCGGCGTCTATATCTGCGGCCTGGGCAACTGGGGCACGACCAACCACCTGATGACCGCCCCCAATTACAAGCCCTTCGAGGTGGCCAACATCCGCAACGCGGTGCAGGATGTGTCCGTCCAGGGCATCCAGCCCATCGAGGCCGAGACCTTTGCCGCCATCGGCGCGGACATGGACGTGATGATCATCGACGCGGCGGCGGTGAAGAACATCGCCCCCCTGTACGCCGAGGACTCCACTCTGCTGGACACCTGCAAGGCGTGGCAGAACGGCCAGGTCTATTTGGAGATGGCCTATAACGCCTACTACACCAACTTCGAGATCGCCCTGGCCAACACATGGTTCATCGCCAAGTCCGTCTATCCTGAGCTGTTCGCCGATGTAGACATGACCCAAAAGCTGGACGAGATCACGGAGATGTTCCTGGGCAAGCCGCTGGCAGCGGAAATCTTCGCCTGCCCCAGTAGCTTCGGCGGCTACCAGCAGATCGACACCGCCTCGTTCTTCTCCTGAGGTGCGGGTATGATCGAAAAACAGGCCGTTATCGACTTTTTTGACCGCTGCGCCCCCACGTGGGACGCGGAGATGATCCGCAGCGACCGCAAGATCAACATCATTCTGGACAACGCCCGTGTGGGTGCTGGCAGCCGCGTGCTGGACGTGGCCTGCGGCACAGGGGTGCTGACGCCGGACTATCTGGCCCGTGACGTGGCCTCCGTCACCGCCGTGGACATCTCCCCGGAGATGATCCGCCGCGCACGGGACAAGCTCCGGGACGAGCGGGTGCAGTTCCTCTGCGGCGATGTGGAGACGCTGGACGTGGGCCGGGATTTTGACGCCGTGGTGGTCTACAACGCCTTTCCCCATTTTCCCGACCCGGAGCGGCTGGTAGCGCACCTCGCGTCCCTGCTGCGGCCCGGCGGCGTGCTGACGGTGGCCCACGGCATGGGCCGCGCCGCCATCGACGGCCACCACAAGGGCCGGGCCAGCCACGTGTCCCGCGGCCTGATGTCCGCCCAGGAGCTGGCCGCCATCTTCGAAAAGCACCTGACCGTCACCACCGTCCTCTCCACCGAGGAGATGTATCAGGTGGCGGGGGAGAAGCGGGCATAAGGATAAGGAAAACGCAGGGCCGCGCCCTGCGTTTTCCTTATCCTTGCGGGGTGGTATCCGCCGGTTTGTTCAGCTGCTTCACCTGCAGCTCCGTCTGCGCCAGTGTATCGCCGCCGCGGTCCTTCACGGTGATGACGGCGGTGAAAATGCGCGTTTCCTTACCGTAGCCCGTCAGCTCCACCGAGGCCCGCAGCCCGTGGGGATAGGCGTTGTTGGGCAGCAGCTTCTGCCCGCCCAGCAGCACCCGGCCCTCGTCATCGGTGGTAAACTCGGATTGCTGGTTGTCCGCATCGGGGTGGTTTTGGCTGAAAAAGCCCACCACATTGCCGCCTTCATCGTACTTCAGCGTCCCGGCGTAGCGCAGCTCGTCGCTGACGATGGTCTCCAGCGTGGAGCACAGCACTTGGGCCTCCGACCCGGCCACGGAGCGCTCATAGCTCCGCACCGCCAGCGACACGCCCAGCACCATTCCGGCGCTGACCAGCAGCACCACCGCCAGGGCGCACAGAAGCTCCACCAGCGTCATGCCCGCTATTCTCTTTTGCCTCAAGTGCGTCACCTCCCGGCGGTGCGGCCCTGCTTACTCATGGGTGTAGTAGCGGTAGCCGCCCTTCGTCTCGTATACCTTCACGTTTTTCTCCACCGAGTTGTTCTCTCGCGTGATAGTCAGCGTTTTCGTTTTGCCGTCAGCAGCATCATACTTGAGCGCGGTATCTGTCTGCCGTACTCCGGCGTTGATGCGGGCCGCCGTCACCAGGGAGGTGGCCAAAAACGCCATGGTCAGCACCACCAGCAGCAGCGCCGCCAGCGTCTCCGTCAGCGTATCGCCCCGCTGCGACCGCAGCTTCTTTCTCATTTCGCCGCCTCCTCCTGTCACTCGATCACGTTGTGCCCGCTCCAGGCCACTGTTTGATTACCGTCTTGACTTCCCAGATTGCTATACAGCGTCAGCGTCATACGGCACGGATGCTCCCCCGGCGCAGCGTCATCTTCATAGTTCCGCAGTGCCACGGTCAGGATGTACGCCTTACCCTCATCCGCCGCGCCCTTGTTATCGCCGTAGGTCATCGAAAACACCGCCCACACGTCCTCCATGCCCTCAAGACTGAGCTTGTACGTCCAATGGTTCACGTTGGCTTTACTGTCATTATAGAGCACCGGCACGGCGTATTGCACGAAGTCCAAAAACGCGCCGCTGCCGTTGCTCGTATACGTTGTGTTATTGTCCGCTTTCACCGTGCCGTCCATCTCACCATGGAGAAATGCGTCCCGCACGTACTCCGCCGCCGACGACACCGCCAACGACGACTGCTCCCGCGCCTTGTCCGACCGCAGGGTGGCGGCGGCGCTGGACGCGGCGGCGATGACCACCGCGCTGACGGTCAGCGCCACCAGCAGCAGCAACAGCGCCATCAGCATGGACGCGCCCCGCTGCTCATGCAATTTTCTCCGGGCCGCGCCCATGTCTGTCACCTGCCTTCCTGCTATGTCGTGGGTTTGTACGTGTACTTCTCCAAGTGCAGCGTATAGACCGCACCGTCTGTCTTGTGCGTCAAAACGATCTCGCCACTGATAAGCGCCTCCGTGCCGCTGAACGTCACCTCGCGGTACTGCACGCCCTCAGCCGTCTGAATAGCGCCCGGTGTGGCCGTCACCGCCACGGTTTTGCCCTCTGCGTCCACGGCGGACAGCCCGTCGAAGCTGACCGCAAAGTCCTCCAGCTTTGTATACCCGCTGCCAGCGAACAGATACAGCTTCCCGGCCTCCCGTGAGAACTCCGGCACGGTCACGTCCGCCGTGCCCGCCTTGTAGGTGTCGTTCAGCTCCGAACGGTACTCGCCGTTGGCGATGGTATACACCCGCGTGTCCTCAGTCAGGTCATACACCAGTCCCACCGCGTCACGGGTGGACTTGGCGTTCAGCAGCAGCCGCGCCGTCACGCTCTTTTGCCCCGTCCCCTCCGGGTAGGTGTACGTACACGTCACGGACACGGTGGAGATGCCGCCGGAGAACCCGGACACGGTGAGCTGATACAGCCCCTTGGCCGCGTCCACCGCCGTAACGGCGCTGCATTCCACGATGCTCTCGTCGCCGGGGTCATACCCGCCGCCCTGCTTCGTGGCCGTCACCTCCCACGTCAGGCTCTCACCCTGCTTCGCCGCGATGGGGCGGTTCTTCGCGTCTGTCAGCGTCAGCTGCACCGTCTCGCTCTCGCCGCCGTACCGCACCGACACGCCGCTGGCGGCCTTGTCGCTGGTCAAAAGCAGCGTCTGCGTCACATCAATGGTCATCTCGGCGGTGTGGCCGCCCAGCGTGGCCCGGGCGATGACCAGTCCCGTCCGCTCCTTGCCGGTAAACGTGACCTCCCAGCAGCGCTCGGCGCTGTTGTAGACCGGCGCGGTGTAGTCCAGCAGAGTGCTGACTTTCCCGTCGGTGTCGTTCACCAGCGCGATCTCAGGCATATCAGTGGCCTCCGCGACCGCCGGATACTGATACAGCGCCACCGTCAGCGTGGGTGCGCCCTCGCCGCTGCGGTCGGCGCACAGATCCAGCGTGGTCCGCGTTCGCTCCCAGTACAGGCCGCTGGTGGGCCAGCGCCCGTAGTGTACGTTCACGGTTCTTCCGGCCACGTCCTTTTGGGTCAGAATGGTGGGGAAGGGGAAGTCCAGCCCGTCCAGCATCTCAGCGCCCGCACCGGGAAAGCTGTACTTGCCGGGGATAGGCGCGCCGTTCTCCGTCACGGTGACGGTGTCGAAGCGCAGGGACGAGGCGGATGCTCCGCCGTTGAGCCAGTCCTTCAGCTCCTTCTGCATCTGCGCGTAGGTGATGTAGGGGGTCTTGCCGTTGTTGGTGAGATATACGCGGCGGCCTGAATTTGTGTTGCCAGTCAGCTCCACTTGCCCTCTCCAGTCTGCTCTGCTGCCAACTCTAATATAGTCGCTGGTGTTGGCGGCAACATCTGTCAGTGCGTAGCAGTTTTGAATGTATGCATCGGAATTGTATACGCCTTTAAGAGTAAAACTGCTGTTTTGCATCTCGCCATTGGAGGCAAGGGAATAGACAGCCATCACATGGTTTTTATTGGTGCGGTTGTTCAGAGGCGGCAGCTCCACAAAGGCGTAGGAGTTCCGCACCGTCAGCGCGTTGGTAGTCGTTCCCATATAGCTTTCCAAGCTGCCGTGATCTCGCAGAATAATGCCTCCCACCAGGCCGCCCACCCAAATATTGGTGGAGCTAGCAACACCAACGTGCGAGTTTTTCATCGCCGCGGCGGTGACCGAGCCGCCGGCATAGCACTTATCCAGCGTGGCCCGGCACACACCGGCGATGCCGCCCACACGCAGGTTCTTATACCCAATATCATACGTGGGACTCAGTACAATGTCCGTCACGGCGGTGCAGCCGGTGATGTTCATATTGGTCGCGCCCACCAGGCCGCCCACGCAGCCGCCGCCCCAGTCAGGGTTGTTGGCCCGTGTGTCTTGAATGGTATAGCCGGACACGGAGCAGTTGGTAAAGGACACGCCGGTGGTTCCCGCGCCTGCAAAGCCCACCAGACCGCCCACGGCGTACCAGCCCGTGCCGTTCTCGTCGTTGACGATCTTGCTGCCCCGGTCGGAATACATGACGATGTCCTTCAGGTTTGCCCCGATGGTATAGCCGAACAGCCCCACACACTGGGCGGTGCTTTCGATTTGGACGTTTCTGATAGTATACGCGCCGCCGTCGTAGTCCGAGCAGAAGAAGGATACGTAGGGGTTGGCCGTGCCGCCGCCGTTGTTCCGATCCACCATGTTGCCGATGGGGGTGAACAGGTGGTCGGGGTCGTCATACTCCGCCGCTGCGTCCAAGTCGTGGCTCTGCACCCAATACCGCCGAGCCTGATTACCGAAATTGTCCTCGCCCCGGTTTACCGAGTGGCGGTAGCTGCCAAGATAGGGATACTTTGTGATGTTGCCGTCGGTATAGTTGCCGGCCAGAATGGAGTGGGTGGTGCTCCGTGTGCCGTAGTTCCAGTTGATATTCTGCAGCTGGCTCACGGAGCGCACCTGATAAGGCTTGCCCGCCGTACCTGGCGTGTGGGCATCGCTGAACTGTGTGCCGGTGATGCTGTCCAAACTCATAGCATCGGCGAAGAACGGGCACAGCGTGTATATGTTTGTTGCGCCGCCATACGTCAGTGTCCACGTGCAGTTGGTTTCTTCGCCAGTCAGGTACATCGCCCCGGTGAACTCGGTGTCGGTGGCCTTTCCTGCCCCGGTGGTGTAGGCCACGAACTCATACTCCGGCATCTGTGCGTGCAGTGCATCGCCCGCCGCTTCGTTGACCGCGCCCAGGTGGCAGCTTGGGGACGCACTGAGCGTTACCCCGGTCGCCGCGCTGTCCTTCTTGTAGAAGTAGCCGTAGCCGTACTCCATCACCACGCCGCTGTCGTTGTGCTGGACGCACAGCGTGCTGCCGGAAAAGGCCACGCCGTTGTCTGTGCCGATGTAGCTCAGGTGATAACCCGCGTTGCCGCCCTGCTCCCGCTCCCAGTAGAACACGCCCATCGTGCCGATGTGCCGCTGCTCGGGCCACGGGCCGTAGTGTACGGTCTTGCCCGCCGCGTCCCGCACCACGGCGGGATAGGGATAGACCGCCTCTGTGCCGCTGGCGGTCAGCTTGGTAAAGCCGTATAGGCTCTGCGTTTCCAAATTTGCCCCGTTGATGGGCGATTGGGCCGCGTTGACGCGGAAGCTGTTGCCGGATGCGTTATAGGCGTATAGCCCCTCGCCGTAGGCGTACGTGCCGCCGTCCAGATAGAAGCACTGCGCCGCGCTGCCCCCGGTGCGGGTCAGGCCGTATACCTCCGCCTCACCGGCGGCGGTCAGCGCCGTGGCGCTGTAGCAGTATGCCAGTGCGCCGCCGGCGTTCTCTCCGGCGAAGCCGCACAGCCGCACCGTGCTGGCGCTTACGTCCCGCGCCTTCAGCACGCCCAGCGCGTAGCAGGACTGGATGCTGCCACCTGCGTTGCTGCCGGTGAACCCACCGGCGTACACGGCGGCACTGTACGCGGACACCTCCGCCAGCGGGCAGTTGGCCTCGCTGGACACGATGCGCCCGCTGTGGGTCTTGTGATACAGGTTGCCGCCCACCAGCCCGCCCAAATAGACGGTGCTGTGCTGATAGGCCGCCACGCCCGATGCGTCGCCGAGAGCGTAGCCGGACACGGCGCAGTTGCTGACCGTGCCGTAATTCCGCCCCGCCAGCGCACCCATGTATACCACCGTGGTGCTGCCCTGGATCAGCCCGCTGCGCTCCACGGTGCTCTTGCTGCTGCTATCGGACAGCAGCGCCACGTTCCGCACCATGCCGCCGGGGGCGATGACGGCGAACATACCCACGTCATTCCCCGCGGATGCAAAGGACACGCCCCGGATGGTGTGCCCACCGCCGTCATAGACGGCCCGGAAGCCGCCGGTGTCGCCCGCGTCTGCCGCATTCACCGCGCTGTGGATAGGCTCTTGGCTGGTGACGGCATTGGTGGAACTGGTGTATGTAGTCCACCAATAGGTGTCGTAGTCAATATCCCGCTCCTGCCGGAACGTGGTGTTTGCCGTAGCCGCGGCAAGGCCGCCGTAGTGACGGCTCAGCTCGTACAGATGCCGGGCTGTCCGCAGGTACACGGAGGCAGGCGCTCTCGTGCCGCTGCCGGTAGTCACGGTCTTGGCAAAATAGGGGTTGAATTGGTACGTGCGCCCGTTGACGGTCACGCTGTGGTAGAAACTGGTGTCGGAGATGTCTGTGTCAGTGGTCAGTATCTCTACCGGGTACAGACAATAGTTCGTCCCACCGTAGCTGCTGGTGAGGGGTGTTGCAGTGCCGCTTAAAGTCACGGATTTCCCGTTATACGTCACCGTAAGCGAACCATTCAGCGGCGCGGACAGCGCCACGGCGTACCCGTCGCCGAGGATGGTTTTGCCGTCATCCAAATTGTCCACGTTGCCGCCGAAGAAGCCCACCGACTTGTCGCTGTACCGCTCATAGTACACCAGCGCCTCTGTCTCAAACTCCGCCTGCCAGTCGCCGTAGTGGCTCAGTTTCACCAAGCGCGGGTAGGAATAGGTGCTCAGGCCCTGCCCCAGCAGGTTATAGGGGTGTGTGGTGTCAGCGCTGGCCGCCGTGAACGCAGTGCTGCCCAAATCTGTCAGAAACTGTGCCGCGATCATCTCTGTATAGCTCCTGCCGCCTGTTGTGCCAGTGATGTCAGTGTGCTGTTTTCCATCCAAACCGCTGGTCAGGTAAAACACGTTCTTGATGTCGGTGGCGATGCTAGTGCTAGTCTTGGCCGTGGTGTACACCGCTTGAGGGTTGCCCAAATAAGCGCAGGCGCTGTACGAATTGGTCGCCTTGGTCAGATACCCAGCCACGAAGCCCGCTGCGCTGTCTGTCGCCGTCTGATACCCGGCGGCGTAGCTGTCGCTTAAAGTCAGCCCGCCGCTGCCTGTGGTCGTGCCCACCAGGCCGCCAGTCACCGGCGCGGTGAGGTAGCAGTCGGCGTAGGACTGGCTGACGCTGACCGCGCCCGCCGCGTGGCCCACCAGGCCGCCCGCGGCGGTGGTGCTGTTGATGGTGGTGGCGGCAAACGAATTTTCGATAATCAGTGTGCCGGTGGCCTGTGCGTTGCCGGTTGACGAATTTTCGCAAACGCCGACTAGGCCGCCGGCGTGCGTGCCGGTAATGCGGGACGGAATTTTGTCAGCCGAGGCGGCCTTCATGCCGCTGAGATCTGAATCTGCCAAATACACGCGGCAATTTTCCAGCGTCAGGTTGCCGGTGGCGCGGCCCACCAGCGCACCGGCAGCGCTGGTGCTGCTTATTATATTGGCGTTGACCAGTGTGACGTTGGAAATTTTTCCGCTGAAATTGGAAAATAGACCGGCGGGAGAGCTGGAAGAAACTGTCAAACCGTTAATGGTGTGACGAGCAGAGATGTCGCCGATACTCGATGAACCAACGTAAGAAGTTAGGTGATTATTAGAAATTGGCTTAAAATTGACACCAATTTTGCCCAGCTTGACAAGTACAATTATAAATACCAGTGGATCTTAGACAGCCTCGCAGCAGAAAAAGGCATAGGCAATGCAGGCGCTGCGCGATTTGCCGCACAAACAGGCGGAAAAGTTTCCTGCGGCACTCCCATCACCATCACCCATATCACCATTCCCCTTATCCCCAAAGAAATTCTCCCCCTAACTTTATTACGCCCTGTCTCATCTTCATCCTCTTTGATGCTTCTCAATAACATTTTAAGTACGGCCGGACCAGACTCATTAGTTGGAAAAATTGCTAGCATCATCACCGGCAGCACTGATACAACCATCTATATCATCGGCTTATACTATTCCAGTATCAAAATAAAACATATCCGTCACTCCCTAATAGTAGGCCTCCTCGCAGATCTATCATGTATAATCATCAGCATCCTTATAGTTAATCTCCTATAAAAATAAAAGCAACATAAGATGCCTCGATGGTATACTCATCCCGATCATATAGGATTCCGC
>OLWU01000160.1_pt1 | contig 15521 bp, 10 predicted proteins | sample 1673351 | NCBI WGS metagenome assembly OLWU01 (sample SAMEA103958109, study PRJEB25191) | human gut metagenome | biome: human-associated habitat [ENVO:00009003]; feature: intestine environment [ENVO:2100002]; material: feces | place: Germany | collected 2013/2015
TTGCCCACGTTGGTACGGATCAGATATTCGGCGCTTTGAGAGACATACGCATCATGGTTCATGCCGTACGTGGAGATCCAGATGATGGCGTCGTTCATAAACAGGCCGATCACCGCGCCGACCACGAAGATGACGATCTCCATCCAGCGAGCCATGTCCTCACGATGCTTGAACACCATCTTCATGCTGGCGACATAGTTGAAGATCAACGAGATGATAAACGAGATGGTGGCGGCGAGCACGTTGTGCATGTGGAAGGCGCCGACGAGAATGTTTAGAATACCCCAGTCGATGATGAAGGCGATCACGCCCACAATGCCGAATTTCATCAGCTGTTCAATCAGTTTTTTCACACAGAATATTAAACACGCGCACGCAGACCACCTAGACTTGGGTGACGAAGGACATTATTTTCCAACGATTGCAAGGAGCAGCAATGCCAGTCATTCACACGCATGTTTCCGTTTCCACCACCCCTGGGCAGCGCGAGGCGCTGAAGGCCGCCTACGGCAAGGCCATCACCGCAGTTCCCGGCAAGTCTGAAGGCTGGCTGATGTGCCCGTTCGAAGACAATATGCCGATTTATTTCGGCGGTGACGATTCCAAGCCGGCCGCATACGTGGAAGTGAATGTGTTCGGCCGTTCCGTGCCGGGTTCCGCCTGGGAGAAGCTGACGGAGCAGATCATGGCCGCGCTGGGCAAGGAGCTGGGCATTCCGGCCGACCGCACATACATCCGCTACACCGCCACGACTGACTGGGGCTGGAACGGTGGAAACTTCTGACGAAGCCCCGTTCCCTCGAGGCCTGCCCGTATGACGGGCGGGCGGTTCGAAGAACGGTTTTCCCAATCTCCCCCTTCAGAACAAGGAAACCGTTTCTTTTGGTGGGACGTGATCGAAAAGGGGTGTGAGAGCCGGCAAAATCGCCAGTAATCATACCCCTTTCCTAACGCAAAGGCTTGAAAATCGCAAAACCTGCCACTCGTGAGCAAAAGCGTGCCGGCACAGAAGCCGCATCGCGTAGAAGCCGAGCAAAGCCACCGACCGGCACGATCTGTCAAATAACCGTCAAATAAAAAATCGTTGGAAAATAGCCATTCTTGACAATCAAACCACAAGAAAACGGTTTACTCATCAAATAAAACGTCGTTTGGCAATCATATGCGAAAAGCCATATGCAAAAGCCGCCGGCCCGAACAGGACCAGCGGCTTTTGCATTTAAGCCAAATCAGCGAGCGCCAGAGAAGATACAACACGCATCATCTTGTAGCGCAATCACAAGCGAATCAGACGATCTTTGGCATCGGCGTGGTCAGGGACGTGGTGAGGTTCACGTGCACCAGGCCGGCGCCGGAATGCACTTCGACCTTCTTCAGCGTGACGGTGCGCTCGGCTTCCGGAGCGCGGTCGTTGTCGGTCATGGTGGCCGGAGACTTCACCGCGACCAGAGCAAGCGAGCCGAAATCGATGCCCGCGCTGGCGCACAGACCCTCGGCGGCCTGCAACGACTCGGCGAAACCGTCCTTCAGAATCACACGGTCGGCCGGAACGCCATACGCATGCTCGGCGACCCAACGCACGTTCTCCACCAGAGCCATGCCCTTGTGGCTGTGCGGTTCGGCCGGCATAGAACCGTTCGTCACGGCATCGACGAACGCATCGAGCTGCGGGGCGAGCGCGTCGCCACCGTCGCGGTACAGGTTGCCGATGATCGGGTCGCGGAATTCCAGTTCCTTGGCGGTGTCCTTGAGCGCCGGAATCTGATCATCCTCGCCATCCCACAGGTTGATAAGCGGGAAGGTAGGAATATCAAGACCTTCGAGGCGCTGGACGTGGAACGGGTAGCGCCATGCCAGATCCGGATCGTCGCGCCACGTGGAAGCGCGGGTCACGACGATGGCTGCGGACGGCCACTGCGCGTCGTATTCGCGGCAGGCGATGTCGAGCCACTTCTGCGCACCAGCGTCGGTGCCGTAGCCGGCTTCGACGATGACCACGTCATGCAGCGCGCACGCCATCTCCACGGAAACCAGCGTCGGAATGCCGATGGACACGTTGGCGAACGGGCCGCCGTGCACGTACACCGGAGAGCCGTTCACGGTCTCCGTCTTGGCTGGCTTCACGGCGTCGCCGAGGATGCCGGTGATACGCCACAGGTCAACGAATTCGCCGAAGGTCACGGCCTTGCCATCCTTCGTGCCGGCGACCATCTTGGCAACGCGCTCGGAGATCTCATCCATGGAACGCGACAGCACAACGATCTGCATGAGCTCGCAGGTCGGGGTGAGCACCACACGCTCAGCCACGTCGCCCTTTCCACGGTCCACTGCGATCTGGCGCAGGGAACGGGACGGCACTTCGGAGACGCGCGGTACGAGGATGGTGTCCAGCTTGCCGTCGTCAACAGCCTTCTCCGCAAAGGAGACCAACAGGTTCTGGGCGGCCTCGATGGCTCCCATTTCACCGCACAGACCCCAGTCGATCAGCTCCGGGTGGGTCAGGGAGGCCTTGCCGCCGCCCGACGCGCCACCCTTGGAACCGGCTGCGGTGATGCCCATGCTCGGCTGGCGCAGCACGGCTGCCGCGTCGATGCCACGTTCGCGCAACGCGTCGATCAGCGCGATCGTGGTGGTGGTCTTGCCTTCGCCGCGGGACGCCTTCAGCGGGGTGTCGGCGGTGACGAGGACGACCTTGCCATGCTTGCGCGGCGCATCAGGATTCTTCTTCAGGTAATCGAGATAGCCGAACGCATCAATCTTCTGCACCAGACCGTATTGGCTGGTGAAATCCTCAATGCTGGTCACTGGGTTCCTTTCTTGGGAAAGCATTCCGCTGTATGGCGCACAACGTACGCGACAGACATCGCCTATGCAACGCGCGCCGGCACGAGCGGAAAAGCAAAGACGATCGCCATTCTAATAAGCACGCGCCACCAAAGAAAACCGGCTCCCGCACAGCGGACGCGCGCCGACCGTCATACGGAACTGTTTGTGGCGAACGCTGTGCGGAAGCCGGTTGCTACGCGGGTTTTCGTAGAATTTCTTGCGATTGCGCAATCGCAGAAAATATCAGAAGTCGGACATGTGGAAGCCGTTCTTCATGTTCATGCTGGTGGTGTAGAGCACGGAGTCGAGCAGCTTGTCGGTTTCCGCCTTAAGCTGCGCGGCCATGGTCTCGTTGGCGGCGGCGAGCACTTCGCGGGCTTCGTTGTTGCGGACGGCTTCGATGATTTCGTCCGGTTCCATCGGCTGCACGTCGCCGATCTCGTCTTCGGCGTCGAATTCGTCGACCACGCCTTCCACCAGTCGGTCGATCTGCTCGTCGGTGGCGGCTACCATGCGGTGGCCCATGCCGCCGGTCTTCTCCTGGTAGCGCTCCACCGCGTTGGCGGTGTCGGCGAAGCTGGCGTCGCACAGGGCCGCGATGATGCGGTTCTCCCAGTAGAAGTTCTCGGAGGTGACGCGCGTGGTGGTGTCTTCGAGGTACTTCGGCGTGGAGTCGACGTTCGGGAAGAACGGCACGAGCGTGTTGAACGGGTTGGAACCGTAGGCGATCCACTGCACGGCACGGTTGACCTGCGGGCGGTACGGGCGAATCTGCATGACGGACAGCTGGCTCTGACGGTTGATGCCGATCGGACGGAACATGTGGCGCGAATGCTGGTCGCCGAGCTTGCCGTACGGATCGTACGGGGTGCCCTGATAGTGGGAGCTCAACACGTACTTCACGTCCTCGATGGTGATCTTGCGATCGGGCTGGCGGGCCCACGGAATGTCGTCCGAAGTCGGCTGGTGGTCGGCGTCCCGACCGTCCCACTGCTCGTCGTACGGGTTGAGGAAACGCTGCATGTACCAGGCGCGCGGGGTGTTGTAGACGTGGTCGGAATCGGAGTGGGAGCCGAACGCGTCGCGCGGGTTGAACGGGGTGACGTTCTCCACGGCCAGGTCCAGATGGTTGCGTTCGATGAATTCGCCGAGGTCCGCGGAGCACATGTGCTCTTCCTGGTTTCCGAGCGCGTCGTCGAGGTCGAATTCGTCGATGCCGAGCTGGTTCGGCATGGTCACGTATGCCTCGTCCGGCACACGCTTGGCGATCCAGTGGTGGCCGCCGACGGTTTCAAGCCACCAGATCTCGTCCACGTCGGAGAAGGCGACGCCGTTCATTTCGTACGTGCCGTACTGTTCGAGCAGAGCGCCGAGACGTGCCACGCCTTCACGGGCGGTCTTGACGTACGGCAGTACGAGGGTGAGGAAGTCCTCTTCGCCAATGCCGCCGGGCACTTCCGGCTCGTAGCCGTCCTCGCCTTCCTTGCCCTTGGCCGGAGTGAGCTCCACGAACGGGTCGGCGCCGAGCACGCGCTCGTTGGTGGTGAGGGTTTCGGTGGCGCTCATGGCCACATTCGCCTCATTGACGCCGGCTTCGCCCCAGATACCTTCCTTCAGGTCGGCGTTCGGCACGGCCGTGTACTGCAGCGGCTCGCCCGGCAGGTCGACTTCCACGTGGGACAGCACGCTCTTATAGTGGCGCGGCTGCTCGTCCGGCTTGACGACGATGAAGCGCTTCGGACAGAATTCGCCGTTCGCGCTGTCCTCATTGCGGGCGATGATGGTCGATCCGTCATAGCTTGCGTCCTTGCCGACCAGAATCGTGGTGCATGCCATATATGTACGTTCCTTTCGATTGTTTGCTTACGTCTTGTTTACTTGCGTCTGTTTCTTGCGTTTCCTAAGAATACTTGCGATTTGCCGGCTTGTTTTCCGGCCTATCGTCACGCTTTGCCGGTCAGGAAGATCGCGCCTTGGTCGGCGATCGTGCCGCACGTGCGCAGCGCGCGTTCCATTTCGTTGAGCCAGAAGCCTTGGTTGAGGCCGTTCAGCGGCGCGGTGGTACCCCACACGTGCAGGTAGTAGTCGTGGTCCTGGTCGGGCGGGTACGGGCCGTTGTAACGCATGGTGACGGCCGGATCGCTGCTGCGGCCCTTCAACAACGGCGATGCGGCGGACGTGCGTCCCTGCACCGTCTCGGGAATCATCGCGGAAACCGTGCGGGAAAAATCGGCCGGAATCGCCAGCGCGTGGGAATCGTTGAAATCGTACATCAGCGCGTCCACGGGCAGATTGGCGAGCGACCAATGGTTCCACTGGAAACCGCACACCGGAATGGAATCGGGATCGACGAATTCCCAATGCAGGAACTGCACGGACGGGTCGAGCTCGTCGATATAGAAGGGGAAGGAAACGATCGGAGTGCCGTCGATGCAGTTCTCAGGCGGCGCCGCCTTGGCGAACGCGTCGGGAATGACGGTGAAATCTGCGGAAATCTTCATGCTTCCAGTATCGCGCATGCGCGTGACGCGACGCGGCCGTATGACGCGTCTACGCCGGTGGCTCAATCGATGCAATCGCAGCAATCGGCGCAACCCTCAGCCGAAACGACCCCGTCCGCGCGGCGATCGCACGGAACGGGGTCATTCCGGGAAACAGGGCCTATCAGAACCGAATCGCTCTCATAGGCACATTTGCAGTGGCGGAACCCTGCGGCCACGATGACGCAGCCGCAAAGTCCGGAATAGCCGAGTGATAGAAAGAAGGGGAAAAATCACTCGGCCGGCTTGTAGAAGTCGCCGTTGAGGGCTGCAGCCGCCTTGGCCTTGGCCTCTTCGAAGGTGACTTCGGCGAGGGCCGCGCGGACGTCGTCCAGCGCCACCGGGGTCATGGACAGCGAGTTGACGCCGAGACCGGCCAGCACGACCGCCAGATCCGGATCGGCCGCGGCCTCGCCGCACACGCCCACCGGCATGCCCTTGGCGTTGCCCGCGTCGCAGATCATCTTGATGGCGCGCAGCACCGCCGGATGCCATGCGGTCTGATAGTTGGCCACGGAGCCGAGGGTACGGTCGGCGGCAAGGGTGTACTGGGTCAGGTCGTTGGTGCCGATGGACACGAAGTCGGCCACGTCAGCCACCTTGTCGGCCATCAGGGCGATCGACGGCACTTCGGCCATCGCGCCCACGAACTTCAGACCGAAGCTCTTGCCGAGCTTGACGAAGTAGTCGGCCTCATGCTGGTCGGCGACCATCGGGGCCATGACCCACAGGTTCGCGTCGGTTGCGGCGTCGGCGGCGGCGAGCGCCTTGAGCTGGCCTTCGAGCACGTCCATGTGGGCGCGCAGGGTGCGCAGGCCACGCAGGCCGAGGGCCGGGTTCGGCTCGTCTTCCGGAGTCAGGAACGGCAGCGGCTTGTCGGCGCCGGCGTCGAGCATGCGGATCACGACCTTCTTGCCCGGGAACTGGCTGAGCAGCTCGGTGTAGGCCTTGGTCTGCTCTTCGACGCTCGGCGGCTCGGAGTTGCCGATGAACAGGAATTCGGTACGGAACAGGCCAACGCCTTCGGCGCCGTATTCCAGCGCCTTCGCGGCATCGGACGGCTTACCGACGTTGGCGAGCAGCGGAATCAGGTGGCCGTCCTTGGTGGCGCCCGGCTTGCCACGCAGTTCCTTGGCTGCGGCGGCACGGGACTTGGCGGCTTCGGCGGCGGCGATCTCGTCTTCGCTCGGGTTCACCACGATCTCACCCTTGGCTGCGTTGACGATGACGTTGGTGCCGTTCTCAAGTTCGGCGGCTTCGGCGGCGGAGACGACCGCGACGATGCCACGGGCGCGCGCCAGAATGGCGGTGTGGGAGGTCGGACCGCCCTGGGAGGTAACGATGGCCAGGGTCTTGCTCATGTCGAGCGCGGCGGTGTCGGCCGGGGACAGGTCTTCGGCGACGAGCACGAACGGGGTTTCGCTGACCGGCAGGCCTGGGGCGGGAGCGCCCATGAGGTCGGCGATCACGCGCTGGCCGACGTCATGCAGGTCGGCTGCACGCTCGGCCTGGTAGCCGCCGATGGCGCGGAACATGTCTTCGACCGCGCCGAAGCCTTCCAGCACGGCGCGCTCGGCGGTCTTGCCCTGGTTGATGAGGTCCTTGATGGACTGCGCAAGGGACGGATCGGAGGCGAACATGGCGATGGCCTGCAGGATCGGGGCGGCCTGCTTGGCGCCTTCGTCGCCGTTGGCGGCTTCTTCGGCGCGACGGTTCAGGTCGGCGTTGACGAGGGCGAGCGACTTTTCGACGCGGGCGATTTCGGTTTCCGCGGAGATGTTTTCGGCGCGCGGAGCGTCCGACGGTTCCGGCAGCGGAGCGGCCATGCGAATGACCGGGCCGACTGCGACGCCACGACCGATACCAACACCCTTAATGTTCATGAGAACTCCTTTTCCTGTTTCCTTGGGAAAAAATATGGATACGCAAACGATTGCAGGATTATGCCTGCCTTGCGTAGGTGAGTTACTGCAATGATCCCCACCGTCTTTGCCGGTAAATCATTTTCAGCCTGCGATTAGTATACACGAAATTCCCGCAAAACAAAACCGGTAAACGTTTTCTGTGTTTCGTAAAAACTGTGCTATGATAATCGCAAGAAATGCAGATGCCGGCAAAAGCCGCATAATGCAATCGATATGCAAAAATCGATATACATCGACGTGTAAATATCGAGACAACCCAACGTAAGCAAACCAACCACCAACCACAACAAAGGAGACCATTATGGCAACCCGCAATCTCGTCATCAACGATCCGGTCGGCATTCACGCCCGTCCGGCCGCCATGTTCGCGCAGGCCGTCACCGCTTCCGGCCAGACCGTGACCATCGCCAAGGAAGGCGGCAACGCCGTTCCGGCCGGCTCCATCCTGTCCATCATGGGTCTGGGCATCAAGCAGGGCGACACCGTGGTCATCAACGTCGAAGGCGACAACGCCGAGGCCGTGGCCGACAACCTGGCCAACATCCTCGTCAACGCCGAGTGACGCACCGCGCATAACGCGCTGACGCACTGACGTACGAACGTTTCGACCGCCCGCCATATTCGACGGGCGGTCGTTCTATTCTTAATAGGTTCTTCGCGGCTCGAACCGGTTCATCAGACCAGACCTTTGGCCGAGAAGCACACAGGGGTTTAGGGCACCCTCTAGGGCATTTTGAAAAACACTTAGGGAGCCGGCAAACGCAAGCCGGACACGACGGAAAGGACAGCGCATGGCAGGCAGAACCGACAGCGGCAGCTCAATCACCAACGTCGCGGCGACGGCCGGCGTGTCCATCGCCACCGTCTCACGCGTGCTGTCCGGCAAACGCGGCAAGGACGACGATATCGCCCGCCGCGTGCGCGAAGCCGCCAAACAGCTCGGCTATTCCGTCAACTACGCGGCGAGCGCGCTGCGCAGCGACGTGACGAAAACCATCGGCCTGGTCATTCCGAGCGCCACGGAACCGTTCTCCGCGCAACTGCTCGACGAGATCGAGCCGACCATCGACACCGAATCGCAACAGCTGCTGCTGGGCATCGGAGCCACGCAGGAAGCGCAGGCGGAACGCATCGAATCGCTGGCCAACCGCCATGTGGACGGGCTGATCGTGGTGCCCGCAGCCGGCGCTGACCTTGCCGGAACGCTGAACCAGTACGCGAACACGCTGCCGATCGTGCAGATCTGCGGACGGCAGACCGCGCCGCGCGTGTCCGTGGTAGGCATCGACGAAAACGCCGCGATGGAGGCGATCGTCAAACATCTGGCCGAGCAGGGCATCGCGTCCGCCGCATACATGGCCGGCAACGAGCTGTCTTTCGAATCGGCGGAACTGTTCGCCACATTCCACACGCATATGCGCACTTACGGGCTTGCCACCAGCGAAAACTGGAACCAGTTCGGCGAACGTACCGTGCAGCGCGGTTTCGATTGCGCCATGCGGCTGTTCAACGGGCCGCTCGTGCAGCCGGAGGCCGTGGTCTGCGCCGACGATGCGATCGCGTTCGGCGTGATGGTGGCGTTCGATGCGTTGGGAATCCGCGTGCCGGAGGACGTGCTGGTGGTCGGCTACCATGATTCCGCCATCGCGCGTACCACCATGCCCCGTCTGACGTCGGTGCGTGCGCCGTTTGAGCGTATTGTGTCGGAATGCTTGCGATTGCTGGCTTCCGGTCCTGCCGGAGGCGCGGCTGAGACGGCTGCTGCGCCAGGCGGCAGCGTGCGCGCGCCCCGTGTCATGCTCGCCCCGCAGCTTATTGTGCGGGATTCCTCGGTGTTCCGCCGGTGAATCGCGAATCGAATCGCCGGTAATTACCGGAAATTACGAAAATCACGGAATCAGCGCGCAGAACAGCGCTTCGAACACCAAAACCGGATTGCCGTTGCCGTTGAGCCTGCGGCGCGCGGTGGCGATATCCTCCAGCCGGCGCACAGCCCCCGTACGGTCGAGCCGTACCGACAATTCCGTGATGGCGGAACGGTTTTCGAGGTTGATGAGTCCCACCGCGTCCTCGGCGTTGTTCTGCAGCACCGCCACGTCACGGTAGATGCTGGCGGCCGAATTGAGCGCACGGTCGAGCACGTCACGCGTGAGTCTGGTGGCGCGTCGTTTGAGCTCGTCTTTTTTGGCGATCGCATTGTATGCGCCACGCAGTTTCGGGGGTATGCGGTCTTTGGGTCCGAGCCCGTTGATGCGGCGGAAATCGGCTTCCGCTTCGGACGCTTTGACGTTGACTTCCGCTTCGGCCTGCGCCTTCGCGTTGTCGATGAGGTTGCCGGCCAATAGCACGGCATCCGACGCGCGATGCAAGCCGAGCACGCCGACGATGAGCTCGTCGCGGTCCGTCATGACGCGTTCGTCCTTGGCATACAGGCTCGCGATGCCGATGTGCCCCTCCGACAATCGTGCCGCACGCGCCGCGATATTCGGCTCGAAACCTTGCGATTCCAAGAATTTCGCCACCGCCTGGTTGGACGGTACGGCCAAGTTGATGATGCGCGTGCGCGAGCGGATGGTCGGCAGCACGTCTTGGGCGCTGGGCGCACACAGCAGCCAGATGGTGTGCGGGCTCGGCTCTTCGATTTCCTTCAACAGCACGTTGGTGGTGCGTTCCATCATGCGGTCGACGTCTTCGATGATGATGATGCGCCACGGCGCGGTGCCGGGCATCTGCTCGGATGTGGTGATGATGTCACGCACCTCGTCGATGCCGATGGTCACTTTGTTGGTGGCCAGCACGCTCACGTCGGGGTGGGTGCCGGCAAGCACCTGCTCGGTGGTTTTGGTCGGCTCATCGTTCAGGCCATGATCGGGGCTTTCGAGCGCGGCGGCGAACGCGCGGGCAACGTTGGAACGGCCCGATCCGGGAGGGCCGCAGATCAGCCACGACTGCGCGATGGCCTTCGGGTCGCCGCTGGCGATGGCCTTCAGCTGTTCGACCACCTGCGCTTGGCCTACTATGGAGTTCCACACGCTCATGCGATACCCCCGTCAGCGGTGCTCACGGTGTCGAAATCGGCTTTGATACGCGCCCACACGTCTTCGATGGACTGGCTTGCGTCAATGACGTGGAACCGTTCCGGCTCACGTTCAGCCAAGTCGAGGAACGCGACGCGTGTGCGACGCTGGAAGTCGTTGCCGGCCGCCTCCATGCGGTCTTCGGCATGCTGCAGCCGCGCATGCGATTGCGCCGGATCCATATCCAGCAGATACGTGCGTTCCGGCAGCAGACCGTTCGTGGCCCACATGCTCAGGTTTCGGATTTCCGCGGCCGTCAGCTCGCGGCCGCCCGCCTGGTACGCCAAAGAGGAATCGAGATACCGGTCGGTGATGACCACCGCGCCGCGTTGCAGAGCGGGCAGAATCACTTCCGCGACGTGCTGCGCGCGGTCGGCGGCGAACAACAGCGCCTCCGTACGCGGGGCGATGTCGGCACAATCGTTCTCATCCCCCGTATCCACGCCGTGCAACAGCATTTTGCGAATCGCCACGCCCAATGCGGTGCCGCCCGGCTCGCGCGTGACCACGCATTCGCGGCCCTGAGATTCAACATATGCGCGCAACCGTTCGACCTGCGTGGTCTTGCCCACGCCGTCAACGCCTTCAAACGAGATAAAAGTGCCCTGCATGCCTTTCACTGTACCGTGCGCCCCTGCCGTGCCCGGCCATTCGGCCCACGGCTTGGTGTCGCACGATGCCGATTGTCTTGCGGAACATCAGATCGTGCGACGTTTCCGCGCCGCATAACGTCAGCGTGCGGGAACGACTTCAGGACGCGCGTAGCCTTCGTTGGCGGTCAGCCAGTCGACGTCAGCCTTCACGGTGGACGCGGTGGAGCCGATCTCCTTCGCTATACGCGTATTCGCCCAACCCTTGTCGGCCAGTTCACGCACCTTGGCACGGCGGTCGGCACGCGCCTGTTCGGTCGCGCTCACCTTCTTCGCGGATTTCGCTCCTTTGGCAGCGCCCTTCTTGGCTCCCTTCGCAGCCGTCTTGCGGCCACGACGCTTCGACGGCCCCTGCGCGCGCTTCTCCGCCAGCAGGCGGAACGCCTCGGCCGGTTCGATCGATTCGGGCGCATACTGCTTCGGCAGTGTACGGTTTGTCTCGCCGTCGGTGATGTACGCGCCGTAGAAGCCGTCCTTGATGGTCACGTGCTTCTGGGTTTCCGGATCGGTGCCCAAGTCGCGCAACGGCGGCTTGGCCGCGCCACGTCCACGACCGCGTCCATACTTCGGCTGCGCGAACAGTTCCTTGGCCTTCTCCAAGTCGACGGTGAAGATCTCGTCTTCGGAAGCCAGCGAACGCGTGTCGGACTTGCCGTCGGCACCGGTCTTGGTCAGGTACGGGCCGTAACGGCCATTGTTGGCCATGACCGTAACCGTTTGCATTTCGCCGGTTTCGGCGTTCGCCTCATCGTAGGAGCCGACTTCGCGCGGCAGGCTCAGCAGTTTCAGCGCGTCTTCCAACGTCAGCGATTCGGGACTCATCGTCTTGAACAGCGACGCCATCTTCGGACGGTCGGAAGCCGCCTTCTTACCGCCGGAACGCTTCGTCTTGCCCGCCTTGCCTGCGGCGGACTCGGCAGCGGTATCGCCGGCATCTTCCGCGCTCGGCATGACCAACGCCACGTACGGGCCGAACCGGCCATTGCGTACCTCGACGGTGCCGCCGGACACCGGGTCCTTGCCCAGTTCACGCGGCCCACCGGAATGGTTTTCAATCAGATCGTGGCCGACCTCGACGGTCAGCTCATCCGGAGCGAGCGTATCCGGCAGCGAGGCGCGCTTCGGATTGCCTTCCGCATCCAGATGCTTCATGTCCTCAAGATACGGGCCATAACGGCCGACGCGCACGTGCAGGCCATCGCCGATATCGATGGTGTTGATCTCACGCGCATCAATCTCGCCAAGCTGCGCCACCTGCTGCTGCAGGCCCTCATGCGCCTCGTCGGCGGACTGGGCCGCGCCATCGCCGGAACCGAAGTAGAAGCGGGTCAGCCACGCCTTGCCGGTCTCATGGCCACCAGCAATCTGGTCGAGGCCGGTTTCCATATCGGCGGTGAACTCGTAATCCACATACTTCGGGAACTTCGTTTCAAGCAGTTTGGTGACGGAGAACGCCAGCCAGGACGGAATCAGCGCACGGCCACGCTCGTACACGTACCCGCGGTCGATGATTGTGGAGATGATGCTCGCATACGTGGACGGACGGCCGATTTCCTTCTGTTCCAACGTTTTGACGAGCGACGCTTCGGTGTAGCGCGCCGGCGGCTGGGTCTCGTGGCCGTCCGCGGCAACGTCCACGGCGGCAAGCTCGTCGCCCGGCTGCATCGGCGGCAGGGAAACGCTGTCATCGATCTTCTTCGAAGCCTTCGCACTGCCGGTGGTCTTCGAGTCCACCTTCACGCCCGCCGCTTCGGCGCTCTTCTTCGCGTCGACAACGCTACGGCGGCCCTCGCCGGTGGCCTTCATGAAGCCGGGGAATTCGATGACGGTGCCGGACGCCTGGAACATGGCCTCGCCGTCGGATTCGGTCGGCGCGGACAGACGCACGGTGGCGGTGGAACCGGTCGCATCGGCCATCTGGCAGGCCAGCGTGCGCTGCCAGATCAGGGTGTACAGCTTGAGCTGGTCGGCCGGCACTTTGGTGGCGATTTCAGCCGGATCGCGGAAATGCGCGCCCGCCGGTCGGATACATTCATGGGCTTCCTGCGCGCCCGCCGTCTTCGTGGCGTACTGCTTGGGCGCATCGGACAAGTACTTTTCGCCGAAGTGCCGCGACACCGCTTCACGGGCGGCCGCGATCGCCTCCTGCGACAGCGTCACCGAATCGGTACGCATATACGTGATGAAACCGTTTTCGTACAGCCCCTGCGCGGCACGCATGGTCTGGCGCGAGCTCATGCCAAGGCGATTGCCGGCCGTCTGCTGCAGCGTGGACGTGGTGAACGGCGGCACCGGACGGCGACGGTACGGCTTGGTTTCCATCGACGAGACGGTGAACGTCGCATATTCCAGCGATCGCGCGATCGCATTCGCGTGCGTTTCGTCCAGCTGCACGACGTTGTCTTTGACGCCGGCGGCGGTCAGCTGGCCATCATCGCCGAAATCCTTGGAACCGGCCAAACGACGGCCGCCAAGCGACACCATGCGAGAATCGAACGCAACATTGTTGCCGTCGGCGTCGGGCGCTTCCAGCGTGGCGGTGACATCCCAATAGGGGGCACGCACGAACGCCATGCGCTCACGCTCACGCTCCACGATCAGACGGGTGGCCACGGACTGCACGCGGCCCGCGGACAGGCCCGGACCGACCTTGCGCCACAGCACCGGGGACAGCTCATAGCCGTACAGACGGTCCAGAATACGACGGGTTTCCTGGGCGTCCACCATGGCGGCGTCCACATCACGCGTGTTGTTCAGCGACGCCTTGATCGCTTCCGGCGTGATCTCGTGGAACACCATGCGCTTGACGGGCACCTTCGGCTTCAGCGTCTGCACAAGATGCCATGCGATCGCCTCACCTTCGCGATCCTCATCAGTGGCGAGGTAGAGGGTGTCTGCCTTCTTCAGCGCGCTTTTCAGGTCGGCAACGGTTTTCTTCTTGTTGCCGTCCACGATGTAATACGGCTTGAATCCGTCTTCGATATCCACGCCGAACTTGCCGTACTTGGCTTTCTCGGCCGCCGGCACCTGGCTGGGCTGGGCAAGGTCGCGGATATGGCCGACCGATGCCATGACCGTGTATCCGGAGCCCAAGTATCCGCCAATCTTCTTCGCCTTGGTAGGAGACTCCACAATAACGAGCTTGCTGCCGGTAGCCATAGCCACTCCTTATTACTAGTGTTTGCAACGCAATAATACTCACTGAATACGGAGAAATGGCAAACCGCCCGTGTGGCGCATGGACGGCAGCATGCCCGGAACCGGCTGTTTTCAGCGCTTCGGCGGTGCGGGCGGCGCTCCCACCAAACCCAGTTTCGTCAACGGCGAGGCGGTCAGCTGACGCATGGCGAGCGTTATGCCAAGCACCAGCGCGGAAACGGCGGCCGTCAGCAGCGCCGTGGAAACGTACGCGCCGGCATTCGTCCATTCGGCGCTCATGGCGAGTCCCGGCTGAATCTGCCAGATGATATACGCGCCGTACAGGATGCCCAATACGCCAATCGTCAGCATCACACTGCCGACGATCTGCACGCTTGCCGACGAGACGCGCGTGCCCGGCTCATCCATGCCGCTGGCGAACGTGGTGGCAAGCGCCAGCAACGCCAGTCCGCCGACGATCAGCAGCGCCATAATCACGTCGGTCGGACGATGCCATTGCGCCGCGATCACCGACAATCCGACCAGCACCGTATACGCCCAACCAATCACCGCCACCAGCGCACGCAGCACGCGCGGCACGGCGCACAGCAGCATCACGCTTGCCGCAGCGGCAAGGATGACATGCCCGGAAGGCGCGGAATTATTAGGATTCGATTCCAAATTAATAAGATACGGGCGTGGCAGCAGCGGCTTCAACAGTTCGGCCGCGGCGAAACACAGGCCTCCGAATACGGCGAGCTGCGCGATCGACAGCCACCGTTTGCGCACGATCAGCACGGCAAACGCGATTGCCCCCATGATGACGCTGACGGTGATGACCACTGCGGAAATGGCGAAGACGTGCACGACCGGCGCCAGCCAACCCGGCAACGCGGTATCGAGTTTCGACCAGACGATATCCTCATAGCTTTGGCCGTCCATGGTACGCACGCCAAGCCACCAGACGCCGGCGGAAGCGGCAAGCATCAGCAGACCGAACACCACGCACAGCACGATGCTGGACACGCGCGGATGGCGGGTCAGCGGATCCGCCTGAGCCAAGCCTTTGTTGACATCCTGCGGAGAAAGCACCGCCTCGACTTCGCGCATATCAGGGAACGACAACGATTCCAACGGTTCCGCAGGCGTTGCTGCCGTGGGCTGCTGAAGCATGTTCACAGGCTGCTGTGGATCTCGGACAAGTGGCTTGAATTCGTTGGTCATAGTCACCGAGAATACGGCATCGCCCCTACTGTGGGGAACGAATCGGAGAAGATATAGAAAAACCTCCACGCACCCGGAAGAGGCCACTTACCCTTGCTGCATTCCTGCCCTGGGAGAGTTGGGTGACATAGCGCCGCGTGG
>OLWU01000161.1_pt1 | contig 15456 bp, 14 predicted proteins | sample 1673351 | NCBI WGS metagenome assembly OLWU01 (sample SAMEA103958109, study PRJEB25191) | human gut metagenome | biome: human-associated habitat [ENVO:00009003]; feature: intestine environment [ENVO:2100002]; material: feces | place: Germany | collected 2013/2015
AGTGCTCGGCGAGCGCCTTCATCCCGTGCTTGGAGCAGAGGGCGAAAAGCTTCTCCTGCAAGCGGTCGTAATCCTCAAAGCGGTCGTCCTCCTGACGGGTGGAGTTCAAGATCCAGTTCCCGACGTAAACGAGGTCCAGCAGACGGCGAAATTCCTTCTCGGTCAATTCAATATTCAAGTTTTCCGGCCTCCTTCCGACGCTCTGAAAAAAGCGTCCCGTTCCGTTTGGTCATTATAGTATAGCAAACCGCGCGCCAAAATGCTACACAAATTTCTTGAACAATGCCGCTTTTTCCACGAAAAAATTTTGCCCCGGCGCGCTTTGCGCAATTTTGCTCTTGTAATCGGTGGAAAAATAGAATAGAATATATCAGTTAAAATGTAAGATGGGAGTATAGCGCAATGGACCCCAGACCCATCGGCGTGTTCGACTCCGGACTCGGCGGGCTGACCGCCGCGAAAACGCTGGAGGAGATATTGCCCGGCGAAAACCTCATATACTTCGGCGACAGCGCAAACGCCCCCTACGGCACGCGGACGAAGCCCGAGCTCGCCGCGCTCGCCTGCGGCTGCGCCGGCTTTCTCGCCGGCTTCGACGTGAAGGCGGTGCTCGTCGCCTGCGGCACCGTGAGCTCCACCGCGATGGACGCGCTGCGCGAGCGCTTCGACATCCCGTTTTTCGGCGTGCTGGAGCCGGCATGCGCCGAGGCGGCGCGGATGAGCCCGGCGGGGCGCATCGCCGTCGCCGCAACGGAGGCGAGCGTGCGCAGCGGCGCGTTCGCGAAAACGCTGGAGCGCCTTGCGCCCGGCGCGGTGGTGCTCTCCAAGGCGTGCCAGAGCCTCGTGACGCTCGTGGAGCGGGGACATTTCGCCCCCGGCGACCCGGCGGCGGACGAAGCCGTCCGCGCGGAGCTTGCGCCCGTGCGCGATTTTGCGCCCGACGTGCTCGTGCTCGGCTGCACCCATTTTCCGCTCCTCGCGGACGCAATCGGCGCTTATCTCGGACCGGAGGTGAAGCTCCTCTCCGTCGGGGAGGCAGCCGCCCGCGCCCTGCGCGCCCACCTCGCGGCGGAGGACCTGCTCGCGGAGCGCGAAGCGGGGGAACGCCGCTGGTTCACGAGCGGCGACCCCGCCGACTTTGCCGCAAAGGCAGCGCGGTTTTTGGGGCACGGGATCACCGCGGAGCACCACGGCAATACTTGAAAAGGAATCGTTTTATATGATGGAAAAAGAAGTTGTCATCACCATAAAAAGCAGCCAGCAGCTCGGCGGGGAGGAGCATGACGGCGCGGAGCTCATCACCCGCGGGACTTACCGCTACAAAAACGGCACGGCGCGCCTTTGCTACGATGAGAGCGAGCTGACCGGTATGAACGGCACCCACACGCAGTTCGACGTGCGCGACGGCGAGGTCGTGCTCTCCCGCCGCGGCGCGGTGGACTCGCGCATGGTCTTCCAGCCGGGCCGGCGCAGCGATTTTCTCTACCGCACGGAGCACGGTATGCTGACCCTCGGACTGGACACCCTGCGCATCGACTGCGAGCTCGGCGAGCACGGCGGAGATATGCGCATCGACTACGACCTCGATTTTGAGCGGTCGCTTTTAAGCCGGAATCAATTTATCATCAACGTGAAAGAGAAGGATATAAAATCATGAACCTGATCGAAAGCGCAAAGAAACAGATCGACGCTCTGATCCACGCCGCCTATGACGCCGCCGCCGCGAAGGGGGAGCTCCCCGCCGGCGCCGAAGTCCGCGGCAATGTGGAGATCCCGAAGGACACCCGCAACGGCGACTATGCCGCGAACCACGCCATGGCTGCCGCCAAAGCGCTGCGGATGGCGCCCCGCGCCGCCGCGGAGCGGCTGACCGCGAATATGGACCTCGCCGGGAGCTGGTTCGACACCGTGGAAATCGCGGGTCCCGGCTTCCTGAACTTCCGCCTCGGCACGAAGTGGTATGCCGACGTGCTGGAGAATATCTGCGCCGAGGGCGCGGACTTCGGCTGCAGCGACGCACTCGCCGGGCAGCGCATCATGGTGGAGTTCGTCTCCGCCAACCCGACCGGACCGATGCACATGGGCAACGCCCGCGGCGGCGTTCTGGGCGACGCGCTTGCCGAGGTGCTCCACCGCGCGGGGGCGGACGTCTGGCGCGAGTTTTACGTCAACGACGCCGGCAACCAGATCGAAAAATTCGCCCTCAGCATCGACGCGCGCTACCGCCAGCTCATTCTGGGCGAGGACGCCGTCGAATTCCCGGAGGACGGCTACCATGGCGACGATATCCGCGCCCTCGCGGCGGGCTTCCGCGCCGAGCAGGGCGACGGCTGGCTCGAAAAGCCCGAGAGCGAGCGCCACGCGGCGATGGCGAAGTATGGCCTTGCGCATAATCTGCCGAAGATGAAGGCGGACCTTGCGCGCTACAATATCCACTATGACGAGTGGTTTTATGAGTCCAGCCTGCACGAGAGCGGCTACGTTGCCGACAGCGTGAACGCCCTGACGGAGCTGGGCTTCACCTATGAAAAGGACGGCGCGCTCTGGCTCGCCACGTCGCGCATTCTGGGCGACCGCCTGCTCGCCGCCGGCAAAAAGCCGGAGGACATCGAAAAGCTCGGTCTGAAGGACGACGTGCTGCGCCGCGCGAACGGGTTTTATACCTATTTCGCCGCGGACATCGCCTATCACCGCAACAAGCTCGCCGTGCGCGGCTTCGATAAATCCGTGGACGTCTGGGGCGCGGACCACCATGGTCACATCGCGCGGCTGAAGGCGGCGCTGGATGCGCTGGGGCTCGACGGCGAGCACCGGCTGGACGTCGTGCTCATGCAGCTCGTGCGCCTGATGCGCGACGGCGAGGTTGTCCGCATGAGCAAGCGCACCGGCAAGGCGATTTCCCTCAGCGATCTGCTCGACGAAATTCCCGTGGACGCCGCGCGCTATTTCTTCAACGCCAAGCCCGACACGCAGATGGACTTCGACCTCGGACTCGCCGTCCGGCAGGACAGCGAAAACCCGGTCTATTACGTCCAGTATGCCCACGCGCGCATTTGCTCGATGCTCGCAAACCTCGCCGCGGAGGGACTTGCGGTTCCCTCCCCGGCGGAGGCGGATATGGCGAAGCTGGTCAGCCCCTTCGAGCGCGAGCTCATCAAGCAGCTCTCCGCCCTGCCGGAGGAAATCCGCCTTGCCGCGCGCGACTATAACCCCAGCCGCATCAACTCCTTCGTGACGGAGCTGTCCTCCCGCTTCCACCGCTTCTATAACGAGTGCCGCATCAAGGGCGCCGAGCCCGAAACCGCCGCGGCGCGCCTCCTCCTCGCCGACTGCACGCGGCAGGTCATCGAAAACAGCCTCTCCATCATCGGCGTAAGCGCTCCCACCCGTATGTAAAAAAGCACAATAAGAGGCTGCCGCGGGCAGCCTCTTATTTGAAATTTCATTCTTACAAAGAAAAGAGACGACAGAGAAAACATGACGGTTCTGGAAATTTCGCTGCGGCTGCTGATCTTTATTGCCGTGGGCTTTGTGGCGCGGAAGGTGAAGGTCATTCCGGAGGGCTTCAGCCGGATGTTCACGAAGTTCGTGATGGCGGTGCCGCTGCCTTGCATGATCATCAACTCGTTCAACGTGGAATACTCCGTGGACAACCTGACGGCGGCGCCGATCGTGATGGGGCTCGCCGTGGGGTCCATGCTCGTGATGTTCGGCATTGCGACGCTCCTGACGCTGCGCGTGCGCGACCGCGACATGCGCCGCACGGCGCGCTTTGCGCTCCTTTTCACGAACTTCACGCTTATCGGCATCCCCGTCGTGAGCGAAATTTACGGTGCGCAGGGTGCGTTTTTATACGTCGTGTTCACGCTGCCGATCCGCTTCATGTTTTACGGCGGCGCGGCGGTGATGCTCGGCAAGGGTGGGGAGAAGCTGAACTTCAGGGAGACGGTCAAAAAGTTTATATGCGCCCCGGTCGTCGCCGTTATCATCGGCTTTCTGCTCTATGTCACCCAGCTCCCCGTGCCGAACGTCATCCGCAGCGCGCTGAGCTCCCTCGGCTCCATGGCGAGCCCGCTCGGACTCATCCTCTGCGGCGTCATCATCGCGGAGGCGGATCTGCGGCAGGCGCTGCGCTACCCCATCGTGATTTGGGTAACGCTCGCACGGCTTATCCTGATGCCGGCGCTTGCGCTGGGCCTGTTCCTGCTCGTCGGCGTCAGCGACGAAATCGCGCGGACGACGATGTTCTATTTTGCCATGCCCGTGGCGTCTTTTCTGCCGACCTTCCTGCTGCGCTATAACCCGGAGGCGGAGGACGCGCGGCTCGCCGGCGGCTGCATGGTCGTGCTGAGCACACTGCTCTGCGTGGCGACCATTCCACTCTGGACGATCGTGCTCGATAAAATCCTCTAATTCCCGAAAAACAGCCGGACGAAAAACGCCGACGCGATAAACCCGACCAGATCCGCCACGAGTGCCGCCGGCACCGCGTGGCGGGTCTTTTTGATGCCCAGCGAGCCGAAATAGACCGCGACGACGTAAAAGGTCGTCTCCGTGGAGCCGAGCATGACGGCGGCGCAGCGTCCGGCGAAGCTGTCGGGACCGCAGCGCGCCATCAGCTCGCTGCCGACGCCGAGCGCGCCGCTGCCCGTCACGGGGCGGAGAAACACGAGCGGGGCGCACTCCGCCGGGATGCCGAGCCGCGCGAAGACCGGGGAGCAGAGCCGCGAGAGCGCGTCCAGCGCGCCGGAGGCGCGGAGCATATAGACCGCCGTTAAAAGCACGGCGAGGGAGGGAAAAATGCCCGCCACGGTCTTCAGCCCCGCCCGCGCGCCGTCCGTCAGCGCGGAGAAAAGGTCCACCCGCTTAAAGACCGCCCAGACGCCCACGGCGACGAGCAGCGCGGGCACGATGAGCGCCGTCAACGCCGCCCCAGCCGCTCGAAAATGCGCGCGGCGAGCAGCCCCGCCGCGACGGAGCAGAGACTGCTCGCCCAGACGCAGGGCAGAATGTCAAAGGGCGCCGCCGCGCCGAGCGAGGCGCGCACCGCCGCGACCGTGGCGGGGATGAGCTGGACGGACGCCGTGTTCATCACGACGAGACGGCAGAGCTCGTTGCTCGCCTCGCCGGGCGTCCCCTGCGCCGCGAGACGCGCCGCCGCGCGCAGTCCCGCGGGCGTCGCCGCGTTGCCGAGTCCGAGCAGGTTGGCGGTGAAATTCGCCGCAGCCGCGTCCGCGCAGAGCGGGTCGGCTTTCGCCGCGCGGGGATAGATGCGCCGCAGCAGGGGGCGCAGCAGCCGCGTCAGTGCGCGGAGCAGCCCGCCGCGCTCCATCGCCTCCAGCACGCCGCTCCAGAGACACATCGCCCCCGCAATGCCGAGGCAGAGCGTCACCGCCGCGCCCGCCCCCTCCGTCACCGCGGCGGAAACGGCGTCCAGCCGCCCCGACGCCGCGCCGAACAGCACGCTCGCCGCCGCCATGCCGAGCCAGATATAGGTCATGAGCATAAGAAGACCCCCTCGTTGTTCAGCCTGTAAAAAAACCGTAAACGCACCGTTTTAAAGGCCTCCCTGTGCAAGGGAGGCTGTCAGCCGAAGGCTGACTGGAGGGTTGTAAGCTGGCGTCAACCGCCAAACTTCCGGCGATGCTTCGTAGGGGGCGGCGTCCTCGACGACCCGCAGCTTCCGGAATATCCAAGCTCCCCACAAGCGGGCTGTCGAGGACGCCAGCCCATACGCGCCAACCATCCAAACACGGCATTTTCGGAAGCGTACAACCCCTCAGTCGCGGCTGCGCCGCGCCAGCTCCCCTTACACAGGGGAGCCTTTAAAACCGCAGCTCGCGACAGGCTGCTTGTTGTCCAAGCCGCTTTTATAGAAGCGTATTGCGCAAGAAATAAAAAAATGCTATATTAAGTTTATACCAAGCTTTCGGGAGGTTGATCGGATATGGAACAAAAAAACGGAAAGGGCGCGCTCCTGCGCCTTGTCGTGCTGCTCGTCATTCTGGCGGCGGTGGTCGGCGTCGGCGTCGGGACGGGGCTCGTGCCCTCGGTTGGGGACGCCTTTGCCGGGGTGGGCTTTGAGCCGGCGAAGCTGCTGGACCTCGCGGTGATGCTGCTGCTCGTGCTCGCGGCGGAAAATCTCTTGCAGCTGCTGCTGCATCTGCCGAAGCCGAAGCGCCACCGCACGCGCACGGTGCTGAGCCTCATCTCCAGCGCGCTGCGCTATGTCGCCGCGATCGTCATTTTGTGCTGGGGCCTCGCCATCCTCGGCGTTCAGATCGGCGCGATCGTCGCCGGCGTCGGCGTGCTGGCGCTCATCGTCGGCTTCGGCGCGGAGAAGCTCATCGCGGACGTCGTCACCGGCTTTTTTATGCTCATCGAGAACAAATATAACGTCGGCGACTATGTCGAGGTCGGCGGCTTCCGCGGCAAGGTGACCTCCATCGGCATCCGCACCACGAGCATTGAGGACGCCGGCGGCAACATCAAAATCGTCAACAACTCCGACATGACGAATCTGCTGAACCGCTCGGACCTCTCCTCCCGCGCCGTCTGCACCATCGGCATTCCCTACGAGACGGATCTCGAAGCGCTGGAGGCGAAGCTCCCCGCGATGCTCGGCGCGCTCTACGCCGCGCATGGCGACGTGTTTTTGAGCCGTCCGAGCTACCTCGGCGTAGAGGAGCTGGGTGACAGCGCCGTCGTGCTCAAGTTCGTCGCGGAGGTGCAGGACAAGGACATCTTCTCCGGCATGCGCATCCTGAACCACGACATTTTCCTCGCCTTCCGCCGCCTCGGCGTCGAGTGTCCGTTCCCGCAGATAGACGTTCATAATAAGTAAAGGAGAGAAACTTTTATGGCGAACCGAAAAAAGCCCGACGAGTTCCACACGCCGGAGCGGGAATTTGACCAGCCCGCGGCGGAGCTTGCCTCCCCCGGCGAGGAGTTCAAAAAGCCCGGCGCGTCCACGGCGCAGACAACGGCGTCGCGCCGCGGAAAGCACGCGATCTACGCCGTGGCAGCCGCGATTTTCATAATCGGCGCGGTCGTCTATTTCGGCTCGTGGCGCACGCCCGCGTCGCCTGCGCCGACCGCGGACCCGACGGCAGCCCCGACGGAGACCGTCCGCCCGCGGGAGACCGCCCCGGCGCAGACAGAGCCCGTCAGCGGCAGCGGCGAGTGGGTGCTGCAATACACGGAGCGCGACCTCGGCGACGGACCCGTCCGAACGGAGGGCGGCGGAGAGACCTGCCGCCTGACGGAAAACGACGACGGCACGCTGCACGCGGAATTTTTCTCCGGCGGCGTGCGCAGCGGCGAGCTGACCTATTCCCCGGACGGCGAGGGCTACGCCGCCGAGACCGAGGAGACGGAGTTCGCCGTAAAGACCAAAACCCTCCGCTTCAAGGGCGATACCCTCGTCGTGGAAACGGTCACCGCCGGCAGCGCCTCCAGCGGCGATTACCGCTACGTGACCCGCGAGGTGTACGGACAAAAATAAGGAAAGCTCGCGGCGCGGAAGACCCCCGTGCCGCGAGCTTTTGCTCATTTCAAACGTTTCTAATGTTTCAAATGACAAATCCTCTTGCGTTTCCATCTCTGATGTGCTAAAGTATTATCTGCGCGCGGGATGCAGATTGGATGCAGCCGCGGCATAGACTGGTTTTATCCTGTGCGGGGAGACCGAAGACGCGGGATGGAACGGAGCGAAGACTATGAACATTCCAACAAACGGCGGCGCGCTGTGGCCCGACGCGGCGGTCGCCGGTATTTTTCTCTTTTTTATCATCTGGAAGGGACGCCGCGGGCTCTCCCGGAGCCTTCTGCCCCTCGCGGTGACGGTCGCGTCGCTGCTCGGCGCGGCGTTTTTCTCCAAGGCGCTGACGCCCGCGGCGGCGGGGCTGCTGCTGCCCGCATTGCAGCGCTGGTTCGACGGACACGCGGACCTCGCCGCGCTCGCGGAGCTGCGGCTCCCGGACCTCGGCGGCGCGCTCGCGGAGGTGCTGCCGGAGGGGCTGCGCGCGCTTTTGGAGCGCTTCGGGCTCAGCGTGCAGCGCGCGGCGGAGGAGGCGGTCGGCGCGGCGGCGGGCTCCGTGGAGACCGCGGTGGACGCGCTGCTGCGCTCCGTGGCGGAGACACTGGCGCACATCGCGCTCTTTCTCGTCATTTTCCTGCTGCTGCTCCTGCTGCTGAACCTGCTGCGGCGCGCGCTCGGCTGGGCGTTCCGTCTGCCGGTCATCCGCTGGGCGGACGTGCTCGGCGGCGCGCTGCTCGGCGCGGTGGAGTGCGCGGTCGTGCTCTGGATCGTCTGCGCCGTCGCCGGACTCTTTGACGGCGGACGCCTCCGCGCCCTCGCGGAGGGAACGCACTTACTTTCCATATTCACCTGATTATTTTTTTAGGAGGGATCGTTTTCCCATGCAATGCTGCGACCACAAAACCGTGGACCTTTCGCTGCTGGATGAAACGCTGGCGCACTATGCCGGCGTGAAGGGCAGCCTCATCACCATTTTGCAGAAAACACAGGAGATCTATGGCTACGTCCCCGTCGACGCGGTCTACCGCATCGCGGAGCGCACGGGGGAGACCCCGGCAAAGATCCTCGGCGTGGCGACGTTTTATTCCCAGTTCCGCTTCCAGCCGGTGGGGAAATACCTCATCATGCTCTGCAAGGGCACCGCGTGCTTCGTCAACGGCGCGGAGCGCATTGCGGAGGCGGTGACGGACGAGCTCGGCATTTGCGACGGCGAGACGACGGAGGATGGGATGTTCTCCCTCTCGCTCGTGTCCTGTCTCGGCTGCTGCTCGCTCGCGCCGGTCATGATGATCAACGAAACGACTTATGGCTCGCTGACGCCGGACAAGGTGCGGAGTATTCTCCGCGAGCTGCGGAAGGAGGCGGAGGCATGAGCGTGCGTATTGCGGTCGGAGAGGGCTCCTGCGGGCTCGCCGCGGGCGCGGGCGCGGTCTATGCCGCGCTGGAGGAGCGACTTGCGGGCTCCCAAGTGCGCCTCGGCATCACGGGCTGCGTCGGTGCCTGCTATTTGGAGCCTATCGTGGATATTTATGACGACGCCGGTGCGCTGCACCGCTGCGTCCGCGTGAAGCCGGGCGACGCGGACGCTATCGCTGCCGCGGCGGAGACCGGGGATTATGCCGCCCTCGGCTCGCTGCTGATTGCCCCGGAGGACGAGGCGTTTCTGACCGGTCAGACGCGCATCGCGCTGCGGAATTGCGGCGTCATCGACCCGGAGAGCCTCGACGATTATCTCGCCGCGGGCGGCTATCGGGCGCTCGAAAAGGTCCTGCGCACGATGACGCCGGAGGAGGTCATCGAGACCGTCAAGGTCTCCGGGCTCGCCGGGCGCGGCGGCGCGGGTTTTCCGACATGGTTTAAGTGGGACGCCGCGCGCCGGAGCGCGGGCGAGGAGAAATATCTCATCTGCAACGCCGACGAGGGCGACCCCGGCGCGTTTATGGACCGCGCGGTGATCGAGTCCGACCCGCATAACCTCATCGAGGGCATGCTTATCGCGGCTTATGCCATCGGCGCGCACGAGGCGGTCGTCTATGTCCGCGCGGAGTATCCGCTCGCCATCGTCCGTCTGCAAAAGGCGATCGACGCGGCGAGGGAGCGCGGCTATCTCGGCGAGAATATCCTCGGCACGGGCTTTTCCTGCTCGCTGCGCATCAAGGCGGGCGCGGGTGCGTTCGTCTGCGGCGAGGAGACGGCGCTCATCGAGTCGCTGGAGGGCAATCGCGGGCAGCCGCGCTTAAAGCCCCCCTTCCCGGCGCAGGAGGGCTATTGGCATAAGCCGAGCAATATCAATAATGTGGAGACCTTCGCAAACGTCCCGTGGATCCTGCTCCACGGCGGCGAGGCGTTTGCCGCGCTCGGCACGGAGGGCAGCCGCGGGACCAAGGTCTTCGCCGTCACCGGCAAGGTCCGCCGCGGCGGGCTCGTGGAGATCCCGATGGGCAAAACGCTGCGCGACGTCATCTTCGGCATCGCCGGCGGCATCCGGGACGGCAGGGAGTTCAAGGCGGTGCAGATGGGCGGACCCAGCGGCGGCTGCATCCCGGCGAGCCTGCTGGACACCGTGATCGACTATAAGTCGCTCGCCGCGACGGGCGCGATCATGGGCTCCGGCGGCATGGTCGTGATGGACGACGAGACCTGCATGGTCGCCGTCGCGAAGTTTTTCCTCGATTTTACCACGCGCGAATCCTGCGGAAAATGCGTCCACTGCCGCATCGGGACGAAGCGCATGTCGGAGATCTTGAGCCGCATCGTGAGCGGCGAGGGAAAGGAGGGCGACGTGGAGCTGCTCGAAGAGCTCTGCGCTGCGGTCAAGGACGGCGCGCTCTGCGGTCTCGGTCAGAGCGCACCGAACCCGGTGCTGACCACCATCCGCTATTTCCGCGACGAATATGACGCCCACATCCGGGCGCACAGGTGCCCGGCAAAGCAGTGCAAGGCGCTTCTGACTTACGCGATCGACCCGGAAAAATGCGCCGGATGCTCACTCTGCGCGCGCAAATGCCCCGCCTCCGCCATCCATGGCGAGCTGAAAAAGCCCTTCGCCATCGACCCGGCGGCGTGCATCCGCTGCGGCGCGTGCCGGAGTGCCTGCCGTCTCGGTGCGGTGACGGTCGAATGAAGGAGGTGCGGGAAAAATGAGTGAGATCAAGCTGACGATCAACGGCGTCGCCTGCACGGGCGAGACCGGAGAGACCGTTTTACAGATCGCGGAGCGGCACGGGATCGAGATCCCGACGCTCTGCCATAACGAACACGTTCGTCATTACGGCGCCTGCGGGCTCTGCGTCGTGGAGAGCGCGGCGAGCCCGAAGCTGCTGCGCGCCTGCTCCACCCTCGCCGCGGACGGCATGGTGCTCGATACCGAGTCGCCCCGCGTCGTCCGGGCGAGACGGGTGGCGCTGGAGCTGCTGATGAGCGACCATGACGGCGACTGCCGAGGTCCCTGCATGCTTGCCTGCCCCGCGGGAACGGACTGCCAGCGCTATGTGAAGATGATCGCGCTGGGGCTCGACCGCGAGGCGGTCGAAATCATCAAGGAGACGAACCCGCTTCCGGCGTCCATCGGCCGCGTCTGTCCCCACCCCTGCGAAACGGCGTGCCGCCGCAAGCTGGTGGAGCAGCCGATTTCCATCGCCTATCTGAAGGCGTTCGCCGCGGACGCGGACCTCGCCTCGGGCAGACCGTGGCGTCCCGCGCTCGCTCCGGAGACGGGCAAGCGCGTCGCCGTCGTCGGCGGCGGTCCTGCGGGGCTCACGGCGGCTTATTTCCTGCGCCGCCGCGGTCACGACGTCACCGTGCTTGACGCGATGCCGAAAATGGGCGGCATGCTGCGCTACGGCATCCCGGAATACCGCCTGCCGAAGCGCGTGCTGGACGAGGAGATTGCGGAGATCGCTGCGCTCGGCGTCCGGATGAGGCCGGATACGCGCGTCGGGCGCGACGTCACGCTGGACGCGCTGCGCGCCGACTTCGACGCCGTCGTCGTCGCCGCCGGCGCGTGGCGGAGCACGCCCGTCGGCTGTCCGGGGGACGGTCTCGCGGGCGTCTGGGGCGGCATCGACCTGCTGCGCACCGCCGCCTTCGGCGTCGAGCCGGAGATCGGCGAGCGCGTCGTGATCGTCGGCGGCGGCAATACCGCCATGGATGCCTGCCGCAGCGCCGTCCGCCTCGGCGCGAAGGAGGTCAGCGTCGTTTACCGCCGCACGATGGACGAAATGCCCGCTGAGCGCGCCGAGATCGCCGAGGCGATGGAGGAGGGCGTAACCTTCCGCTTCCTGCGCAATCCGGCGGAAATTCTCGGCGAAGGGGGTCATGTCACGGGCGTGAAGCTACAGGTGATGCGCCTCGGCGAGCCGGACGCGAGCGGCAGGCGCAGCCCCGTGCCCGTGGAGGGCGAATTTGAAATTCTCCCGGCGGACAGCGTCGTCGCCGCCATCGGGCAGAAGCTCCTGCCGGACGGCTTTGAGGCGATCGAGAAAAACCGCCGCGGCTGCCTCGCCGCGGACGAGGCGACGTTCCGCACCAACCTGCCGAACGTGTTCGCCGTCGGTGACGCGACGAACCGCGGCGCGGATATCGCCATCGCCGCCATCGGCGAGGGCGGGAAAGCCGCCGCCGTGGTGGACGGCTTTCTCTGCGGGGAGGAGACGCCTTACCGCCGCCCGTATTATTCCGAGCGCGAGGTCACGGCGGAGATGCTCGCGGACCGCGAAAAGCGCCCGCGCGCGGAAATGCCCGTGCGCCCGCCGGAGGACCGCAAGCGCGATTTCCGCGAGATGAATCTCGGCTTTACGGCGGAGCAGGCGCGTGCGGAGGCGCAGCGGTGTCTGGAGTGCGGCTGCTTCGACTATGCCGACTGCCGCCTCATCCGCCACGCGAACCGCTATGAGCTCCATCCGGAGCGCTTCGCCGGGGAAAAGCGCCGCGGCGCCAGCGAGAAAAAGCTCGTCTGCATCGAGCGCAACGAGGGCAAGTGCATTCTCTGCTCCCTCTGCGTCCGCACCTGCGACGAGGTCGCGCGGCAGGGGCTCCTCGGTCTCGTCGGCCGCGGCTTCGGAACGGTCATCAAGCCCGAATTCCGCAACAGCGCCCGCATCGCCGGATGCGCCGATTGCCTGAAATGCGCCGAAGCCTGCCCGACCGGGGCGCTGAAGATTCTGGGGTGAAGAAACAGCCGTCCTCTTTTTTTGAGGGCGGCTGGTTTTCATGAGGATAAAGCTGAACGCGCCTGCGGGCGCTAAGATTTAATAGGTTTCGCGCCGTAGGCGCGAAACCTATTAAATTTGCGCCAAAGGCGCATTCAATATTCAAAACCCCTCGTCCTTGGGGCGAGAAACACCAATTTATTCCCCTCAAAACTCCTCCGGGTACACCCCCGCGCGCTTCAGCTCCGCGATGGCGGACTTGACGGCGGGGAGATCGGCGCGGTAAGTGACGCCGTGCCAGACCTCGTCGCACTCTAAGACGCGGACGCTGCCGCGGCGCTCATTCAGAACCGCGGTGACGACGCTGGGGAGATAATACTCGCATTTCAGCGGGTTTTCGGGCAGATTCCGCTCCAGAAACGCAGGGAAGCGCGTCCAGAGCTCATCCAGCATCTCCGGACCGAAGGCGAAGAAGTTCATGCTGACGGTCTCATCGCCTGTGAGCGGGTGCTCCGCGCCGTTTTCGATATAGACCGCGGCGTCGCCGCGCTGCTCGATCTGCGTGCGCTCCGTGACGGCGGTGAGCAGCCCGTTCTCCACGGTGCAGATGCCGCGGGAGACGCTGCCGTTTTCCGTCACCGTGTTGCGCAGTCGGTAGCCGACCATGGCGCTCTCGCCCGCAGAGCGCGGCGCGGTGAGGAAGTCATAAGATGCCCGGAACGCGCCCGCACCGTAAAAATCGTCGGCATTGATGACGGCAAAGGGACCGTCCACCGCGGCGCGGCAGCAGGCGACGGCGTGACCCGTGCCCCACGGCTTTTCGCGCCCGGTCGGGACCGCGAAGCCCTCCGGAAGGTCGTCGAGCTCCTGAAACACATAGTCCACACGCATCGTCTTCGCGATCCGGTCGCCGACGGCGGCGCGGAAGTCCGCCTCCAGCGCGCGCTTGATGATAAACACCGCGCGGCGGAAGCCGGCACGGTAAGCGTCGTAGATGGAAAAATCCAGAATGGGGTGCCCTGCGTCGTCGACGGGCATGAGCTGCTTGAGCCCGCCGAAGCGGCTGCCCATTCCAGCAGCCATGACGACGAGCGTCGGTTCGTTAGTCATTTTGTCTCCTCCTTTTCTGCCGGAGCGCTCCGGCGGTAAAGCGCGGTCAGCGCGGCGATCTCCGCCGCCTTCGCCGCCGTGAGCTGGCCCGGCGCGAGCCGCCATTGCCAGTTGCCCTGCGCCGTGCCGGGCGTGTTTGTCCGCGCCGGTGCGCCGAGGGCGAGATAGTCCTGCATCTGCGCGAAAAAGTATTCCGCGACGGAGCCGAGCCCCGCGCGCAGCAGCGCCTCGCGCAGCCGGTTCGCCGGGACGCCGAGATAGCGCTGGGCGAACGCGCGCTCGCGGTCCGAGACCTCGCCGACCCACGCGGCGAGCGTCGTGTTGTCATGAGTGCCGGTGCAGCAGAGGCAGTTTCGCTCATAGCTGTGGGGCAGATACGCCCCGTCGCCGTCCGGGTCGAAGGCGAATTGCAGCACGCGCATGCCCGGCCAGCCGCACTCCTCCCGCAGCTCCGGCACCTCCGGCGTCAGCACGCCGAGGTCCTCCGCGATGAACTTCAGGTCCGGGAACCAGCCGTTCAGCACGCCGAGCAGCGCCATGCCGGGACCGGGCAGCCACGCGCCCTCCCGCGCGCTCTCCGCCCCGGCGGGGACCGCCCAGTAGCGCGCGAAGCCGCGGAAATGGTCGATGCGCACCGCGTCGAAGCGGCGCTGCGCGCCCGCGATGCGGCGGATCCACCAGCCGTAGCCGTCCGCCGCCATCGCGTCCCAGTCATAGAGCGGGTTGCCCCAGAGCTGGCCGTCGGCGCTGAAATAGTCCGGCGGAACGCCGGCGACGGCGGTGCTGCGCCCGTGGGCGTCGAGCGCGAAAAACCGCGGCTCCGCCCAGACATCGGCGGAGTCCGGCGCGACGTAAAACGGCAGGTCGCCGAGGATTTTAACGCCTTTTTCCGCCGCATAAGCGCGCAGCGCGGTCCACTGGCGGTCGAAAAGCAGCTGCACCGCCGTCTCCAGCGCGGTCTCCCGCGCGAGCAGGGCGCGGTAACGCGCGAGCGCCTCCGGCTGCCGCAGGCGGATGTCCTCCTCCCACGCGGTCCAAGCCGCGCCGCCGAAATGGGACTTCAGCGCGGAAAAAAGCGCCCAGTCGCGCACCCACGGCTGCGCCGCGGCGAAGTCCTCCGCCGCACCCGGCTCCCGCGCGAGCAGACGCTCCGCTGCGCGGCGGAGCAGGGGCGGGCGCGTGCGGTAAAGCGCGCCGTAGTCCACGCGCGCTAAGTCCGGCGCCTCTGCCGCCGCGATTTCCGCCGCGGTCAGCAGCCCGTCGGCTTCCAGCAGGTCAAGGTCGATGAAGTAGGGGTTTCCTGCAAAGGTGGAAAAGCTCTGGTAGGGCGAGTCGCCGTAGCCCGTCGGTCCGATGGGCAAAATCTGCCACCAGCGCTGGTGCGCCGCGGCGAGAAAGTCGATAAATTCAAACGCGGCGCGCCCCATCGTGCCCACGCCATGCGGCGAGGGAAGGGCGTAAACCGGCAGCAAAATGCCGCTGCTGCGCTCAGACATAGGTCGATAGCCTCCTTTGGAAGTCTGTGGCATTCATTATAGCACAGGTTTTTCGATCGGGAAAGCAAAAAAGCCGACGAAATGCTTCGTCGGCTTTTTTCATGACTTTTCGCTTATCACACAGCGCGGGTAACCTTGCCGCTGCGCAGACAACGGGTGC
>OLWU01000164.1_pt1 | contig 15290 bp, 18 predicted proteins | sample 1673351 | NCBI WGS metagenome assembly OLWU01 (sample SAMEA103958109, study PRJEB25191) | human gut metagenome | biome: human-associated habitat [ENVO:00009003]; feature: intestine environment [ENVO:2100002]; material: feces | place: Germany | collected 2013/2015
CTGCCTTTCCCAATCCGTGTGATAATCCTTACAGCGCTTCAGCCATCTTGTTGTGCGTTCAAGCGAATTCTTTACATATCTTCTGTCGGCCGGATACGGTGCACATTCGTCAAATGCCATCATTATATCTGAACCTAATGCATTTTGTATCTCCATAGCTTTTTCTGGACTTATGAAGTGTCTTGAACCATCTAAATGTGATTTAAATTCAACTCCTTCTTCAGAAATTGTTCTTAAATCGCTTAAACTAAATACTTGAAATCCTCCACAATCTGTTAAAATTGGCCTGTCCCAATTCATAAATTTATGAAGACCTCCAGCTTCTTTAACTATTTTATGTCCTGGTCTTAGGTATAAATGGTATGTATTTGAAAGTATAATTTCTGCTTTTACTTCTTCTTTTAATTCTTCTGGTGTCATAGATTTCACAGTTGCTTGTGTTCCAACTGGCATAAATACTGGTGTTTGAATATCACCATGAGGAGTATGTACTACTCCTCGTCTTGCTCCTGTTTGTTTGCAAACATGTTTAAGTTCATATGTAATTGCTTCCATTTTAATTGTCCTTTCTTTTTTGCTTTATGTTCCATTTGTGTTATTTGAGGTATTGTTTGTTGTATTTCCTGTGGTATTGCCTGTTGTGTTGTTACTTACTGTATTGTTTGTATTATTTACACTTGGTTTTTCAGGTGTTGTTTGAGTTTCCGGTTTAGTTGGTGTTGTTGGTTTTTCAGGCGTTGTAGATGCTGGTTTTTCTGTTTTTGCAGGAGTTTTACTTACTCCTCTTTTTACTATTTTATTTAATGGACTATATGAATCTGTTGATAATAATTCCTTCGAAATTTCTTGTCCATTTAAACTAATTATTCTATATGTTTTAGATCTCCCTTAAATATTTTTTAGATATGTAAGCGGATATTTTGTAAAATTCACCGCTTTTTTCTTCTATTGTTACTTTTGCACCTTTATTTACCATTGTAATAATTCCAGAATCTAATGAATTGCCTGAACGAATACGTACGCAATCACCAGTTACTTCATATTCATTTCCTTTTTTCAAAAATAATCGTCTTTCTTTTTGCCGTCTTGTATATAAGCCGTTTAACTTTTTTCCATTTGCATAACAATATTCTAGCATTTTATTTGCGATCTGTTCTTTTGATCGTGTGCCGGCTTTTGTTAAACCGGCTATTGATCCGATATTATACGCAAATGATACAAGAGCGGAAAATTCATTGCTTGTAAAATTGTATATTTTATTGTATGCCGAAACGTGTTTTTCAAATCTGGCTATGTCAGATTTTAATAATTCGGTTGCTTTTTCTTCTGTTATAACCATTCCTTTCTTTACATCTCTTCCAGTGTGACCGTATCCTATAGTCCACACACCAGCGGGGCATTTGTAGGCTTTTAAGGATAATCCCTCACATTCCTTTATAATTGATAGACCATCGTTATTAATATGCATTAGCATTCACTTCCTTTCCTTATTCTATTACAACTTCTACACCAATTAAGCGTTCATCATTAGCTTGATATAACAATGCCACTTCGGATATTGTGTTAAACACTTCTCGCGTTGTCGCATACTTTTTTACAAAGTGATTTATACGTTTAATTCTCATTTCTGTCCCACTGAAAAACTTACCGTCTAACTCTTTAGTTACATTTGCTATGTACTTTGCTTTAAATGTTATCGGTTCACTGTTACACCAATCATGATTATTAATAACATTATCCATTTCACAATTAATTCCAAACACAATATCATCATAATCTGGTACGTTTCCATTTTCGTCTGTTTCAACTTCACTAATGAGTCTTTCAATGCGACCTTCACTCATTCCCCTTGTTCTTGCGTATGCTCTTAAATCGTTTTTTTCCTCATCGTTCGCAAAGCGTACCATGTCCAGTGGATCTATTCTAGTGGATCTATTGCTATAAGTAAAAGTTATAACAAACCACACGCAATGATGGTTGTAATATTATAACCAATCAACTATAATACATACATAAGATAAAGAAAGGAACACACAATAGTGTGTAGGGTGGAAGTTATGAGAAAGTCATTTATTGAAAGAGTTGTAAGAGAGGGAATAGTTGATACTAGAAAATATCGCTATATAATGAGAGGTGCAAAGATATTTAGGTTGCCAATTAGTTGTTTAGGTACAACTCAAGCCATCGATGGATGGGAACTTGTGTTTGAATTTGGAAAATATTGAAAAAAGAAAGAGAAATCATAAATATTATTTGCTGACCTACCGGCATAACGGGGAGAAAGAGGTATAAATATGAAAAAAATCAAAAACACAACTCACAAGATCACAAACAAACTCATGGAATTAAAACTTGCTAGATTATCAACAACATCAGTGTGTGATAAGACAATGGCAACATTCAACGTGTCGGAGATTCCAGTTGGAAATGTAACAAATCTCACAATCATGAATGGAATTGACGATGAAACATCAGAAGAATTTGAACAGGCAGTCATTGAAACGGTAGACGGCAAAGCATATTCTACATGTTCAATGTCAACGCTTACACTTGTGGGCGAACTCATCACCATGATTAATGATGGAGAATGTAACATTTCTGACATTGGATTTACATTTGAGAAGATCACAACAAAGAATGGCAATAACTGTTGTGCTTGCTCATTAATTTAAGCAACACAAATTGAACAAATGTTTTATACCCACCAACGCGGTGGGTATTTTACAAAGAGGTGAGAATATGGAAATAAAAAACGACGTTATACAAGAACCTTTATGTTTATTTGATAAACAAAAATTTTTTAAGCAATTGAGAGAAATAGACACCTTAACACATAGTGAAGAAGTAACAACATTAATAGACATTAAAAGAAAGTGTTTAACAATAAATCGTTGTGTACACCCAAACGTCTATATTTTATCTTTTCAGGCACGAAATGAAGTTGAAATAGTAATAACGGAGAGTGAACTATATGAATCGTAAAGATTTAAACAAACGAGTTAGACGGTTAGTAAAAAGAGCAAATCAGCGTTTAACAGAGATCGAAAAAAGGGGCATGTCTGGTCAGTCACGTGCTTATGAATACATATCTAGCGAGTTACCAAACAGGTACTTTTTAACACAAGTAGTCAATAAAAAATCAACAGGTCGTGCCGGTTTAAAATTCCGAACAAATATAGGTTCATTGAAAACCTCAGAAGTCGAACAAATAAAAACCGCGGTAGAATCTTTCCTTTCAGCAAAAACAAGTACAATCATTGGAATACAGGATGTACAGAAAAAGGTAAAAAAAGCATTTAAAGAGCAATTTGGAGAGGAAACCTTTAAGCAATTTGACAAGCAAGGTTTTGAAAATTTTATGTCTGGTGAAATGTGGAAAAAGGCATATAACAAATGGGGATCTGACGAAATCAATATGGCAATATCGGCACATGGTTATGCTACCGTAGAAAGTGCATTGTCACAAGCCTTGCAAGATAATGTGGAAGATTGGAAATTTGTTGAAGATCGTATCAAACAGCTAGAGGAAAGATATGGAAAGTAGGAGAGTTAAGTGAACTGGTCAAGTGTTAAAAAATCTTACAACTACATACAGTTACCTTTTATACGCAAGTCAGCTAATTATAAAAACGGCAATGCGTTATATTGTAAAGAATTTATTGCACTTGACACGGAAACCTCATGGAATCACGACTTGGAAAATCCAGTCGGTTGGATATATCAATGGTGCTTTGCGTTAAGTAAACAAATTATAATCGGACGCAAACCGTCCGAGTTAGTTAGTCAGCTTGAATATATACACGAAGCGTATAAGTTGGATAAAAACCGTAGAATGGTAGTATACGTTCACAATCTATCATATGACATACAATATCTTATGATGCAACTACGCAAAGCGTTTAATAGTGATCCAAAAATACTTGCAATAAAATCACACAAAATTCTAACCTTTTATATTAGCGGTTTTGAATTTCGATGTACTTATCTACTATCAAATATGTCTTTAGATGCATGGTCAAAACAACTTAATTGTAGATACAAAAAGATGGTTGGCGAGATTGACTATAATATCATACGCTATCAAGATACCCAACTTACAAAATCAGACTGGCGTTATATGATTCATGATGTTTTGACCTTGCAAGAATGTGTATACAAATCATTAGAATTAGAAAACGATACAATCATAACTATTCCACTCACATCCACGGGATATGTTAGACGTGATGTGCGTAATACATGTAGAAAAGACAAAAAATATAGGAAGTTTTTTGAAAAAACCGCTCTGGACTACGAAACATATGAGTTAGGACACAACGCTTTTTCTGGTGCATATTCACACGGCAACCGATTTTACGCCGGAATGAGAATAACCACACGCATTGGACACTATGATTTCAAAAGTCAATATCCTAGCGTGCAGCAGCTTTGTTACTTTCCGGTGTCAAAACCGGCTAGATACTATACTTTTGATATTGACAAACCGCTTGACATAAGAATTTTTGAGGAAAAATGTAATACACATTGTGTATTATGTGATATTTACTTGAAAGATGGAACATTAAAAGATGGTTGCACTACGCCTTACTTACAGAAAAGTAAATGTCGCGGAGATTATATTTTATTTGATGATCGCGGAATTGAAAAGGGACACGACAACGGAAGATTTATAAATTTTAAAGGTTGGATAAAACTAACTATTACAGAATTAGATTATGAAATCATTTCAAAATGTTATGATTTTGATAAAATAATAATCGGTGATTGCTACATCATGAAAAGAGGTAAAATCCCCGATTGCATACTTGACGTTGTAAACAGCTATTTTGAAATAAAGGAAAATTGGGAAGATGGTTATTTTCGTCAAAAATCAAAAAACAAATTAAACGGCATATACGGAATGAGTGCAACTGACATCGTACGTGAGATCAATACACTAGATTTTGAATCGGGATTGTGGCAAACAGAGAACAACAGAAGTAAAGAAAGTATAACGGAAATATTACAAAAATATTACAAAAATAGAAATTCATTCAATAACTATCTTTTCGGTATCTGGACAACCGCCCATGCAAGAAAATGGTTATTAATTGACATAATAAAAAATGTAGTCGGTTGGAATAACTATATATATGCTGACACTGACAGTTGCTTTTTTATCTATAGTAATGATATAATAAAACGTATAAATGCGTATAATGAAAGAATCATAGCGTTGAATAGATCGCTAGGAAAAGGTGTTAAAAAAGACGATGGAACTATATCGTACTACGGCACGTTTGAGGATGAAAGCAAAAAAGAGGGTGTCATATCGGAGTTTAAGTTTTTACACGCAAAATGTTACGCTTTTGTTTCAGACAAAAAAGGGTTACAAGTTACGATCGCCGGAGTAACAAAAAAATCAAAAGACTATAAAAACAATATTACATCAGCCGAAGAACTAGGTTGTCTTGACAATTTAAGAAAAGGATTTACATTTAAACGATGCGGTGGAACACGATCAATATATACACATTGCGAACCGCATTTAGAAGAAATAGAAAAACATATAATAGAAGTATCAAGTGCTTGCATCATCGTAAAGACGGAAAAGAAAATGTTGTCAAACGTAGAATATTTCGAATTATATGAAGAAATCGGAGAATAACAAAAAGAGTGTTTCACGTGAAACACTCTTTTCCCTTTTATAAATATTTTGTGATGGTTTTGTAGTGTTCAAAAAGTGAACCTACTGAGTTATTAGAAAAGAAAACAAGATTGTTTTTTTCCAGATTCCAGAACCATTTATCTAACGGATTCCCTGTACCTCTTGCATATACCGTGTTGTTAGAATAACAATCACGATCTATCGAGTAGATATAAGCATCTTCCTTTTCCGGCTCTTTTGATAAATGAGCATATACGCAAATTTTGTCGGAATCATCAACGCGAACAACATCCAGTTGTATATATTTATTTTGCACAAATATAAACAAATTTCTAGCTAAATATGATTTTATTGGGCGGTCGATGTGCTGATAGTTTTTTACAGCCCATCCAGTTCCTGTAATTGACGCAAGCCTAGGATTTTTAAAGGAAAAATATCTAGCATTGAATTTCTTTCTTTTATCGTCAATGCGTACTCCCAACACTTCCACATGAACCGATGTTCCGGAAAGATCGTACTCTGAAACATCCCCTTGTTCCGCATGATCTATAAAATCTCTGCATTCTAATTCATCAATTCGTATTATAGACGTGGTGAGTTTCCTCAGTTTTGCGATTTTTCCGGCGGAGATCATCGGAGAGGTTGACCGGATGTAGTGCGTTATGATGCTCTCGGACTTATACAACATAAGTCCGATTAACAAAAAGCTAGTTGTCTTTCCAGTCGATCGATCGGAAACATAAGCGTTCCATACACAATTAACGCTTTGTGGATACCAATAGTCAGCGGACAATATTTTAAGTTTACATAACTTTTTTATAGCTTTGTTGATATTCATTACTTAATATATACCCCCTGTTCTAATAGCCGATCAATTTCTTCTGAAATCCAAGCATCATTATTAATCATCGGCGTGTGTGCATCGCGTATTTTAAAGAAGCCTGTCTTGCCCTCCAATTTATCAGACACCATGCACATATAACCAACGTCCTCTCCGTACGTATCCGGCAACACTGCCTTTGTTCGTGTTACCATCAGCATTGGTTTTTTCTGAGAAAGTAGTAGCGATGAAGAAATCGGGCTTTTCTGTACGTTACACGGTGCGATTAATGTATTCAATGCGTTTGTTCCAGCTCCCATCAAATTGCCACCGATTAAGTTAGTAACGCACTGAGCAGCCGCATTAACTCTAGCAGAAGCATCCATACCCGAGTACGGAATTGATGTAAGCATTTGTGATGATATTTGCATTAATACCTCACTGTACTGGTCGCGTGTCCTTGTTACAATTACATAACAAGTACCGAACCCTGTCACTACATCAATTTGATATAGAATGTGAATAGCATTGTTTACTACGTCTTTTGCCGAAATCGGAACAACCCCTATACGCGGTAAGTATAATTGAAATGAAACGTATGGTTCATAGTCGATATAAGAACCGTATTCTTCATTGTAAAAAACAGAGCCACAATCCACCTCTAAGAATGAGTTTGTCAGCATTGCGGATATTCCGCTATTTACATTACGTAAATTAATGTTAGCGGGTGTCTCTCCCGACGCGTAGCAATCGTTTACAAACATACTTTCGATTGTTTGCATCGGTTGTGCGTACATTTTTACAAGGGCGTCTACGAAATCATTTGACCACATGAATTGGTGCAAAGCGTCACTTTGTGATGCCGTCAACAAATAAGTCTTTTTTCCGTGATTTGCGTATGAAAAATTAGGTAAATCTGGTACACCTTGCGTGCTATTTGAATTTGTTCCCCGATTACCACCCCCGTATTCTGTAGAATCTGTCTTGGCATCGGGGCTTTGAAGAGTTGGTGTATCTCCGAAATAGTCAGGAACCCATCCAATTCCCGCTACCAAAAACCATCCAGTGAAGCCCGCGTATTCACCGTGTGCAAACGCCCCTAACTCAATTACATTCATTTTTGACTTAACACCCTCAACCGTGATGATGTCAACCTTTGTACGGTATAAACAAACAACCACTTCAGTAACCGAAACCACGCTAAAGTCAGAGGCAATTTGACTAGCACCAAATTCTGAGGAATCTTTCGAACCGATATAGCTTATTTTGCAGTCGGCAGGGTCTATCTTTTGTTTTGTGCCGGTTACAGTGACTTCTAAATTTAAGTTCCATCCGTCTATCTTAACTATAGTTTTGTTTGTATTACTGATTAACAAAGGCGGTGTCCATGTGGATACTATTGCTTCGGGATTTGCAGAGATGCCCGAAGTCTGGCAAGAAATCTGAATACTTTTTGAATATGCAAAAACATTTGTGTTATTGTTTACTAACTTAAATACGCTCGCGATCTGGTCGCCTATCTGACTACCATTTCCGAGAGGTTTTTTGATCGAACTAACAGGAGATATGAATTTGTAACCCTGTAAATCTGAATAATTTGCCATAAATTTTCCTTTCTATGTTTCACGTGAAACATTTTTATATTGTGTTTGTAGTTAAAATAACAGTGCTTGCATCTGATGAAAAGCCGGACGGAAACACAATATTTTCTGATTTTTTATATGCGTACTCTGTATACGCATTATCTTTTAAATACAAAGAAAAATTTTTCTCCGACCTCTCAATAATATATGTGTTTTGCAAAATCTCTGCTTGATATGTTGTCAACACGTCTATGTCAAAATCACATTCATATGTCGTATTAGCATATGCTTTTAAATTGCTAATAAAATAATAAAGACCTTTAGATGTGCTATATGCATAGTTATAGGTTTGCAGTACAGAATTATCATACAAATTTTGACCTTGAAACCTAACGTGCATATGTTTATAATCACCAGATAGAATGTTTAATGATACGTTTTTTATAACACTAAACGTCTTATTAATCACGTTTTCGGCGTCTTCACATTTTGCAATCGCGTATGTTTCAGCCATTACTTCACCTCCAATTCAAAATCAGCACGGCAAATGAATTGTACAAAATCACCAATCAAACGCTCAAAAAATGAATAATTAGTGTAAAAATTCACAAATTCGGTAAGCATCGTAGTGCTTGTGGTTACGCCAATATTACCGGACTTTGTTTCTTCAAAAGTATCAGTCACGGCATTATATGTCTTTGTATGTTCTTCTTTGTCATTAGTTACAGTTTCAGACGTTACATTTTTAAGATCATTGTAAGTTGTCGTTTTTTCGTCTTTTCGATTATTAAACGACTGCTCGGTTGTGTCGGCTTCGCCGGTGTAAGATTTTGTAGTTGTATCCGTTCCGGAATTTGTAGTGTTTGTTGTGTCACCCTCACCAGAAAAGGATGTAACATTTGTGTCACCATCACCGGCATATGTTCGTTCTGTTGCATCTACTTCATTACTAGCATACGCGGTGAGTGTGTGTTCATCTTTATATGACTGCCTTTTTGTGTCCGTTACCGTTACACTCTGATTATTTTTTGCTGTTACGTCAACGGATGTGTTCAATTCCCTTGCGTTTGTTTCCGTCTGATTATTTTTTGTAGCAACTGTTTCTGAACCTGTTTTTAACAAACTGTCGGTAACCGTACCACTCTGAATGTTTTCGATTGTCTTTCCAAATTCTTTATTGTTTACCGCGTTTTCCGAACCGGTTCGGGTTGTTGTCGATTTTGTATGAGAATCATAGTTATTGATCGGATTGAATGTTATTGATTCAATTTCCCATAACTTATCATAAGTTAATTTTCGCTGATAGTAAAATGCAAAACAATCACTTAAATATGTTGGAAAGTATTCTGAATAGATCGTTTCATCAGAATCAAACACAAAAGAACCAAATTTTTTCACCGCGATTCTGTCAATACTAGCTGAATGATCAATATAAGATGTTAACCATTCCGGTGGCGCGTCGACATTAATAGGTATGAGTGGATTATTGTGCTCACGCAAATCAGCAACTAACTCTTTAATTGTTAAGCGTTTCTTCATCTTTATTTTCCTCACTTTCTTCCCTGTCTATTGTTTCACGTGAAACGGAGCAATCATCTAATAGGTGTTCCCATGCGTGATTGAATTTTACTGTCACATTTTCCAAACCTATAAATTTTCCAAAATTTTCAAATGCTTCTTTTCTACACGCTAGGCGGTCATACGGAATGATTGCGGATAGCGTATCATATCCGGACAACTCTTTTATAGTCTGCTGTGCCATTTTTCCATTAGAACTTATGTTCTGACCGTAAAGACGACCTAAACGTGCCACTAAATCGTCATGCAATTTTGAAAGGTACTGAATTTTGTCGGCGTTTGTAACGTCAGTCAAATTTAAAACGGGAATAGCGTTATCTTTATTATTGACGATGTCGGAAAAGGTTACATCATTCAACACACTATATGTTTTCTTACCTTTCCGAATATTCTTAAATATTCCGTCTATTGCCTGTTTCACTTTACTATCGCGTGCTACAGGAATCGGGTGTAACCGCGAATTAATCACATTAAGATTAATTGACTTGTCAACATCAGCAAAAAGATTCGCATAGCGGAATATGTCAAAATCCGGCATATACTGTGAATTATTCCAGATAAGAATTGCATTTGATCCGTCTTTATTGTAAAAACTATCATATACTTTTTTACCGTTTCGTGTCGTACAAATTGCCTGTTCCCCAAAACCGTAATTGTTGATCTGACCACGCAAAGCCGGTACACCGGCGTAATACGTACCATCCGCAAAGCGTACAATAAGACAAGCACCGTAACGAATCAAGTTGTGTTCGATCTCCCGAACCGGTAATGATTCCGGTAAATTTTCATAAATAAACATTGATGTAAGCATGTTTTCGATTGTGTTATAATAATGAAAAAACTGTTCGTCTAAAATCAGAGAGTCAAATTCGCGATTTATTAAAAAATTTGTATCAAAAAACATTTATACCTCACTTTCTTTTTGAAAAAAGGCACTCCGGAGAGTGCCTAGAGGGTAGGAAGGGTTCTTATGTTTAATCGAGGATGAATGCAACCATGTTATATGATGAATCCACCCACGCATTAAACGCGTAATGATCAAATATATTCCAGAAATCACATGATGCCGTGTAGGTTGACGTTGCTTTATTGCTTGTTTTTTCCACAAGACCGATAGCGAGATCATCATACATAAAAGCTACAACCTTATTTCTACTATACGCATCAGCACCAATGCCGAGTTTGTTTGTTGCATCCGCGGAGATTTCAACCGCTGAAATAGTATCAAAATCACCAAATTTTTCTACACTTTCAACACTCTTTGTATTTCCCTGCCACCAGTTTACAAGTTTGTAATCTTTAAAATCGACCTTGCTGTCGTGATAAAGAGATGCCGTTGTAGCTGCAAGTTTCTGCATCGTATCGGTAAGAATCAGAGTGTGGCAGTCCTCCGCGGGAGTGAAACAAGGTGTGGTTTTGTTGTTGAACGCAACTGTAAATTCTTGCATGTACTCGCGTGTTTTGTTCATTTCATTCAGTAAAAAGATCTTACAAGCGTCTGAGTTCATAAAGTCATCATCGGTCGCTCCGGCAGATAAAAGTCCTTTTGCAATAGCTTCTGTTACCATGTGTCTTGCTGATCCGGTTGCTTTGTCCGAAATCGCAATGCCTGTACAGATCAACTGTTTGATTACTACGTTTAATCTCTGACGCAATGTGTTTTCTACAGCGACCTCCATCTGCCCAACAAAGTCACTCATCATTGTCCAATCTTTCATAGCCTCCATGAGTGTATCGTTATAGATCGTATGTTTTACACGCACTGCCTTAAGTTCATCAAAAATCTTTGCAAAGGTTTTCGGAAGTACCGGTGTGTGCTCATCAGCGGAATAATCCTTTTCCTGTAAATCCCACATTGGATCATCTTCAACTTCATAAAGACCTAAACGCGATTTTAACAAATAACCACCAAATTCCATACGCGAACGGTACACCGGTGGAAATTCTTTCTGCCATAACCGAGTATCAAGAATATACGCCCCAAGCTGTAAAGCTAGTGTCTTTGTGAATACGTCCGTCTTGTTCATTTCGTTCATGTCCTTACCAACATCTGACAGCTTCCAAGTGTCAAGTGCTGATAGATTTTTGTTGCTATCCGTGCCTGTTGCTGGATAGTAGTCAGCTCCCATCGTCTGAGCGATGGCGTTACACACTAAATTCTGTACAAATTCGATTCTACTTGCCATTATTTTCCTCTCTTTCTAATTTTGATAATAATTTGTTCATAACCCAAGTATTAGCGTCCAGTGATTTTCTCATTTCGTCACTTTCTTTCTTGTGTACGTCTGTTAAGTATTTGATATACCAAGCTAAGCCACCGCACGCAACGATCGGAAACCCGACTGTTGTTATTGCTGTTAATATTTCATTAAACATTACCTCACTCTCCTATCTTTTTGTAACAATTTTCAAGTATATATTAACATTCTTTTTTGTTGCTGTCAATATATTCTTTTATTTTATCCATAATCTGGAAAAGTATAACAGCTACCGATGATGGCTTGTATTTTCCGTCAAGATATTCGGAAAAAATGAAATGTAAGTCATTTATATCGACCTTTTCTTTCAACATCATAACATATTCTTCGCACTCCTCCTCATGATCTTTTACCATTGCTTTTATTTGATCGTGTAAACGTATGTTTTCTTTGTTCAATCTTCTACTGTATTCGCAACGTGCGTTGTATTCGTCGACCCAAGACTGTATAACTTCTTCTTTATCGTTAATTTCTTCCCGTAAGCGTTTATTCTCTTTTGTCAATGCTATGTTGTCATCAATTACTTCCTTGAATGCATCTACTAAATCTAATTGATTTTCTAGAATGGTTTTTAATCTTCGTTTAAAGGTGATAATATTACGGCGAAGTTGCTCGGTTTCTCTTTGAGTCTTTTCTGCTTCTAGTAAAGCATTATTGACAATTCTTGAAGCGTTTTTCTTAGCATCATCAATTAATCTACTGGACTCATCTCTAGCCATTCTTTTAATTTGATTAGATGCGTCTTCAGCAACTAGGATTGCTTTATTAAAGGTTGCTTCCATATTTTTATATTGTACTAAGTCATGTTTTAAAGCTTCGATTTCAAGGTCTTTTTGTTTTAACTGATTAAGCATGTTATCGACTTTTACAATACAATCATCAACAAATTTATTAACTTCTTCTTTCTTATAGCCACGCAAGGACGTGCTAAATTTTTCCATAATATCACCTTCTATGGTTTACTAAAACTCTATTTCATCCATTTTCTTTTCTGGCTTGTCTGTGCCTTCAGTCATTTTACCCTGAACTGTTACGTTTTTAGGCGTACATAGATAAATACCATTGCCAAGTTTTTGAAGATCGCCACCAATAGCATAAATGCAACCTGTTAAAAAGTCAATGATACGCTTTGCTTGATCTGATGTTACTCTTTTTAAGTTTACGACTACACTATTACGTTTTTTTAGATGATCAGCAATTGTTTGACTTTCTGAGTAAGCACGAGGCTCAACTAAAATCATTTTATTACCGTTATCATCGTCATCTTTTATATCTTTACCACTAACCATATAAAATTCTTCTTCTACGTTAGATGACAAGTTATCTTCTTCATCTCCAAATATTGCTTTTTTTAAATTAAATGCCATAAGCATTCCTCCTTATGTTATTCTAAATCTATTCTAACATACTTTTTTTATATTTTAAAGAAGAAAAAAGCACGAATTGTACTTATTTAGTTTTTTATTTGTTTAGGTTCGTCTGTGTACTTGTAATTTAAAGCATTTTGATTAGTTACAATAGGAGCACCTAATTTTGATTCTAAGTCTTTTCTAGTGTTATTAGCAACTTCACCACCATCTTTCGCAACTTTTCTATTCTGACTTAGTCCTTGTGGTTTATGTTTTTTAGCAAGTTCTCTCTTGTAGCAGTTTCACCAATATCTGCAAGTAAAATCTCTAAATCGGTCATATTATCTCTTAAATTTTCTTTTCTAAGACCTTTATATTTTTTATATTCACCAGCGGTTTTACCAGACCACGCTTTGTAGATATCATTTGTTAAAATTGCAAATTCTGTTTCTGTATAAACACCATTTTCTTTCCATACATCAGTAAGCTTTTTTCTGTCCTGTAAAGCCTTAATTCTTTTAATAATCCAATCTTCATCATACCCTTTAGCACGATATAAATCTATTGAACGCTGAATTGCTATAGAAGGATCAAATGTTTCATCAATTCTTTCACTACCTAAACGTGCTAACCACTGTTTTATTGGTTCTGCATTCTTGCTAGGTATTGATTCAATTATTCTAAACATGCCTTCAATATCAACGACATCAGTCAAACGATATTTGCCATCTTGAGCCTTTAATTTCAACTGGTGACAATTTGTCACCGTTTCATTTCCTTCTTCATTAAGTCTTTGCTTTAATTTATTCCAATATTTACGTCCATCACTACTTTCTGTAATAGCACTAACTATATCAACAACACTGATATAGTATTTTTATTCTTCAGAATCCCATACTGTCCTTATTGTTTCATTATTAAATATCTTATTTATTAAATGCATTTTATCTTGTTTCATTTTCGCCATCTCCATTCTTTCAATTAATTTAATAACCTATTTGCAGATAATTTTATTATTAACATTCTTTTCTTTTTCTAATTGTTTTAAAGATTTTTTTGGTGTTGGTAAATTTTCAGGCATCGATTTCATTTAATATTCGGTCTGTCATATAATCATTGATTTTACGGAGTTTACGATTGTTTTCATCCATTATCCGGTGTGATATTTCTGCTGCCTTTACCATACCGAGTATCCCCGGTACATTTTCGGTGCCGGAGCGTTGTCCCCTCTCCTGACCCCCTCCATATATAAAAGGCTTGATGCCCGTATTTTTATCCGCATATAAAAATCCACAGCCTTTTGGTCCATGGAACTTATGTGAGGACGCGCTTAACATATCAGCACCAATTTTTTTAACATCTATTTCAATGTGCCCAAAAGCCTGCACTGCATCTGTATGAAATATTATATTATATTCTTTTGCAAGTCTTCCTATTTCGTCTACCGGCTGCAAGGTTCCTGTTTCATTATTGGCAGTCATAACAGAAATCATCACGGTGTCTCTTTTTATTGCCTGTTCAATTGCAGATACATTAACGGCACCATCAGGCATAGGCTTAATAATTGTTTTATTATTATAATCATTAAGCGGCATAAGAACAGCCTTATGTTCTATCGCCGTGGTAATGATATGGCCCCTTTTTGCCTTGGCATGGTTGCATGCCCAGTTGTCCGATTCCGTACCTCCTGACGTAAAATAAATTTCCTCAGGCTGTGCATTTATCATATCTGCCAGCTTTGTCCTTGCTTTTTCAAGTTCTTTTCTTATTTTTTTACTTGCGGAATAAGGAGATGACGGATTATAAAAATATTTTTCATAATAACTTACTGTGTCCCTTACTTCAGGATACATTAATGTTGTTGCTGCATTATCAAGATAAATCATATTTTTTTCCTGATGTTTTTATTATATATTATGCCGATGTGTCATAAAATGATTAAAAAGCAGGCAAAAAAACATGTCAAAAAAAGTCTTAATCAAAGGAACCTTAATCCTTACAACTGCAGGTGTTTTAATAAAATGTCCGGCAAGAAAACCTGCGGAGGAATATATG